>Ga0172376_10000296_pt1 | contig 63980 bp, 52 predicted proteins | sample Lak35m_FD_121114 | JGI IMG/M metagenome (GOLD analysis project Ga0172376, IMG submission 121114) | Freshwater microbial communities from Kabuno Bay, South-Kivu, Congo - kab_092012_35m | ecosystem: Environmental > Aquatic > Freshwater > Lake | place: Democratic Republic of the Congo: South-Kivu... | reverse complement strand
GCGGTCTACTTTGCAAGCGGTCTCATTCTTCAGCGGGCGCGCGGGTGGGCCTTGTCGAAGGCGTCGAGCAGCCGTGTCGTCGTCACGTGGGTGTAGATCTGCGTCGTCACCAGGCTCTTGTGGCCGAGCAGTTCCTGCACGCTGCGGATGTCGGCGCCCGCGTCGAGCAGGTGCGTGGCGAAACTGTGGCGGAGCGTGTGCGGGCTTGCGCGCTTCGAGAGGCCCGCCGTGGCCAGGTGTTTTTCGAGAAGCCGCGCCACCCCTCGGACGGAGAGCCGGCCGCCGAAGCGATTGGTGAAGAGCGGCAGCGATCGGGTCACGGTCTTGCCAGCCGCCGGCTTCGGGCGGGCTGCGAGCCATTGGCGGAGCGCCGCCTGGGCGTGTGAGCCCACGATGCCGAGCCGATCGCGACGGCCCTTGCCACGCACGCGGATCGTGGCGGCCCGGAGGTCGAGGTCGCCGTCGTCGAGGCCGACGAGTTCGCGGACGCGGACGCCGGATGAATACATCAGTTCCAGGATCGCACGATCGCGAAGCCCGCCGGCTGCACCGGGCTTCGGCGCCGCAAGCAGCTTGGCGATCTCGTCGCCGGTGAGGAACTTCGGCAGCTTCCGCGGCCGCTTCGGGCTGCGGAGCGGCTTGGCGGGATTGGCCTGCACCCAGCCTTCTCGCTGACCGAACGCATAGAAGCTTCGCATACTGGCGAGCTTCCGGGCGACGGTCGATGGCGCGTAGCCGGCGGCGTGCAGACCGCCGGCAAAGCGACGCAGGAGCGTGCTCGACGCATCACCCGGGCCGCGGCAGCCGGCGGAGACGAGAAACTCCTCGAGCTGCAAGAGGTCTTCGCGATAGCTCTTGATCGTCAGCGGGGATGCGCCCCGTTCCGACGCCAGGGACCGCAGGAATCGCTCGATCCCAGTGGCGAAGGTTTCCCGGGAGGCCATTGGCGGGCCCCTCGTCAGGCGGCGCGATCGGCCGGCGGCACGAATCGCACGCGATTCGAACGTGGGGCGTTTTGCCGCACCTTCTGGCCGAGCACCGAGGCGTCGTACCAGGAGAAGCTCAGGTCGGGGTTCGACGCATATCGGCCAAGCGTTCGCAGCGTTTCTTCGCGGCTCTCGTCATCGTAGAGGAAGACGTAGCGCTCTCCGCCCTTCACGAGCGCGATGACGTTGATGTCACGGGAAGCCATGAAGCTTGGATTCCTGGAAGTCTCGGAACGGACGGGCGGAGCGGTCCGCACGGGTGCCGCAAAGGGGGTATCGGCTGGCAAGCCGCTGTGGCAGCAGACTTCCAGACGCTGCCCCCCCAAGTCGCCGCGACCGGGCCAGCCATACGCCGCCCATGGCTTTCCGCTGGGCAACCGGGGCAGCCAGGCAGGGGGGCTGGTGAATAGGGGTAGGGGGCCGGGTGAGCAGGGCGGATCAGAAGAGATCTGCAAATCCCCTGAGGCCGATCGGCTCACGCGCGGTGAACGGCTCTCCGTGGGTTGTGCCGATCATGGCGCCCCACCAGTTTGCCGAGGCTTCCACGCGTTCAAGCACCGTCGGCTGTGGCGCGGTCTGGGGAAACTGGCTGGCGTAGCAGGCGAGGCTGCGGCGCTTCGTGTCCCAGGTGGAAGAGATGTCGATCACGAAGGCGGGTTTGAGCACCATCTTGAGATGCACGCAGGCGTAATGATAGATGCGCTCCGGGTGCCAGGGGTCGCCGGGAAGGTCGCACTTCGAGAGCTTCGCCCAGAATCGCGCGGCCTCGACGAGCCGCGTGGCGGCGGTGTGGTCGGGGTGGGCGTCGACCCAATGGGGGGCGAAGAGCCAGCGGGGGCGGGTGCGGCGAATTACGCCGGCCAGCTGGCCGCGGGCGGCGAGCGTGGCCCGCAGCCGCCGATTGGGCAGGCCGAGGTTTTCCCGCCAGGGAATGCCGAGGATTTTCGTCGCGGCCGCCGTCTCGCGGGCCCGGATCTCGGGCGAACCGAGCGGCGTGGGCTCGCCGTCGGTGAGGTCGAGAATGCCCACCTTCAGCCCCTTCGCCAGCATCAGCGCGATCGTGCCGCCCATGCCGAGTTCGGCATCGTCTGGATGGGGGGCGATCACGAGGGCATCGAGCATGGTGGCGTCTCCGAGGCAACTCCAGCATACTCTCCTCCATCATGCGCCTCGCACCCTGCACGGCCCACGACGAAAACAACCCCGAAGGCTTGTTCGCCGCTGCCTGCGACCATGCGCGGCAGGCGGCGGTGCTTGCGTCGGTCGAGGCGCTGCTCGGCTGGGATGAGCGCACGCTCATGCCGCCTGAGGCGGGCGGCTACCGCGCCGAGCAGATGGCGGCGCTGGCCACGCTCGTGCACCAGCGGCGGACGAGCCCGCGGCAGGGAGAGCGGCTGGCCAAGCTTGCCGACGGTCCGCTGGCCGGCGGCGGCGAGTCCCATGTGGCCACGACGATCCGGCTCCTGAAACATGATTACGACAAGCAGGCCCGACTGCCATCCCGCCTCGTGGAAGAAATGGCGAAGACCTGCGTCGAGGCGCAGCAGGCCTGGACGGCGGCCCGCGCGGAATCCTCCTGGCCGCAGCTCGCCCCCTGGCTCGAGCGCGTCTTCGCGCTGAAGCGCGAACAAGCCGCGTGCCAGTTGCCCGATCACGATCCCTACGACGCGCTCATGGACGATTACGAGCCCGGGGCCCGCTGGCCGGCCGTGGCGGAGCGGTTCGATCGGCTTCGGGGCGGCATCGTGAAGCTCGTCGACGCCTGTGTCGGCGCCCGCCGCCGGCCCGACGACGCCATGCTCAAGCGACGCTATCCAATCGACGCCCAGAAGGCATTCGTGCAGCATGTGGCCGAGCGGATCGGCTTCGACTTCGGTCGCGGGCGGATCGACACCACCGATCACCCCTTCTGCTCCACGATGGGGCCAAACGACTGCCGGATCACGACGCGCTGGGACGCGCACTTCCTGCCGACGGCGCTCTTCGGTGTCTTGCACGAGGCGGGGCATGGGCTCTACGAGCAGGGCTTGCCGCGGGAGGGGTATGGGCTGCCCCCCGGCGAAGCGGCTTCGCTCGGCATCCACGAATCCCAGTCACGGCTCTGGGAAAACATGGTGGGGCGATCGACCGCGTTCTGGCGCTGGTGCTTTCCCTTGGCGCAGCGGTCCTTTCCGGAGGCGCTCGCCGGTGCCACGGCAGATGACGTGCAGCGGTCGCTCATGACGGTGGCGCCGTCGTTCATTCGTGTCGAGGCCGACGAGGTCACCTACAACCTGCATGTGATGATGCGGTTTGATCTCGAACGCGCGGTGATCCAGGGAAAGCTGCCGGTGGCGGATCTGCCCGAGGCCTGGGACGATCGCTTCACGATGGATTTCGGGATTCGTCCACCGTCGGCCGCGGAGGGAGTGTTGCAAGATATCCACTGGAGCGCCGGACTGATCGGCTATTTTCCCACCTACACGCTCGGTAATATGCATGCCGCGCAATTGATGGCAGCCGCCGAACGGGCAATTCCGAATCTCGACGAGGAGATGGCGGCGGGGCGGTTTGCGGGCCTCCTGGGCTGGATGCGGGAACATGTCCATCGCCGCGGCCGGATGCTCGCATCCGACGCCCTTGTCCAGGAGGCGTCTGGCGGCCCGCCCGCGGAGCAGTGGCTCCTCGACAGTCTCCGCAGCCGCTATGGCGCGGCCCACGGGTTTGCCTGATTTTCCGGCAGGTCGCCGTCTGCGGGGCGGTTCGCCCCCGCCCGAAGGGCGATGGTACACTTGCTCGTCAGACCCGATTTTCCGGATCGGATCGAACGTGACGCAGACAACCGGGTTGGCCGCACAGGCCGTCGAGAGCAGATCCTTCGGGAGGGATGCATGGTGGACGACAAGGACAACGACGCAAACGATCCGTGGGCCGGAATCGACGCCGGAGACACATCCGAACCGCAGGGGGATTTTTCGTTTTCCCTCGACGAGGATGCCGGCCCAACCGAACCATCCGTCGACGAAGGGTTTTCCGGCGCCTTCGAACCGCCCGTGCTCGACGCGGGCGATGAAGCCGCGGTTGAAAACGTCGCGGGCGTGTTCGAGGAATTCGTCGAGGAGTCGATTCCCGTAATCACCGGCAGTGGAGGAGATGATCTCCCGTTCGCCGCAGCGGACATCCCTTCGCTCGACGCCGATGCGTTGTCCGTAGAAGCTGCGAGCTCCGGGGTTGGCGATCTGGCCTTCAGGAACGACGTCGATGCCGCGGACGATGCGGCGCTTCTGAACGAGTGGCTCACGGAGGAACCGGATGCCGAGTCCGGCGCCGAGACACCCTTGGCCGTTTTCCCGGCCGACGATCTCCACGATCGCGGCGATGAGCATGCACAGGATCGAGAAGCGGACGAATCGGCCATCCTGTCTTCGGCGATTCAAATCGGCACCGGCCACTCGGGCGTCATGTCGCCGAGTGACGTCATTCCGATCGACGACTGGGCCGATGCCGGCGGTACGTCCCTCGTCGGCATGCCCGAGCTCGATAGCGAGCCTTCTGCCGCGGATTCCGCAGACGAGCCAGCCGCGGAGGCATTCAGCTTCGGTGAGGTGGAGGCGGATGACGAGCCGGCCGGAGGGGGCCACGCTTTCGGCATTGCCGAGGATGATGCGAACGATTTCGGCGACGAAGGCTTCGGCATGGACGAGGCGGCTGCGGCGGTCGGCGGCGGGCTCGCCGTGGCCGGCGCCGAGGCCTTGGGCGATGCCGTGGCGACCGCGCCGTCCGCCGCCAAGAAAAAGACGAAGGCCGCCAAGTCGGCCAAGTCGAGCGGTGGCGGGATTGGCCAGATGATCGGCATCGTGCTCGGGGGCCTGATGGCGCTGCCGATCACCTATGCGATTCTCGTCTGGGGATTCCAGAAGGATCCGTTCAAGTTCACGAAGATGGTTCCTCAGGAAGTGGCGTTTCTATTGCCGGAGAAGTTTCAGCCCGGTTTCAGGAGACCGTTGGGCGCAGGGCTGCCGAACCTCGATCAGGCCGCCTCGCTCGACTCGCTTCCCCAGGCACCTGAGGCGGTCGAGGCCCTGAGCGCGACCGAGGCCGAGTCGAGCGCCGAAGAGTCGGCCGCTGCGGCGCCAGCCGACGAAGCCGTCGCCGAATCCGCTCCGCCTGCCGAGCCGGCCGAACCATCAGAACAGCCGGCCGCGCCGGCAGACGACCTCTTCACCGAGGAGCCGGCGCCGGAGGCTGCGAAGGAGCCGGCGGCGCCGGTCGTGCCGGAGCCCGAACCGCTCGATTACTCGGGGCTCGAGGCGGCGATCGCGAAGGCGAATGCCTCGTTCGACGACCTCTCGGCCGTCGCCGATCCAGAGGCTCCGGCCCGCAAGAAACTGCTCGTCGGCTGGTACAAGAATCTCGCCGCCGTCGCCGAACAGATGGTCTTCCTCGAGACCGCGGCCGCAGATTCGGCAAGGCCGCTGGAGAAGGCTCCCGAGCAGATGGAGGCGGTGATAGCGAAACTCATGGAGAGCGACGCGGTGGTCGGTGATCTCGACCGGCTGAGCGGCATGTGGCTTTCGTCGAAGAAGCGGCCCGTGGATGGGGCCGTGCTCGTGGCCACGTTCAACGGCGCGCGGCAGGTGGGACCGTATTGGTCGTCGTCGATCACGGTCGCCGGCAAGGAGCCGAAGATGGTGGCGATCATCTCGCGACGTGAGCCCTCGGCCACGGCGGGAGACCAGGTGCTCGTCACCGGCGTGATCTTCGACGGTGACGCACTCTGGGCGGCCGACTGCCGCCGCGTGGAGAAGGCCGCGCCGACAGAGGATCTCTTCTGAGTGGCTGACGCGAGCGGATCGGTCGCGCAGATCGCCGAGGCCGTCGCCGCGGGGAGCCTGCGGGCCGGCGACGCGCTGGCCGCCCACATCAACTGCTGGCGGGCGACCCATGCGCGACTCAACGCGCTCGTGCAGCCGCGGCACGACGAGGCGGCCGCGGACGCGGCCCGGATCGCCGCGGGATGCACGGGGCCGCTCGCCGGAGTGCCGGTGAGCGTAAAGGAGTGTTTTCCCGTCCGCGGCCTTCTGACGACGCTCGGCATCCAGTCGCGACGACAAGCCCGCGACGAGTCCACCGCCTGGCTCGTCGAGCGGCTGCAAGCGGCTGGCGCCGTGATCGTGGGCAAAGACAACGTGCCCCAGGCGATGTATCTCCACGAGACTGACAATCCCGTCTGGGGCCGGACAAATCATCCTCACGCGGCGGACCGCGGGCCTGGCGGTTCGAGCGGTGGGGCGGCGGCGGTCGTGGCGGCGGGGGTCGTGCCGCTCGCCGTCGGCAACGATCTGGCCGGCAGCATCCGTCAGCCTGCCCACGCCTGCGGCATCGCCGGCATCATGCCGCGATCGACCGTGCTCGGCGAAGGGGGCGGCTTCGACACGATGCCGCACCTCGAGGTCGTGCGGCCGCGGGCCGGCTTCCTTGCCCGGTCGGTGGACGATCTTGCGCGGGCGCTCGGGGCCGTCGGCGTGGAGACGCCGCCGCGCGAATCAGGCCGCCCGCTGCGGATCGCATGGTGGGACGATGCCGGGCCGCTCGAGCCGTCGCCGGCCGTACGGCGGGGGTTGCGCGAGGCCGTGGGGCGGCTCCAGGCAGCGGGCTGCATCGCACGTGAATGCAACGCCGGGATCGCCCGCGACGCGGCCTGGCTGCATCTGGCCATCTTGTCGGCTGACGGTGGCGCCGACGTGCGCCGGCTCTTCGCCGGTTCGCGGCCGATCTGGCCCGTCGCTCGACTCTTGCGGCTCGCGGGTGTGCCGCGGGGAGCGCGACCGTGGCTCGCGGCAGCGGTGCGATTGCTGGGGCGGCGGATCGAGGCAGAGGGGCTGCTGGCCACCGGGCCGCGCCGCGGCGCCGCCTTCGAGCACCTGCTGCACGAGCGGGCCGGAATCGCCGGACGGATGGCGGCGCTCGCCGCCGACTACGACGCCATCGTCTGCCCCGTCTCGGCGCTGCCGGCGCTACGGCACGGCACGGCCGCGAAGCTGATCGTCGCCGCCGCGCCCTGCCTCCTGGCCAACCTGCTCGACCTCGCGGCGGGAGCGGTGCCCGTGACGACCGTGCGGCCCGACGAAGAGACCGGCCGCGGCCGCTCGCGCGATCCGGTCGTCCGCGCTGCGATCGATACCGATCTCGGCAGCGCCGGGCTGCCGGTGGGCGTGCAGGTGATCGCACTCAACGGCGGCGAGACGACCGCACTCGACGTGATGCGATTGATCGAGCGCACGTAGGACGGCTGCAAAGTAGACCGCTTGCTCCGCAAGCGGATCTGAATCCGCGAGTGCAACGGCCTACGCAGGGGCGCCGGCTCGCGGGCGGCAGAAGGTGGTCGCTGCGCGACTCCTTTGGATCCTCGCGTTGTCCCTCGCGGACTCGGTCCAAAAGCTCGTCACGCTTCCGCCGACCCGCGAGCCTCCGTCAAGCACGGCCGGTGACCCTGCGAAGATGGCTTGTTGCACATGCGGGTGTGGATCCGCTTGCGGAGCAAGCGGTCTACGCCATGCGCTGGATGATCGAGCGGGAGATCTGCTCGACGCCGAGCACTTCGCAGGCGGCCCCGAGGTCGATGCCGGCCTTTGGCATGCTCCAGACCACGCTCGACGCCTCGTTCTGCGCGATCGTGTGCCAGCCCCGGGTGCGGAGCTTGAGCAGCCCCTTCGCGCCGTCCTTTCCCATGCCCGTCAGCAAGAGCGCCGTGCCCGTCTGCGGCCAGTGTTCGGCAACGCTCTCGAAGAAGACGTCGACGCTGGGGCGGAAGAAGACCTCCTTCGGCTCGACGGAGTATTCGAGGCCGCGGCCCTTGCCGAGCACGAGATGGTCGTTGGTGCCGGCGAGGAGCACGTCGCCGGCCTGCGGTTGCTGGCCGTGCTCCGCCACACGCACCGGCCGCCCCGTGCGGTCGCCGAGCCACTTGGCGAGGCCCTGCGAGAAGGCGACATCGACGTGCTGCACGATCACCGTGGCCACGTTCCAATCCCGCGGCAGCGGTAGGAGCAGGTCGGCGATCGCCTTCGGTCCGCCGGTGGAGGCGCCGATGACGAGCAGCCGCGGAGGGCCGGCGCTGGCGGCCGGCCGCACCGGCTTCCGCGATTCGCCCGTCGCGCCCACCAGCTTGGCGATCACGCCGATCTTTTCGACGAGGGCGCCGGCGCCGCTCACCTCGCCGGCCGGGCCGAGCATCGGCGTGTCGACGGCATCGAGGGCGCCGTAGCCCATGGCGTCGTAGACGAGCGAGATGTTGCCGCTCACGGTGGCCGTGACCACGAGGATCGCGCAGGGGGCCGACGCCATGATCTGCCGCGTGGCCTGCACACCGTCGAGGTGCGGCATGATCAGGTCCATGAGGATGAGGTCGGGGCGGTCGCGCTTCGCCATCGCGATCGCCTCGACGCCGTCGTTGGCGGTCCAGGCGATCTCGTGGTCGGGCAGGCTGTCGACGACCCGCCGCAGCGCCTCGCAGGCGGCCCGCATGTCGTTCACGATCCCGATCCGCATCTCGCAGTCTCCTGCATGGCGGCGGCCCGCGCCGCGCTACTCTCCGATCAGGTCGGTGATCGTATGCACGAATGTCTCGTCATGGAAGGAGCTCTTCGTGAGATAGCGGTTCGCGCCGGCATCGAGGCCGCGGAGGCGGTCTTCCTCGCGGTCTTTGTAGGAGACGATCACCACCGGAATGTCCTTGCGGGCCGGGTCGTTCTTGATGAGCGAGACCAGGCCGATGCCGTCCATGCGTGGCATGTCGACGTCGGTGACGACGAGGTCGTAGTGGGCACCGCGGATCGCGTTCCAGCCGTCCATGCCGTCCACCGCGACGTCCACGGCGTAGCCCCGCGATTGCAGCAGCTGTCGCTCGAGTTCGCGGACCGTGATCGAATCGTCGACGACGAGGATCCGCTTGCGTTGCCGGGCCTGCTCGGAAATCTTCTCGAATTCCACCCGCGAGAGGCGGCGGCCCATCAGCACGTTGTCGATCGAGCGGACGAGATCCTCCACGTCGACGATCAGCACCGGATTGCCGTTTTCGAGCAGTGAAGCGCTGTTGATGTTGGGCACCTTGCCGAGCCGTCGATCGAGCGGCCGGACCTCGAGATCGCGCTCGCCCAGAAAGGCATCGACGACCATGCCGAACTGCTGCCCGCGGTCGCTGATCACGACGACGGGCATCGGGTCGGCCGGGGCGGCCTCGCCGCCGAGGTCGAGGATCTGCGGTGCCATCACCAGGCCGATCGAGACGCCATCGCGCTCGAAATACTGGCGGCCCTCGACGATGCGGACGTCGGCATGGGCGCACAGGAGGATGTTGTCGATGCGGGTGAGTGGGAAGGCGTAGGGTTCGCCGCCGATCTCGACCAAGAGCGCCCGGATCACCGACATCGTGATCGGCAGCTGCAGCGTGAACACCGTCTGCCGGCCGGGCTGGGTCGCCACCCGCACGGTGCCTCCCACGGCCTTGACCATGCTCTGCACCACGTCGAGACCGACGCCGCGACCGGAGATTTCGGTGACCTCCTCCTTCGTGGAGAAGCCGGGCAGGAAGAGAAACTCGAGCAGCTCGAGTTCCGTGAGCTGGTCGGCGACCTGTCGGGCGACGAGGCCGCGGGAGACCGCCTTCGCCCGCAGCCGTGCGACGTCGATGCCGCGGCCGTCGTCGGTGAGCGTGATGTGAAGCATGCCGGCGCGGTGGCGGGCCTCGAGACGGATCGTGCCGACCGGTGGCTTGCCCGCGGCCTCGCGGTCGGCGGAGGGCTCGAGACCATGGTCGAGGGCGTTGCGAATGAGGTGCGAAAGCGGCGACTCGAGCTTGTCGAGGATGTCGCGATCAACGCCCGTCTGCTCGCCGCGCACCTCCCAGCGGACCTGCTTGCCGAGCGTGCGGGCGACGTCGCGGACGAGCCGGGGGAAGCCGCGAATGCCGTCGGCCAGCGGCCGCATGCGGCTGACGATGACCTCGTGGTGGAGCCGGCCCGACAGGTCTTCGTTGCGCCGCGCGAAGCTCTCGAAATCCTCCACCTGCTGCATCATGCTCGCGAGGCAGGCATCGGCCCGCTCGCGCACGCGGGCCAGGAGGCCGAGCAGGGGCGGCGGCACCGAGACGTCGTCTGATTTGAACCGCTCTTCGGCCGCGGCGATCGTGTCGCAGAGATCCACCTGCGCGGCCCGCAGCGTGAGCAGCGAATCGACGAACGGCCGCAGTTGGCGGGTCTCGACGAGCGATTCACCGGCGAGCCCCACGAGCCGCGTCAGGCTGTCGGCGGACACGCGGACGACGCGATCGGCCTGTTCGACGGCCCGGGCCGCGGACGGAGCAGGGGCGGGAATCTGGGCGGCGTCGGCGTCCTTGGGAGCGGCCTGTGGCGAGGCGATCGCCTCCATCGCTGGTGGCGCGCTGGCAAAAGCTGGTGCTGCGGCGGACGCGGGTTCTGGGGCAACAGTTGGTTTGATGGCGACGGCTGGCGTTGCGGGCGCCGTCAAGAGCCCGCCGAGTTCGGCAACGAGCGCGTCGGCCGTGCGCGGCCAGTCGCTCGTCGGCGAGATCGCGTCGTCGGCCTTGGCGATCGACGAGAGAAAGTCGATGCTCGCGAGCAGGAGATCGACGTGCTCCGGCCGCACGCGAAACGTGCCTTTGCCGGCGGCCACGAAGCAATCCTCCATCGCATGGGCGACCCGCACCGCGGGATCGAGACCCACGATTCGGGCCGCACCCTTGAGCGAATGGGCCGCCCGCATCATCGACTCGATGGTCTCGGGGGAGCGTTCGAATTCCTCGACGGCCAGCACGCCTGCTGAAAGGATCGCCGTCTGGCTCTCGGCCTCGAGCCGAAACAGCTCGAGCATCGAAAATCCGCTCAGGTCTTCCGCCATGAGAAACCTCCGTTCCGTCAGCCGCCGACCGCGTCGCGCAGTCCGTCGAACACCCGCGTGTCGTCGAGCACCCCGACGGCCCGGCCCTGCCAGTCGAAGAGGGCCTGGCAATGACGCGTGCCGGACTGGCTCACGGTCGAGGGCACGGCCCGCAGCTGTGACGTGATCGCGCGATGCACACCCGCCACCTCGTCCACGCCGAAGACCCAACGCTCGGTGCCCTGTTCGCCCGACCGTTCGATGACGAGCAGCCGCGCCGTGGTCAGCGGCGCGTCGGTCGCGGTCGAAGGCGCGAGCGCGGGCCTGCCCTCGAGGCCGAGGAGGCCGTGCAGGGAGACGCAGAGCTGCAACTGCCCGCGGATGTTCACCAGGCCCTCGAGCACGCCGCCCGTGCGGTGCGGCACCCGATGCAGCGGCCGCAGCGTCGTCACCTCGACGAGCGCGGTCGCGGGCAGCGCGAGCCATTCCCGGTCGAGCCGGAAGACGAGCACGCTCGTCGAGTCGGGATCGATCACCTCCTCGGGCTCCTCGAGGATGCGGCTCCACGTCTCGAGGTAGCCCTCGGGGGCCTCGCGGTCGAAGAACGTGCGGGCCGCTTCCGCCATGACCGGGCAATTGCGGCAGTGGATGAACGTCTCGAGCTCGGGGCAGCTGCGGTCGCCGGCGACGCCAATCCGGCGCCAGCATTCCTCCATCGGGGCCTCGATCACCGGAAGCGATCCGCTCATGGGGCCTCCTTGCGGGCGAGCACGCGCGACGCCGACTGGCGGTATTTGGCGGCCATGGCCGTGTCACCGCGTTGCGCGGCCAGAAGCGCCAGCGCGAGGAGCGCCTCCTCGTGGGCGGCGTCGAGATAGAGCGTCTTGTGGAAGCAGCCTTCCGCGCGGTCGAGATCGCCCGCCGACTGATGAAGCATTCCCATCAGGAAGAAGAGCGAAGGCTCGGGGCCAAGCCGCTTGAGATGTTCCTCGCAATGCGCAAGCGCCTCGCTGAACCGCCGGGCGTTGGCGAGTTGGCCCGCCTCATGCAACACGTCGTCGAGGGCGGGGAGCGGGGCGAGGGGCTCGGGGGGCGTTGCAGGCGCTGGCTTTTTCGAGGCGGCCGGCTGCGCGGCCGCCTCGTGACGGGCCGGCGAGCGGGGCGACGTGGCGGGGGCCGCGGTGCGAACGATTTCGCGCACGCCGCGGCGCAGCGCGAAGACCGACGTGTCGGCGGCGGGGATCCAGTCTCCCTTCATGATCGGCGGTTCGGCGGCGCCGAGCAGTAGCAGGCCATCGGACCGGAGGAGGCGATCGATCGACTGCTCGACGCGGGTCCGGGCGGCTGGCGTGAGGTAAATGAGGAGATTGCGACAGAAGATCACGTCGTAGGGGCCACGGCCCGGGACCAGCCTCTCGGCCACGAAGGACTCGTCGAGCAGGTTGGCCCAAGCGAAGTGCACGCAGCCGCGGATGGCCTCGTCGATCACCGATCCCCCCCGTCCGCTGCTGAACCAGCGATCACGAAACGAGAGGTCGGCATTCCGAAATGCGTTGGCCGAGTAGACGCCTTGCCGGGCCCGGGCGAGCGCCGCATGGCTGACGTCGATCGCGTCGATCGAGAACTGCTCAGGCGCGAGCCCCGCGTCGAGCAGGGCCATCGCGAGGGAGTAGGGCTCCTCGCCGGCGGCGCATGGGGCGCTGAGGATCCGCACCGGCTGCCGGCCCGGCAGGGCGGCGAGCGTGGCGACGAACCGGCGCACGCATTGAAACACCTGCGGATCACGAAAAAACCAGCTTTCCGCGACGATCACCTCCTCGACCAATCGGTCGCGCTCGGCAGTATCGGTGGCGGCACGGTCGGCGAAGGCTGCGGCGTCGTCGAGGCCGACCGCCTTCATGCGCTGCCGCACCGCGCGCTCGATGGCAGCGGAGCCGATCGTGGATGGATCGAGGCCGAGCCAGCGTTCGAGGATCGCCTCGGCGCCGGCGAACGGATGCGATCGATCCGGATGGATTGGGTGCGGTCGCTTCATGGTGCTGGCGCCTCCATGGGCGGGGCATCCAGCGGCTGGTCGGGTGTCGGGCAAAGCCCCGCCAGGAGATCGGGGGGCAGGATCCGCTCCACGGCGATCATCTGCACCGTCTGGCCGCCGAGCCGCAGCACCCGCCCGAGGAACGGGGCGTGGCTCAGAGCCATCTCCGGCGTCGAACCGTCGGCCTCTTCGGCGGAGCGGATCGACACGACGTTTTCCGCGACAAGCCCCAGCCGCACCGGATGCGGAGCCTCGCCCGCCGCCAGAAACTCCACGACGATCACCCGTGTGCTCAATCGGTCGGGCCGCTTGTCCCCCGTATCGACGGCTCCAAACCGGCGGCCCAGGTCGATGAGCGGCACAAGGCGGCCGCGGTAGGTGAAGATGCCGCGCACGAAATCAGGCATGAGCGGCAGCGGCCGAGCCGGCACCAGGGGCAGCACCTCGATCACGGTGCGCGACGGGATGGCGAAGGCCGCACCGGCCACGGTGAACGTGAGGATTTGCATGGCTGCCTGGCGTCAGATGGTGAAGCGGGAGACCTCCTGCTTGAGGTCGCCGACCGCCTCGCGCAGATGGGTCGTGGCCGTGTTGAACTCGTTGAGCGACGATGCCGTGCGCGAGGCGCCCTCCGCGAGCCGCACCATCGCCTCGCGAATCTGATCCGCACCCTGCGACTGCGCCCGCATGCCCTCCGTGACCTGCCCGAAGCGGCCCGAGATGCCCTGCACGGCGTTGATGATCTCCCCCAGTTTCTCGGAGATGTCGGTGATCTCGCGGACGCCGCCGCGAACCTGCTCGGCGAATTTGTCCATCTCCATGACGCCCGCGGAGACGCTGTATTGCATCTCCTTCACCATGCGCTCGATGTCGAGCGAGGCCACGGCCGTCTGGTCGGCGAGGCGGCGGATCTCGCGGGCCACCACCAGGAAGCCCAGGCCGTATTCGCCGGCCTTCTCGGCCTCGATCGCGGCATTGATCGAGAGCAGGTTCGTTTGATCGGCCACCTTGGTGATCGTGGTCACGGCGAGGTTGATGTTGGCGGCACGTTCGCTGATCACGCCGAGCTTCGCGCCGAAGGAAGAGGTGCTCTCCGCGAGCTGCCGCATCGTCGTGCCCATGTTCGTGAGATTGCCGCGGCCCTCGGCGGCCATAACGCCCGTATGGGCCGCCATGTCGTTCACCTCGGTCATCGTCCGTACCAATTCCTGGCTCGTGACGGAGATCTCCTTGACGGCGGCGACCGCCTGGCTTGTCGAGGCGCCGTAGTCGGCGATCACCTGCTGCTGTTCGCTGCTCGTGGCCTGGATCGCCGTGGCCGTGGAGATGAGCGCCACCGATGATTTCTGGATGCGGCCGATGAGGCCCCGGAGATCGTTGGTCATCGTCTGGATGGCGGCGAGCAGGGCGCCCGTCTCGTCGTCGGAGGTCACGCCGACCTTGGCCCGGAGGTCGCCCCCCGCGACCTGCTTGGCCACGTCGACGGCGGTGCGGATCGGGTTCGAAATCGTGCGGGCGACGACGAGCGCCGCGAGAGTCACGCCCAGGATCGTCGCCAGCGAAAGGCCGATGATCGCGGTCCGCTGAAAGTTCACCAGCGCAAAGGCCTCCTTCGCGTCCTGCTTCACGTTCATGCCCCACCGAAAGCTCGGCAGGTAGCACCAGGCGGAGACGACATCTTCGCCGCGGTAGTCGCGAACGTTGCCATAGCCACGGTCGCCGCTCGCGGCCCGCTGCGCCGCCGTGGCCTGGTCGCTTCCGAGGGGGATCTGCATCTTGAAGGCGGCGTCGGGCGCGTGGCGGAGCGGGTTCGTCACCGTTACCGTATCCCCAGTGCGTTGACACGTGACGATCTCGCCGGTTTCCCCAAGCCCCGTCAGGTCGGAAAGCATCTGCCAGACCTTCTGGGGGCCGAGGCCCATCGCCAGCACGCCGATCACGCGGCCTTCGTCGAAGATCGGGCTCGTGACAAAGGCGAGCGGTTGCGGCGAGCCGCTGTAGCTCTGGAAGCCGGAGAGCTCAGACTGCAGCAGCGTGCGCGAGCGATCGAAGGCTGCCGCGAGTTCGGAGGATGCAAGGGCCCCCGACAGGATCGTGGAACCGGCGGGGAACGTCTGATCAAGCGAGAAGAGCACACGCCCCTCGAGGTCGAGCACCAGGAGCTGAGAATAATCGAACGACATCGAGACATAGCGAAGGAACGGCTCAAATTCCGGTCTGGCCTCGGCGAGCCGCTCGGCCTGCGCTGCGGGGGGCGCTGTCTTGTCGATGGCTGCCGAAAACTGCCGGACGGCGCGGACGAGCGTCGGGCCGCGGGCGAGCGCCGTGCCGTCGCGGACACGCTCGATCGCGTATGCCTCCATTTCGCCCGCCTTCGCGGCGGCGATTTTTACGAGGTTGCTGCGGACGGAATTTTCGAGCGCCCGAGTGGCGATCCGGGCCGTGATCGCGGTGAGGATCGCGCAGGGGATCAGCGCGATCACGAGAAACCAGAAGAGCAGCCGGCCGGCGATCGACCGCTGCATCGCGGCTTCACCGAAGGGAGTTTCGCTTGTCATGTCGGTGTCAACGCCGCTCCTGCGGGCGGGTGGTGCTCCTGGCGGGTGTCGGTGTTCCCGAGGCGTTGCTCCACTGGCCTCCCCACGCATCGTGCAGATCCTTGACGAATCGTTCCCACTCCTCGCGCGAGCGCGAGATGGGGAAGGGCACGGGCCGCACCGCCGTGCGGCTCGACCAGACGATGTCGAACTGGCCATCCGGGCGGATCCTGCCGATCGAGACCGGTCGCCAGGTGTGTTGCGTGGCGGCATCGACGGCGATGATGCCCTCCGGGGCGTCGAGGCTCTGTTGCCGGAGGGCGTTGCGCACCTGCCGCACGTCGGTGGTGCCGGCCTCCTCCACGGCCTGCGCCCAGAGCCTTACTCCCGTGAAGGCGGCGGCGATGACATCGGACGTCGTCCGATCGCTGCCATAGCGAGCCTTGAAGCCGCGGACAAACGCCTGATTCTCCGGTCGGTCGATGCTCTGGAAGTAGTTCCAGGCGGCGTAGTGGCCGGCGAAATCCTCACGAGGCGCCGACCGCAGTTCGTCTTCGGCGATCGCGAATGTCACGACGGGCGTCTGGTCGGGGCGAATGCCCGCCTCCCGGAGTTTTCTCGCGAGGGCAAGCGCCGAATCCCCCACGACGCTGCTGAGCACGACATCCGGCTTGGCCGCCACGATCGTCCGAACTGCCGCATCGACGGCGGTGCTGCCGAAGGGTACGTACTCCTCGCCGACGCACTCCGCGCCGAGCCCTGCGATCTGATCGGCGGCGATCGCGTTGACGCAATGCGGCCAGATGTAGTCGGAGCCGACAAGGAAAAAGCGCCGGGCCCCGAGCGTGTCATGGCACCACTGCACGGCGGGCGTGATCTGCTGGTTGGGCGCGGCACCCACATAGACGACATTGGGCGATTGCTCGAGCCCCTCGTAGGCCATCGGATAGACGAGCAGATGGTCGGCCGCCTCGAAGACCGGCAGCACGCTCTTGCGGCTTGCGCTCGTCCAGCAGCCGAAGACGACGACCGCCTTGTCGTCGCGAATCAACTTCTCGGCCTGCCGCGCGAACGTGGGCCAGTCGGAGGCGCCGTCGGCGATCACCCAGCGCACCTGCCGGCCGAGCAGTCCACCGGACTTGTTGATTTCTTCGAGCGCGAAAACCTCGGCGTCGACCATCGACCGCTCGCTCACCGCCATCGGCCCGGTCTGGGAATGCAGGATGCCGACGACGATCGGGCTGCGATCGACGAGGAGTCGGTCGAGTCCAAGCCAGATAAGGCCGGCCAGCGCGGCCAGTGCCGGCAAGAGCAGGCGATTGCGGAGCCGCCGCCGCCGGGTCACGGCACGGGTGTCGGAGATGTGGTCAGCAGAGGTCATCCTCCAATCTTGGCCCATCTTTCCCCGCCGGGCGACCGGCCGGGTCGAAATTTTTCCCGGAACCGTCACGACCGGAAAAACCGGCCCAGGGCGTCGGGAAACACTGGCGGCGACGGCGGGCTGGCGATATGATCCGGCGTCGAAAGGCCGACTAAGCATAGTCTGGTCGGGGGCCTCTCTGGTGTGAAGCAGGATCAACGCTCATCCGCCGACGCGCATGGGAACCGCCCGAAAAAGCCCCGCGACGAACTTCGGCATCGAAGAGATTGCCGGTGTGTCTCCGTGGGCAGAGCAGGTGCGCAAGGCGATCGAGCTTGTCGCCGCCCACCAGTCCAGCGTGCTCATCCTCGGCCCGAGCGGTACCGGCAAGGAGTTGATCGCCCGTGCGATTCACGCCTGTGGGAAACGGGCTGCGAAGCAGTTCATTCCCGTCGACTGTGCGGTCACGACGGGCACCCTCTTCGCCAGCCACATGTTCGGGCACGTCAAGGGATCGTTCACCGGCGCCACGTCGTCCACGCTCGGCTGCTTCCGCGCGGCCGACGGCGGCACGATCTTCCTCGACGAGATCGGGGAGATGGAACTGGAACTTCAGGCCAAGCTGCTGCGGGTGCTGCAGCAGCGAACGGTCGTGCCCGTCGGCAGCCACGAAGAAATCCCGGTCGATGTTCGCGTGGTGGCGGCTACGAATCGCGATCTCGGCCGCGAGGTGGGCGCAGGCCGTTTCCGAGAGGATCTCTTCTACCGGCTCAACGTGGTGACGATCCGCACGCTGCCTTTGAAGGAACGCCCCGAAGACATCCCCGTGCTCGCTGCCCGTTACCTCGCACTGCTTGCCGCAAGGCACGGCCTGCCGCTCTGCACCCTATCGCCCCCGGCGATCGAAGTTCTCAAGCGGTATGCATGGCCGGGCAACGTCCGCGAGCTGGAAAACGTGCTCGAACGGGCGGTCATGTTTTCCTCGAGCGAAGAGCTTGAACCGGATGCCCTGACCGGCATCATGGCAGCGCCTGAAGCAGCCGGGGATGCGTCCACGCCGACGGCGTCGATCCAGGCCGCGGGGCCGGCCATACAGCTCGTGCGGGCGGCAGCGGAGGGAATCGTGTCGCCCACAGCGGTTCCCGGCGTCTTCCGGGTCGAGCCTGTGGTGCAGGGCGCAGCCCTGACGGCCCCGACGCCGACGGTGAGTCCCTCGCCGCCCGTCGGAGGTGGTGACGAATCGTCTTCCGAATGGCTCACGCTCGCCGACGTCGAGCGTCTCCACCTCGAGCGCACACTGGCCGCCACCATGCACAACAAATCGCTTGCCGCGAAACTGCTGGGCATCGACCGTTCGGTGCTGCGGCGGAAATTGCAGCGCTACGGCCTGACGGGGTCGGATCCTGCGGCCTCCGGAGGGTCCGCGGCCGACGGCGACGCTGAGCCTGCGTGAGTCCGCTCTGCGCCGCGCCCAGCCTGCGTTTCGGCTCAGCCGGCCTTCGCCTTGACCGCCGCGGCATCTTCGTCGGGCACCCGAATGCGGAGCGTGGCGGCTGGCGGCGAGCGACGCTCCTGTGCAAAGCCGCGGGTGCCCGCCGACAGGAACTCGACGAGGTGGCGGGCCGGACCGCCCTTGAATTCCGCCTGGAGCGCCTCGAGCACGTCTTTCCACGGCAGGCCGCGCCGATAGATCGTGCGGTAGGCGTTTTTCAGCTCGGCGATGTCGTCGCTCGAGTGGCCGCTGCGGCGCAGGCCCACGATGTTGAGCCCCACGATGCAGCCGGTCTGTCCGTCCACGAGCATGTAGGGCGGAATGTCTTGGACGACGCGGGCATGGCCGCCCACCATCGCCAGCCGGCCGACGCGGCAAAACTGATGCACGGCTACTGCGCCGGACACGAAGGCCCGGTCTTCAACGGTCACATGGCCGCCGAGCAGGGCGCCATTCGCGCAGATGCAGTTGTTGCCGACGATTACATCGTGGCCGAAGTGCGAACTCGCCATGACGTAGTTATTGTCACCGACGGTCGTCGCGGTGCCCGGCTTCAGCGCGCGGTGGATCGTGACATGTTCGCGAAACACGTTGTGGTCACCAATCACGACCGAGCCGATCTGCTTCGGTCTTCCCGCGTGCTGCGGCGCACCGCCGATCACGACATGCTCGCAGAATTCGTTGTGGCAGCCCGCCTTGACGCCCGTCTTGACGACGGCGCCCGACGCGACAGTGCAAAAGTCGCCGAGTTCCACACCCGCTTCGACCGTGGCGAACGCCCCGACCATGACACCCACTCCCAGGCGGGCCTCGGGACTCACGGCGGCCAGCGGGTGAATGCTCACGGATTGCCTTCCAAATGAGGGAGGATACGGCGCTGCCATTGAGGTCGGTGAGCAGCGGCCCGCCGCCTCTGCGGCAGGCGGTTTATCGGCTCAGCCCAGCGGTGGATTCAATGGCAATTTCGCGCCGGGCGCACAGTTCCCCCCGCCCCCCTGTTTGGCGGTGTTTTCACGATTCACCGCGGCTTCTGAGCCTCGTCAGCACGACAGAGCCCCGCTACACTCCCCAGTGTGACGCGGCCCGATGGGCCGCGGCCGATGCGAACAGCCCATACGGGAGATGGCGATGGCGATCCCTGAAGCGGACACGAACCGCGAAGCGCGGTACGAGGCGGCCGAGGCCCTCAAGAACCAGGGCAACCTGGCCGAAGCGGTCGCCGCGCTCGAAGGCGTCGTCGTCGACCACCCTGATTTTGCCCTTGCCCATTCGGCTCTCGCGGCTTGGTGCACCCGCCTCGAACGGCACGAGGAGGCTGTGAAGCACGCCCGGCGCGTGTGTGAACTCGAGCCCAAGGATCCCTTCAGCTATACGGCGCTCAGCGTGGCCTGCATGCGCGGCGGCCGCATCGCCGAGGCCGAAGACGCCCTCGCCCGGTCGCGGATGCTGCAGGGCGGGTAGCGCGGTGTTTGATGCTGAGGAGCCGGAATCGGCGGAAGCTCGACGAGCATCTGCAATTTCGACCTTCTGAGGTCAGCAGCGCCGTAGGTCGTCAAAGGAGAAATTGCAGCGCGAAGGAGACTTCTGCCGTTCCGGCGACCAATGCGTCAGGGCATCGTTTCCGCCGCTCCCCTCGACTTTCCGGTTCCAGAGTAGACCGCTTGCTCCGCAAGCGGAAAAAAGATCCGCTTGCGGAGCAAGCGGTTTACTGGATTACGCGCCCTTCGGGCCGATGGCGGCCTCGACCCGCTCGAGCCTTGCCCGGTCGGCGGGGATCAAGAGCAACGGGTCGAGGCCCCGCTTCTTCGCCTGTTCGAGAGACCGTCGTGCCGCGAGCGTCTGCTTGTCTTCGGCCTGGGCGAGCGCCAGGTGGAGGAGCTTGACCGGCGACGCGCTGAGAGCCGCCTCCTGGAGATCCTCGAGGGCCCGGCGCGGATCGCCGGCTGCGAGTCGTACCACGCCGCGGGTGTCGAGCAGGTCGGGGTGCGGCCCGAGTTCGGCGATCGCCGAGTCGATCAGTGCGATGGCCTCCGCGGCCGTTTCGGGCCGCGCGAGATGGAAGGCGAGGTTGTTGGCCACGATCGCAGCCTGCGTTGGGGCGAGATCCTTGCGGGCGAGCAGTTTGCGGTAGAGCGTCTCGACTTCGTCGGACCGCCCCTGCATCTCGCGCAGTTCGGCCTGCAGGAGCGAAATCACGACCGAATCAGGATCTTCCCGCAGCGCCTTTTTGAACCACTCCTCGAGCCGCGCGATCATCTCCGGAGCCGGCTTGTCACCCTTGCCGCGGACCACAGTCAGGCCCGTTTGAACCGCTCGTTCGAGCGGCAGTCGGTTCCAGGCCGTCTCGAGCAGGTCGAGCGCCTCGGCGGCCCGCTTTTGTCGGCCGAGAAACTCCGCGCGGGCCACGATTCCGTCCACGGAGCGGCCGGCATACTCGGTGAGAATCTTGTCGGCCGCCTTGGGAAAGCCAAGATCCTCCATGAGCCGCGCGACATCGCGGAGCCTGCCTACCTGCTCGAGCGGAACCGGGCCCGACGGCATCAGCTTGCGGGCCGCCGCCACCGCCGTGGGGCGATCGTCTTCGGCCATCGCGAGCTTCGCCTCCATGGCAAGGGTCACGGGAGCGTCGGGGGCAAGCGATCGGAGTTTCGTGAGCCAGGTGCGGGCTGACGAGAGTTCGCCATGCTCGATCAGCTTTTCGACCAGCAGTCCGTAGAGTGCCGGCGGCGCGTTGGGGGCCGCGACGAGCGACACGAGATCGCTGCGGCACTCCTCCCAGCGGCCGGCTCGCTCGCGGAGCTGTGCCAACTGAAGCCGCTGGGGAGCGGACAGCGGCTGTGATATCGCCAGGGTTTCGAGCAACTTCGCGGCCCGCCGCCAGCTCGCCGGTTCGGGTCTTCCGGCCAGCATCGACACGAGCAGCGAGACATCGTCCGGCGAGAGCCTGCCGTCGCTGCCGATATTTTGCTCAACGAGCGCGACGGACTGTTGGAGCGCGCGGTAGCCGCCCGATTCGGCGGTCAGTTGCGCCAGCGTGCGTCGCGCCCAGCGCTGGACGCCGCGGGACGCAGGATCGTCGGCCTTCGTGTCGATGATCCTGCGCAGTTCTTCTCGGGCGGGATTGAGCCGTCCGCGGCGCACGAGGAATGCGGCTAGGCTGCGCGAGGCCGAGAGATCGCCCGGGCTCGTCGCCGCGGCTTCGCGATACTCGCGCTCGGCGTCGGGGAATCGCCCGAGCATTTCGTAGCCCTGTGCCAGCACCAGTTGGCGGGCCGGCTCGGCGAGCCGATCCGCCGCCCGGTCGAGCGTATTTTCGGCCGCCTTCCGTTCACCGGAAGCAAGTTGGTGCGAGAAGAGCGTGAGCCAGGTTTCGGGCTGCTTCGGTGCGGCCACCACGGCCCGCTGCAGCACGTCCGCGGCACGATCGCCCTTGCCCGAACGGCTGAGGAGCTGCCCCAGCCAGAGCAGGTCGCGCGGGTTTTTCGAGTCCTTCGAAACCGAGCGTTCGGCGAGCGCCACGGCGTCGTCGAACTTGCCTGATCGCATCTCCATTTCGGCCGTGATCCGCTCGAACCCTTCCAGGCCGTCCGGGCCGAGGCGGGCGAGGGCCTGCTGCGCCTCGTCGAGCCGGTTCGATGCATAGAGCAGAGCGACCAGTTGCCGTACGACCGCGGGATTGGCGGGCCCCATGCGCACTGCCCTTTCGAGGTGATCGATCGCCGCAGGCATGTCGCCGCGGAGGCCGTCGATTTCGGCGAAGAGCTGCTGGATCTGATACCAGCCGGGGCGGTCGTTCTCGGCCTCGATGAGCAGATTGCGGGCTTGATCGAGATCGCGGCGCTCGTTGGCGTCGAGTTCGATCGCGGTGTCACCGCTGGAGGTCTTCTTCTGGGACTCGCGCACGCCGAGAATCAGCGTGCCCGCCCGGGCAACCCTGGCCTGCGGGCTTGTCGGTCCCGCCACGAGCGCGAGGGCGTCGGCGCGGGCTTTGGCCTTCTCGGTGTTTCCCTGCTCGCGCGCCAATTCATAGAGCGCCGTCCGCACTCGCAGGTCGTCCGGAGCCTTCTCGGCAACGGCCTGCCAGAGCCGCTCGGCTTCATTGGCGTTGCCCAGGCCCAGCTGCAGCGAGGCGAGCGTGAAGAGCACGCGGGCGGCTTGATCTGCAGGCAGCTTCAGGGCGCGGGCTTCGACGGCGGAGAGTTCCTGCGCGGCTGCCTCCGTCGACTCACGGGCGGCTATCTGTGCCTCGATCACGAGAATGTTTGGCGTGTTGACGATCTCGGGTGGGATCCGCGCGAGCACTGCGCGGGCCTGCGATGTGTCTGATCCCTGCAGTTCGAGCGTGGCCAGCCCCGCCCAGAGTTGCGGCTCGTTCGGATCGGCTTTCGTGGCATCGTCCAGCAGGTCGGTCGCCGCCTCCAACTCGCCCTTGCGTGCGAGCATGTCGGCTCGCAACAGGGACATTTGTGTGCTCGCAATGCCGGGCGACTGCTGAAGCAGATCGAGCAAGTCATCGACTGAAGACCAGTCGCGTTCGGCCACGGGCCGCTTCATCTGTGCGGACGCCCGCAGTTGCAGGAGCGGGCTCCAAAGCTGCGGGATCGCGGGCAGACGATCCTTGGGGATGGCCCGGGCCACGAGTTCAAATTCCTCGGTCGCCTCGTCCGGCTTGCCGGCGGCGAGCAAGGCCGACGCGGCGCCGATGCGGGCCGCAAGGGATGTCGGGTCATCGGTGAGCACGCGGCGATTGGCCTCGAGTTGCTCGTCGAACTGCCCGAGCCTTTCGTAGCATTGCCCGAGGTACAGATCGACCTGTCGGGTCAGTTCGTCCGACCCGGCGACGAGCGGCCGCAGCGATTCGAGCCGCGACTTGGCTTGCAGCCACTTGCCCTGGGCCAGGAGCGAACGGGCCTCGAGCAGGCCGACCGCCGGACTCGATTTTCCGATCAGCTCCTTCAGTTTGGCGACGGTCATATCCAAGGGCGCCAGCCGGTTTGCTTGAAGCTGTGCGTCGCCGAGCATGAGCAGGAGCATGGGTTGACCGGGGGTTGCACCGAGGGCCTCCTCCAGAATCTCGATTGCCTTCTGTGGCTCCTGCTGCTGGATCGCAAGAACGGCTCGCCCGCGCACGATGCGTTCGTCGTTTGGCGCGATCTCGAGGCCGCGGCGGATCATCTCGCCGGCCCGCTCGAAATCTTTGTCGATCAACGCCAGGTCGAATGCCGCGAGCATGACATTGATGTCCTTGGGGGCGATCGCCTCGACCTGCGCGACGTCTTTCTTGGCGGCGGCTAGGTCGCCCCGTTGACGGTGCCAGCTGGAGAGCGCGAGCCAGGCCTTGGGATCGGTGGCATTCGCCTTGACCAACTGCTCGAGCACGGCGTTGGCCGTGGCTGGATCCTTGAACTTTTCCTCCAATACGGCGGCGAGCAGCACGAAGGCTTCCGTGCTGTCGGGGGCCGGCTTTTTTTTCGGATCGAACAATTTCTTCGTAAGGTCGAATCCGATCAGGCTGCTCGCGATGGCTGCGGCCTCGTCGAAATTGCCGGTGCCGGCGTGCGCACGCGCGAGCATGATCTCGATCTCGGTGCGATTGAGCAGCGTTTGATCGTTGTCCGCTTTTGAATCATCGGCGGCGGGCTTCGCGGCGGAGAGGGCCTCGGCCGGCAGTCGCTCCCGCAGCGTCTGCAGGTGCTGGCGAGCATCGACGAATCGACCGATTCTCATCTCGAAGACTGCAAGCCGCCGCCTGAGATCGTCGTCATCCGGATTTTTGCGGACGGCGGTCTCCACAACGCTGTAGGCCCGCGAGATGTCGCCGCGGTTGGCCATCGGCGACTCCGCCCGCTCCAGCACGAGCCGCGCGAATTCTCCGTAGGCCTCGTGATCTTCCGGCCGGAAGTTCACGTAGCGGGCGAAGAGCATGAGCGACTCGTCTTTCTTTCCTTCGGAGAGCCGCAGCCGGGCAAGCTTCGCCAGGCTGCCGGCATTCCGGTTCACCTGGAAGCGGTGCAGCAGCAAGACGCCAACGAAGCCGCCAACGACAACCACCATGAGCAGGACCAGCACTCGGATGTTGACAGTCTTCGTCGCTTTCATGGCGGAAAAGTCTCTGAAGAGGCCGGCTCTTAGGCGACGGAGAGAATCATCGCCCCGCCGAATCTACCCATTCTAAAGCGTGATTTGCACGGCGGAACCTGCCTAGACTTCCCTGCCGCCGCGAATCGCCATTTGGCGGCCAAAACCGCGTCTCAACTCCCCTTCCCGTCAAAGATCGCAGGGGCCCACGGACGATAGATAGTCCGGTTGGAAGGTTCCGATTGCGACGACTTTGACGCCGTTGGATCAGTGCCTCTCTGCAGCAAAGCCATGTTTTCGAATCTCCTTGATCACCGTGCGGTTCGACGAAGGGCTGACTTCTGGCTGGCGATCGTCGTTCTGATCGCGGCCGTGCGACCTGTTGCGGCGAGCGAACTCATGGCCGCCGTGCCACCGAAATCGGCCCCGCCGGCCCTGATCCCAAACCTCGTCCGGGATCCGCAGACCCGCGCCGCTTGCCACGGCGGGCAGTGCGCAGCGGGCAAGCAGCATCAACATCAAGCCGGCCGTTGTGACGGCCGCTGCGCGGATGGTGGCTGCGGCAAGCCAGGCTGCCCTGCCCACTGCCCGGTCAAGCCCGATCGATTCGGCTTCTACGGCACTCAATGGAGGGTCTGGCCGGGCCAGGGCGTGGTGCAGGCTTCGTTCACGGGGGCGGCCACGCCAGTGCAGCCTCCGAAGTCGGAAATACCGAGCGCCGACGAAGAGTCGCCGCGATCGGCTCCCGAATTACTGATGGATGAAGAATCCCAAGGTGAGAAATCGCGCGACGAGGGGCCCGCCGCAGAGCCGCTGCCCCCGGCGAAAGAACCCGCGGCACCCGACGCCCAGCAACCGGCCGCCCAGCAACCGGCGATCGAGAAGCCTGTGACTCCGGCCGCGGAAGAAAACCTCTTCGACGAGGCGTCGCATCGCCGTCGCCGCCACGAGATCTTGGCCGGCCTTCAACAGTCGGCGATGCGATCGGAAATCGCCCGACGAGAGGCGCTTCGGCAGCAGGCACGCCATGCCCTACCCGGGGTGATCATCGGTGGGCCGGAGGCGGGCGAGACGGCGTCGCCTTCTGCCGTGCACATGGTTTCCCACGAAGAGGCCGTGCCGCCGAGCGATCCGCCACCACGGGGCAATCCGCTGCGGTAGCGAGGGCCTCTGCCAACGCCAGCCGATGCGAGAGGCGGGAGTCGAACCCGCACGCCTTTCGGCACTGGAACCTAAATCCAGCGCGTCTGCCAGTTTCGCCACTCTCGCGATGTGCCGGGAAGGCACTTCGAACAAAGTCTGCCACCGCTGGCCCGCATTCGCAAAGTGGGGGGCCGCTTCCGGAGGAAGCGGACTACTTTACGGAGCGTTGGTCGAGCCAGCGGTCGAGGCTGCCGCGGCCGGAGGCGTCTCGTGGCGGCCACGTCGCCAGTAGCAGTTCGTGGATCGTGCCGGGAACGGGGTCGCTTGTCATCCGCACGAATCGAATCTCGAGCGACCGCACTCGCTCGCCCTCCGCATGACGGCGGTTCCAGTCGCGAGCCAGGGCGCTGGCGATGCCCGGTGAGAAGATCCGCTCCGTCGGCTTCGGCAGCTCCCAGAAGATCTTCTGCCACCGATGGTGCGGCAGCGACATGAAGCCGCCGGCCGGCAGCGTCGTTTCGAGCGGCCTGCCTCCCCGAAGCAGATCCACGAGGCGGCCATCGGCCAGCTCAGCGCGGCCGTAGACCCACTGCTGCTGCCGCGGCACGTCGCCAAACATGGCCCAGTCCTGCTCGAGGCAAAGCAATCGTACGGCCGCCTGCAGTGGCGCGGGCAGCGGCCGCTCGCGCCACGACGTGTTTGCATGGATGAAGGCGGCCGCGGCGATGGAGAGGACCACCGCACAGATGGCATGCGTGAGCGGGCGTTGCGTCAGCGCACGTCGGTGACCGGAAGCAGACTGGCGGCTGATGTTCATGCCGCGCGGCATGAGCTGGGTGGCCCGGTCCCAGCACTCGCCCGGCAGAATGGCCAGCCATGCGGCAATGCCGACGGCCGCGAAGAGCCCCACCGACATGAGCGCCGCCACTGCCGCATGGAAGCCGATGAAGACCGCCGCCACCGCGGAGCGGACCCGCGGCTTGCGCGCCGCGAGCAGGAGGCAGGGGCCGAGGATTTCCGTGGCGACGGCGCCCCATGTCATGATCCGCGTCAAAGGCGTGAGGGCGGCAAGACGGCTTCCCAGATACGAACCGTGGTCGTGGAGTGAGAGGGCGTAGGAGACGGCATCGCCCGACAGCCAGGTGTCGTTGAGCTTCGCGAGGCCCGCCGAGAGGTAGACGGCCGCGATCTGCAGCACGAGCGCACTCGACGCCAGCCGCGACGCAGGTTCGGGCGGCAGGTCGCAGTCACGACGCCGCTCGGCATCGACCGACCAGACGGCCCCGAGCGGCAGAAACATTCCCCAGAGAAGCAGGCAGGCGAGCAGCGGGTCTCCGGCATTCGAGGCCGGCAGCGTTCGCCGCATCACGCTCACGACGGCGACCCAGGCGACGAACGTTGCGAGCCGCGTGCCGATGCCGAGCGCGAGCGCCGCTCCGGCAATCCCCTCGAGCGCGAGCACCGCCGCATTCCACCAGTCGGCATCGAGAAGTAGGCCGAGCGACCAGGACCAGGCGTCGCCCAAGTGGCGGCGGAGCACGTCTGGCGGAAACATGCCGTCGGATCCGAACATCAGTCCGAAGTCGCGGGTGCGCAGCAGGGCGTCGGCGCAGACGACCGCGCCGATCGCGATTCGGAATGCGGCGAGGCTGCGCAGGTCGAGCGTCATCGAGCACCACCAGGCCGCGGGACGTCCGTGCCCGCCGGAAGTTTCTTGCCGGGAACCGCCGACGAAACTACAACAGGCCGGTCATTTCGACGAACCCGGCGGCCGCGTGGCTCGCCCGGGGGCACGAGAATCCGCGTCTTCGGCGCGAGAGGAGTGAAGAACAACATGCACGTTCCGCTGGTGGTGCTCGGTGGCGGTCCGGGAGGCTACGCAGCCGCTTTTCTGGCGGCAGACCTGGGGATGCAGGTGGCGATCGTCGAACGCGATGAACGGCTCGGCGGTACCTGCCTCTTGCGTGGCTGCATCCCGTCGAAGGCCCTGCTTCACGTCGGCCGGGTGCTCGCCGAGGCGAGGGAAATGGAGGCCTGGGGCATCCACTTCGACAAGCCCTCGATCGACATCAGTCTGCTCCGCGGACGCAAAGAGAAGGTGATCTCCACGCTCACGGGAGGCCTCGCCCAGCTCGCCAAGCGGCGTAACGTCACGGTTGTCCATGGCAACGCCCGGTTCATCGATTCCTCGACCCTCGAAGTCGCGCCGACCGCCCCGGGGGGCGCGAGCCAGCGGATCACGTTCGACCACTGCATTCTCGCCAGCGGTTCGCGGCCGGCGAAGATTCCCGCCTTCGACCTGCCGACGCCGCGGGTGATGGATTCGACCAAGGCGCTCGAGATGGCCGACGTGCCGGAGTCGCTGCTCGTGGTGGGCGGCGGCTACATCGGCCTCGAGATGGGCACCGTCTATGCCGAGCTCGGGTCGCGGGTCTCCGTGGTGGAGCTCACCGACACGCACCTGCCGGGAGCCGACCGCGATCTCGTGAAGCCGCTGCAGCAGCGGCTCGAGAAGCTGTTCGAGAAGATCCACCTGCGCACGAAGGTGGTGAAGCTCGAAGATAGGGGAGACTCGATCCAGGTTCACTTTGAGGGGCCTGATGGGCCGAGCAGCCGCGAGTTTTCGCGGGTGCTGGTGGCGGTGGGCCGGCGGCCGAATTCCGACGGCCTTGGCCTCGAGAACACGAAGGTGGTCGTCAGCCCGAAGGGCTTCGTCGAGGTGGACGGCCGGCAACGGACCGCCGACCCGAAGATCCTGGCGATCGGCGACGTCTGCGGCGAGCCGATGCTTGCCCACCGCGCGAGCCACCAGGGCAAGGTGGCCGTCGAGTCGCTGCACGGCGAGCCGGCGCTCTTCGCGCCGCGGGCGATCCCCGCCGTCGTCTTCACCGATCCCGAGATCGCCTGGGCCGGCCTGACGGAAAGCGAAGCCACGGCGCAGGGCCGCGCGGTCGAGATCAGCCGCTACCCGTGGGCCGCCAGCGGCCGCGCCCAGGCGCTTGGCCGCACCGAGGGCATGACGAAGATCCTCGTCGATCCCGAAACCGACACCGTGCTCGGCGTGGGGATGGTGGGGCCGGGGGCGGGCGAACTCGTCGCCGAGGGTGCGCTCGCGATCGAGATGGGCTGCTCGGCCCGCGATCTTTCCGAGACGATCCATCCGCATCCGACGCTGGGCGAGACAGTCGCATTCTCCGCGGAAAACTACTTCGGCCTGGCGACGGAAATCTACCGGCCGAGAGCGGAGATGTAAGGAGCGTCCGCGGTGAATCAATCGGCCTTTACGGGGCTCGGAACCATCGGAATAATGGGCAAAGTTCGCCTATCTTTCCGGAGAACCCCATGGCCAGCCCCGAGATCGACCAGACCACCAGCGAGATCGAACAGGCCCAGAGCCTCCCACCGGGCGCCCATGCCCCCATGTCGATCGGCCAGGTGAGCGACACCGCGTCCGGGCAGCCGGAGCGGGTCGATGGCGTGTCGGCCGTCGATTCCGACCCGACCGAAACTCGGGAATGGCTCGATTCGCTCCGCTACGTGATCAACAGCCGTGGCGGCGACCGGGCCGCCTACTTGCTCCATGCGATCGAGCAGGAGGCCTATCGCCTCGGCGTGCAGATTCCGTTCTCGGCCACCACGCCCTACATCAACACGATCCCCGTCGATCGGCAGCCGCCGTTCCCGGGCAATCGCGAGATCGAGCGGCGCATCAAGAGCATCATCCGCTGGAACGCCATGGCGATGGTCGTTCGCGCCAACCGCGAAGACAAGAGCATCGGCGGCCACATTTCGACGTTTGCGTCGTCGGCCACGCTCGTCGAGGTCGCGATGAATCACTTCATCCGCGGCCGCGGCGACGACTACTCCGGCGACCAGGTCTACTTCCAAGGCCACGCCTCCCCGGGCATCTACTCCCGCGCGTTTCTCGAGGGGCGGCTCAGCGAAAAGCAGCTCGAAAACTTCCGCCGCGAACTGGCGGAGGGGGGCGGCCTCTCGAGCTACCCGCATCCGTGGCTGATGCCCGAATTCTGGGAATTCCCAACCGTGTCGATGGGCCTGGGACCGCTCATGGCGATCTACCAGGCGCGGTTCAACAAGTATCTCGCCGATCGTGGCATCAAGGATACGAGCAATCAGCACGTCTGGTGCTTCATCGGCGACGGCGAGTGCGACGAGCCCGAGACACTCGGGGCAATCTCGCTCGCGTCGCGCGAAAAGCTCGACAACCTCGTCTTCGTGATCAACTGCAACCTGCAGCGGCTCGACGGGCCGGTGCGGGGCAACGGCAAGATCATCCAAGAGCTCGAGGGCTGCTTCCGCGGCGCCGGCTGGAACGTCGTCAAGGTGATCTGGGGCGAGGAATGGGATCCGCTCCTCGACAAGGACGACAAGGGCCTGCTCGTCAAGCGGATGAACGAGGTGGTGGACGGCCAGTATCAGAAATACGTCGTCATGCCCGGCGGCTATATTCGCGAGCACTTTTTCGGGGCCGATCCCGAACTGCTCGAGATGGTGGCGCACCTCTCCGACGAGAAGCTCAAGAAGCTGCGCCGCGGCGGCCACGATCCCGAAAAGGTGTATGCGGCCTACGATGCGGCCATGAAGTGCCACGGCAAGCCCACGGTGATCATCGCCAAGACGATCAAGGGCTACGGCCTTGGCGAGGTCGGCGAGGGCCGCAACGTCACTCACCAGCAGAAGAAGCTCAATGAGGAAGAACTGCGGGCCTTCCGCAGCCGCTTCGGCATCCCGATCTCCGACGACGAAGTGGCGAAGGCCCCGTTCTATCGTCCGCCGGCGGATTCTGAGGAGATTCGATATCTGCGCGAGCGCCGTGCTGCGCTCGGCGGCGCCGTGCCAAGCCGTCCAAAGAGCTCGCCGGTGCTCAAGACGCCGTCGCTCGCCGAATACACGAGCTTCATCGAGAAGAGCGCCGGCCGCGAGATCTCGACGACGACCGGCGTGGTCACGCTGATGGCGACGCTCCTGAAGGACAAGCACATCGGCAAATACATCGTGCCGATCGTGCCCGACGAGTCGCGCACGTTCGGCATGGATCCGCTCTTCAAGCAGTGCGGTATCTACGCGCATACGGGCCAGCTCTACGAGCCGGTCGATTCCGATCAGCTGCTCTACTACCGCGAGGCGAAAGACGGGCAGATCCTGGAGGAGGGCATCACCGAGGCGGGGAGCATCTCGAGCTTCATCGCCGCCGGCACGGCCTACGCCAGTCACGGCGTGCCGATGATCCCGATGTTCATCTACTACTCGATGTTCGGGTTCCAGCGGATCGGCGACCAGATCTGGGCGGCCTGCGACTGTCGCGCCCGTGGCTTCCTGCTCGGCGGCACCGCCGGCCGCACGACGCTCGCCGGCGAAGGGCTGCAGCATCAGGATGGCCACAGCCATCTCTTCGCGATGGCCTATCCGACGGTGCGGGCGTTCGATCCGGCATTCGTCTACGAGGCCACGGTGATCATGCTCGACGGCCTCGAGCGGATGTATGCCAAGGGCGAGGACTGGATCTACTACATCACTGTCTACAACGAAAATTACGAGATGCCCCCGATGCCCCCGGGCTGCGAGGAAGGCATCCTCAAGGGGGCCTACAAGCTCCGCGAGGTGCCTGCCAAGGCGAAGTCGAAGGCCAAGCTGCCGCCGGTGCAGCTGCTCGGCTCGGGCGCAATCCTCCGTGAGGTGATTCGCGCCGCCGACCTGCTGGCCGAGCACTGGGGTGTCGCGAGCACCGTCTGGAGCGTGACGAGCTGGAAGGAACTGCGTCGCGAGGCGCAGGAGTGCCGCCGTTGGAACATGCTCCATCCCGCCGAGGCCCCGCGCCGCAGCTATCTCGAAAAGACGCTCGGCGATTGTGACGGCCTGTTCGTGGCGGCAAGCGACCATGTGCGGGCCGTCCCCGAGCAGCTCGACCCGTGGATTCCCGGCGGTCTCTTCGTCCTCGGCACCGACGGCTTCGGCCGCAGTGACACCCGCGGCCCGCTCCGCCGTCACTTCGAGGTCGATGCCGAGTGCATCGCGATCGGCACGCTCTCGCGGTTGGCTGCAGCCGGTGCCATCGGCAGCGATGTGGTCGCCGAGGCGATCAAGCGGCTTGGCGTGAACCCCGACAAGATCGACGCGGCCCTTGCCTGAGCCGGCCGCATTCCCTCCCTCTCCCTTTGACACTGGAACCCACTCTCAACCATGGCCACCGAATTCAAGCTGCCCGACCTTGGTGAAAACATCGCCTCAGGCGACGTCGTGACGGTCTTCGTCGCGCCGGGAGACGTCGTGAAGCCGGGGCAGGCGCTGCTCGAGGTGGAGACTGACAAGGCGGTGATCGAAGTGCCGTGCCCTCCTGGCGGCCGGATCGCCAGCGTGCTCGTGAAGAAGGGCGACACAGTGAAGGTGGGGCAGGCGCTCGTGACGATCGAGCCCGCCGGTGCGGCGGGATCGGCCCCGGCCGCCCCCGCCAAGCAGCCGGCGGCTGCTGCGCCAGCACCGGCCGCTGCTGCTCGCGCACCATCCCCAGCGCCCGTCGCAAAGGCTGAGCCGGCGCTGCGTCCCGCGCCGGCACCGGTTGCCGCGCAGCAGGCTGTCGCCACGCCGCCGGCAATGACCATGGAGCCGGAGCCGATTGCGACCGTTGCCGCCGTCGAGCCGGCCGGTCCGGCCGTTCGGCGTCTGGCCCGCGAGCTGGGGGTGGATCTCGCGCGGGTTCGCGGCACCGGCCCCGGTGGCCGAATCGTGCGGGAAGACGTCGTCGCCGCGGTTCGTCAGGCGAGCGCCCAGGGGCCATCGCTCCGCCGCAGCGAGTCGACCGCCACCGAGCGGGATGACTGGGGGCCGATTCGCCGCGAGCAGATGTCGCGGATGCGGAAGACGATCGCGGCCAACATGGTCCGCAGCGTCCAGACAATTCCCCACCTCACCAACTTCGACGATGCCGATGTCACGGAACTCGAGCACCTCCGCAAGGCGAGCGCCGCCGAATACGCGAAGAGCAACCTCAAGCTCACGGCGCTGGCTTTCGTCATCAAGGCGGTGAGCCTGTCGCTCCGGCAGCACCCGACGGTAAACGCCTCGATCGACCCCGAGAAGGGGGAGATCATCTACAAGGACTACGTCAACGTGGGGCTGGCGGTGGATACGCCGCGAGGGCTCGTCGTGCCGGTCCTTCGCGACTGCGACCAGCTTTCGATCCCCCAGATCGCGCAGGCCATTGCCGATACCGCCGAGAAGGCCAAGAACGCGCAGTATGGGATCGAGGATCTGCGGGGCGGCACGTTCACGATCAGCAATCTGGGGGCGGTCGGCGGCGCCTATTCAACGCCCATCATCAACTGGCCCGAGGTGGCGATCCTGCTGCTCGGACGGTCGCGGAAGATGCCGGTCGTCCACGAAGACAAGATCGAGCCGCGGCTGATGATGCCGCTCTCGCTTTCCTACGACCACAGGATCATCGACGGTGCGATGGCCGCGCGGTTTCTCAATGAAGTGATCGGGTATCTCGAGAGCCCAGGCCGGCTGTTGCTGGCGATGTGAAGACAAGCCACGAATGACGAGGATCATGAGCACCACTGAAACCAACGGTCCGGTCGGCGACGCCGATCTGACCGGGACCGCCAGCCTGTCTTTTCTCGAGGAGCTTTTCGCGCAGTATCAGGCCGATCCTGCGAGCGTCGATTCCGATTGGCGGGCCTATTTCGATTCACTCGGATCGGCGGCCGCGGTCGCCGTGGCGCCGCTGCCAAAACCGAGCGGCAATGGCCATGCCGCACCGGCGCACGTGACGTCCCAAGCACCCGTCAAGCGGCTCGTCACGCCAGACGGTATCGCCACGGCGCACGCCATCGCGATTTCCAACGGGGATGTCAGGCTGCCGGCCGCGCCCGCCGGCGAGGCGATGCCGCTGCCGCTGCCCCCGGTGGCCATGGGCACCCGGGGCGAGGAGCGGGTCGCCTTTCTCCAGGATCGCGTCGATCAGCTCGTGCGGGCGTATCGCGTTCGCGGCCACCTGATGGCGGAGATCGATCCGCTCGGCCGCCCGCGACCGGGCCTGCCGGAGCTCGATCCGCAGTTTTATCACCTCACCGAGGAGGACATGGACCGGTCCTTCTCGACCGACACGATCGAGGGACCGCAGTCGATGTCGCTGCGGCAGATCATCAAGCGGCTGCGCAACACCTACTGCCGCGCGATCGGCGTGCAGTTCATGCACATGGACGACCTGCGGGTGCGGCAGTGGCTGCAGGTGCGGATGGAAGGCTGCGAAAACCGCATCCAACTCGACCGTCGCCAGCAGCTGCGGATCTACCGCCAGATGACGACGGCGGCCGTCTTCGAGGAATTCATCCAGAAGCGTTTTCTCGGCGCGAAGAGCTTCTCGCTCGAAGGCTCGGAGAGTCTGATTCCACTCCTCGAGATGGCGATCGAGCGGGCGGCGTCGCAGGAGATCGGCGACGTCGTGATGGGCATGGCCCATCGCGGCCGGCTCAACGTGCTCGCCAACATCATGGGGAAGAGTCCGCAGCGGATCTTCCGCGAGTTTGCCGACATCGACCCGGAGATGCACGTCGGCCGCGGCGACGTGAAGTATCACCTCGGCCACTCCACCGACTACCGCGCGGCCAACGGCCGCAACGTCCACCTGACGCTCTGCTTCAATCCGAGCCATCTCGAATTCGTGAACCCCGTCGCGATCGGCCGCATGCGGTCGCGGCAGGACCGCTCCGCCGACTTCGGCCGCCAGAACGGCATGGTGATCCTGATCCACGGCGACGCGGCGTTTGCCGGCGAGGGGATCATCCAGGAGACGCTCAATCTCAGCGAGCTCGATGCCTACCGCATCGGCGGCACGCTCCACGTGATCGTCAACAACCAGATCGGGTTCACGACGGGGCCCCGCGAGGCCCGCAGCTGCATGTATGCGACCGACGTCGCGAAGATGCTGCAGATCCCGATCTTCCACGTGAACGGCGAGGATCCTGAGGCGGTGGCGCAGGTCGTGAATCTGGCGATGGACTTCCGCCGCGAATTCCAGCGCGACGTCGTCATCGACATGTATTGCTTCCGGCGCCGGGGCCACAACGAGGCCGACGAGCCGGCGTTCACACAGCCGGCGCTCTACCGGGTGATCGAGCGGCGGCCGAGCGTGCATGAGAGCTACCTCGAAAAGCTGCTCAAGCTCGGCGACGTGGCCCGCGAAGAGGCGATGCAGATCGCCGACGAGCATCGGGCCAAGCTCGATGCCGAACTCTCGGTGGCCAAGAGCGAGGATTACGTCCACAAGAGCGACCTGACGGGCGTCTGGTCGTTTTACATCGGCGGCCGCGAACGCGAGGCGGCCGACGTGGAGACGGGCGTGAAGCGGGAGGTGCTTGAGCATCTGCTCAAGCGGCTCGTATCGCTGCCGGAGGGTTTCCAGCCCCACCCAAAGATCCAGAAGGTGCTCGAGGGCCGGCAGGCAATGGCCGAGGGAAAGCAGCCGCTCGATTGGTCGGCTGCCGAAGCGCTTGCGATGGCGAGCCTCGCCACGCAGGGGCTGCGGGTGCGGCTTTCGGGCCAGGACAGCCAGCGCGGCACGTTCAGCCATCGCCATGCCGTGATCCACGACGTGGTCACCGACGACACCTATTGCGCGCTCGAGCATCTCGCGAGCGACCAGGCGCCGGTCGAGATCTACAACAGCCCGCTTTCCGAGGCGGGCGTGCTCGGCTTCGAGTATGGCTACAGCCTCGATTGCCCGGACGGCCTCGTGATGTGGGAAGCTCAGTTCGGCGACTTTGTGAATGCCGCGCAGGTCGTCATCGATCAGTTCATCGTGAGCGCTGAAGACAAGTGGAACCGGCTGTCGGGCATCGTGATGCTTTTGCCGCACGGCTTCGAGGGGCAGGGGCCGGAGCATTCGAGCGCCCGGCTCGAGCGATTCCTCTCGCTCGCCGCGAAGGACAACATCCAGGTCGTGTCGCCCACCACGCCGGCCCAGATCTTCCACTGCCTTCGGCGGCAGGTGCTCCGCGTCTGGCGGAAGCCGCTGGTCGTGATGACGCCAAAGAGCCTGCTCCGGCATCCGGGCTGCGTCTCCAGCATGGAGGAGCTTACGAAGGGAACGTTCCAGCGGGTGATCGCCGATGCCTCCGGTACGCCAGCACGCGACATCCGTCGGGTCCTGCTCTGCTCCGGCAAGATCGCCTATGAGCTCGAGAAGCGACGCCAGGAACTCGGCCGCCGCGACGTCGCCATCGTGCGGGTGGAGCAGTTGTATCCGCTGCCGAAGCGGGCCGTCGAAGAGGCGCTTGCCGCCTACGCCCCCGGCACCCCGGCCGTCTGGGTGCAGGAGGAGCCGGAGAACATGGGCGCCTGGCGATTCTTCAAGATTCACTTCGGTGAGAAACTGCTCGAGCGGTTTCCGTTCTCCGGCGTCTGCCGGCAGAGCGCCGCCAGCCCCGCCACCGGATCGAAGAAGAGCCACGATCTGGAGCAGAACGAACTGCTCACAGCCGCATTCCAGAGTTGATCCACCAAGAAGAAAGCGAGAACGCGCCCCGCCATGGCACTCGAGCTCAAGGTTCCCGAAGTCGGCGAGTCGATCACCGAGGTGATGATCGGCACATGGAAGAAGCGGGAGGGAGACGCCGTCGCGATCGATGATGCCATCGTCGAGATCGAGAGCGACAAGGCCACGGTGGAATTGCCGGCGCCCACCTCCGGTACGATCACCAAGATTCTCAAGGGATCGGGCGAAAAGGCCGTGGTCGGCGAGGTGATCGGCTACATGGAGCCCGGCGCCGCCGCGGCCGCCCCCGCCTCGGCGGCGGCGTCGCAGCCGGTCGTGGGCGTGACGAAGAAGGAGGGCCGCACCGACATCGGCTCTGTGCAGATGCCCGCGGCCTCCGCCCCGGCCCAGCCGGCGCGGGTGATGCCGGCGGCGGCACGGGTGCTTGGCGAGGGGGGCGTCTCGCCAGCGGCCATCGCCGGCACGGGCCCCGGCGGTCGCATCACGAAATCCGACGCGGTCGGCGCCGTATCGCGGCCCGCTTCGGCTCCGGCGGCGAAGCCCGCCGTGCCGGCCCCGGCCGTGAAGCCAAGCCAGCTGCCCGCCGTGCCCGCCGTCGGCGGCACCCGCGAGGAGCGCTACGTGCTCATCAGCCCGATCCGCCGCAAGATTGCCGAGCGGCTCGTCGAGGCCCAGCAGCAGGCGGCCCTGCTGACGACGTTCAACGAGGTCGACATGTCGGCCGTGATGGCCCTGCGGGCCAAGTTCAAGGATTCGTTCGCCGAGCGGTATGGCGTGAAGCTGGGCTTCATGTCGTTCTTCGTGCGGGCCGCCGTCGAGGCGCTGCGGGCCGTGCCGCAGGTGAATGCCGAGTTTCGCGATCCCCACATCGTCTACCGTGATTACTGCGACATCGGCATCGCGGTGGGGGGCGGCAAGGGGCTCGTCGTGCCGGTGCTGCGGAATGCCGAACTGCTCTCGTTCGCCCAGATCGAGCAGGCGATCGGTGAATTCGCCCGCCGTGCCGCCGACAACAAGCTCAAGCTCGAGGAGCTTCAGGGGGGGACGTTCACGATCTCCAATGGCGGCGTCTATGGCTCGATGATGAGCACGCCGATCATCAATCCGCCGCAGAGCGGCATCCTCGGCCTGCACGCGATCCAAGACCGCCCGATGGCCGTCAACGGCCAGGTGGTGATCCGCCCGATGATGTACCTCGCGCTCACCTACGACCACCGGCTCGTGGACGGCCGCGAGGCGGTGACATTCCTGAAGCGGATCAAGGAGACGATCGAGGATCCGGCGCGGCTGATGCTGGAGGTGTAGGGCGCGAGCGTCTTCGAAGGGACGCCGGCGAGGGGGCGGTACAAGTCTCGTCGCGGTGGCCCTCGCGGACTCGGTCCAAATGCTCCTCGAGCTTGCACCGACCCCCTCGCCTACCTCTATGGGCTTTCGGAACAACCTTTGCGCCCCGTTTTTTGCAGCTCTATAACGAGACGAATTTCCCATGAATCATGATCTGGTGGTGATCGGTGGCGGGCCAGGCGGCTATGTGGCGGCGATCCGGGCGGCGCAACTCGGGATGTCGGCCGCGGTGATCGAGAAGGAGGAAAAGCTCGGCGGCACCTGCCTCCGCGTGGGCTGTATCCCCTCGAAGGCGCTGCTCGAATCGAGCCACAAATACGAGGAGGCCGGGCACGAATTCGCCCAGCACGGGATCCATGTCGGGGGCGTCTCCTTCGACCTTGCCGCCATGATGAAGCGGAAGGATGACGTGGTCTCGACGCTCTCCAAGGGCATCGAGGCCCTGCTCGTGAAGAACAAGGTGGCCCGTTACCGGGGCACCGGCCGGCTCGCAGGGCCCGGCCGCGTGGAGCTCACGTCCGCCGATGGCTCGAAGCGGACGCTCGAGGCCGGGCGCATCATCCTCGCCGTCGGCAGCAGGAGCGTCGTGCTGCCCGGCATCGAGGCCGACGGCAAACTGGTCGGCACGAGCACCGAGGCGCTCGCCTTCGATGCCGTGCCCGCGCACCTCGTCGTGATCGGTGGCGGCTACATCGGCCTCGAACTCGGCAGCGTCTGGCGGCGGTTGGGCTCGAGGGTGACGGTGCTCGAATACGCCGACCGGATCCTGACCGGCATCGACGCCGACATCGCGTCCGAGGCGATCACGCTCTTCCGCAAGCAGGGGCTCGACATCCGGCTCGGCGCGAAGGTGAAGAGCGCGCGGGCCTCAGGCGGTGCGTGCATCGTCGAATGCGAGGGGCAGGAGCCGATCAATTGCGACCGCGTGCTCGCGGCGACGGGCCGGCGGCCGGCGACCGACGACCTGGGACTCGAAACGGTCGGCCTTCAGGCCGACAAGCGCGGCTGGATTCCCGTCGATGGCCAGTTCCGCACATCGGCAGCCGGCGTGTATGCGATCGGCGACTGCATTCCCGGTCCGATGCTCGCGCACAAGGCCGAAGAGGATGGCGTGGCCTGCGTCGAGGCGATGAAAACGGGCTGGGCGCACGTCGATTACGATCTCGTGCCGGCCGTCGTCTTCACGCATCCCGAAATCGCCGCCATCGGCAAGACGGAGGAGCAACTCGTCGCCAGTGGCGTCAAATACAAGAAGGGCGTCTTCCCGTTCCGGGCCAACGGCCGCGCCCGCACCATCAACGACACGACCGGCAAGGTGAAGGTGCTGGCCGATGCGGAGACCGACCGCGTGCTCGGCATCCACATCATCGGCCCGGCCGCGGGCGACCTGATCGGCGAAGCCGCCGCCGCGATGAGTTTTGGCGCCACGGCCGAGGACATCGCCCGCGTCTGCCACGCCCATCCGACGCTCCCCGAGGCGCTCAAGGAAGCCGCAATGGCCGTCGGCGGCCACGCGATCCACAGCTAGAGCAAAAAGGTGTCAGGACTCTTTTCCGGACAAACAAGGTTGCATGCCCATGCATGGTGGGCCGGAAAAGAGTCCTGACACCTTTCTGCACGGATGCGCTAGCCAACGAGATCGTCGAGTTCGGCGAGGGTCGCCTCTTCGAAGCCGCCCACGTCGCTGTCTTCGGCGTCGTCTTCGCCGCCGCGGACGTAGGCCAGGAGCGAGTTTTTCTCGCTCTCGGAGATCTCCGCGTGCAGGTAGCTATCGACGATCTCGAGCGTCGGGGGCATGGGCACCTCGACCACTTCCGCCACGCCCAGACCTCTCCGGCGGACGTACAGATTGCAGAGGGCCAGCAGTTCATCCCGGTTCATGTGTCTCCTCCCTGTGAGTGCTTCGGGCACCCGCACAGTGTTTACGATCAGCATGAGGATTTTGTTCGCACTGCTCTCTGTGAGCGATCGGTGAGCCTTTTGAACTCCTCGAGGCGGCTTCTTGGCGGCGAAATCGGCATCCCCGCCCCGGGGGCAGCGGTGTAGCATCCTCGTGTTTCCCGTGGCCCTTTCTCATCCCGGCATGCCCCCGGAGCCACCCCATGCAGGAAGTTCGCCCCAAGCTCTTCGTCCTCGACACGAACGTCATCCTTCACGATTCGGGCTGCATCCGAAATTTCGAGGAAAATGACGTCGCGATCCCGATCACGGTGCTCGAGGAGCTCAACCAGTTCAAGCGGGGCAACGAAGACATCCACTTCCAGGCCCGGGAGTTTCTGCGGCGGCTCGACGCCCTCACCGGCGACGTGCTTTCGCCCGCCGGCAGCCCGCTCGGGAAAGGGCTGGGATCGATCCGCGTGGTCCTGGGAGGCGACCGCGACAGCCGCCTGCACGAGGCTTTCCTGCAAGACACGCCCGACCATCGCATCCTGGGCACGACGCTCGCCCTGCACCATGAGGCCGCGCCGCGAGCGGTCATCCTCGTGTCGAAAGACACGAACCTCCGCATGAAGGCGAAGTCGCTCGGGCTCAAGGCCCAGGACTACAACTCCGACAAGGTGCAGGGATTCGACAAACTCTACACCGGCAAGCGGGTGATCGAGGGGATCGATTCGGATCTCATCAACCGCCTCTACGCCAACGGCGGAAGCCTGCCGGCCGGCGACCTGCCGATGGTGGAATCACCGCGTGCCAACGAGAATTTCGTGTTGCGCAACGGCAGCAAGTCGGCGCTGACGACGTTTCGCCGCGGGGATGACGCCTTCCACCGCGTCGAGAAGCAGACCTGCTACGGCATCACGCCCCGCAACGCCGAGCAATCGTTCGCGCTCAAGGCGCTGATGGACGACCAGATCAAGCTCGTCACGCTCGCGGGCACGGCCGGCACGGGCAAGACGCTGCTCGCGTTGGCGGCGGCGCTCGAGTGCCGCCAGAAATACCGCCAGATCCTGCTCGCGCGCCCCGTCGTGCCGCTCTCCAATCGCGACCTCGGGTTTCTGCCGGGCGACATCGCCGACAAGCTCGATCCCTACATGCAGCCGCTCTACGACAACCTGACCGTGATCCGCCACCAGTGCGGCGACGACACCCAGGCCGCCCAGCGGATCACCGAGATGCGCGAGTCGGAGAAACTGATGATCACGCCGCTGGCCTACATTCGTGGCCGGAGCCTGCAGCGGATGTTCTTCATCGTCGACGAGGCGCAGAACCTCACGCCGCACGAGGTGAAGACGATCATCACGCGGGCCGGCGAGGGAACGAAGATCGTCTTCACTGGCGACGTCGCCCAGATCGACCAGCCGTATCTCGACGCCCTCTCGAACGGCCTGAGCTACCTCATCCACCGGATGATGGGGCAGCCGATCTATGCCCACGTCACGCTCGAGAAGGGGGAGCGTTCGGAACTGGCCGACCTCGCCAGCGAACTGCTGTGAACGGCGTCGGCGACTTGCTGGCGTAGACCGCTTGCTCCGCAAGCGGATCCGGATCCGCTTGCGGAGCAAGCGGTCTACTTCGGCTCGCTTCGGCGATCAGCGGCCAGGTCGTAGCAGACGAGGTGGTACTCGGAGGCGGACAAGCCGGCGAGGCCGGGGGCCTGCCGAGCGCCTGTGACGAAGAGCCTCCGCCCCGACAAGACCGGGGCCGTCCAGCAGGGATGGCCAAACTCGGCTGGCTGAAAACGGCTGATCTCGTGGAATCGCTCTGAGTCGGCCGCCACGAGGGCGAGTGTGCCACGCTCTCCCATCACGATGAGCCGGTCTTCCGCGAGGATTGCCGCACCGCGGCCGAAGGGAATGCGACCATCGTCTTCCGCGGCAGGCCGCCCGGGATCGGCATCAGGAAATCGCCAGACAACCCTGCCATCGGCGGCGCGGATGCACCGCAGGTCTGCCTCCGGCTCGTTGCGGCCGCTGAAACCGTAGAGATGCCCCTCATGCTCGATCGCTGTCGACCAGTGGGTCTGCATCGCTTCGGCATCCTGCCAGGCCACGGCGGTCGAGAGGCCGTCGCGGGCCACGTCGAGCAGCATCGCGCCGGTGCCATACGCCGCAGAGAGGAAGACCATGCCGTCGAACACGACAGGCCTGGCGGCATTCACCGAATCGTGCAGGCGGGATCGAAACCAGACGGCAAACCGCGCCTTACCGGTGACGGGATCGAGCGACACGAGGCCCGGCCGCATCAGGCAGAGGAGGTGATCGTGGCCATGGATGGAGGCGACGAGCGGCGAGGAATAACTGGCGAGTTTGATCGGAGGGCGGTCACGTTGGATCCGCACGGGCGGGGCGGGAAAATCCGCCGGACCGACGCTTTCCCAGAGTGTCTTGCCGGTGGCGGCATCGAACGCGACGACCCCGGCCCGCGGATGGCCGCCGATCATGGCGATCAGTTTTTCTCCGTGGAGCACCGGAGTGGAGCCGACGCCGAAGAACGCGGGTGGGATGTCGAAGTCACGGCTCGTATCGCGCTGCCAGACCCGTGCTCCGGTCGCGAGATCGAGACAGGTGAGAAGGCCTTCGGCCCCAAACGTGAAGCAGTGCCGCTCCCCGAGCACCGGTGAACACCGGGGGCCGCCGTTGTAGCCGTATGGGTCCACGAACGTGGTCGGGTACGCGAATCGCCAACGAGGCTCACCCGTCGTCGGATCGAGGCACTCGATGATCTCCTCGTCACCGACACGATGGAAGCAGACGAGGCGGTCGCCGCGTACGCTTGGCGCGGAGTAGCCTTCCCCCACCTTCTTCCTCCAGAGCACCGGCGGCCCCGCCTGCGGCCAGCGATCCAAGAGGCCGGTCTCGCCGGAAACGCCGTTGCCTCGCGGGCCAAGGAAGCCCGGCCAATCTTCAGCCCGGCAGGACGAGGTCGGAATCCCTGCCGCTGCTGTCAGCCAGGCGATGCAGAGCCAGGCAGGCATGCCGAGAAGCAAAACGTTCTTCATCACTCGGATACCACAGCAAACGCCCGCCGGTCCCACAGTACGCCCGGCTGGACTCGAACCAGCGACCCTGGGATTAGAAATCCCATGCTCTATCCACCTGAGCTACGGGCGCGATTGACTAAGGTGTACCACGGGGGCGGGGGCTGCGCCGTCCCCTTTTTTGTGGAAACCATCCCAGCGGGCACCCGCCCGTGCCTTCGCGACACTCCCCACGCACCAGTGGAGCGTGGATTCAAAAAAGCACCCCGCGCGGCAAAACGCGCGGGGTGCCGGTCGAGCGGTCGACGTCGGGTTGCGATCACTCGGGAAGTATGACAGCGTCGATCACGTGAATGACGCCATTGCTGGCCTTGATGTCGGTCTTCGTGACTTTTGCCAAGCCCTTGGCGGTGCCAACTTTTACGCCATCATCGGTTGAGATCTTCACCGTCGCACCACCCGCGGTCTTGGCCTCTTTGAGGGTGACGACATCGGCTGCCGTGACTGTGCCGGGAACGACGTGGAGGAGCAAAACCGCCTTCAGCTTTTCCTTGTTCTCCGGCTTGAGAAGGGACTCAACAGTTCCGGGGGGCAGCTTCGCAAATGCCTCGTCGGTCGGTGCAAACACGGTAAAAGGGCCCTCTCCCTTCAGCGTTTCAACGAGGTCGGCTGCCCCCAGGGCCGTTGCTAGCGTTTTGAACGTCCCGGCTCCAACAGCCGTTTCAACGATATCGGCGGCCTTCAAGGTGACTGTGCCAAAAAGCAGGAAGCAAGCCGCAGTGAAGCCGATGGTCAGTTTGGAAAGCGACATGAGAACTCCTCGGAAAGGGTTTGATCACATTACCGCGGGAACCATAGCGGCAAGTGCCCGATCGACAAGCGGGCATGTGAACGAGGGAGCCGTGCCCTTCCGTCGCTTTGGTGATATCGGCGGCAAAGCCCACGCGTTTTTTCGCGGCTTGCCGGGATTTCGTGCGTCACCAAGAAAAACCGACCACCTCACGGCACGCGCCTGTTTTGCGAACTAGTCTTGTGGGCAAGAACCGAAAATCGGCCCGAGACAAAAATGATCCAGATATTCGAATCGGCAGCGGCGTGGATGGTGGTGTTTTTGTTCGCGGCGGGCGTCTGGCTGATCGCTGGGTCCTTCGCCACCACCGGCCCTCGGCGGAAAGCTCCACGCTGAACGCCGGCAATGTGCGAACCGAACCTTCGGCGATCTCGTGCGTAGAACTCCCGTCCAAGCAGCGGAGAGAGGGAGGGGGAAGTCCAATGGTCGCGGCAAGCAAGAACCTGCTGAAACTGGCCCGTCGTTTGGCCGTCAAGGACGAACTTGCGGCTATGCGGCTGCGAGGCCAACTGGTGTCGGCAGCGTCGCATCGCACACTGCCTGCCGCGCCGCGGCCGTCGAGATTGGCCTAGGCGCCCGACCGACTCGGGGAAGAAAATCGCGGGTCGGAGAGGCGGTGCCACGGACCTTCACGAGGAGCGGTTGTCATGGGTGTGATTCAAGGCCTGTTCGCCCTGCTCGGGCGGATCATGATCGCGACGATCTTTCTCTTGAGCGCCGTGGGCAACAAGATTCCGAAATTCAACGACGTCGCAGGTGCCATGGCCGCGGAGGGTGTGCCTCAGCCGAAAATCCTGCTTGCCGGGGCGATCGCCTTCCTGATCCTCGGCGCCCTCTCACTCTTGCTCGGTTACAAGGCCCGGCTCGGAGCCTTGCTGCTGCTCGTCTTTCTCGGGGCTGCCACGTATTACTTCCACGATTTCTGGCAGGCTCCGGCCGAGAAGCAGCAGACCGAAATGATTCAGTTCATGAAGAATCTCGCGTTGATGGGCACGATGGTCTTCATCATGGCCAACGGTGCCGGTCCATGGAGCCTCGATGCCTCGGCTGCGGCGAAACGCGAGGCGGGCGTGGAAGACAACGACTGAGCAGTCGCGGTCCTCGGGCGCGCATGGTTTCGGCCGTGCATTTCCTGGATTGACCGGCTGCGAAGCGGGGTGTTAGGGTCGATTGCATGGATTCAAGCCCTGCCGCCTCCTCTCATGCCGATGCGGCCTCCCGCGGCTCGTCAGCAGTCGGCTCCGACGCCACCGTCATTTCCAACCGCGCGCCGGGTGGCCCTACGTCGATGGCCGAAATCGGCCGGCTCCTCGAGGGGACGCGGCTCGGGCCCTATGAGCTCGAGCAGTTCGTGGGGGGCGGCGGCATGGGGGCCGTGTTTCGGGCGCTCGACACGACGCTCAACCGCGTCGTGGCCGTCAAGGTGCTTTCTCGGCAGCAGTCGGCCGACGAGGAGATGCTGCGGCGCTTCCGCAACGAGGCGCAGTCGGCGGCGCGGCTCGACCATGAAAACATCGGCCGCGTGCACGCGGTTGGCTCCGAAGGCGGCTGGCACTTCATCGTCTTCGAGTTCATCGAGGGGCGAAACCTTCGCGAGGTGGTCTCAGAACACGGGCCTTTCGACCTCGCCCGCACCATCGACGTGGCGATTCAGGTGGCCGACGCGCTCGAGCACGCCGCCGACCGCGACGTGGTGCATCGCGACATCAAGCCGTCGAACATCATCATCTCCCCCGCCGGTCGGGCGCGGCTGGTCGACATGGGGCTGGCCCGCTTGCATCAGGTGGCCGGCGACCAGGACCTCACTGCCAGCGGCATGACGCTGGGCACGTTTGACTACATCTCGCCGGAGCAGGCCCGAGATCCGCGATCGGCCGACGTCCGGAGCGATCTTTACTCGCTCGGGTGCACCATCTTCTACATGCTCGCCGGCCGGCCGCCGTTCGCCGAGGGAACGATGGTGCAAAAACTCCTGCAGCATCAGCAGGATCCGCCGCCGCCGATCGAGTCGTTCAGGCCGGACGTCCCGAAACGTTTCGCCGCGGTGCTCACGCGGCTGATGGCAAAGGATCCCGCCGACCGCCAGCAGCGGCCGGCGGAATTGATCGCCGAGCTCGTGGCTTTCGCCGATGAAGAGGGGATCGATATCGCAGCGTCGCGGCCCGCGGTGCTGGCGGCGGCAGAGTCCTTTCCACTGCCGGTCGAGCAGGGGCCGCGGTCGGTGCTTCCCTGGTTGGTGCCGCTCATGGGGCTGGCCGCGGTCGTGGGCGGGCTCTGGTGGATGTCGGCTCGGCATCGCGGTCTGCCAAACACGGCAACGCCCGGTCTGGCGGCCGGCGGCGACGGTGTGGACGAGGAGTCCGTCGGTCCAACCGAGAGCGTTCGCCCGTGGCGCGTGGTGCCGACGCCTACCGGCGATCGGGAGTCCATGACCCTCGGTGATGCAATCCGGCGGGCTGCCGACGGCGACACGATCGAACTTGCCTACGATGGCTTCCTCGATCAGCCGCCCATGGCGGTCGAAGGGCGACGGATCACGCTGCGAGCCGCCGACGGCCATGCGCCAGGCATCCGCTTCGTGCCTTCCGAGGGAGAGCAGGATCTGATGGTTGGCGTCGGTAGCGCAGGTGGGTGGAATGGCTGTTCGATCAGTGATGGAGGCGTGTCGCTCGTGAACGTACGTCTGCGGCTGGCCGATCCGCCCGGAGATGCTGCCGCGTTGTTCATGCTGCGCGCCGGAGCGTCGGTGGACTGTGAAGACGTCGTTGCCGAACTGCCCGCCATCGACTTTGATGACGAAGCAGCGGGCCCACTGCCGGCGCCGTGTGCATTCGTTCGGTTCACCGGCGGCGGGGCGACCGGGCTCAGGGCAAGCGTGCGGATGACGCGGTCGATGGTGGCTGGCGACGGCGTCTTCTTGGACGGGGGCGGCGCCGGTCAGGTGAAGATCATCTGGGCGGGCGGCCGCTGCATCACGCCGCGGCATTTTTTGCACGCCAGCGGGGCCCCGCAAGACGCCGCCGAAGGGCTGTCGATCGCGCTCTCGCTCGGCGATGCGCTGTTCGCCTGCCGAGAGGGGTTTGCCCGCCTCGTCGACTCATCGGCAGGGCCGGTGGTGCCGCGGTTGCAAGCCTTCGCCGAGTCCTGCCGGTTCGTCGTGCCGGAGGGCCGCGTACTGATCGAACAGTCGGGCATCGAAGAGCCGGCCCGCTACCGCGCGGCGATCGAATGGATCGACGCCAACAGCCGCTACGAGGGGAGCAACCTGTTTCGCCGGATCGATGGCTCCGCCGAGCGGGTGGAGATGGATTACGCGGCGTCGCCACAGCCGCTTGCCCATTCCGCGCGGATCTCGATGCCGGTCGAGGGCTGGGAATCGGGAAGCATCGTGGATGGCGGTGACTTTTGAGGCGGGACGAAACCACCCATTTCTTGACACGCCGGCCGCAAGGTGGGTCTAGTAATGGGGTTCCGCGGAAACATTTTCAAACCCCTCCGTTCCACGATGGATCGAGGGCAGCCTGACACCCGGGAGTGCATCGATGTTTGGACGCAGCAGTTTTGCGGTGATGGTCGGCATGGGCGTGGCTTTCGTCGCCGGTGCATCCTCTCGACCGGCCTTCGCGATCAAGCAGTTCGCCGATGAGTTCAAGGCTGTCTATGTCAAACCGGGATCGCCCTTGGCTGCTGCGGTTGAAACTGCGAAGTGCAACGTCTGCCATGCCGGTTCGAACAAGAAGGAGCGCAACGCGTATGGCAACGCGCTAGCCGAACTGCTCGACAAGAAGGAAGACGCGAAGAACGTCGAGAAGATCCGTAAGGCGCTCGAGACGGTTGCCGCCATGCCCAGCGACCCGGCCAAGGCCGACTCCCCGACGTTCGGCGCGCTGATCGAGGAAGGCAAACTGCCCTCCCCGTAAGGCAGGCTAAAGCCTGCCCGGTAGGACAGGCTTTAGCCTGTCTGCATGACAAGCTTCAGCCTGTCGGTGGGTAGTTCCGCTTACGGAGCGAGCGGTCTACTTGATCGCCGCCTCGAGAATCAGCTCGTCGAGCCCACCGCAATCCGCGATCGCAGCGGCTGATTCGGCTGGGGCGAAGAGCCGCACGCGTTTGACCAGGTTGTCAAACTGCTCGTGGGCCAGGCTGCGCACGACAGGCGAAAGTTCGGCCAGCGAACGCCAGCGATGCGGCGACGCTGCCGACCGAGCCCCGATGCGCTCCCGTACGGCGAGCCGAAACTCCACCTCGCGCTCGGCCGGAGGCGCATCGATGAGGAGCGTGTCGGCGGCAATCGCCGTTCCAAGCCGCCGCGTGAGCCGCTCAGCGAGCCTCGCCGAGATGGCGACGGAGTCGGCGTAGGAGCGACCCGCCAGCGCCCGATGGATCTGCGGATGATGCAGGGCGTCGAACGACCCGGCCCGCTTCACAAGCCGGCGGGTGGGGCCGAAAAGGCCATCCACGAGGGAAGCGGCGCCTGAAGCATGGGCGGTGCGAACGAGCCAGTCGCCGAACTCGCGGTCGTCAAATCGCATGAGTCGTGCCGGGTCGATCGAATCCCGAACGAGCCAGATGGATCGCTGGAGCATCGCCGTCGCCGCTCGCACGGCATGGTGCCAGTAGACCTCGCTGAACATGACGTAGCGGGCGAAAACCATCAGTTCGGCCGCCGTACGGCCCTTTTCCGTGATCGCCAGCGCCTCGCCGGATTCGTCGAGACAGAGGCTCGAAAGCAGCCGTTCCTGATCGAAATGCCGGCCGTAGGGGACGCCCGCGTGGAGGCTGTCGCGAGAGAGATAGTCCATTTTGTCGACGTCAATCGGCCCCGAGAGCAGCGAACAGAGCAGGCGGCCGGCCGGGTCGGCAGCGGTGCCGGCGACGAAACTCGCGACGCGGGCTGGCGCGACTCCCCACTGCTTTTCGATGCTCGCGGCGAGGTCGCCCGTGGTCAGCAACGGATGCACAAGCGATTCGTGCCTCGGCAGCTCCGCGAGCCCCATGTCCTCGAGCGGATGACAAAAGGCCCAGTGACCGATGTCGTGCACCAGCGCGGCGATGACGAACGCCGTGGCATCCTGCTCGTCGATCGTGGACGCAAAGTGCGGCTCGTGGCGGAGCCGGGAAAGAAACTCGAGCGCGAGCCGGTAGACGCCGAGCGAATGCTCGAACCGCGAGTGGGTCGCGCCAGGATAGACGGCCGCGACGAGCCCGAGCTGGCTGATCCGGGTGAGCCGCCGTAGTGCAGGAGTGTCGATGAGCGACCGCACGCGCGCCGTGACAGGCACTGTCACATCCGGCGGAATGCGAATGCCATCGGCACCACTGTCGAGGGCCACGAGTTCGGGCAGCTGGTCAAAGGGCATGGAGCCAGGCCTCGGAAGGAACGCGGAAACGATTCAGATCGGCGTGAAGCCGGCAGCCCAACGCAACAGGGCAGTGACAATCACGTAGAACGAATAGTGAGCCACGGCCGCGGCCCATTCGAGATCGAGCGTGGCCAGTGATGCCAGCGCCCCCGCGCCAAAGAAGAGCGGCGCAATGTAGAGCCACTGCCACATTTCGGTCGTCATCTCGGCGGGTATGAAGCCGCGCACGCCCCAGAGCAGGGCGTAGACCGCGGCGCAGATGACCGCCCGCACCAAGAGCGATCGGCCCCGGTAGGGCTCGAGATCCCGCTCCCGCGTGATGCTGTATCCTACGAGTACACAAGGGAGGGCGAGGACGATCGCACCGACGGCGAGGAACCAGGAGGGAGCGAGCCCTGGGCCCCACGCTGCGCGGGCGACGACGGCCGCCAGCATCGCCATGACCCCGCCCCCCGCGATCGCAGCCAACTTCCACCGCGAGGGAGGTTTTTCAGTGCTGACGATCGGCGCCGTCGGCATGCGGCCGCCGCTCTGTGACGTCGTGACCGGCGCCTCGGGCTCGTGGATCACGACCGCCTTCACCGGGGCGGCCGGAATCGTGATCGACTTTTTGCACTTCGGGCAGGGTCCGGTGCGGCCGGCGAACTGATCGCTCACGGAGAACCGCGACTTGCAGCCCGAACAGACCACTTGGATTGGCATGGCACCACCGGCAGAATCGGAAAAACAGGGCCAATCGCCGCGGTGCACCCGGGCGTTGCAGTGAAGGGGGCAGTGTCAGAGCCGGGCCGTCGGCCGTCAAGGCGCCCGTTTCCACGCTAGACTCTCATGACCGCTCGTGCCGACGACTCGAGCCGACGAAGGGGCCACCAATGTCGCAGGAAAAAACCAGGATCGTGCCGCGCACGCCGCCAAAGGCGGCGAGCGATCAGATCACGTTTTCGTGCGCCAACGGGCATCGGATCATCGTCCCCGCAAAGCTTGCCGGGAAACGGGGAGCCTGCTCGAAGTGCGGCATCGCCGTCATCATTCCGGCCCCCGGCGGTGAGGGTGGCAGCGCCGAGCAGCCCGCCGCGCGGCAGGCGCCGGTTGCCACTGCGGCTGCCGAGGAACACGTGGTTTCGGCAGCGGCTGAGGTCGATGCCGCGCCGTCGATCGCCGTAGAAGGCGCGGTCGCGGCAGACTCGCCACCGCGAAAGGATGAGTTCGCCGGGCTCTTCGATGCGGTTTCCGCCGATCAGTCCCGCGGGCCTGACGCTGGATCCGATGCCGGATCTGCCGTCGAGGTGTCGGCCGAAGAAGCGTCGCTGCCGGAGATTGGCTCGAGCGGCATCGGCAACGTGGTGGCCAATGAGCCCATCGACGGATACGCGAGCGATTACGACTCCACCGACATCGCCGACAATCCGACGGCGCAACTTGTCGCCCGACTCTGGGCCGAGCGTGAGCACGGCGGAAAGTTCGAGATCCACGTCACTGGTGGCGGTGTGATCCTGCCGCAGTGGTACGAGCCGCGGTGGTCGCGGGGCACGCACGGACTGTTCGCCAATCAGGCGACCGACGGCACCGTCACGCTCACGGCTGTTGCCTGGGAATCGGTCCAGAAGATCATCGTCCGTCAGGTTGAAGGACTTCCCGACGGGATGTTTGAGTGAGGCCGGGGCTCACCCCTCCTCGTCCAGATCCCCTTCAGTGATCATCGTGAAGCCCTTGGCGCTCAGCGTCTCGAGTCCCATCTCGGAGTTGTCCACCATCAGCGCGACCGCGGGACGGCCGCGGGGCCGGGCGAGGATCGGATAGGCCTGGATGATGTTGACTTCCGCCTGCAACAGCGCGGTGCAGATGCGCAAGAGCGGCTGATGACCTTCGGGCAATTCGACGCCGATGAGATCGCTTTCGATGAGCGCGAGGCCTGCGCGCTCGAGGATCTCCCGGCCCTGCTCCGGATGGCTGAGCAGGAACCGCACAAAGGCGCATTCGCCGGAGTCGGTGATCGAAAGGGCGACAATCCGCACCTTGGATCCGTCGAAGCGGCGAACCACCTCGAGCAGCTGACCAACGCGATTCTCCAGGAACACTGTGAATTGCCGAAGGGTCGGCCAGCTGCGGCCACGGGCCGTGGCAAAGCCAACCGATCCACCTGAGCCCTCGTCTCCAATGCTCACTCAAAAACCTCCGCGGGGCCGAGACGGCTTTGCCTGCCTCCGGTCGGAAAGAATAGAGTCTTGGGCTCCACTTGGTCAACGAACCGTGGTCAATGAAGCTTCGCCGCGGCAGTCGCGGCCGGTGGGACATGGAGGCCGACATGGCGCTTGCCACGCACGAGACCGAGATCCGGGTTCGCTATCAGGAGACCGACGCCCAACGCCGGGTGCACCACGCCAACTACCTCACCTACTTCGAGATCGGCCGCACCGAGATGCTCCGGGCCCGCGGCGCGACCTATCGGGAGTTCGAGCAGGCAGGGCTGTTTTTGGTGGTCGGCGAGGCCTCCTGCCGCTATCGCGCGGCGGCGGAATACGACGACGTGCTCCTCGTCCGTACCTACGTGGAAAAGGTCGGTGGTGCGAGCATCGAGCATGCCTACGAGGTGATTCGCGGCAAGGAAATCATCGCCACGGGCAAGACCGTCGTCGTCTGCGTGGACCGTGAGGGTCGCGTCCGGCGGCTTCCCCAGTGGCTCCTCGAATAACCCCCCCGCCCGATGTCATCCAAGCGGGACGAAGACGAACCGTTGCTCGCCGCAAAGAAACTGTGACGGCACCGAAAGCCGCACTGGCGCATCGATTCGCACCCAGAGCCCGTTCAGGCCCCGGTTCGCGATTCTCCAGCCCCGCGGCTTGCGCCGCAGTTCGGCATGGATCGGGCTCACGAACGGGTCGTCGATCGAGATCGGGCAGCCGCCTCCAGTGCGGCCGATGAGCGTCGAGGGAGTGAGACATTCGTGGCGGCGGCCGGTGCCCGTGGCCGAAAGCTCCACGAGCCATGCTTCGGTCAGATCGAGCGATTCGAACCGGAATCGCGTCGTGCCAAGCTGAAGCACCTTCCCATTCTTGAGTTTGGCGTTGCTCGCTCGGGCAAACGTGCCTCGGTCGGGGCCGCTGTCGAGATCGGAGAGCTGCCAGCCGCCGTCGGGCAGCCGCTCGATCTGCGCGTGCCGTGATGCCATCGAAATGTCGTGGGAGATCACAAGATCGCCCTCGGTCCTCCCGATCACGAACCGGTCGCCGCGCAGGCGGATCACTTCGCCCCCTTCGCCGGCGTCGTCAACCACGAGCAACAGCGCCATCGGCCTGCGGATGATCGGCCGGTAGGGCAGCGCTTCGGGGGCGGCGCTCGCCGCCAGCAACGGGATTGCGTCGGGTGGCGAGGCGGCTGGCGGTGGCCCTTCATCGGGCTGCCTAAGCACCTGCGCCCAGTTGTCGAACGATTCGAGAAACGTGGCCGAAGCCGACGGGGCGCGTTTGGGCTCGTGCATGCTCATGGCGATGGCTGGCCGCGGGCTTGCCCTCCGCTGGCGGTGTCGCTTCATCGTATCTCCGCCCCCGGAGTCGGCGAAAGTGTCCTCCCCTGGTATGGCCGAAAACTGCGTCCCGCTGTCGGCCGTTTGCATCGTACTGCCCCCCGCCCGAACTCATTGCAACGACCCGCCGGGACGTTCCGGCGTCGACCAAGGCCCCCCGAGAGGAGAGCAGACCATGTTTCTTGCCGCGGAACGAGAGCTGAGCCACCTGGGTGAGACGAGCGGATGCGCAGACCACGACCACGATCTGGTGCACGAACTGAGCCGCCGGCTCGACTCGCTGTGGCGGTATGACCAATACATGGCCAACGCCGAATGGCGCGACGAACTGCGGCAGTTTTGGCAGGACGCAAAAGCCCAGGAGAAGCAGGCGATCCAGCGGCTGAAGGAGCTGATCATCCAGGAAGTCCGCAACAACTGCTTCTAGATCACCTCTGGAATACGTGGGGCGACTACTGGGCAACCAGTGAAGAAGGCGAAGGGATCGGCGGAAGCTCGACGAGCGTTTGGCCGCCGCGGCCACAGCGAGGAGACTTCTGCCGTCCCTGAGCCGCTGATACACCATCCGCTTGTCTCGGAAGCAGTCTAGTGGGCCGGCGGAATGGGCGACGAGGGACTCGAACCCCCAACCCCCTCGGTGTAAACGAGGTGCTCTGACCAATTGAGCTAGTCGCCCTTCCGCTGTTCCTCCGACTTCGGCGGGACCACGACCCGGATGCCGAGTTCCACCAGTTGCTTCGTCTCGACCGGCGACGGGGCCCCCGTCATCAGGTCGCTCGCCTTCTGCGTCTTCGGGAAGGCGATCACGTCGCGGATGCTGTCGAGCTTCCCGAACAGCATCACCCAGCGATCGATGCCCAGCGCGATGCCGCCGTGCGGCGGGGCGCCGCTCCGCAGGGCGTCGAGCAGGAAGCCGAACCGTTCGCGCGCCATCTCCGGCGAGATGCCGAGCAGCTTGAAGACCTTCTCCTGCGTGGCGCCGTCGTGGATCCGAATCGTGCCACCGCCGGCCTCGGAGCCGTTGATCACGAGGTCATATGCGACCGCCCGGCAGGCCGCCGGATCGCTCTCCAAGAGATCGAGATCGCTCGGCCGCGGCGCGGTGAACGGATGGTGCATGGAGGCCCAGCCGCCCGATTCCGTGTCGCGGGCGAACATCGGGAAATCGACGACCCACGAGAAGTGCATCGCATCGGGATCGTAGAGCCCAAGCACCGCGCCAAGCCGCTTACGGACCGTGTGGAGCGCTTTGCAGGAGACCTCGAACGCATCGGCCACGATGAGCGCGAGATCGCCGGGGGCCGCCTGGAGTCTCTCGCGGAGCCCGGCGGCGATACCGCCGAGATTCTTGGCCACCGGCCCCGACCACTCGCCAGTCTCCTCCACCTTGAGCCAGACCAGGCCCTTGGCACCGGCTTCGACGGCGAGTGCGGTGAGCTCGTCGAGTTCCTTGCGCGAGAACCGTGCCGCGCCGCCGGGCACACGGATCCCGCGGACGCGGCCGCCGCTCTCCACCGCCCCGCGGAAGACGCGGAAGTCGCTCTCCCCCGCGAGCGTTGTCAAATCGGTGATTTCGAGGCCGAAGCGGAGGTCGGGGGCGTCGTGGCCGAACCGCTCCATGCATTCATCCCAGGTGAGCCGCGGCAGCGGCAGCGCGACGTCGAGACCGAGAATCTCGCGGGCTGTCCGCCTCACGAGCCCTTCGATCACGCCGATGATGTCGTCGGCCTCGACGAACGACATCTCCACGTCGAGCTGCGTGAACTCCGGCTGACGGTCGGCCCGCAAGTCTTCGTCGCGAAAGCACTTCGCCACCTGCACGTAGCGGTCAAATCCCGCCATCATCAGCAGCTGCTTGTAGAGCTGCGGCGACTGCGGCAGGGCGAAGAACGCGCCATGGTCGAGCCGGCTCGGCACGAGGTAGTCACGGGCCCCCTCGGGCGTGCTGCGGCCGAGCATCGGCGTCTCCACGTCGATGAAGCCGAGTTCGTCGAAATGGTCGCGCATGATCTTCACGATCCGGCTGCGCAGAAACATGTTGTCCTGCATGGCCGGCCTCCGCAGGTCGAGCCAGCGGTGGGCGAGCCGCACTTCCTCGCCGGGCAGTTCGGTCGCGCCCGGCTGGAAGACGGGCGTTTCCGCCTCGTTGAGCACCTCGAGCGTGTCGCAGGCCACCTCGATCGCGCCGGTTGTGAGCTTCGGATTCGTCGTCCCCTCCGGCCGGGCGCCGACGGTGCCGCGGACCCGCAGCACCCACTCGGCGCGAACGAGCCTGGCGGCGGCGAGCGCCTCGGCCGCGCTGCCCGGCCCGATCACCACCTGCGTTCGTCCCCAGCGGTCGCGCAGGTCGACGAAAATGACCCCCTTGTGGTCGCGGACGCGATCCGCCCAGCCGCAGAGCGTGACTTTTTCACCGAGATGCGACGGCCTCAGTTCCCCACAGGTGTGACTTCGAAGCACGCGAGAACGCCTTTCTTGCTGGATGGACTACTTTGCTGAATGGAATGAAGAAGCGGGCAGGCGATCCTGGCGGTCAACTCCAAGGGTGCCGGAGGTTATCTCGCGGTGCCGCTGGGGGCACTTCGGCCCGTCCGCTCCGCGCCGAATTCCAGGTGCAGCTGCTGATTCGGGTCGGCGTCTGCGCCGAGTTCGCGGAAGAGCATGCTTGGCTGGATGTCGCGGTTGTGCTGGTATTTGTCGCTGGCGTATTCGGTGATGTCGCCGGCGATCTGGTGGAAGAAGAGCTGGCAGATCGAGACGCCGGGATAGATCTTCACCGGCTGCACCGCGAACATCTCGAGTGTCCAATAGCCGCAGAAGCCGACGTCGCCGAAGCCGGCCGTGACATGGACGAACAAGCCAAGCCGGCCGATCGAACTGCGGCCCTCGATCATCGGCACCAGATTGTGGGTTTCGGTTCGCTCCACGGTGCGGCCCAAGTAGAGCTGATTGGGCGTCAGCACGAGCCCGTCCTCGGGAATCCGCACCCGCTCCACGCGGTTGCTCTTTCGCATGTCGAGGACGACTTCCTCGTAGACGAGCAGCTCGTCGTGCAGCGACAGGTTGTAGCTGTTTGGATTCAGCTTTCGCTCGTCGAAGGGCTCGATGACGATGTTGCCGCCGAGCTGTTGCTTGATCTCGTTGCCGGAGAGAATCATGGCACGGTCCCTTGGGGCCTGGCGGTCGGGCGAGCGATCGGGGATTGTACGGTTTCGGCGCCGGGGTGTCAGGGACGGCGGCGTTTTCCCCGAGCCGTCTTTGGGCGTGAGCCTTTTGCCGGCGGCGCGACGCCCACCCGGGGGCAGAGATCTGCAAGCGCGCAGTGGTCGCACTTCGGCGAACGGGCCGTGCAGACCGCCCGACCGTGCTCGATGAGTCGGTGGCTGTAACTGATCCAGTGCTCCGTTGGCACCATGGCGACGAGATCGCGTTCGGCCCGGACGGCATCGGCATGCCGCGTCAGCCCGAGCCGGCGGGAGATCCGGCCGACGTGGGTGTCGACGACGACTCCCTCCGCCCGTCCGAATGCGGTCCCAAGCACGACGTTCGCCGTCTTGCGGCCGACGCCGGGCAGCTTCACGAGGTCGGCAAGTGACTCGGGCACTTCGCCGACATGCCGCTCCACGAGGGCTTGGCAGCAGGCGAGGATGTTTTTGGCCTTGGCGCGAAAAAAACCAGTGCTGCGGATCGCCTGCTCGAGGTCGCGGGGGCGGGCGGCGGCGAGGGCCGCGGGTGTGGGCCAGCGATCAAAAAGCGGGGCCGTCACCATGTTCACCCGCTTGTCGGTGCACTGCGCGGAAAGGATCGTCGCCACGAGAAGCTGAAAGGGATTTTTGAAATCGAGCGAACACTCGGCCGCGGGGTAGGTCCGTTCGAGGCGGGCGGCGATCGCCGCGGCCCGTGTGAGCCGGTCGGCCTTCGATTCCCGCCGCGAAGGCCCGGGGGGGACGCCCTCCGCCGATTTGCTCGAGGTGATACCATTCATGGATGGAAACGCCAGCCGACTACGACCCGCTCTATCTTTCGGGCATCGAGAAATTCAACGAGTGCGACTACTACGAAAGTCACGAGATCTGGGAGGAGCTCTGGACCGAGTATCGCGGCGATTCGAGAAAGTTCTACCAGGGGCTCATCCAGGCGGCCGTCGCGCTCTACCATTTTGGCAATGGAAACATCCGCGGTGCCCGCAAACTCCACAAAAGCGTCCACGGCTATCTCGAGCCCTATGCGCCCAAGCATCTCGGCCTCGACATCGACGCCTTCCTGAAGGCGTTCGACACCTGCCTCGCGGAGGTTGCGGCCAGCACCGAAGACTATCCGCAGATCGACCTTGATCCCGAACTGCTGCCGGAAATCCATCTCGACCCGCCACCGGCCTGACTCGGGCCGACGCGAAGGACCGAACCGCGGACACGACCATGGCTGACGAACCGCTCTCGTTCTCCCCCGAACAGTTTTCCGGTCTCGCGCGGGTCTTTCCGCTCCCGAACCTGGTGATGTTTCCGCATGTGATGCAGGCGCTCCACATCTTCGAGCCGCGTTATAAAGCGATGCTCGAGGAGGCGATCGAGGACGACCGTCTGATCGCCCTCGGCGTGCTCGCCCCGGGCTGGGAACAGCACTACGAAGGACGGCCCACGCTCAGGTCGACCGCCTGCCTTTGCCGCGTGGCGACGCACCAGCGCACCCCCGAAGGCACCTACAACGTTTTGCTGTTGGGCGTGCGCCGGCTGCGGCTGGTCCGAGAGTTGCCGCCGAAAAAGGTCTTTCGCGTCGTCGAGGCCGAACTCGTGGACGATCAGCTCTCGGGCGATGTGCCGGCGGAGGCAGCCGCCGCGCTCCAGCAGCGGCTGCTCGCCGCCTTCAAGCGGGCGATGCCGAAGATTCCCGACGCTTACGAGCAGCTCGACCAGCTCTTGGGCACCCAGATCACGCTCGGGATGCTCGCCGATATCGTCGCCTACACGCTCGATCTCGACCTCGAGTGGAAGATGCGGCTGCTTGCCGAGTGCGACGTGCTCAAGCGGACGGAACTCCTGCTGGAGGCGATCACCGCGCGCCCCGCGGCCGCGCCAGCGCGGCGATTTCCGCCGGAGTTTTCCGTCAATTAGAGTCAGGGCATGCAGCACGACTCCCCCCACTCCGTTGACCACGCCCGGATCGAGCGGGCCGTGCGCGAGATTCTCTTCGCCGTCGGCGAGGATCCCGACCGCGAGGGCCTGCTCGAGACGCCGGCCCGCGTGGCCCGCATGTACGCCGAAATGTTCAGCGGCCTGCGGCAAGACCCGAAGGTGCACCTGCGCAAGGCGTTTACGGAGAAGTACGACGAAATCGTGCTCGTCCGAGACATCTCGTTCAACAGCGTCTGCGAGCATCACCTCCTGCCCTTCATGGGGCATGCCCACATCGCCTACCTGCCCGACGGCCGCGTGCTCGGCCTGAGCAAGCTCGCGCGGATCGTCGAGGTGATCTCGCACCAGCCTCAGGTGCAGGAGCGCATGACCGAGCAGATCGCCGACCTGCTCGTCGATGATCTCGGCGCCAAGGGCGTGGCGGTGGTCGTCGAGGCCTCGCACACATGCATGACGATCCGCGGCGTCCGCAAGCCCGGCAGCCTCTGCGTGACCTCGGCGATGAAGGGCATCTTCCGCTCGAACGTTTCGAGTCGGGCCGAGGTGATGTCGCTCATTTACGGAAGCAAGACACCGTGAGGGCCGCGGCCCCCATGATGCCTCGACGCGCCGCGACCGCATGACGCTCTTGGTCGATTTTCTCTGCCGATTCGGGTGGGGGCTCTCGCTGGCCCTCGTGCTCACCCCCGCTGCGCTCGTGCCGGGGGGATTCTTCCGGGTAAACCTGCTCGTCATCCTCGGCCTCTCCACGTTTGCCGCGCTCCTGGCCCGCACGGCGGTGCCCGGCCCGCTCTGGCTCCTCCCGGCCGTGACGGCGATCGCCGCCTGGATGGGGAGCATCGTGTGGCTCGCCGAACGCCGCCGCGCCGGTGTCTTCTTCTGCGGGCTGTGCGCGGCGCTGCTCGCAGCGGCGACGGTCTGGTTGTCGCCGGGATGGGACTCACCGGGATTGAATTCAACGGGACGGCTCGTGCTTGCGCGGCTGCTTTCGGGGCTTGTCGTCGGGCTCACCGTCCATGCGATGTTGCTTGGCCACTGGTATCTCAATGCTCCAGGCATGCGGGTCGATGCCCTGCGGCGGCTGATCGACTGGGCGCTCGTGGCCTGGGCAGCCCAGCTGGCCGTTTCGGTCGCGGCTGCCTTGGCAGCCGGCACGCTCGTGCCCGGCCGCACCCCCGGCGCCGCGATCGACCCGGCCACGGTGGCCCTCGTCTCGCTGCGGTGGCTTGCCGGGCTCGTCGGCCTGCCCGGATTGCTCTGGCTGAGCCGGAAAACCCTCGACATTCCCAACACGCAAAGCGCCACGGGTATCCTGTACGTGGCCTGCATCGCCGCCATCATCGGCGAGCTTTCCTCGCAACTGTTGCTTCTGGCGCGATAACCGGCCCCTTGGCCAAGGATCAATTCTTCGATGCGAATCACGTATGCCTGCCCGGCCTGTGACGCCACCGTCGCCCTCGACGCCGTCGAATCGCGGCCACAACTCCGCTGCACCGCCTGCCAGGCCACGATCGACATGCCGTCCGACGGGATTGCCGCCGGCACGCCGCCGAAGCTGAGGCGGTGCCTGGTCTGCCCGAGCACGGAGCTCTTCGCGCGGAAGGATTTTCCGCAGCGGCTCGGCCTCTGGATCGTGGTGGCGGGGCTTGCCGCCAGCTGCGTCGCGTGGGCGTGGCGCGAGCTCGTGCTCACGTTCGCGATCCTCTTCGGCACGGCGCTCGTCGACGTGGTGCTCTATCTCTTCATGCCGGAATGCCTCAGCTGCTACCGCTGCGGCGCGCGGTATCGCGGCGAGGGCATCACGGATAGTTTCGGCGGCTTCGACCTGGAGACGCACGAGAAGCACCGGCAGCAGCTCGCGCGGATGCGGGGTGTCGGCCGGCCGACACCCACAGAAGCGGCCCATGGCTCCTGAGCGCAAGCGGATCGAGGAGGACCTGCGGGGTCTCGTCGCCGGCGAGGTGCTCTGCGATGACGCGAGCCGGGCGCTCTACGCGACCGATGCGAGCCTCTTCGAAGCCTGGCCGCTGGCCATCGTCCGCCCGCGCGACACCGACGACGTGGCCGCGACCGTGGCGTGGGCGGCTGAAGCCCGCTTGCCGGTGCACGCCCGCGGCGCGGGCTCGAGCCTCTCGGGCGATTCGCTCGGCAACGGCATCGTGATCGATTGCTCGCGGTTCATGCGGCGGATCGTCTCCACCTCGGCCACGGAGGTGCGGGTGCAGCCGGGCGTGGTCGGCGGGCAGCTCGAAGAGCATCTTGCCCGCCTGGGCCGCGGGTTTGGCCCCGACCCGGCCAATGCCGGCGTGACGACGGTCGGCGGCATGATCGGCCGCAATACGTCTGGCAGCCGCTTCCTGCGGCACGGTGCGGTCCGCGGACGCATCGCCGCCGTGCAGGCCGTGCTCGCCGACGGTTCCGTCGTGGAGCTGGTGCCGACGCCGCCCGCGCCGCCGCAGAAGCCGGGGAACGACCCGGCGGCCGCGAAGCGGGCGCATCTCGCCAGCGGCATGGCGGCCATTCTCAGCGGCTCGCGGGACGTGATCGCGCGGTCGCAGCCCGCCGAACGCTTCGCCCACGGCGGCTACCGGCTCGACGATCTCGACGACGAGGGGCGGATTCATCTGCCGCGGCTGCTCTGCGGCGCTGCCGGCACGCTCGCGATCGTCACGGAGGCCACGCTCCAGACGGTGCCGGCCGACGGCGCGGCGGCGGTGGGGCTCTTTCTCTTCGAGTCACTCGAAAAGGCTGCCGAGGCGGCGCTCCGGCTCAAGGCCTTCGAGCCGAGCGCCTGCGACCTCTTCGACAAGCGGCACCTCGCGCTCGCCCGCAGCGCGAAGGTGCACTTCGATCTGCTGATTCCACCGGTGGCCGACGCGGGGCTGCTCGTGGAATTCGCCGGCGAGGATGCGGCCGCTTGCAGCGCGCGGCTCGACGAGGCGATGCGGCGGATCCAGTCGGTGAAGCGGCTTTGCATCGACATGCGGCGGGCGGAAGACGCGATCGACGCGGCGCTCTTCTGGGATCTGTCACGCCAGCTCGTCTCGACGCTGCACGGCGTCCGCGGCACCTTGCGGCCGGTGCCCTTCGTCGAAGACATCGTCGTGCCGCCCGAACGGCTGCCCGAATTCGTCAGGCGATTGCAGGGGGTGCTCAAGCAGCAGGAAGCGACGGCGCTCCTCTTCGGCCATGCCGGCCACGGGCAGTTGCACGTGCGGCCGCATGCCGAGCCGCGCGACCCGGCCGAGCGGGATCGCCTCGAGCGGCTGGCCGAGGCGCTCTATGGCGAGGTGGTGGCCGTCGGCGGCACGATAGGCGGCGAGCAGGGGCTCGGGCTTTCCCGCACCGCATTCTTCGAACGGTTTTTTCCGGAACTTGCCGCCGTGTTCGCCGACGTCAAGCGGCTCTTCGATCCGTTCGGCATTCTCAACCCGGGCAAGATCACCCGCGCCGGCGCCGAGCCGGTAGCGTTTCGCCCGCCGCTGGTCGCGAGCGACACGCTCCTGCCCGTACTCAATTGGTCGCCCGGGAAAGTGGCCGACGAGGTCGATGCCTGCAACGGCTGCGGCGCCTGCCGCACGCAGTCGGCGGCGGTGCGGATGTGCCCGAGGTATCGGGAGGATGCCGCGGAGGAATCGTCGCCGCGGGCGAAGGCCAATCTCATGGCATCGCTCCTTTCCGGTCGGCTCGATCCGAAGCTGCTCTCCGACGATGCGGTCCGCGCGATCGCCGACACCTGCTTCAACTGCCATCAGTGCCGGATCGACTGCGCCGCCGGAGTCGACATCCCGGCGCTCGTGACCGAGATCAAGGCCGCGCATTTGGCGGCCAACAGCCTTGGCGGATCGGCCTGGGTGCGTTCGCGGATCGACGGCCTGAGCGGGCTGGCCGGCCGGTTCGCGCCGCTCGCCAACCGGGCGCTCGAGAGCCGCCGCGCACGGTGGCTTTTGGAAAAGACGCTGGGCATCGCGCAGGGCCGCAAGCTGCCGCCCTTCACCGGCAACCGCACGTTGCGGTGGGCCGCGCGGCGCGGGCTCACGCGTCCTTCGCGACGCGGCGGTCCGCGGGTGCTCTACTTCCTCGACACCTTCGCCCGGCGGCACGATCCGCTGCTCGCGCAGGCGTTCGTCTCGATCCTCGAGCGCAACGGCATCGGCGTGTTCATCGATCCGCGACAGGTCTCCTCCGGGATGCCGATGGTGTCGGAGGGAGACGTGGCCGCGGCGCGGAAGCTCGCGCGCACAAACATGCGGATCCTCGCGGAGGCCGTCCGGCTCGGCTACCGGATCGTGAGCACGGAGCCGGCGGCCGTCACCTGCATCACGCACGATTACCCGCTGCTCCTGGATGACGAAGACATGGCGCGGGTGGTCGAGGCCACGACCGACGCGACGAGCTACCTCTGGGAACTCCATCGCGAGGGTCGGCTGCGGCTCGACTTCGCGCCTGTGCCGTCGCGGGTGCTCTATCACGCCCCGTGCCACGTGCGGGCGCGGGGGGGCACGAGCCCGGCTGAGCACCTGCTCCGGCTCGTGCCCGGCCTGGCGGTGCAGTCGTCCGACCGCGGCTGCTCGGGAATGGCCGGCGCCTTTGGCCTGTCGAAGGAGCACTATCGCGCGAGCCTGCGGGCGGGCCTGGGGCTCGTGACGGCGATGCGGAGCGCCGGGGTCGAGGCGGGTGCTACCGAGTGCAGCGCCTGCCGGATACAAATGGAACAGGGCACCACGAAGCCGACGGTGCATCCCGTGAAACTGCTGGCGAAGGCGTATGGATCGCTCGAGGGTTCAGCCGCCGCCGAGCTCGACGGCCTCCTCTCCGCCAGCAGCGGGCGGCTCACCACCAGTTGAACCTCCGGGCACCACCGATGCTCTCGATCAGCCTCTTCGCGGGAATGGCCGAGGCGGCAGGCTGCCGCCGTCTCGAGATTCCCTGGGCCGGCGGCAGCGTCGCCGACCTGCGGGCGGCCCTTGGCTCGGCCGCACCGGCCATCGTGCCCCTGCTTGCCAAGAGCGCCGTCGCCGTCGGCGGCCGCTACGCCCGCGACGCGGATGCCGTGGCCGACGGGAGCGACGTGGCGATCATTCCGCCGGTGAGCGGAGGCTAGCGGCGATGCAGCGAATCGACATGGTGCGCCTGGTGCATGAAACCATCGACACGGCCGCCGCGCTCGCGGCGGTGGCGAGCGATGCAGCGGGCGCGAACGTGCTCTTCGTGGGCACCACCCGCGGCATCACCGACGGCTTCGTCACCCGCAGCCTCGAATACGAGGCCCACGAGCCGATGGCCCGCGGCGAGCTCGAGCGGCTGCGCGACGAGGCGATCGCGCGATTCGGCCTCGCCGACTGCGTGATCGTGCATCGGCTCGGAATGGTGCCGGTGGGGGAGGCGAGCGTGGCGATCGCGGCGAGCGCGCCGCATCGCCGCGAGGCATTCGCCGCGGCCGAGTGGCTCATGGAGCAGGTGAAGCGGGTGGTGCCGGTCTGGAAACGCGAGGAGGCCGCCGACGGTGCGCGGACGTGGGTCCATCCGGAACGGGCGCCGGAGGCCGCGCCATGACGCTCATCGACGGCTTCGGCCGCGTCCACACCGACCTGCGGATCAGCGTCACCGACCGTTGCAACCTGCGGTGCACCTACTGCATGCCGCTCGACGCCGTCTTCCGGCCGCGTGAGGAGCTGCTCAGGTACGAGGAGATCGCCCGCGTGGCGGGCGTGGCCGCCGGGCTCGGCATCCGCACGATCCGGCTGACGGGGGGCGAGCCGCTCGTGCGATCGAGCCTCGATGTCCTCGTGCGGCAGCTCGTCGCGGTGCCCGGCATCGAGGATGTCGCGCTCACGACCAACGGCCTGCTTCTGGCCGAGCAGGCGAAGCCGCTCCGCCGCGCCGGGCTTGATCGGCTCAACGTCAGTCTCGACAGCCTGCGCGAGGATGTCTTCGAGAAGATCACGCGGCGAAGCGGGCTCGATCGCGTGCTTGCCGGCCTCGCCGCCGCGAAGCTGGCCGGCTTTCGAAAGATCAGGATCAACGCCGTCTCGATCCGTGGGCTCACGGAAGACGAGATCGTTCCCTTGGCGGAGTTCTGCCGCCGCGAGGGCTTCCAGTTGCGATTCATCGAATTCATGCCGCTCGACGCCGAGGCGGGCTGGTCGGGCGGGCAGGTGCTCTCCGGCGCCGAGGTGCGAGGCATTCTCGAACGTGCGATTGGCCCGCTCGTGGCTGCCCCGCGCATCGATCCGGGCCAGCCCGCCGTCGATTACCGCTGGGCCGACGGCGGTGGCAGCGTGGGCTTCATCGATCCGGTGTCGAACCCATTCTGCGGCCAGTGTGACCGGCTGCGGCTCACGGCCGACGGGCAGTTTCGAAACTGCCTCTTCTCGACGACCGAGTGGGACGTGCGGGCGGTGCTCCGCGGCGGTGCGCCGGAGGGCGACGAGCATCTCGACGCGAGAATCGCGGAGCTTCTCGAGGAGTGTGTGAAGAGCAAGCGGCGGGCCCACGGCATCGGGTCGCCGTCGTTCGAGCGGCCGGCCCGCGCCATGTATCAGATCGGGGGATAGCGTGGCGGAACCGAAGCTCTTGCGCCGCTACCTCGACAACGCGGCCACGTCGTGGCCGAAGCCGGAGCCGGTGCTCGCGGCCTGGGAACACGCGGCCCGCCAGATCGGCGCCGCGGCCGGGCGGGCGGCCTACCGCGCGGCTGCCGAGGCCGATTCGATCCGCTCCGCCGCGCGGTCGCGGGTGGCAACGCTCCTGGGCGGCGTCGATCCCGGGCGGGTGGCGTTTCCCGGCGGCGCGACGCTCGCCCTCAACCTCGCGATCCACGGCCT
>Ga0172376_10000294_pt1 | contig 64053 bp, 46 predicted proteins | sample Lak35m_FD_121114 | JGI IMG/M metagenome (GOLD analysis project Ga0172376, IMG submission 121114) | Freshwater microbial communities from Kabuno Bay, South-Kivu, Congo - kab_092012_35m | ecosystem: Environmental > Aquatic > Freshwater > Lake | place: Democratic Republic of the Congo: South-Kivu... | reverse complement strand
GCCTGAGACCGATCCACTGGCCGTGAGGTTTCCACCGGCGATCAGGGTGGTGTCTCCTGTGGTCGCGAGGATCACGGTGAGCGCGTTCGCGTCGGTGACCTGCGTCACGCCGCCCGTCACTGTCACCGCGCCCGTGAAGTCGTTTGTTCCCGTCGTCAGAGTGATCGCGTTCCCGCCGGCATTGATGTTGGAGGTGCCGCCGACGGTGAGGGTTCCCGTTTGGCTGACGGCACCGGCGCTGGTCACCAGAAGGTTGCCACCCACCGAGGTCACGCCGAATTTCGTCGTGCCGCTGCCCGTGGTCGTGGTGTTCAGGTCGCTCGTCCCGCCCGTCACGGTGCCGCTGACGACCAGGTTTCCGCCCGCGATCAGCGAGGTGTCATCGGTGGTTGCCAGGATCGCGGTTAGCGCGTTCGTGTCTGTGACCTGTGTCACTCCCCCTGTCAGCGTCACCGCACCCGTGAAATCGTTGTTGGAGTCGGTAAGGGTGATGTTTCCAGCGCCGGCGTTGATGGAGGAGGCACCGGTGACGGAGAGAGGTCCGGCTTGGGTGATGTTGCCACCGTTGCTGTTGGCGGTGAGAGTGCCGCCGACGGAGCCTTGCCCAAGGTTGAGGGCACCGGTGGAGTTGGCGGTGAGGTTTCCGGAGACGGCGAGGGTGCCCAGGGTGAGGTCGTTGGCATCGGTGATTTGTGCGGTGGCACCCGTGAGGCTGACGGCGCCCGTGAAGTTGTTGGATCCGTTGGCGAGGGTGATGTTTCCAGCGCCGGCGTTGATGGAGGAGGTGCCGGTGATGGAGAGAGGGCCTGTCTGCGAGATGTTGCCGCCGTTGCTGTTGGCGGTGAGAGTGCCGCCGACGGAGCCTTGCCCGAGGTTGAGGGCACCGGTGGAGTTGGCGGTGAGGTTTCCGGAGATGGCGAGCGTTCCCAGGGTGAGGGCGTTGGCGTCGGTGATCTGAACTGTGGCGCCGGTGAGGCTGACGGCACCCGTGAAGTTATTGGATCCGTTGGTAAGGGTGATGTTTCCAGCGCTGGCGTTGATGGAGGAGGTGCCGGTGATGGAGAGAGAGCCGGCCTGGGTGATGTTTCCGCCGTTGCTGTTGGCCGTGAGAGTGCCACTGACGGAGCCTTGACCAAGGTTGAGGGCACCGGTGGAGTTGGCGGTGAGGTTTCCAGAGACGGCGAGGGTGCCCAGGGTGAGGGCGTTGGCGTCGCTAATTTGTACGGCGGCGCCCGTTAGTGTGACGGCGGCTTTGAAGTCGTTGGAAGAATTATTGAGGGTGATGTTTCCAGCGCCGGCGTTGATGGAGGAGGCACCGGTGACGGAGAGAGGTCCGGCTTGGGTGATGTTGCCGCCGCTGCTGTTGGCCGTGAGGGTGCCTCCGACGGAGCCTTGTCCAAGGTTGAGGTCGCCGGTGGAGTTGGCGGTGAGGTTTCCGGAGACGGCGAGGGTTCCCAGTGTCAAGGTGTTCTTGTCGGTGATCTGAACGGTGGTGCCGGTGAGGCTGATGGCGCCCGTGAAGTTGTTGGATCCGTTAATGAGGGAAATGCTTCCCGCGCCGGCATTGATGGAGGATGCACCAGTGACGGAGAGAGGTCCGGCCTGGGTGATGTTGCCACCGTTGCTGTTGGCGGTGAGGGTGCCGCCGACGGAGCCTTGTCCGAGGTTGAGGTCGCCTGTGGAGTTGGCGGTGAGGTTGCCCGTGACGGCAAGGGTTCCAAGAGTCAGGGTGTTCTTGTCGGCAATGGTGATATTGCGACCGCCAGAGATGGCAATCGAACCAAAATCATTCGCCTTGTCAAGAATGATGTCGAATTCCGAAGCGGTGCTGACCGTTGTCGCGCCGCCCACGGTGAAGGGACCCGATTGGGTGATGTCGCCGCCCGCCGTGATGTTCAGGGTTCCCGCCACGGTTCCCCCCGAAATATCCAGCGGGCCCGTGGTAGAGAACGACACGCTCGATCCGGAAAGGGTGGCTGTGGTGATTCCTGAGTTGGTGTTGGAGATGGAAACCCCGCCCGAGGTCGTGAAGGCGATAATCGTACTGGAAGCCGTGCGGAAGGGAGTGGTCGTGCCGATACCTGTGCCCGCCGCCAGTTCCAGGGAAGCCACCGACAACACCACGGAAGAGGAGGAACTGTTGATCGTGGATCCCGAGATGATCTTCAGGTTTTGTGTTGATGCGAGCCCGGTGCTGCCAAAAACGGTTACCGCGCCTGTGGATGCCGACCCGATGGTGACGAGATTGGCGGAAACCGCGGCCAATTCGGTTGCGGAAAGGCCCAATGTGAGCGTTCCCGTGAATTTGTCACCCGAACCCAGGTTGATGGGAAGTCCCGCTGTCAGCGATTCAAAGGAAACCGTTCCACCGACCGACATGATGGGGGCGCCCGTCGTGTCGATGCTGTCCGCCACAAGTTTGAGGTCGCCGCCGTCGGCATCGAGCTGGCAATTGGCTTCCAAGGAAATACCGGCGGCGCCATTGCCTCCGCTGGTGCCAGTTCCGGTCATCGAAAGCGCGCCGCCCTGCGTGACAATGGCGGAAGTTCCGGTGAGACGGATGCCGTAGTTGCCCGTGTTGGTTCCCGTGCCGCCAACGCCAGTGATGTCCACGGACCCGTTTGAAGAGATGATGCGGGAAGAGGAGCCAATGTGGATGCCGGTGTTGCCGGCCCCCTGCCCGCCGCCTCCGGTTCCGCTCAGGGTGATGTCGCCATCCACCGAGGAGACAATGGATGTGTCGGTGATGGAGATTCCGAGGTTGCTGGGGCCGGCGTTGGTTCCTCCGTTGCCGGTGATCGAAACCTTGCCCGCGCCGTCGGCTGTGACTTTCGCGAATGATTGCAGGATAACGCCCGTTCGGTATCCGCCTCCCGTGTTACCCGAATGGCCATCCAGTTCGATGTCACCGTCATTCGTGGTGGAGATGTTGGCCCCGTTCTCCACCAGGATGCCATAGGAAAAGGAACCCGTCGCCGCGGGGTTGGCTATCAGTTTGACGCCGGCTGACCCGGCAATGAGGTCAGCCCTGACGGCGATGGAAGTCGGGGCGTTCACCGAGATTCCATTTGATCCGCCGCCAGCATCGATCTCTTGGTTGAAAATGACGCTTTCAACGCCAGACGATTCCAATCCGCCTGAAAGGGTAAACGGGTTGGATCCGGTGAATGTCATTTTCTGGTTGGAGGGGGAGGACGCAGAATCCAAAATTTCGATTCTGGTGACACCACTGAAGGGCGCGGGGGCGGTGGTGAACGATCCGGTCAATGTGATGTTGGTGCCATCAAATGAGGCGGAAACTTGATCGCTCGGCCCGGTGAAGTCGATGGTGAGTATTCCAGAATTAAAAAGAGCCGTGGCAGGCGTGCAACGGTCTTCCATGCGTTCTAGGGCCAAGGATCGCCGTGGCCGATTGTTTCGAGTCCGGGTGGGTTGGGATTTCTTAAAGGAATGAAAGAGGGAGGAGAACCAGTTCAGACTCATGGACGAAACTCCAATTAAAATTCGCAAATTTCCCAATTTATCGAAATAAAGTAACAAGGTGTGAAGGTGATGACGATTGGAAAAGAAGCTTTGATTGAGCGGATCTTTCGGATTTCCGTCCAACCGCAACGATTTTGCAGGCTATCCCGCCTGATGCGAATTCATGAACTACCGGAATTCCACGATGAAATTGCTGTGGATGCCGTTGATTGCCCGGTCGTGTTAATAGCTTGAGCATGCCATTACCTGATTAAATAAAGCATCGACTGCGGTTTTCTGGAGATCTATCAGTTATGTTGGTATATAAACCAATTAAAAGAAGATGTTAGCTTGGATTTTGATTAAATCAATAGATTGAGAAAAATGGTTTAATTATTTATTAAAAGGATCAATAAAGTATAAAAATGAAGCGCGTGGACGGGCTTGCTGCGATGTTTCGCGGATTCAGCGGCTTGCCGCGGCGTTTGCGGTGACTTTTTCGGCGGACCAGAGGATGGCATTGGTCAGGAAGCGCCTGTAGTTCGGGTCTTCCAGGCTCTTATGCAAATGGCCGCCCGTGAAGGTGACGGACCTTCCCCCGGCGGGCCGTTCATAGGCCCATGCGACGATGGCGGCGTCGGCCTTGGGATCATCCTTTTTCTTCGGATCCACGGTGCGCAGAAGCGGGGTGACTCCCTTCATGCCATCCACGAACTTGATGTTCCAAAGCCATCCATCGTCGATGGTGAAGGCGCCCACTCCGTTGAATACGGGGTGCTGGGGGAAATCCTTGAAGGTTTCCACCCAATGGGCGCGCTTGCCCATTCCCTTCTTCCAGGCTCCGCCGGACCAGGAGACGGCCTTTTCCGTGAAGGCGTCCGGGTAATCCGCCGTCTGGTGGAGTTGGACAAGGCCGGCGCCTTTTTTCACGAGGGCGTCGATTTGGGCGGCGCGACCCTTGGCGACGGCCTGATGCTTCTCGGCGCCGTCGAAGAAGAACACAACCGACGCGACATCATTCCAGGTTTCCGCCTTGGTTGGCCATTCGAGGGCCAGCACCGGCGCGGCCTTGCCTCCATCGGCCACTGATTTCATCAGTTCGCGGCAACCGCCGATGTAGTCGTGTTCTCCGGGCTTGAACACCGTGGTCCCGGCGATGAACAGAACCTTGGCCTTGCCCTTGGCGTCGACGGATTCCTCAATTTTGAGGTCAGCGGGAATCCGGGGCTGGGCCCAAACCTGTGAACAGGCGGCCATCAGGAAAAGGAGTGCGAGTCGGAACATCGATGTGTCTCCAGGGGAGTGCGATTTGTTAGTTGAACAGGAAATGGCAGATGTCGCCATCCTGCATGACATAATCCCGGCCGACCGTGCGCAACTTGCCAGCGGACCGGATGTCGCGTTCGTTCTTGTGTTGTTCAAGGTCCTCGAGGCTGTAGATTTCGGCGCGGATGAAGCCTTTCTCGAAATCAGTATGAATCACCCCGGCGGCTTGTGGCGCCGTGGCGCCGACGGGAATGGGCCAGGCGCGCACTTCCTTCTCGCCAGCGGTGAAATAGCTCTGGTAACCGAGGACCCGGTAGGTTTCCCGCGCCAGCACGGCCAGCGATGGCTCGGCGATCCCCGATGAGGCAAGCATTTCCGCGCGGTCGCCTTCGTCGAGTTCGGCGATTTCAGCCTCCAGCTTGGCACACACGGGCACCACGCCGGCGCCGACCTTCCCGGCGTGTTCCCGCACGCGCATCGCCTGGGGCCCCTTTCCGGAAAGATCGTTCTCGTCGACATTCACCACATAAAGGATTTTCTTGGCGGTCATCAGTCCGAAGCTGTGGATCGCCTTGGCTTCATGGTCCTCAAGCCTGAGGGTGCGCAGCGGCTTGCTTTCCTTGAGAAGGTGATCGAGGCATTTCCGGGCCGCCTCGGCGCGGTCCTTGGCTTCCTTGTCGCCTCCCTTGGCGGCGCGCTCGGCCTTGGGCAGCGCGTTTTCAAGCGACTGGACATCAGCGAGCATCAGTTCAATTTCGATGGTTTCGATGTCGGCCATCGGGTCGACCTTGCCCGCCACATGGACCACATCGGGGTCGCTGAAGCAGCGCACCACCTGCAGGATGGCATCCACTTCCCGGATGTGGCTGAGAAACTTGTTGCCAAGCCCCTCGCCCTCGCTGGCGCCCTTCACGATGCCGGCGATGTCCACGAGCGTCAGCGTCGAGGGAATGATTTTCTGGGGAACGATGTATTTGGTGATGCGCCCCAACCGCGGGTCGGGCACCGGGACAATTCCCTCATTGGGCTCGATCGTGCAGAAAGGGTAGTTGGCGGCTTGGGCCTGCTTGGAACTGGTGAGCGCGTTGAAGAGCGTGCTCTTGCCCACATTGGGAAGCCCGACGATGCCTGCCTTCATGATGAATCCGTGACCTGATTGGCGATTTTGACCAGAAATATCATTCTATCAGGCCTCGGGGACTTCGCCTCCGAGGTCGAGCAGGTGGCCCAGCTTGTCGCGCTTGGTGCGCAGGTAGCGGGCGTTGCGTTCGTTGGGGGGAAGTTCCACGGGAACGCGTTCAACGATGCTCAGGCCGTGGCCCTCAAGCCCCACCACCTTGCGAGGGTTGTTGGTGAGCAGCCTGATCTGCCGCACTCCCAGGTCGGCGAGGATCTGCGCCCCGATGCCGTAATGCCTGAGGTCGGCGCCGAAACCCAAGGCCAGGTTGGCCTCCACGGTGTCGAGGCCCTGCTCCTGCTGAAGCTTGTAGGCGTGCAGCTTGTTGATGAGCCCGATGCCGCGCCCTTCCTGCCGCATGTAGAGGATGACACCCTTTCCCGCATCCACAACTTGCCGCATGGCATGATGCAGCTGCGATCCGCAGTCGCACAGGAGGCTCGTGAAAATATCTCCCGTGAGGCATTGGGAGTGGATCCGCACCAGGACAGCTTCTTCCTGCGCCGCCACCATGCCATTCTTTTCAACCCCGACGCCGCCGTAGCAAAGCGCCAGGTGGGGGTCGGCGTCGACCATGCTGCTGAAGGCGATGAGGTCGAAGTCTCCAAACCGCGTCGGCAGGGTGACCTGGATTTCCCGTTTGACAAGCCTTTCGCGCTGGCGCCGGTACTGGATCAGGTCCTCAATCGTGCACATTTTGAGGCTGTGCCGCGCGGAGAACGCCTTGAGGTCGGGCAGTCGCGCCATGGAACCGTCTTCATTGCAAATTTCGCAAATCACCGAGGCGGGAGAAAACCCGGCCAGGCGGGCCAGATCGACACTGGCCTCCGTATGCCCGGCGCGGACCAAGACGCCGCCGTCGCGGGCCCGCAAACCAGGCACATGCCCCTTGCCGCGCACGAGATCCTGCGGGGTGCTGCGCGGATCGGTGGCCACCTGCACCGTTCGGGCCCGGTCGTGCGCCGAGGTTCCCGTGGTGATGCCGGTGCGGGCGTCGATGCACGGGGTGAAGGGGGTGGTCTGCGAGTCGACGCCCTGCGATGGCACCAAGTCGAGGCCGAGGCGGTCGCAGATGCTGCCGTCCATGGCCAGGCAAACCAGGCCGCAGGCTTGGCGCATCATGAAGTTGATGGCTTCCGGCGTGGCATTCTGAGCCGGGACGATCACATCGCCTTCGTTTTCCCGGTTCGGGTCGTCGACCACGACGATCATCCGCCCGGCGCGAAGTTCATCGAGCGCCTGTTCAATCGGGCAGAAACCCTCGCGAAGGCCAGAATTGGGCATGATGCTTCCCCCGGAAGACGACAAAAAGTCGTCATGTGAGTTCATTTTAGTGGGGCGGAGGGGGGTTCCAGAATGGCGAAACCCGATCCGGTGGCTTGAACGGGCTTCCTCCGCCCACCATAGTGACAAGATTGACGGACACACCGCCTGGTCGGCCGTTCCAACCCTCCCTGGAGTACGAGCAGCATGAGCAAGAGATACGGTCTGTGGCTAGTCGGCGCCTGCGGGGGTGTTGGCACGACCATCGCCTTGGGGCTGGCCGCCCTGGCGCGCAAGGTGACCGAGACGACCAGCCTGGTGACCGAGCTGCCCCTTTTCGACGGGCTGGAACTGGCCCAGGCCGAACAGTTCGTGGTGGGCGGGCATGAAATCCGGCAGGCTGGTTTCCGCCAGACGGCGAGCGAAATGCATGAACACGCCGGGGTATTCCATGAAAGCCTGCTGGCGGCTTGCTCCGAAACCCTTGCCTCTTGGGAGTCGAACCTGCGCCCCGGCACCCTGGTCGCCTGCGGCGAAACCATCGCCAAGCTCGCCGATCGTCCCGAGGTGAACGCGGTCGAAACGCCGGCCAAGGCGATCGAAAGGATCAAGGCCGACATCCTCGACTTCAAGAATCGCCACAAGCTCGACGATGTGGTCGTGCTTTCGGTCGCCTCGACGGAACCCCCGTTTCCCACCGGGCCCGAACACCAGAGCCTGTCGGCGCTCGAGCCGCTGCTGTCGCGCGCGGGCAACCCCGTCCTGCCCGCCAGCTCGCTCTACGCCTACGCCGCGCTAGACCTCGGCCTGCCCTATGTGAACTTCACGCCCTGCCTGGGCGCGACCATGCCGGCGCTTGAGGAGCTTGCCGTCAAGCGCGGCACCGTGATCGCCGGAAAGGACGGCAAGACCGGCGAGACACTCATGAAAACCGTGCTCGCGCCGATGTTCGCCCACCGGAACTGGCGCATCCTGAGCTGGGTGGGCCACAACATTTTCGGAAACCGCGACGGCGTGGTGCTCGATGACCCGCGCAACAAGGCCGCCAAGGTGGGCCACAAGGACGCCGTCGTCTCGAGCATCGTCGGCTACAAGCCCTCGACCCTGGTGAGCATCGAGTACATCCCCAGCATGGACGACTGGAAGACGGCGTGGAACCACATCCATTTCCAGGGGTTCCTCGGCACGAAGATGATCCTCCAGTTCATCTGGCAGGGCTGCGACAGCCTGTTGGCGGCGCCATTGGCGATCGACCTTGTCCGCCTGGCGCTCCTGGCCCGATCCCGCAAGGAGACCGGGGTGCTGTCCCACCTGGCGTGCTTCTTCAAGGGCCCCCAGGGATGCGCCGAGAACGACTTCTTCAAGCAGTTCACCATGCTCGAGGAATATGTCACCACCTGCCGCGAGTGCGAGTGACCCCGCCATGGAACTCGCCTTCAGCACCAACGCGTTCCTGAACTTCCCGTTCGACGAGGCGGTAGGCAGGCTCGCTTCCATCGGCTACAAGGGCGTTGAGTTGATGGCGGATGTGCCGCACGCCTGGCCGGCCTACCTGTTGCCCGCCCAGAAGGCGGCGCTGCGGGATTCGCTCGACCGGCGCGGCCTGGCCATCTCGAACATCAACGCGTTCATGATGCACGCGGTGGACGACCCCCGGCAAAAATACTGGCATCCGAGCTGGATCGAGCCGGATCGGAATTACCGGCTGATTCGAGTCAACCACACCCGCAAGGCGCTGTCCTTGGCCCGTGAACTCGGCGCGCCCTGCATCACCACCGAACCGGGTGGGCCGGTCGGCTCCGGGGAATCATGGGCCAGGGCCCTCGACCTGTTCGTCGAGGAGATCAAGCCCGTTCTCGGTCAGGCCGAGCGCGAGCGGGTGAGGCTGCTTGTGGAACCCGAGCCGGGCCTTTTGATCGAGACTTCCGAGCAGGCGCTCGAGTTCATGGGCCGTTTCGATTCCCCGTGGCTGGGCCTCAACTTCGACATCGGCCACAGCTACTGCGTGGGCGAGGATCCCGCGCGCGTGGTGCCGATGCTGGCTCCCCACATCGGCCATGTCCACCTCGAGGACATCGCCGCCACGCGCGTGCACCATCACATGGTGCCCGGCACCGGGGCGATTGACTTCGGGGCGGTCTTGGCGGCGCTTCATCGCGCCGGCTACGGAGGATGGATCACGATCGAGCTATATCCCTGCATCGACAATCCCGACGACGCCGCGCGCCGGGCCCGCGAGCATGTCCTGCCGATTGTTTCACGGGTGCTTGCCGGGGCGACGGCGTGATCGCTTGGGCGCGCCTGATTCGCTTGCCCAACCTTCCGTCCCCGTTGGCTGACATCGCGCTAGGCGCGCTGGCCGCCGGTTGGCCGGCGGACCCCCTGCCAGTGGTGTTCCTGGCGTTGGCATCGATGGCGATTTACGCCGCGGGGATGGTGCTCAACGACTACTTCGATGTTTCCGAGGATTGCCTCCAGCGTCCCGAGAGGCCGCTTCCAAGGGGCGACATCAGCCGGCGTGACGCGGGCATCGCCGGGCATGTGCTTCTGGGTGCCGGACTGGTTTTCGCCATGGTTTCCGGGCACTTCCTCGGGGGTAATGATCCGACTCCCGGGCGTGTGGCCATGGGCCTCATTGCTGCTGTTTGGGTTTACAACGCCCGGGCCAAGCGCACCATCATGGGGCCTTTCGTGATGGGGGCCTGCCGCGGCCTCAATGTGCTCCTGGGGTCCAGCGTGGCGGGCGAGTCGGGCTTGTCCGCGGCCTGGCTGCCTTCCGCGGCCTGTTTCCTTTACATCGCGGGGCTCACCTGGTTCGCGAGGAATGATGGTGGGCGGAGCCAGCGCTGGCAACTCGCCGCTTCCGCCGCCGTGGTGGCCGTTTCGCTTGGGCTGACGGCTTGGACGCTTGCCTTGGAGGGGAATTGGGTACCGGTGGCGGCAATCGTCGGGCTGGTCGCGTTCCTGGGACAGCGCGTCTCCCGCGCGCTGCGGAATCCCCAGCCGGCCTCGGTGCGCCCGGCGGTGGGCCGGTTGCTGCTGGGATACATCCCTTTCGACGCGGCCTGGGCCGCGGGCTTGGCGGGACCGGCCGGATGGGGCATCCTGATACTGATGCCCGTCATGGTCGGGTTGCGGCGGCTGATGGCCGCCCGGCTGACCTGACGGAATGCGGGAGGCCAGTTTCATGATTCGCCTCGGAATCCTTGATTTCGACACTTCCCATGTGGTGGCCTTCGCCTCCCGGCTCAACCATGCCGGGGTGGCGGAGAACCAATGGGTGGACGGCGCCATGGTGGTGGCAGGCTGTCCAGGCGAGTCGGCGCTCGCGCCCGATCGCCTTGCCGGGTACACCGCCGAGGCGAAAAAGCTCGGAATTCCGCTGGTGGACAAGCCCGCTGACTTGCTGGGGAAGGTGGACGGCGTGATCGTCGCCTCGCTCGACGGCACGGTGCATCTTGAAAGGGCCAAGCCGTTCCTTGAAGCGGGCCTGCCCGTCTTCATTGACAAGCCGTTCGCGTGCTCGGCGGCCCAGGCGCGCGCCATCGTCGCGTTGGCGGCCAGGCACAAGGCACCGCTGTTTTCCAGTTCGAGCCTCCGGTACGCCCCCGAGGTGCTGGCCGCTCGAGCGGAACTCGGGCCGCTGGAAGGCGCGGCCGCATGGGGGCCGGGTTCCCTTTCGGGCGACAACAAGCGAAACCCCGGACTGTTCCATTACGGGATTCATGCCGCGGAGATGCTCTACGCCCTGCTCGGCCCCGGGTGCAAGCGGGTGACCGCCGTCAGCCAGCCGGGAGCCACCGCCGTGACCGGTGAATGGGCCGACGGGCGAATCGGCACGGTGCGCGCCATCCGCAAGGGCGCCTCCGGTTTCGGATTCAGCGCCTGGGGAGCCAAGGCGGCTCGATCCGGAGCGGTCTCGACCGATGTGATCTACCGCGAACTCCTCAAGCGGATGGTCGTGTTTTTCCGCGAGAGGAAGCCGCCGGTGGATTTGGCCGAAACCGTGGAACTCATGGGTTTCCTCGAGGCGGCCAACACGAGCGCCGCCAACCACGGTTCGGTCGTCATGGTGGACGCTCCATGAGCCTGGTCGCGGCCCTGCTCGCCGCCTTGGCCGGGCAGGCCGACGGCTGGAAATTCGACACGGTCCACAGGCCGGGAAAGGAGCCCCTTTCCGGGTTGGTGGTGAGGCAGGGCGCCGATGCCATCGAGTTCAAGCAGGTGGTGCGCAAGCCGGGTTCCCCTACGCTGGTGTTCGCGCTGACATTCAAGCCCTCGGAGGTGTCGAAGCTCGACCTGATCGATGATTCCGACCGGGCGGAACTGACGCGCAAGCTCGAGAGGCTTGAGAACGACCGGCGCCTGCTTTTCGCCCATTTGAGACGGCTCGAGAAGGGGGCTCCAGCCGAGGACCTTCCGGGCCTGTCCACCGCCCCATGGCCGGGAGATCCCACCGGCGCGACCATGGCCCGGGTGTACGGGGGATCCCGCTTCAGGCTCATGACCACCGCGGGAGCCGAACTGGCGCAGTTGGTGGCCCTGCAGCTTGAGCAGGTGTTCGCGGCCTATGCCCAACTCCTGCCGCCGAGGGTTTCCGGAGCCAAGCCGGTGACCATTCTTCTCGCGCGCTCCGCCGCCGAATACGCCGTGCTGGCCAAGGGCAGGGGCGCCGGAGGACTTGCCAACCCCGCCTTTTACGATCCCGCGAGCAACACGGTCGTGTGCGCCAGCGAACTCGACGAGATGGACAAGAGGATCGACGCCCTCAGGGAACACCACGCGGGTGAGTTCGCCCGGATCCAGAAGGGCGAGAAGGAACTCAAGGCCGCGTATTCAAACCGCCCCCCTGCCGACCTTTTGGCGGTGTTCCAGCAGGCGCGGGCCAAGCTCAGGACCGTGGTGGAAGGCAACGAGGCCCTGGTGAGGAACTCCCGAAGGCTCCTGCTTGAAAGGCTCAACCATGAGGCCTGCCACGCGTACCTGGCCAGCGAGGTCTTTCCCGTCGCTGGCGGCGGCCTGCCAAGGTGGCTCGATGAGGGCTTGGCCCAGGTTTTCGAGGGGGCCCTGGTGGAGGCGGGCGAACTCCGGGCCGAAAGGCCCGATCCTGTCCGCCTGGCCAAGCTTCGCAGCCTCATGCAATCGAACGATTTTCCACCATTGCCTGAGGTCCTCAGGGCGGATGCCAAGTCTTTCCTGGTGCATCGCATCGAGGGCCGGGGAGATTCCGAGCGGGCCTACCTGGTGGCCTGGGGGCTGGCCTACTGGCTCCTGTTTGACCGGCAGGCCCTGGCCGGCCCTGTTCTTGACAAGGCGCTGGAGGCCCGGGCCAAGGGCGCCGACGCGGTGGCTTTCTTCGAGGCGTTGGCGGGAGCGCCGCTTCCCGAGGCCGAGAAACAATGGCGCGAGGCGATGAGAACCCTCAAGTCCAGCGGCGGCCGATAGCTATAATCACAATGATTTCCTTTGTGAGCCGTGAGCCCCGCATGCCATCTCCCATCAGGCCGTTGGATCTGAAGGCCAGGCTTTCCGCCGATCCGTTGAGGGTCTACCTGCTGGATGTCAGGCAACCCCAGGAACATGAGTTCGCGGCGATTCCGGGAGACAAGCTCATTCCATTGGATGAACTGCCCGGGCGGGCCCGGGAGATCGACCTCGCGCCGGGGCAGACCCTCGTGGTCTACTGCCACCACGGCGTCAGGAGTTGGCACGCGGCGTGCTTCCTCGAGGCGCAAGGCTTTGAGGGAGTGATGTCGCTCTCCGGAGGCATTGAGGCCTACAGCGTGGAGGTGGATCCTGCCATCCCCCGTTACTGATGCCGAAGGTTCGCCCCTCTCCCATTTCGGCGCCGACGGCAGCCGGATGGTCGATGTGGGCTCAAAGCCCGTCACAAGCCGCATGGCAAGAGCCAGCGGCAAAGTGGTGATGCGCCCTGAGACCTTGCAGCTGATAATCGACAAGGGCCTGGCCAAGGGGGATGTGCTCGAGGTGGCCCGGTTGGCGGGGATCATGGCGGCGAAGCGGACGCAGGAGTTGGTTCCCCTGTGTCATTCGCTGCCACTGGACGGCGTGGATGTGCGGTTCTCGCCGTTGCCTCCGGACACGCTGCTGATTGAGGCCACGGCCCGGGCCACGGCGCGAACGGGCGTGGAGATGGAAGCCCTGGTGGCGGTGAGCGTGTCGGCCCTCACCGTTTACGACATGACCAAGGCCGTGGACAAGGTTATGGTGATTGGGGAAATCCGGTTAGAGGAAAAGCGTGGTGGACGCTCGGGCGTCTTCTTGCGCGGCGATCAGGGCTGAAAAGCCTATCCATTTCCCCGGTGCCCCATGTCCACCGCATTCGAGACCTCGCTGACCGTGGCGAACTCTACTTATCTGCCGAGCTTAGAAGCCAGCGCACGCGATTTGGTCGCTGCGGAAATGGATGGCGTTGAATCGCGGATTGAAGGTGTCCTGTCTAGCAGGCCTGAGCGCCTTCGCGGCATCATCGACCATGTCTCGCAGTATCGGGGGAAGCGATTTCGCCCATTGTTGGCCCTGCTGGTGGCCCGGACTTCCGGTCCCGTGAAGTCGGCCCACATCGACTTGGCCGCCGCGATCGAACTCATGCACACCGCATCCCTTGTGCATGACGACATCCTCGACAATGCCGATACCCGCCGCCATGTTCCCGCCATCCACTCCCGCTGGGGTCATCAGGCCGCCGTGCTTCTGGGCGACTACCTGTTCAGCCATGCCTTTGAACTGACGGCATCAGTTGGCGATGCCCGCCTGAACCGGGAAGTCGCGATGACGGCCCGCAAGGTCTGCCAGGGAGAGATTCAACAAAGCCTCGAGGCGGGCAACTGGAACATTTCCGAATCGGCTTACCAGGACATGATTGAAGGCAAGACGGCGGAAATGATTGCCGCCTCGGCGCGTCTGGCGGCGATGATCTGCGGCCGAACCGAGGCCGAATGCCTGTGGTTTGATTCCTATGGGCGCAACTTGGGGATGGCGTTCCAGATTGCCGATGACCTGATCGACCTGGAGGGGATGGAAGGCCGGGCGGGAAAATCACTGGGAACCGACCTCGACCAAGGAAAGGCCACGCTGCCCCTGATCCACGCGCTGACTCACTCCAAGGGAACCGATCGCGAGGAACTGCTCCGCGTTCTAGGCTCGGGCGGCGACCGAACGGGTCTGCGGCGCCTGCTTGATAAATCAGGTTCGATCGCCTTTGCCCGCGACAAGGCCAAAGATCATGTGTCCCACGCCAAGCGAGCCATCTCGTTCCTTCCGTCCTCACCCTTCCGCCATGCCCTGCTTGGCTCCGCTGAAAAGGCGTTGGCAAGGGATTGCTGAGAATCTGAAAAATTTTTCCCTCAAATGACCTTTTTGGTGGTTGTTTGCGGCGTGATTACCCTCAAAATACCTGATCAATATTTAATGCTTGTGCAAGTAGGCCCCTCACTTCGTTCAGGGCCCCCAAACCGCGTGTGACCCGACGGTATGGTGATCCCTGAAAAGTGGGGCGCTTTCAAAAAAGACGATAATTTCAGCTGAGCAGGAAAGACTGAATGTCAAGCAGGCCCCCAAGGATTGGAATCGTTTGGTCAAGCGCGCCAAGGCTCGGAGGCTGATCTTCATCGATGAAACAGGAAATTCCGACCCGCTGAATGCGCCAACTACTTATGGCAGCGCGGATATCGCAACCGAGGTATTTTAAGTGATCAATAATTGATTTGTGGCACCGGGATTGGCCCGGCGCCTGACGGCGCTCGGCTCCCGCAAGGCAAAATACTTGGAGCCCGGCGCCTGACGGCGCTCGGCTCCCGCAAAGCAAAATATTTAGAGCCGGGCGCCTTCAGGCGCCGGGTTTTTTCAGTTCATTCCCCACTCGGGCAAGGGGTTGTTCCGGCGGCGGCCGTTGCTGTCATCTCCATCGGGGCCGATCAAAATCTTCGTGTGAAAGGCGCGGAAGGATTGGTCGAGTCGCGCGTTGCGGCTGAACCGGCCCTTGGCGGGCATGTCAAACCAGATCGCCTTTTCCAGGACCTCCCGCAGCGGCAGGCCGGCCTTCGTGGGGAGATAGGCCTCGGGCCCTTCCATCCAGCGGAACAGCAGGAGGTCGAGTTCACGCTGCCTGTGGTCGCCTCCCGCTTGCGCCGCCGCCCTCAATTTCTGGTGCTCGGCCAGCAGGACATCATCGATCGCCTCCCTCAGCTTGGCCTCATCGGTTTTCTTGAGGAATTGGGCCAACGCCTGCATGCGACCTCCCAAGCGGTCGTCCGCGGCCCTCACATATTCGAGGTGGCCGGGCCTGCCCATCTCCACGGCGTGCGAGGCGTCCATGTTCACCCGCTTGCCATTGTGCCTGAGAACGATCTCCCCGGTCTCCATCTTGTTGAACTTCAACTCCCCCTGTCCCAGGCGCCAGGCCATGGCTTCAAAACCGGGGGTCGTGTGCTTGAAGGTTGCCTCGCCGGCCGACCTGTTGATGGAGGCCTCCGGCAGGGTTTTGGCATCCAGCTTGTGCTCGGCCCGCGAAAACAGGGATCCCGCAGGTTCCTGAAAATGAACAAGCGCCACGACGACGGCAAGGACGACAGGCATGGGAACACTCCGCAATAGAGCCATTGTAACGGCGCCATGGAACGCCTTGGAAGGGGCCGGAGGCCGAAGACCTTTCGGCGCAGGGGCCCGGTTTTTCAGGGGCAAAACCGGTCAGGCGTCGAAAACCCCGTCTCGGCCGGGATCATAGGGGGTGTCCCAGCGGATGATCTCGATGCGGTTGCCGTCGGGGTCGCGGACAAAAAACCGGTCGGCGCCCGGGATTTTCGTGGTTTCCGCCGTCGGCAACCCGACTTCCACGCACCTTGCCCGCGCCGCGGCGACATCTCGAACCCTGAGCGCGAAGTGGCGGGGGCTCATCGTGTCGGCCTCGGGTTTCACCAGCAGGTGGAGTTGCCTGTCGCCCACCTGGTACCAGACCGCCTTGAAGTCGAACGACCTTGGCCTGCCGATTTCAACCAGGCCAAGCATGCCGCCGTAAAACGCGCGGGCCCGCGCCATGTCGGTGATGAGGACCGTGACATGATCGAACCCCTCGATGTTCAAGGTCATGGCCTGAGCCCCACGGCGGAGCGCACAAGGCGCATGGTTTCCTCGGCGGCGGCCCGTGCTTTTTCGGCGCCTTGAACCAGCCATTGTTCCACGCGTTCCGGGTCGGCGGCCATTTCGCGCCGCCGCTGTCGCGCGGCCGCGAAATGCTCGTCGATCTTGCCCAAAAGCTCGGACTTGGCGGCACCGTATCCCATGCCGCCGGCGCGGTAGCGGGAGGCCAGGGCCTCCTGTTCCTCCGCCGAGGCGAACAGGCCGTGGAGGGCGAAGACATGGCAGGTTGCCGGGTCCTTGGGAGCCTCAAGCGGGGTGGAGTCGGTGACGATTCCCATCACCGCTTTCTTGAGCGCCTTGCCTTCGGCGAAAATGTCGATCGTGTTGCCGTAGCTTTTGCTCATCTTCTGGCCGTCGGTGCCGGGCACCTTCGACTCCTTGGTGAGCCGGTATTCCGGGAGCGGGAAGACCTCGCCGTAACGGAGGTTGAATTTCACGGCGATGTCGCGGCACATCTCGAGATGCTGGACCTGGTCGCGGCCGACGGGAACCAGGTTCGACCGGCAGATGAGGATGTCGGCGGCCATCAGCACGGGATAAGTGAACAGGCCGACGGATGATTCCAGGCCCCGGTCGATCTTTTCCTTGTAGCTCACGGCGCGTTCGAGCAGGCCCATGGGTGCCAGTGTCGAGAGAATCCAGGACAGTTCGCAGACCTGCGGCAGGTCCGACTGCCTGAAGAAAACGGCCTTGTCGGGATCGAGGCCCAAGGCGAAGTAATCCAGGGCGACATCGATCACATTCTGGCGCAGCGCGGCGGGATCATGGACGGTGGTGAGCGCGTGATAGTCGGCAATGAAGTAGAAGCATTCGGCATCCTCGGCGGTGAGGGCGACATGCTGCCTGACCGCGCCGAAGTAGTTGCCAAGGTGAAGCTTGCCCGAGGGTTGGACGCCGCTGAGGATGCGCTTGCGAACGGGCGATGGTTTGGAAGTCATCTTGGTCACCGGTGGAACGGATTCATTGGGAAAGTTTAGCGGAAACCCGGCTTGCGGCGTATGGGCCCGGGGACTTGCCCCGGGCGGTTCAGGCACCTAAAAGTATGCCATGAGCCTCCGCACCGGCGACGCCGGCCCTCCCGAACCAGTGGAGTCGTCACATGATTGATGTGGCCAATCTTACCAAGTATTACGGCGATTTCGCCGCCGTGCGTGATGTCACCTTTTCCGTTGGAAAGGGAGAGGTCGTGGGCTTCCTCGGGCCCAATGGCGCCGGCAAGTCGACCACCATGCGGATGCTGACCGGATATTTGGTGCCGTCGGGCGGTCGCGCCGTCGTGGCGGGCTGCGATGTGCTTGAGGAACCACTCAGGGCCCGCTCGCTGATAGGTTACATGCCCGAGAATTGCCCACTTTATCCCGACATGAGGGTCGAGGAATACCTGTCGTTCCGGGCCGGCATTAAGGGAGTCCACGGCGCCAGGTCCCGGGCCCGGGTGGCCGAATGCATGGAAAAGTGCTGGTTGACGGGAGTTCGCCGTCAACTGGTTGGAACCTTGTCCAAGGGATACCGGCAAAGGGTCGGCCTTGCCGATGCGCTGGTGGGTGATCCTCCCGTCCTTATCCTCGACGAACCGACCTCCGGCCTTGATCCGACCCAAATCATCGAAACCCGCCGCTTGATCGCCGAACTGGGCCGCGAGCACACCGTTTTGGTCTCAACGCACATCCTTTCCGAGGTGGAGAAAACCTGCACCAGGGCGGTGATCATCGCGCGCGGCAAGGTTCTCGCCCAGGGGACGCTGGGTGACCTGTGCCCGCCGGGCCAATCCCTCGAGAAAATGTTCCTCGACCTTGTCGAGGAACGCGAGGCCGTGGGCGCCTGAAACCCACAAGAAACCGGAGCGGGAAACCATGCTGGGAACGATAAATTCGATCGGCGTCCTCGCGCTGGCGGTCGGGGCCCTCGCGGGACTGGCGATGCTGGCGGCCGCCGGAACAGCGCTTTGGAAGGCCAGAAGCCTCCTTCACAAGGAGTTCTTCTCGTACTTTTTGTCCCCCATCGCCTACGCGGTGCTGGTGGTGTTCCTGGGCGTGCAGGGTTGGCTCGTGGCCGGCACGCTCGATTTGCTGATCGCGTCGGGCCCGCGCGGAGTCGAGTGGCCCCTGCAGCACTGGCTTTCCAGCCCGGTGTTCTGGCTGGTGTTCCTCGCGGCCTGCCCCCTGCTCACGATGCGCACCTTCGCCGAGGAGAAGGCTTCGGGCACGCTCGAGATGCTGATGACCTCCCCGCTTTCCGACTGGCAGGTGGTGTTGGCGAAATACGCGGGATGCCTGCTGTTTTACATGGTGCTTTGGCTGCCGACGGTTGTTTACCTTCCCATCCTGGCGGGCGTTTCGTTCGGTTGGACGGGTCTTTCGTCCACGGCGGACCTGGCGCCCGTCCTCACGACCTACCTTGGCCTTTTCCTGGCCGGGGCGATGTTCCTGGCGATGGGTGTCTGCGTGAGCAGCATGGTTCGCGACCAGTTGGTGGCGGCGCAGGCCTCGCTGGCCTTGGGCGTGGTTTTCCTTGCCGGGAGTTTCGCGGCCAACGCGATGGACGGCGGCACGGGTTACCAGTTGGCGTATTACCTGAGCGTGCCGCTTCATTTCGACAGGGCCTTCACGCGGGGCGTGGTGGACCTGAGGCCGGTCACCCTTTACGCCACCGTGGGGCTGTTCAGCCTGTTCCTGACCGTGCGCAGCCTTGAAAGCCGGAGGTATGCCTGATGAACGGAGCACAAGGTGGCCGTCAGGCGCGAGACCCACGCCAGGCGGCCGAATGGGTGGGACTTTCTCGCTTCGCCTGCCGCATCGCCGGGCTTGCCGGCCTGTTGCTGGCGGCCACGGGCCTGGTTCTTGCCGATCCGGCGGCCTCGCCGGCCGTCGCCGCGGGGAAGTTGGTGGGAGACATCACCCGGCTTTCATCCGTGGGCGCTTTCGTGTTCCTGGCTGGCGCGGGGCTGGCCCTGGCCGCGGGCATAGCCGAGTTTTTGGCCTTGGCCTCCTACGCTGCCGGGAGGAGGAGCACGCACTGGACGGTTTCGAGCGCGCAGGTGGCGCTGGCCGCCGCCGCAGTCATCGCCTTCAATGCCGCCGCCTTCAACAACCCGGTGAGGTGGGACTTCACGAGGTCCCGCACCTTCACCTTGCCGACGGAGCTTGTATCGGAGCTTCAAGGCCTCGAGCCGGGCACGACCGTGGTGGTCTACCAGATGCACCGCGTGTTTCCCGGTGTTTCCGACAAGCCCGACCGGTTCGACCTCGCCGCGGAGAGGAAGATCCTCGAAAAGGTGCGCGACCTTGTCGACTTGGTTCGGGAAACCAGCGGAAGGTCGCTCAGGGTGCTGGAACTCGATGTCGAGAGCGAGAACCACGAAAGGCGGCTCAAGGAGATCGCCCGGGAGAATCCCGCGCTCGGAGCGGCGATCGACCAGGCGCCCGAAAGCAGCATTTTTTTTCATGCCCGGCGCGGAGGTGGTGGCCGGGAACTCGTGCAGCGTCTTGGTTTCAACGAGTTCCTGAGGCTCGACAAGGTGGCCTCGGAGGAAAGGGACAACCTCGTGCTTTTGCCGCAGGGGTTGCCATCCGACGCGGCGGGTCCCGACCTGCGTGGCGCCTATCCGTTCATCCGCGGGCTGGTCTCGCTCGAGGCCCGCAAGCCCAGGGTGGGTATCGGCGTGATCCATGAGTGGCTCACCACCAAGGGAACCGATGTCTACGGCCTGGCGGGCCTGAGGAAGACGCTTGAAAGAAGCGGCTTCGAGGTGCGCGACATGGTGCTGAAGAAACTCGGCCGGTCACCCGCTCCGGTGGTCTCGACCTTCGAGGAAAGCCGGCTCGACCGTCTCGACAGCCGCCTGCAGATCATCGCCAAGGGTTTCGAGCAGCGCGCCGCGTTCGTGAACAAGACCCTCAAGGCAAGCGAGGAATTCTGGAACAAGTCGTCGCTCGACGCGATCGCCGAGGTGCTTTCGAAGCAGTTCAGGCTGCCGGCGGACAAGGCCAAGCGAGACGAGATCCTCAATGAGTTCCGCAAGGATCAGGTCGCGGCCATCGCCGAGGAAAGGAAGCAGATCGAGCAGGCCGACCAGCGCGCCATGGAGCTTCGCAAGGAGATCGAGGCTGAAAGGGCGTCCCTCGACCTGGAAACGCTGGCCGAACAGCGCCGCAACACCGACCTGAAGGGCAAGATGGACCAGTTGCTCGCCGACTGCGATGTGCTGCTGCTGCCCCGGCCGTCGCTTTACGATGTGGTGAGCGACGACGACAAGAACCTGCCCCTGTGGCTTCATGGCCTGGATCGCGAACAGGTCGAGGCGGTGAAGTCGTTCATGAAGTCCGGCAAGCCGGTCCTGTTCTGCCTCGGCCCCTCGAGCGAGCGCCCCGGGCAGGGGCCCGACGGCAGGCCCGATCCGGTTCCCGCGGGCTTCACCGCCAGCGATGGCGTCGATTCGATCATCAAGGAACTGGGTTACCGGCTCAACCGACAGACGGTTTTGTTCGACGCGGAGGAGGTGGCCTTCGGCGAACGGCAGGGCGGAGGCCTCACGGGCGGCACGGAGGTGAAGGTGCCACCTTTGATGCTGTCGTGGTCTCCGGGAACCGGCTACCCGGCCTCGGCGCGCCGGCCGGCCGACAAGGCCGACCATCCGGTTCGCGTGAGCCAATGGCTGGCCTCCCGGGGCCTTGGCCGCGCCCAGCGCGAGGATCCGAGGCTGCAACTGCGGCTTCGCCATGCCCGACCCGTCTACATCGAGGCCGACAAGGACCAACCCGACCGCTTCAGGCAGCAGGCCGAGATCCTCATGACCTCCGCCGACTCCTGGAACGAGGACCAACCGTTCGCCACGGAGTCGGCGACGCCGGCGTTCAAGTCGGCGACGGGGGCCAAGCAGGAAAAGCCGGCCCTTGAGGACGCGCTGCTCGAGCGGCGCCGCGGGCCGTTTCCCGTGGGCGCTGTCGCCGAGGAAAAGTTGCCCGAATCATGGTTCGGCAAGGATGAAAAGCCGCCCGGTTATGTCCGCACGGCGGTGATCGGCGAGGCCTGGTGGCTGATCGGTCCGACCTTGGACCCGGCGAGGGAACGGCTTGTGACCGACTTGTTCAATTGGCTCATCGGCCGCGACGACAGGCTGGCTCGCCGGCCCGGTGACGATGGCGAGTGGGAGTATCCGCGGTTGGGCTGGAGCGCCGAGAAGGCGGGCCTGTGGCGGAGCGGCCTGGAGTTCGGCATGCCGATGCTCGCGGCCTTCGTGGGTTTCACGGTTTTGTTGTATCGCCGACTCCGCTGACAGCGACGGGTGATCGAACGGGAGCAGTCTCATGCGTCTACCCTGGGGTTCCGTTGCCGTGGTTGGGGCGTTCGCCCTGGCGGGCGTCGCGCTCGTGATGCTGGCAGGCAGGCCGGCGTCGGAGTCCCGCTTCGGCGGCCTCGATGCCCTCAAGGCCGGGGCGATGTCCGGCATCGTCGTGCGGGTGCCGGGGCGCGGCGCCACCGAGGATGTCGAGCTTGAGCGATCCTTGAAGGATGGAAAACCGGGCCCCTGGAGCATGAGGGGCGGCTGGCCGGTCCGCCAGGAGGAGGCCGGCAACCTCGCCGAGGCCGTCGCCTCGCTCCGCACCCGGTTCGTTCCCGCTCCGCTGGAAGACCCGGCGGTTCCAGCGGCGCTTCGGGGCGACAATCCCGCGGCGCTGCTGGTGGAGGCCCGCCTGGCCTCTGGCGAGGCCGTATCGCTTTGGCTCGCCGACGCCGAGGCCACGGCTGACAACGCCTTCACCCGGCCCACCTGGGCCCGGCTCAAGGGCGAGTCGTCAGCGGTGAGGCTGGCGCCCGGCCTGATACCGCGGCTCAACCAACCGTCCGACTTCTACCTGCAACGGCGAATATTCGCCGGCCGGAAGCCGGGAAAATCCGCGGGGGTCCCGCGCCCCGGCGAGGCGGCGGAAAAGAAGGAAGCCGCGAGCGCCATGTCCCTCAGGATGGAGACACGGCCGGGAGGCGACTCCAAGGAAGCCAGGGTGGTCCGGCTCGACCGGACTGGCATCGACGCTGGCGACCCCGATGCCCGGGCCGGCGCCTGGCTCATGAAGTCCGGGGATGGCAAGACCACCCTCGACAGGCTCAATCCGCCGACCATGGACACCTTGCTTGAGGCCGTCCCCGACATTTGGGTGGAGCGCTTTGTCCCGGCGGACAAGGCCGCCCCCGACATCACCGGCCTCGACAAGCCCGAGCGCTTGCTCACCGTCACGGCGCCCGATGGCAAGGCCGTGACCCTGCTCGTCGGCCGGGAAGCCCGCGTGAGGGAAACCAAGAAGCTTGTGAACGCGCCCCCTCCTCCGGGACTGCCGCCGGGAATCAACCTGCCTCCGAGGGAGGAAACCCAGCGGGAGGTGTTCCTGCATGCCCGGCTCGAGAACAACCCCAAGGTTTTCGAGGTCCGCAAGGATCGCATCGATCAGGTGTTCCCCGATGTGGCGACGCTGCGGGATCCGAGGCTGGCCCGCTATGAGCAGGGTGATGTGGTCAAGCTGGAGATCGCGGTGCCCGGCAAGCCCAAGATGGTGCTTGAGAAGAAGGAGGAGGCCTGGAGGCTTGTCGAGCCGATGGCGCGCGCGGGCGATGCCTCCAAGGTGACCGCCCTGCTCGGCAAGATCGCCAACCTCGAGGCCACCGGCGCCGATGTCTCGGCGGCCCAGACCCCGGGCGACCTCGACAAGGCGCTGGCCGCGGCGGGCCTCGCGACACCCCGGGCGACCATCACGCTGAAAGTTGTGGAAAAGGATCCCGCCTCCCGTCCCGAGGCGGAAAAGCCCAAGCGCGAGCGGGTCGTCACCTACGCGCTGGGGAGCGCCGACGCGGCTTCCAACAAGGTTGCCCTGCGGGTTGACGACCTGTGGCGCGTCAACCGGGTGGACAACGGCCCCAAGGATCAGGCGGCCCAGCAGGTTGACTCGCTGGCCTTGCGGCCGGCGGGGGAATACCGCTCGCTCAAGGTCATGGAAATCGCCTCCGCCGATGTGATCGGGCTCACGCTCGATGGCGCGAACGGAAGCGTCGCACTCACCCGAAAAGGGACCGACCCGTGGAAACTGGGAAATCCGCCGGGTGATGCCGACCAAGGAGAGGCGGAAAAGCTGTTGGGCGCCCTGACGGGCCTCGAGGCCCTTGAGTATGTCGCCGATGGCGTGAAACCCGAGGATCAGGCAAAAAGCTACGGCATCGAGCCCAAGGGAACCCGGGTAACCCTGGAGACGGCTGGCAAGGACGGCAAGCCCGGCGCGAAGGTCGTGCTGGTACTGGGCAAGGACCGCGAGGGCAAGCCGGGCTTCTTCGGTGCGCTCGCGGGAACGGTCACGGTTGTCGCCTTGCCCGCGAGCGCGCGGGAAACGGTGGTGGGAGGAGAGCTGGCGTTCCTTCCCCGCGAACTGTGGAAGACGCAGGAGGCGGACATCGCCTCGGTGACGGTGCGCCGCCCCGGGGAAGCCGAGTACCGGGTGGCCCCCGAGGCGTCGCCGGCTCCGCTGGTCGAGGAAAAGAAGGGTGGATGGAAAATCGAGACGCCCTTCGCCGCCGTGGCGGAACCGACCATGTTTGAGAATTTCGCCAGCACGCTGTCATCGCCCAGGGCGGAGAAGTGGGTCGCGGCCAAGAATGAAAAGCCCGAGGAATGGGGGCTGGAAAAGGCCGTCGAGGTGGTGGTCGCGCTCAAGGATGGGGCCCGGAAGACCCTGAAAATCGGCAAGGCAGCCAAGTCGGACAAGAAGGAAGTCACGCCGGCAACTCCGGCCGACCCGGGACGATACGCGACCCTCGATGGCCGCCCCGGGGTTTTCATCCTGCCCGCCCAGGCCGCTTCCCTCCTTGACCGTGCGGTGCTCGACCTGCTTCCCCGGACGGTCGACCCGATCGACGCGACGAAGATCGCGCGCTTCGAGGTGGAAACCCCCTCGGGTGCCTTCAAGCTGGCGAAAGGTGGCGCCTCACTGTGGACGATCGATGGCGCCGGAATCACGGGCGCGCCCGCCGAAACCGGCCGCGTGGTTGACCTCGAGATGGCCTGGTTCGGCCTCAGGCCCGACACCTATGCCAGCTTCGGTAAGCCGCTCGACGCCGCGATGCTGGCGCGCTTCGGGCTCGACAAGCCCGCCGCCACGGCGCGCGTGGTGCTCAAGGGTGACCCGGGAAAGCCGGAAACCACCCGGGTGGTGGTGATTGGCAACGAGCCCGCCGGCCGAAGCGGATCGCGTCACGCCCGCATCGACAACAAGGATGCCGTGGTGATACTTTCCGCCAAGCTCGCGGCGCCGCTTGAGCGACCCGTCACCGATTATGTGGACAGGAAGCTGCTGCCCGAGGAGGTTCTGGCGGCCACGAGCCTGGAGCGCTCGGGCAAGGGACTCGACATCGTCCTTGATGCCGAGAAGGACTCGTGGAAAACCAGGTCGGTTCCGGCGCGCCCCGCCGACGCTCCCACGATCGCCGGCATCCTGGCGCGGCTGAACAACCTTCGAGTCGAGAAGGTATCGGGCTGGAAGGCGGCATGGACCCCCGCCGAGCTTGCCCAGTTCGGGCTCGACAATCCCGAGGTCGTGGTGACGGTGAAGGGAACATCGGCCGGCAACGCCGTCACACGCGTCCTGCAGATGGGCAAGGTTGCCGATGCCAAGACAGGCGCGCGTTACGCGAGGGCCGGCGGGCCGCTCGTGGGCGTGCTTGATCCCGCCTTGTCGAAAGACCTGACCATGGAACCGGCCCAGTTTGACGACCGCACCGTGGCCCGGGTGGCGAACATCATCAGGGCCATCTGCGTCAGGGATGGCCGGACGGTGGAGTTCGGCGCTTCTGCGCAGGGATGGATCGTGGAAAAGCCCGTCGAATCCGCCGCTGAGCCGACACTCGATTCGTTCATCGCCTCGATGGGCGCCTACCGCGCCGATTCCTGGCTTGGCGCCGCGACGGAGGACGAGGCCAAGGCGCTGGGCCTCGACAAGCCCTTGGTGACCTGGACATTCATGGATGGGGCCGGCAACCAGTTGGCCAAGCTGGAGGTGGCGGCGGCCCGGCCGGACGGCAAGTCGGTGGCCCGGGTGAGCGGGCAGCCGAGGCTGTTCCTGCTCGACGCGCCCGCCGTGGCCCGCCTTCGCGAGGAATATCGCTGGCGGTCGCTCTTCTTCACTCCCGTGGATGCCGCGGTGATCAAGGAATTGCGAGCGCAACCGGGACAGGGCGAACTGGTGGCGCTTTCCCGTCGCGAGGGGCCATGGAAGCGCACCGACAAGGCGGATGCCAAGGTGGATCCGGCGACGGTCGACGAGACGGTGCGGGCCATCACCCGCCTTCGCTTCGTGCGATTCGAAAAGGATTCCGGCGGCGCCGATGCCGCCTACGGCCTCGACAAGCCGTTTCTCCAGGTGGCTCTCAACAAGCAGCCGATCCTGCGAATCGGCGCGGAGGTGCCCGGCGGCAAAGACCGTTATGCCCGAATCGAGCGGCAGCCGGGTGAGATTTTCGTCATCGCCGCGGCGGATGTGGAGCTCCTGGCCCGCAAGGCCGACGACTACGCCAAGCCGCCTCGCGACCCGGCGCCATCCCCGGCGGTGGAGTCGCCCAAGCCCTGACCGGACTGGCCCCGGGGCGGTGGCGGCCATAGCTTGTCGATATGTCAATCGGAGGCCATGGCGCCGTGAGCAACATCCAGGACCTGATTCGCGAGCTTCGGGAAGACAACTCCAGCAAGATCGTGCTGCTGGTGGCCGACGGCCTGGGCGGCCTGCCCATGGAAAAGGGCGGCAAGACCGAGCTGGAAACGGCCGGAACCCCCAACCTCGATGGCCTGGTTCGGGACGGGGTCTGCGGCCTCTCCACCCCGGTGCTGCCCGGCATCACGCCAGGCAGCGGCCCCGGCCACCTCGGATTGTTCGGCTACGATCCGCTGGAGCACCGCATCGGACGCGGCATCCTCGAGGCGCTGGGCATCAACTTCTCCGTGGGTCCGCGCGATGTCGCCATACGCGGCAATTTCTGCACGGTTGATGGCAACGGCCTCATCACCGACCGCCGCGCCGGGCGTCCCAGCACCGAAACCTGCGTCGAGGTCTGCAAGGTGCTGGCCCAGATCCAGGTGCCCGGAGTGGAACTGTTCGTCGAACCGGTCCGCGAACACAGGTTCGTGCTGGTGATCCGCGGGGATGGCCTCGGCGATGCCGTCAACGACACCGATCCCCAGGCCGTCGGCGTGAAGCCGTTGGCGGCCAAGGGCGCTGACGCGGCATCGGGGCGCACCGCCGCGGTGGTGAACGAATGGCTGGACAAGGCATCCAAGGCGCTCGCCGCGCACGCGCCGACCAACATGGCCACCCTGCGCGGTTTCGCGCGCTATCCGAACATCGCCACGATGAAGGACGCCTACGGCTTGAAGGCCGCGGCGCTGGCGGTCTATCCGATGTACCGCGGTCTGGCCAGGCTGGTCGGCATGGACATCCTCGACGCCGGCGGATCGCTCGAGACCCAGGTGGCCCAGATGGAAAAGGAATGGAAGTCGTACGACTTCTTCTTCCTGCACTACAAGTACACCGACAGCACCGGGGAAGACGGCAACTTCGCCGCCAAGGTGCAAAGGATCGAGCAGTTCGACACGATCATCCCGCGGGTTCGGGCCCTGAACCCTGATGTGCTGATCGTGACGGGTGACCACAGCACGCCCAGCAAGCTCAAGAGCCATTCATGGCACCCGGTGCCGACCATCCTGTGGTCGCCCTCGTGCCGTCCCGACCCGGTGACGGAGTTTGGCGAGTCGTATTGTCTGGCGGGGGGCCTCGGCCAGGTTCAGGCCAAGTACCTGATGACCCTGGCGCTGGCCCATGCCGGCCGCCTCGGCAAGTTCGGCGCCTAGCCGGAACCAGGCCCTTGCGCGCGCCCGGGCGGTGGCCGATAGTGGGGGCCTCGACACTACTCTTCCGCCCGGAGCCATTCCATGCTTGCCTTGCTCTCCCTTTTGGCGCTGGCCGCCGATCCTTGGCTTTCCATCCCCGGAGCCTCCGGCCCCGGAAAGGGCAAGACGGTCGTCCTCATCAGCGGCGACGAGGAATACCGGTCGGAGGAGGCGCTCCCCCAACTGGCCAAGATCCTCGCGACACGGCATGGCTTTGACACCGTGACGCTGTTCGCCATCGACCCGGCGACGGGCGAGATCAACCCCAACAACGGCAAGAACATCCCCGGCCTCGAGGCACTCGCCAAGGCCGACCTCGTGGTGATGGGCTTGCGGTTCCGAGCCCTGCCCCCCGAGCAGATGAAGCTGATCGAAGACTACCTCCTCAAGGGAAAGCCACTGATCGGCCTGCGCACCTCGACCCACGCCTTCAACATGCCCAAGGACCATCCCTACGCGCATTACGGCAACGGCTACAACGGCGAGAAGAAGGAATGGGCCGACGGCGGCTTCGGCCGGTTGGTCTTGGGCGAGAAGTGGATCAGCCACCATGGGTCCCACGGCAAGCAGGCCACCCGCGGGAGGATCGCCGAGGGACAGAAGGACAATCCGCTGCTGCGTGGAATCGCCGATGGCGAGGTTTTCGGTCCCACCGATGTCTACGGCGTGAGGCTTCCCCTGCCGGGAGACAGTTCCACGCTGCTTTTCGGCGAGGTGGTGACCGGGATGTCCGCGACGGACCCCGCCGTCAAGGGCAAGGTGAACGAACCGATGATGCCCGTGGCCTGGACCAAGAGCTACCAGTTGCCCGGCGGTGCCAAGGGGCAGGCCTTCACCACCACCATGGGCGCCTCGCAGGACCTTGAGAACGAGGCGTTCAGGCGCCTGCTGGTGAACGCGGCCTACCGTATGACGGGCCTCGAGGTCCCGGCAAAGGCGGAAGTGGGTATCGTTGGAACCTACAAGCCGACTCGCTTCTCGTTCAACGGATACACCAAGGGCGTGAAGCCCGCCGACCTGAAATGATCGCCCCGGCCCTGGCGAGGCTGTTGCTGCGCGCGGCCCTGGCGGTCGGCGCGGCATTCCTGCTGCTGGCGGCATTCTTCGCCGCGTTGCCGGGCCAATGGTATTCGCTCATCCACCGGCAGCTCGGCCTCGGCGAGTTTCCCGACGCGCCGGTGGCATGGTACCTGGCGAGGTCGGCCTCGGCGCTTTACGCCTGCCACGGGCTGCTTGTCGCGGGCATCGCCCTGAGACCCCAGCGCGTTCCCTGGATGGTGGACATCCTGGGCGCCGGAAACATGGTGTTCGGGGCGTCGATGATCGCGATCGACATCTCGGCGGGGATGCCTTGGTGGTGGACGCTCGGCGAGGGGCCGGGCATCGCCTTTTTCGGCGCGTTTTTGATCATGCTGAACCGATTGGCCAACGAGGGGAGAAACGCATCATGAGTTCCGCGCTTGCCTTGGCGCTTCTGTCGCTGTCGCAACCGACGCACCATCTTTTCGTGGGAACCTACACGGGCCCCAACAGCCAGGGGATTTACCGGGTCGACTTTGACGCCGCCAAGGGGACGCTTGGCGAACCGGCCCTGGCGGCCAAGATGACCAACCCGTCGTTCCTGGCCATTCATCCCGACGGCAAGAAACTTTATGCCGTGGGCGAGGTTGAAAGCGGCAAGCGGAAGGGGGGCGCAGTCGCCGCCTTCTCGCTGTCACCCAAGGGGGAACTCGCGCCGATCAACGACCAGTCGACCGTGGGCGGCGGGCCTTGCCATGTGACCGTGGATCCTTCGGGCAAGGTCGTGGTCATCGCGAATTATGGCGGCGGCAGCGTCGCCTCCTACAAGGTGCGCGCCGACGGCGGGATCGAGGAACACGCTTCCTTCATCCAGCACAAGGGCGGCAGCGTCAACAAGCAAAGGCAGGAAACGCCCCACGCCCACTCGGTGAACACCGACCCGGCCGGCAAGTTCGTCTATGCCGCCGACCTCGGACTCGACAAGGTGCTCATCTACTCCCTGGACGCCGGCACCGGCCAACTGCGACCCGCCAACCCGCCGCACGCGTCCGTGGCGCCCGGCGCCGGCCCCCGCCATTTCTGCTTCCATCCGTCAGGCAGGTTCGCGTTTGTCATCAACGAACTCGGCAACACCATCACTGCCTTCCGCCATGATGCCGCGACGGGCGCCCTGACCGAGTACCAGACCATCTCCACCCTCCCCGAGGGGCACAAGGGCCCCAGCTACACCGCCGAGGTGGTGGCGCATCCGTCGGGCAAGTTCATCTACGGTTCGAACCGCCGCGGGGACAGCATCGCGGCGTTCCGGGTTGATGAGGCCACCGGCAAGCTCACCCTCGCCGGCTTCGCCTCCGAGGGCGTCAAGGAACCCCGCAACTTCATCGTCGATCCGACCGGTAAATGGCTGCTGGTGGGCAACCAGAACGCCGACTCGATCATCGTTTTCGCGATCGACCAGGCGACGGGCGTACCCAAGCCCACGGGCGTTTCGGTCAAGGTTGGAAAGCCCGTGTGCCTGCGGCTGCTGCCCATTGGAGGTGTGAAATGAGTCCGGTTCTTCTCATGGCTTTGTTCGCCGTACCGGGCGCGGATCCCTTCCAAGTGACCCCGCGGTCCCGGTCGGCCGACGGCACGGTCGTGACCCGCAAGGAAACCTGGAATCCCAAGGGGATGGCGGTGATCGTCTGCGACATGTGGGACCTGCACAGTTGCCTCAACGCCGTGAGGCGGGAAAAGGAAATGGCGCCGCGCGTGAACGAGTTCCTGACGCGTTGCCGCGACGCCGGCGCGCTGATCATCCACTCCCCCAGCGACTGCATGAAGCCCTACGCCGACACGCCGGCCCGCAAGCGCGCCCAGGCCGCGGCCAAGGCGCCCAACCTGCCCGAGGGGATCGGCGCCTGGTGCAAGAGCATTCCCGCCGAGGAAAAGCTCAAGTACCCCATCGACCAGTCCGACGGCGGCGAGGATGACGACCCGGCCGAGCATGCAGCCTGGGCCGCCGAACTCAAGGCCAAGGGTCTGAATCCCCGCGCGCCCTGGACCCGGCAGATCGATGTCCTCAAGATCGACCAGGATCGCGACGCCATCACCGACTCGGGAACCGAGGTCTGGAACCTCCTCGAGGAGCGGGGCATCAGGAATGTCGCGCTGGTGGGCGTGCATGTGAACATGTGCGTGGCCGGCAGGCCTTTCGGGCTGAGGCAATTGTCTAAGAACGGCAAGAACGCGGTGCTGGTGCGAGACCTGACGGACAGCATGTACAATCCCGCGCGCGCCCCGATGGTGTCGCACCACAGGGGAACCGAGTTGTTCATCGAGCACCTGGAAAAGGCGGTCTGCCCGACCATCACCTCCGACCAGGTGCTGGGTGGCAAGCCCTTCGCGTTCAAGCCGGTCACGGGCAAGGATTGAGCAACCCCCACCTGAGGAGAATCAGCATGGCGAAGAAAACGGAACGGATCGGCCTGCGAACCGCTGAGGCCCTGGTTGAAGGCGACGACGCCTACCTGTGCGCCGAACCCGAGATCGTGATCGGCGAACTCGACGGCCCTGTGGGAACCGCGCTGGCCACGCTGGTGGGCGACCAGGTGAAGGGCCATACCCGCGTGTTCGCCATCCTCAATTCCGACGCGCAGGTGAAGCCCGCCACGCTCATGGTGAGCAAGGTGACCGTGGACAACTCGAGGTACACCGGCATTTTGATGGGCACGGTGCAGGCGGGAATCGCCCACGGGGTGCTTGATGCCGTCAGGCAGGGGATCATTCCCAAGTCGAAGGCCGAGGAACTGGGAATCATCTACTCGGTGTGGCTGGATCCGTCGGTCCTCAAGCTGTCACCCAAGAAGATCAATCATGACGAGCTTTTCCGCGTCCACCGCGAGGCCACGGTGAAGGTTCTCGCCAAGGCGATGAATCGCGAGCCTTCGATCGACTGGCTCCTGGAGAACCAGGACAAGGTGGAGCACTACTTCCACCAGCTTGGCCGCGAAGGGAAGATCTGACTTGTCGGTTGAGGCCTTGCGCCCGATTGCCGGCCCCGTTCAATAATCCGTGATCATCGCCGCCATCGGGCCAGCAGGTTCGAGGTGATTTTCTGGACCCTTGGATCGGGCCCCAGCGGCCTTCCGTCGTGCACGAATGGAAGGATGTGCCCGGGCGGGGAACTCAGCCCCATGGCCCAGAAAATGGTGCTGGCATTGAATACCGTGTTCCCCTTGGGGCCGGGGTAGATGGTGGCCTCGTAATGGGATGGCGCGAGCCCTCCATTGATCGTGGTTCCGGCAGCCACCACCTCCAAGCCGGGAATCGGCGCGGGGTCGCCATGGAACTCCCAGCCCACAAGCCCGGCGATGGAATCGCCTTTTTTCATGCCCGTGCCCTCGAAGATCCAATGGGCCGGGTTGGTCACCGTCCAGTCGCCCGAGCCGTTGAAGGGCGAGACTGTCTGGGCGCCGATGAGGGCCGCCTCGGTGGGCGCCTGAACGGGAAGGTCGGCCATGTGCCGTTCCTCTCCCGGCCGGATGCCGCCGTAGCGGCCGACGCGCTCGATCACGCGGGGTTCCGGCGAGTCGATGACAAAGCAGACCGAGTTGCCGCTGAAAAATCCGAAGTTCACGCCACGCCTGACCGCCTCAAGGCAGGAATCGTACTGCTTCCGGGTCCAGTATTCGTCGTGCCCGACGGACAGGAACGCCCGCGACTTGGCGATGAAATCGGCTCCGCCCGCGTCGACATCCTCGTTGGCGCAGTAGCGGACATCGTAACCGTGCTGTTCGAGCCAGAACGCGAACGGGAATTCCCAAAGGAGGAATTCGCCGGAACCCAGGGAAAGCGGATGATCCACCACTTGGGGATACTTGGCGTACGGGCGATCAAACGACGCGCGCACGCCCGAGACAAGAGGCTTCCTGTCGGGGCGGTCGTTGTCGTACAGCGAGTGCGTCTCGGGCCACTTGTTGTAGGCCTGCCAGGTGTTGGTGCTGCACTGGAAGAGGATTTCCGAGGGCCTGTCGTCGGTGACGATGAAGATGATGTAGCTTTGGTACCTGTGGTGCCCGGCGGACAGCTTGCCCAGGTACACTCCCGAGGTCCAGTCGGCCGGCACGCGGAACTCGCAGGCGGGTTCCCACTGGCACCGCCGCAGGCGCATGGGACCCACCGGCGGGGTGGGCTGGGGCCTCGAATCAAAGGGCCCCAGGCGGGTCATGTGCCGGCCACCGAGGCCTTGGTAATGGCCCAGGCGGTAAATGTCGATCGTCACGGGGCCGGGTTTCTGGACGCTGACGCAGAATGACAGCGCCTGGCCGGGCCGCACGCTGGTGCGCGAGGCGTATCCCTCGATCAGCGACGAGCGGTATTTGGCCGAGGGATCGAACCGGGCGTAATTAAGCTGCCAGCCCGCGGTGCCTTGCCCGCGGTTTTCCAAGGCGATGGCATTTTGTGCCGGTGGGGCGCCGCCGGCCATGGCACCGGCGACGATGGAACCCGTCGTGGTGGCGCCCAGCCATTCGCGTCGATCGGTTTTCCGGCGCATGTTCGGCCTCCAGCGGGTGCCGGATGTCAGACGGCCTTTCCAAACACCTCGTCGCCCTCGCCTTCCTTGCGGTCGGCGGGCAGTTCGTGGCCGTATCGGTCGGGCACGCGGAAGAAGATGAACAGGATCGCCGCCGCGGCAAGGGCGGTGCCCGCCGGCGCGAGAAAGATATTCCGGTAATCGAGGATGTCGCCCTTGTCCGAAAGCGGGGCGAGTTGCTTGGTCATCGGCCAGACGAAGTTGCCGACGAAGGGCCCCATGCCGAAGATCAGGAAGTTGAACATGCCCTGGGCCGTGGAGCGCATCGACTTGGGGAAGAACTCGTCCACGAAGATGTACACGGTGGCGAAGAAGAAGGCGTAGCAGACCCCGTGGAGGATGTTGATGGCGATCACGAGGGGGGCGTTGTCGGGCATGAGCGCGAAAACGCCGAAGCGGACGAAGTGGCCGAGGATGCCGAAAGTCATGGTCAGCTTCCATCCCAGGTTCTTGAGGAAGAAGCCGAGCACGGCCATGGTGCCGATCTCGGCGACCTGGCCGATGCTCATGATCGGCATGATCCACTTGGCGTCGATCTCGACCCGCTTCACGAGGAAGGTGTCGGTCCAGATGAAAAAGCATTGGTGGACGGCGGCGTCGATGAAAGTGACGATGAACAGAACGGCGATGAACGGATGCTTGAGCAGCTTGAACGATTCGAGGAACAGCAGGAACGGCTGGGTTCCATCGCCCTTCTTGGGCGGCGTGTGGGGCAGCGACAGGCAGAAGAAGGCCAAGGCGATCTCGGCGACGCCGGCGATGAGGAACACATTCGCCTTGGCGGCCATCTCATTTTCCTTGGGAACCCCTTGGAGAATGAAGAACAAGGGCCAAGAGGCGAGGATCCAGCCGACGGTTCCACCCATGCGGACCGGGCCGAATTCGCCCTTGGCATCGGTGAGGTGGCTGAACGCCAGGCCGTTGGCGATGGACAGGGTGGGCACATACGCCAGGCAGTGCACCAGCATGAGCAGGAAGAAGGTGTTGAAGTCGCTCACCCAGGTGAGTGCGAGGATGCTGCCGCCGCCGATCAGGTGGCTGGCGGCAAGGAACTTCTCAGCGGGGAACATGCGGTCCGCGAACGGGGTGCTGAAGAACATCGCCGCGAACGACCCGATGGCAAAGGCGTTGAGAACCCACGACTGCTGTGTTTCGCTGAAGCTGAGCGGCGGGTTCCCCAAATAGCCGAAAATCACCGGCAACCAGGCGCCCCAGATGAACAACTGGAGCACCATCAGGATGAACAATTTCAATTTCAGCATGTCCGCCTCGTCATCCGTTCCAGAACGATCAGGTCATCAGGCCCAGCTTTCGCGCGATCGCGTCGGGGTCGTAAACGCACCCGCCCCACATTCCGCCACCAGCCTGCTGCAGCACGGCCCATAGACGGGTATCGTCCGGCAGGGCGGGGTCGGGCGCAAGCCCGGGGTACGGGCCTCGCGAAGCCAACAGGGCGGAACCCGCTGTTTCGGTCCCGTCGGAACCGAGGAGATCGAGCGTTCCCTCGAGGCGTTCGCGGTCGATGACGATTCGGACGGAATCGCCATCGCGGATCCTGCCGATCGGGCCTCCGGCGAGGGCCTCGGGGCCGACATGCCCGATGCAAGCGCCCGTGGAAACCCCTGAAAAGCGGGCGTCGGTGACCAGGGCGACCTGCTTGCCGAAGGGCAGGTGCTTGAGGGCGGATGTCACCTGGTAGGTTTCCTCCATGCCCGAACCAAGCGGGCCGCGCCCGATCAGAACCATGGTGTCGCCGGGCTTCATCATGCCCTGTTTGATGGCGGCGATGGCGGCGGGTTCCCCGACGAAAACCTTGGCCGGTCCCGTGTGCCGGTAAATTCCATCCCTGCCCAAGACCGACGGGTCGATGGCGGTCGCCTTGATGACGGAGCCTTCCGGGGCGAGGTTGCCCCGGGGAAAGACAACGGTGGCCGTGAGGCCGGCCTGGCGCGCGCGTTCGGGAGAATAAATGACGGTTGAGGGATCGATGCCACCCGCGGCCAGGGCGTCGCGCATGTGCCGGCGGCGGGCGCTTCCCTCCCACCACGACAGCACTTCGCCCCATGTGGCGCCTGAAACGGTGCGCTGATCGAGGTCGAGAAGTCCAAGCGACCGCAGGTGAAGCATCACCTCGGGAACCCCGCCGGCCTGGAACACCCTCACCGTGGGATGGCCGACAGGCCCGTTGGGCAGGGCGTCGACCAACCGTGGAACGCGACGGTTGATGGCGATCCAGTCTTCCACGGAGGGACGGGCGACACCCGCGGCGAACGCGATCGCCGGGATGTGAAGCAGGAGGTTTGTTGAGCCGCCGAAGGCGGCATGCACGGCCATGGCGTTGCGAATGGCCCCGGGCGTGATGATGTCGCGGGTGAGCCGGCCGGCCTTGGCGTTGGCGGCCAGGGCGCGGGCCGAGTCGCGCGCGAGACCCAGCCAGACAGGCTGGCCCGAGGGAGCGAGCGCCGCGTGGGGCAGGGTGAGACCGAGGGCCTCGGCCACCACCTGCGCCGTGGCCGCGGTTCCCAGGAATTGGCAACCTCCGCCGGGGGACCCGCAGGCGCGGCAGCCCATCGCCGCGGCATCCTCGAGGCTGATGAGCCCGTGGGAAAAACGGGCGCCGATGGTTTGAACCTTGCCGGCATCCTCGGCGTCTTCGGCGGGAAGGGTGACCCCCCCGGGGACGATGACAGTGGGCAGGTCGCGGCAACCGGCCAGGGCCATCATCATGGCCGGCAGTCCCTTGTCGCAGGTCGCGACCCCCATCACGCCGCGCCGCGTCGGCAGGCTGCGCGCCAGCCGCCGCAGCACCATGGCGGCGTCGTTGCGGTAAGGAAGGCTGTCCATCATGCCGGTGGTGCCTTGCGTGCGTCCGTCGCAGGGGTCCGAGACGAAGCCGGCGAACGGTATGGCTCCCAGCCGGGTGAATTCCTCGGCCGCGGCGCGCACCTGAAGGATCACTTCCCAATGTCCGGTGTGGTAACCAAGGGCGGCGGGACTGCCGTCCGGGTTGCGGATTCCTCCCGCCGTGCTCAGCACCAGGAATTCGGGACGACCCATCTGGCCGGCTTTCCAGCCCATTCCGGCGTTCTGGGTCCAGCCGAAAAGGTCGCCGCTGGGAGACTTGAGGAGCAATTCGGGTGTCAGGGGAAGGGAACCATCCGGGCCCTTGCCCGTCGGCTTGATGTTCCAATCGGCGGGCGTTCCTGAGAGTTCATCGAGAATCATGGCCATGACTTCCAGTCTGTTGGTTCCTTCGGGTGGAACGCCGCTAGGAGGCTGTCGCGACGGGCACCAGCCTTGGCCTCGGCAACACCACCCCGACAATACCGCCATGGCGATGGGCAAGCTGGTTGAAGCTCATGCGCAAAAAAGCCGTCAGCGACGGGTCGGGCTTCCCCGCGAGCCAGATACGCGCCAAGGCCGCCATGTGCGCATCGTACCTCGATTGGCTGCCGGTGTGGGCATGGCAACGGCCGGGATGGCGCCTGAGGTCGCCGTTGAACCTCGGATGGATGTGATAAAGTTCGTGAAAAATGGTGACCATTTTCTCGTCGAACGATTGGTCCATGAACCGGGGAAGGCAAAAAGTCAGGTGGTAGAGCATTTCCACCCCGTCAACCTGATGCCTTTGCACCTGATACGAGCGCCCGTCCCGATCCACATGGATGCCGCCGTTGGGAAATCGCAGGGGGGTGACCCGCGCCTGCAGTCCGTAACGGGTTGTGGCGCGAGCGAAACTGACGCCGACCAAAATGCGCGATGAATCGACATGTTGGAATTCGGGACAACCCTCGCCGATGGCTCCCACCAGGCGGTTCATCGCATGGCAAAAATCAAATGGTTGGTCGATGGGCCCGGTTTCTCGCCACGGCGGCGCCGGAAGCAGCGGTTCCGATAGCGCCTTGAGGCAGCGACGCCTCAGGGCCCTTCGTCCCGGGCCGGTTCCCCAGTGGAAAATGAGAGGCAGCGGGGAATTCATCGAAATAACCTGAATCATCGGAAAGATCGGCTCAAGCCGAGTCATCCGCATCGCCGATATTTTCCAAAGACTCACTTCCGGTGCAAGCCGGTGCGGATGATTTCCCGAGGTGTGCCATGGCACGGAAAGCAATCATGTGGCTTGGGTTGGGCTTGGCGGTTGCCGCTCCAGCCATGTCCGGATGCCAAACCCATGTGGGCGGCATGACATTGCCTTCGGCGATGTACCTGGAACATCCCCCCCAGTATATTCCCCCCAGTCCTCCTTTCGCCCATACCCGTGAATTGGCCCAGCAGGAAGAGATCGCGGCCCGTCCGGCGCCCGGCGCCGTTCCCGGCCGCTGAAACTTCGGCAGCAAATCCGGTTGTACCGACCTCCCGCCGGGGTCATGCTGACCAAGGCCGGGAGGTTGTTCCATGCATCCGATTGTCCAAGTGCTCATCATTGCCGGTGTTTCGCTGGCCTCCTTGTGCCTTGTCATGCTTGGCTTTCGATGGTTTTCCCCGCCTCCCGCCGGGTTGGGAAGTCCGGAAGGTTTGCAACCCTGTCCTGACAAGCCGAATGCCGTTTCCTCTTCGGATCCCAGGCCTTCGCACCACATCGCGCCTTTTTCCTGTCCGATGGGGCAGGCTGAGGCGATCGACCTCATTGAAAGAATGATGGCGGGGCATCCGCGATCAACATTGGTTCAGCGTGACGGCCCCTACATTCATTTCGAATGCCGAAGTTTATTGTTCAGGTTTATTGATGACATTGAGTTCCTGGTGGACGCTCCACACGGGTTGGTGGAGGTGCGGTCGGCGTCGAGGGCCGGGCATTCCGACCTTGGCGTGAATCGGGCCAGGGTGGAACACCTCCGCAGGCGATGGGAAGCCGCGCTGAAAAGAAACGGGCCGGCTTGATGCCGGCCCGCCATGGGTTGGATTGAGCGCTTGGCGCGTCAGTTGCGGTTGCTGTTGAGTTTCATGAGCAATCTGAGAATTTCCACATACAACCAGAGCAGCGTGACCAGAAGGCCAAACCCGCAGTACCACTCCATGTACTTCGGAGCGCCGGCCTGGGCCCCCTGCTCGATCGAGTCGAAGTCGAGGATGAAGTTGAAGGCGGCCAAGCCAACGACGAAGAGGGAGAATCCGATGCCGATGGGACCGGATTCGTGGATGTAGGGAATCCGCATGCCGAAAAAGCCCATGATCATCGTGGCCATGTAAACGGCGAAGACGGCGAGCGTGGCGACCATGATGCCCTTGGTGAGGGCGGGAGTGGCCCTCAGGGTGCCGTTGGTGTAGAGGAACAGCATCAGTCCCAGAACAGCCAAGCTGAGCAGCACGGCCTGGGCGACGATCCCCTGGAAGCGGGATTCGGCTATACCTGAAATCAGTCCGAGGGCCAGACCCTTGCACAGGGCGTAGACCGGGGCCGCGACAGGCGAGGTGCTCGGGGCGGAGAACATGACAAGGCAAGTCACAAGTCCGCCAAGCATGCCGCCAACGGCGAGCAGTTGGACCTGCTGGAGGCTTTCAACGATGTCGCCGCCCGATCCACGCACGGCATCCAGCGTGCGGAAGAACGAATAACCGCCTGTCAGCAGCACCAGGCCGAGGAGCACGAGGGTCTTGATCGCGGTTCCGGAAACCGACATCGTGGCGGCGCCAGACCATTGGCCAAGGGCCGGGGCCGAACCCAGGCCTTGGACCAAAACAGGGTTGCCAGAGCGCATGGCTTCACTCATGAAATGATTTCTCCAAAAGGTTCAGATATCAATTTTCACCGTTTATTTTAGGGCTTAACAGGCTGTGAAACAATGGGGAAGACATTTCAGCGGAGAAGAAGGTACTGGCAGAATCATCCGTGATGACGCCGATAGCACCCCTCAGATAGGCAACTTGGATTGATGAAGCCGGCCATGCCAATACAAACGCGCATGGCTTGTGTCGAAAAGAGCCCCGGACGGAAATGCGAAGCACCGGAGTGAGCGGGTGAAGTTCGATACGCCCCACTCACTCCATTTTCTGGTTGAGCCTCATTTCTTCGGTTTTTCCGTCACCGTGATGGTGATCGGGCGGGATGGAAGCGTGACGAGGGTGTTGGCCTTGGGTTTCATCGGATCCTTGGTGAAAGGCACCTGGGCCAGCCCCGAGGCGCAGATCGTGTAATCGCCGGGCTTGGCATTGGCCTGAACCTCGATGGTCAGGCTGGCCGTGGACTTGCCTTCGGCGACCGACGCCTGGGCCAGTTTCACGGGATTGGGAAGCGAGAGGCCGTTCACGGTGATGGGGCCCTTGAAATCGGCCCAACCCCGCTCGGCCACGATCTCAACCGTGGCCTTGGAACCCGCTTCCACGCGCATGGTTTCCGTGGCGAACCTGAGCGAAAAGGGAGGTTTTTCAGGAAGCACGGATACCATCAATTCACGCATGGGCCGGCTTGAGGAGCGGTTGGCCTGTGAATCGATCCTCGTGTAGGCGCGCACTTCCCGGCGCCTTTCGCCCTCGGGCCCGGTCACGATCGCCGTCAGACGGATCGGCCCGCAGTATTCGGGGGCATCGGGGTCGGCCCAGATCGTGAACACGCCGGAGGTGTCCGAAGGGATGCTGGTCACGGCGGCATGGAGGCCCTTGGGAAGGTTCTCGGCGACCACCTTGACGGGACCCGCCACGCCGCCCGTGTGCTGGATCACCAGGTCGAGGTGCTGGGCGCCACCGCGGTGGATGGAGGTTCCGCCGGGCCCGGGATTGTGGTGATGGATGGCGATCGCGTGCACATCGGGCGCAACGGGCCGCACCTCGAGCACATACTGGAACCTGGGTCCGCCGCGGCGGTATCGGTCGCGGACGAGCAGTCGGTAGGCCTTCCCCGCCGATAGCCGGACGGTTCCCTGCGGGTCGCGGATGTGCCCGTCGTAGGCCTTGAGCCGGGGCCCGAAGTCATCGAGTTCCACGACACGGTTGTCCTTGTCGTCCATGATGACGGCGAAGGGGTCGGCGCGGCCGGCGATCCGTTCGCAATGAACCTGAACCAGGTATTCGCCATCCTTTGGGGGCTTGAAGCCGTACCAGTCTCCGTCGCCTTCGCGGTCGAAACGGCCGCAGACCACCGCGGGCAGCGCGATTTCCTGTGGGCTGGCCGGATCGTCGTTGGGTTCTTTCTCCAGCGTGACATCATTCCCCGTGACAAGGACGGGCACCGGGTTGGCGACGACGCCGCCGGGCGACAGCCTCGCCTGGAATCCGGTGAGGGAACCCGTCGCGGCCGTGGGCAGGACGCTGTGCGCGGTGGGGTGATTGATGAACCTGTAGGCGCCCCTCTCGAGGACCTCGGGAGGCGCGGTCACGCTTTCGCGGCTTTCCTCGAGGGCTGTTCCGGAGGGGCGATTGCCGGCCGCTGGCTTGCCAAGATTCCAGCCGATCGCCGACAGTTCCGTGGCCTTGCCGGCGCGCAACGCCCTTGGAAAGACATTTTCAATCCGGGGCTTGTCGGTGAGGATGAGCCTGTAAGGCAGGCCGCCCCCATAAGCCAGGTCGGCGACCACGATGCCGAAGTCGCCATCGGAGGGCGGGTCGAACGCGATCAGCGGATCCCGGCCATCATGGTCGGAATTGAAGGCGACCGACTTTCCCGCGGCATCGATGATCGTGAGCGTCGCGTCGAGGGACGAGTCGATCGACTGGGCCCTTACTTCGGCCACGAGTCGCCGCCCCGCTGTCGCCTTGAACCGGTAGAAGTCCTGCCTGTTGCCGTCGGTCTGGCCGCTGACGGCGGTGTTCACCTGAAGTTCCTGGGCCTTGGACCATTCGTTGTTGGCCTTGGCCTTCACGATTTCCGTGAGGCCGCGGGAGATGGTGAACACCCGCGGGGAACTGATGCCCCAAGGACCGACGGCCCAGATATCCCTTGTGCCTTCCGGGGCGTCCGCCGCCACGCTGATCTTGAATTTCCGGTCGGCGACATGCGTCGCGACCACGCCGGGGTGGTCGCTGACAAGCCGCTTCACCCCTTCGAGGTCGGCGCCCTGGATCTCCACCTCCACGGTGGTCCCGGCCGAGGCGCCCAGCGGGAAGATGCGGTCAAGCCGGGGTGAGGGAAGCTCGGCGCTCGCGACCGAAACGGCCAGCATCGCGACCACTATGGACCGGCACATGGGGAGGAATCCTGTCAGCCGAGCAGCTCGCGGATCGGTTCACCCTCGCTGAGGATGGGAAGCGGCCGTTGAGCCTGGTCGAAAAACACATGCTTGTGGTCGATGGCCAGCACGGAGTACATGGTGCTGAGCACGCAACCCGGGGTGTAGGGCTTGGAGGTCGGATACTCCGCCGCCGCGTTGGTTGATCCGACGGCCTGTCCCATGCGGAGGCCGCCGCCAGAAAACAGGACGGACATGGCGCCCGGCCAATGGTCGCGTCCGGCGCCGGGGTTGATCTTGGGGGTGCGGCCGAACTCGCCCATGGCCATCACGAGCACCTGCTCATGGAGGCCCCTGTCGAACAGGTCGCGGACCAGGCCGGCGACGGCCTGGTCGAACTTGGGAAGCAGGTTCTTCTTGAGTTCGCTGAAGTTGTTGCCGTGGGTGTCCCATCCGCCGCCAGCCTGGATGGTGACGAAGGTCACCCCCGACTCGACGAGCCTGCGGGCCAGCAGGCAGCACTGGCCGAGGTCGTGGCGGCCGTAGGTGTCGCGCAGCGACTCGGCTTCCTCGGCCAGGTTGAACGCCTTCTGGGCGCGCGTGCCGGTGACCATCTCCATGGCGTCGCGGTAAAAGGTGTCGAGCCCGGCGAGGTCGCCCTTGGTGTCGATGTCGCGGCGGATGCCGTCGAGGTCCTTGAGAAGATCCTGCCGGCGGCCGAGGCGGGAGGCATCGACACGGCCCGGGAGCTTTAGGTTCCGGACCTGGAAGGAAGACGAACTGGGATCGGCATCCGGCGCGAACGGGTTGTACGACGCGCCGAGGTAGGCGGCGTTGCCGAAGCTGACTTTCCGGGGCAGGTTCACATAGGCGGGCATTCCCGGGGCGTTGGGCCCCTTCATCCGCGCCACCACGGAACCGGTGGACGGGAAGATGTTGTCATTCACCTCGATGGTGGCCTGATAACCGGTTTGCATCCATTGGCTGCCCATGCCATGGCCGGCGTTGGTGTGGAACGCGGACCTCACGACGGAAATCTTGTCGAAGATGGCCGCCTGGCGGGGAAGGTGCTCGCCGATCTGCAATCCCGGCACAGAGGTGCTGATCGGCTTGAATTCGCCGCGGATCTCCGCCGGGGCGTTGGGCTTCAGGTCGTACATGTCGATGTGGCTGGGGCCGCCCGCCTGCCAGATCAGGATGACCGACTTCCGCCCGCTCACGGGGGCCTGCCCCATGGCCCTGGCCCGCAGCATGTCAGCCAAGGTGAGTCCGCCAAGGCCCAGCGTGCCGGCGCGGAGCATGGCCCGACGGGATGGCCCGGAGCCATCGCGGTGTGATCGACCGATGAAATCCAGCATGTCCGCCTCCCCGATCCTAGTGGTTGAAAACGAAATCCCTGGTGTTGAGCAGGGCCCAGACGATGTCCTCGAGGGCCTTGGCCTTTTCCGCCTTTTCAGCGCCCGCCAGGTGAGCCATGGCCCGTTGCTTTTCCTTGGGTGATGGAAGCCGGCAGCGGGCGGCGAGGAACAACTCCTCCACCATGGCCGAGTCATCCATCCCGGCCTTGATCATTCGGGCCACCCGTCCCTCGCCCGAGGCCACCTTGTTTTCCATCTCCTCGGAGTTGGAAAGAAGCAGGACTTGGGCCAGCGTGGCGCTGGTCGAGCGCTCGCATTCGCAAACAGAAACCCGCTTGGGACGGTCGAAGACATCAAGGAAGTAGGAGCCGAAGTTCTCATGCGGCAGGTCGACGGCCCGCGCCGCGCGGGGCATGCCGTTGAACTCCTGCCTGGACTCGCACACCTGGTTGACGGCGTCGTGGAACACCTCGGCCGGCATTCTCCGGGCGTAATACCTCGCGAAGTTTTGGGCGTCGGTGCGGTTGTGCCCGGTTGGCTCGGACGACAACTGGTAGACCCGGCTGACAAGCATCTGCCTGATGAGGGCTTTCATGTTGAACTTCGACCGCAGGAATTCGCCAGCCAGGTGGTCGAGCAACTCGGGATTCGAAGGCGGATTGGTCTCCCGCAAGTCGTCCACTTCCTGAACGATGCCCCTGCCGAAGAAATGCCCCCACAGGCGATTCGACAGGGCCTTGGCGAAGAACGGGTTGTCGGGGCGGACCATCCAGTCAACCAGGGCGTGCCGGGGGTCTTCCTCGGGGGAGAACTTGGGCGCGGCGCCATCGGGATACTTGGGTTCGGGAACCTTGCCGGTGAGCGGGTCCCTCTCCCCGGTGGTGGCGTTGGCCGAGGAGAAATACGGGGGTGGCTCGCCAAAGCTCTTGCGACCGAGCCGGGTGAAGAAGCCGGCCAGCCCGTAGTAGTCGGCCTGGCCCCACCGTTCGTAGGGGTGGTGATGGCACTTGGCGCACTGCAGCCTGATGCCCAGGAATATCTGGGCGACATCCGCCGTGGTCTGGTGAAGCTGGTCGTCGCGGTTTTGCCAGTACCAGTTGATGGCGGGAGAATCGGGCCATTCGCCCGCCGCGGCGACGATGCCGCGGACGAATTCGTCGTAAGGCTTGTTGCGCGAGATCGAATCCTTGATCCAGTTGTGGAACGCGTAGGCGGCCTTCTCGGCGCCCGCCAGGTTTGAATTGCGGAGTATGCTTCCCCATTTCATGGCGAAATAGGCCGGGTAGTCGCCGCCATCCAGCAACCGGTCAACGGCCTTGGTCCGCTTGTCGGCGGAGTTGTCCGAAAGGAACGCGCGGGTCTCCTCGACGGTCGGCAACCTTCCGGCGAGGTCGACGGTCAGCCTTCGCAGGAATGTGGAATCGTCGCAAACAGGCGAAGGCTTGAGGCCCAGCCTTTTCCACTTCGACATCACCAGTTCGTCGATCTTGGTCGCGGGCTGAAACCCGTCGATCGAGGCGAGCGGCGGCGCGTGCGGGACAAGGACCCGGAAAACGGCGACATGGCCCATGTGCCGGGCCATGATGGCGGCCTCGCCGCTGTTGGCTCCGGCGCGCACGAGACCTTCGGAATCAACGGAGGCGACCACATCGAGGTTGCCGGCGAATTCACTTTGCCGGGTGACATCGCGGCGAGTCCCGTCGCTGTAGTGGGCCATCACGGCGAGTTGCTGGGTCTGGTCGCGTGTCATGACCCTGTCGGCCACCACGATGGAAAGGCGCGTGACGGTGGGAACATCGGGAGCCGAGTACGGAGCGCCGGCGACGATCCATTGAAGCAAGGTGGAATATTCGGGGCTTTCAGGCTTGAGCTTCCTTCCACCGCCATGGGGAACCTGCCCGGTGGCCTTGAGAAGGAACAACGACTTGTCGGGTGAGGAAGCCATCAAGCGGCGGCCCCTCGCTTCCTTGACGATCGCGGCGTGATCGAAAGGCGAGTCAAAACCGAACAATGACAGCTTGAAGCCGTTTTGCCCGCTGGCCTTTCCGTGGCATCCACCGGCGTTGCAGCCCAGCTTGCTGAGAAGCGGTTGAACCTCCGTGCGGAAGTCAACCTTGCGGCCGTCGCCATATCCCTTCACCTCGACGGGAATGGAGAGGGATTGGCCATCAAGCGAAACCACGATGGCGGTCGATCCATTGCCGGCGGGAGAGACATATCCGCGGGAATCCACCTTGGCGACCTTGGAATCCTTGCTGCTGTAGGCGGCTTTCCTGGTCGCATCGGCACCGGCTGATTCGACCAGGATTTGATGGCCCGCGTAGGAGTCGGGAAGGTTGATGGATGGTGTGGAGGCGCGCAACTCGGCGCGGGATTGGCCGCTGGCGGCCATCAGGATGATGACGCATGCCAAGGCGCTGATAGATGTTGGGAGGGACATGGTCGCAACCCGTTGTGGTTATTGGGACTGATTCGCGCCGGCCTGAGGAAGGATTTAAACCATTATCGTCTATCATACGGCAATCCGATAAGCAAGAATATGGCCTTAAAGCTATTTGCATTCACAATCCCACCGGGACTCAGCCATGTTCCATTGCCCCGGATTCGTTGATCGGCGCAGTTGGCTGGTGATGGGGAGCGTGGCGCCGCTTCTGGCCGCCAAGGGGGCAAAGGCCGCTTCCCGGTCCCCGGCCAAGTCGGTGATCCTGATCTGGCTTTCCGGGGGCGCCTCCCACATCGACACCTGGGACATGAAGCCATCGGCCCCGGCGGAGTACCGCGGTCCATTCCAGCCGAGGCCCACCGCGGTTCCTGGCCTGCAATTGTGCGAGCACCTGCCGCATCTTGCGGGCCAGGCCCGTCACCTTGCCGTCATCAGGTCGGTCACCGACCGCGGTCGCGGGACCGGTGACCACCACGCCGGCTACTACTACAACCTCACCGGCCACGCGCCCGATCCCAGCTTTCACCGATTGTTGAACGCCCGAACCCCGTACCCGACCGATTGGCCGGCGATGTCGGCCGTGGCGACGGCCAAGCGTCCGCCCCACCCGTCGCTGCCTTCCCACATCACGCTGCCCCACAAGGAGGGTGCGCCCGACTACACCCGTCCGGGCCAGTTCGCCGCCTTGCTCGGGCCTCGCCACGACCCGTTGTTCGTCGAGGGTACCCGGGAAAACCCGCTCGATTTCGCCGTGCCGGCGCTGTCCCTTCGCGGCGACATCCCGGTATCGCGCCTGATGGACCGCCGAGGGCTTGCCGGCGCCCTCGACCGGGAAGCCTTCGCGCGCGAGTTGAGGGCCACCGACCCCCATGAGGAAAGGGCGTACCAACTGCTGGCTTCCCAAGGCACCCGTTCCGCCTTCGACCTGCGCCGCGAACCTCAGTCCGTTCGCGACAGCTACGGGCCGGGAATCAACGCGATGTCGATGCTCCTGGCCCGGAGGCTTGTCGAGGCGGGAGTCGGTTTCGTCACCGTCTTCTGGAAAGGCGACAAGGAACTTGACAAGCTCTGCAAGAGCGGCGGCGGTTGGGACACGCACGGCAACAATTTCAACTGCCTGAAGGACCGCCTGCTTCCCGAGTTCGACAAGCCGTTCGCCGCGCTGCTTGCCGACCTCCACCAGCGCGGGTTGCTCGAGAGCACGCTGGTGATGGTGAGCAGCGAGATGGGGCGCAAGCCGCGCATCGGCGATCCCCGGTCGGGCGGAAAGACGGGCGCCGGGCGCGACCATTGGACGGCGCTCATGTCGGTGCTGATGGCCGGGGGCGGCATCCGCGGCGGTTCGGTCCACGGATCGAGCGATCCCCGCGCCGAGTTTCCGCTCGACAAGCCGGTCGGCCCCGAGGACATCGCCCGGACGGTTTTTCACCAATTGGGCATCCACGATGTCACGCATACCGACCGGGAGGGCCGGATCGTGCCCCTTTTGGACGGAGGCGAGGTGATCGAGCCGCTCCTGGGCTGACGCCCGATCAGGCGAGCGATTCCCCGGCGGCGGAGATGACGCGGTCGATCAGCGCCTCGTCGTGCAGGACGGAATTGAACGCCGCCTCGAACTGGCTGCACGGCAGGTAAACGCCCCTGTCCATCATGTCCCAGAAGAACCTGCCGAATTTTTTCGTGTCGGATGTCTTGGCCGATTCGTAATCGGTCACCGGCCCCGGGGTGAAGAACAGGGTCCACATGCTGCCGCACCGGTTCAGCGTGAAGGGGACGCGCTTTTCCAGGCAGACGGCTCGAAGGCCGTCCTCGAGCCGCTTGCCGAGCGCCTCGAGCCGGGGGTAAGGGTTGGTGGCTTTCAGCTCCTCGAGGGTGGAGATTCCCGCGGCCATGGCCAGCGGGTTCCCCGACAAGGTGCCGGCCTGGAACACGGGGCCGGCGGGCATGACCTTGGACATGACCTCGCGCGATCCGCCGTAGGCGGCCATCGGCAGGCCGCCGCCGATGATCTTTCCCAGCGCCGTGACATCGGGCTCGTCGCCCAGCAATTCCTGCGCGCCGCCCAGGGCGAGGCGGAAGCCCGTCATCACCTCGTCGTAGACGAGAAGCGCCCCGTGTCGGCGGGTGAGGTCGCGCAGCAAGCGCCTGAATTCCGGGGTGGGCACCACGAGGCCCATGTTCCCGGCCACCGGTTCGACCATGACGCAGGCGATGGAGTCGCCCGCGGCCTTGAAGGCGTCTTGCAGTTCCTGGCATCCGTTGAAAGGCAGGACGATGGTGTCCGCCGCGTTGGCCCTGGTGATTCCGGGGCTTGTGGGCACCCCGAGGGTGGTGGCCGCGGAACCCGCCGCGACGAGCAGGCTGTCGACATGGCCGTGGTAGCAACCGGCGAACTTGATGATCTTTTCCCGCCCGGTGTGTCCGCGGGCGAGTCGAATGGCGCTCATCGCCGCCTCGGTTCCCGAGGAGACGAAGCGGACCATCTCGATGGAGGGTACGGCGTCGATCACCAGTTGGGCCAGGCGCGACTCGGCCTCGGTCGGCGCGCCGTAGCTTGTGCCCCGCGCCAGGGCCTCGGCAATGGCGGCCTGGACCTTGGGATGGCCGTGGCCGAGGATCATCGGCCCCCATGAGCCGATGAGGTCGATGTAGCTGTTGCCGTCGAGGTCGTGCAGGTGGGCGCCGTGGGCGCGGGTGATGAAGAGGGGTTCGCCGCCGACCGCCCCGAAGGCCCGCGCCGGGCTGTTGACGCCCCCGGGAATAAGGGCCTTGGCATGGGCGAAAGCGGCGGAGCTTCTGGGGCGGGAGATCATGGATTCTGTTCCTGCGCGCCCTTGCGCGCGTTGGCGAGGTTCCTCGCCTCGCGGCCCTGCGCCGCGAGGTCGGTGGTCGGTTCGTAGACTTGGGCGATCGCGGAAAGAGTCGCTGTTCCCATGGCCGGCGGCGCGGCGGCGGCGGCGGCGACCTTGGCCCGCGCGGCATCCCGGCGGCTTTCCACGACATTCGCCGGGGCCGCGCCCTTGCCGCGCTTGCGGCAGTGGAGGTAAATGGCGCGGGCATCCTGCGCCGGGTTGAGCATCAGCGAGTCGAGGTCCCCGCGAAGCAGGGACGCCGCCTCGTTCGCCAGCGAGTGGCCCAGCCACGCGTCGGCCAACTGGTCGGCGAGGAAGGATCGCCACGCCAGGAAACCGGCGCGGGCGACGGGCGCCGATTCCCCCGAGGGCGCCAGCAGGTTGCCGTTCTCGAGGGACTCGTGCCACTTTCGCTCGAGACGCAGCGGGTAGGTGACGGCATCGGCGATGTCGCGCAGGTGCCGGCGGGCCACGGCCGACCACGGGAGGCCCTCGCCCAACAGGGTTTCCCAAGTCGCGCGCGCGTCATCAAGGGACCCCGCCTCCTCATGGTCGACCGCGGCGAACGCCTTGGCGGCGACGGCGTCGGGAGGCTCGACCTTGAACCGCTGGCCCTTCTGGCCGGCATGTCGGCGCAGCAACCTCTCGCCCTCGCGGGCCTGGGCGCGCTCCAGGAGCGACTTCATCCTTTGGGCCTCGGGCCCCTCGGGATACAGGGCCAGGTAGCGGGAGGCCGGGCCCTCCGTTTCCGCCAGGCGCATGAAGGCGTCGTCGCCTCCCTGCTGCTCCAGCCGGGCCGTCTCCGCGACCAGCGCTCCCGCCGAGGGCGGGCTCAGGAACACCCACCATCCGAAGGCCGTGATGCCCGCGAGCGAGGCGAGGGCCGCGGGCCCGACGAACCAGATCGAACGCCAAAAAGGGTCTGTTTTTAAGGCCTTTGGCCTCTTGCGTGACTTGCGCCTCGGCCGCGGCCCGCCCGAGCGCGCGAGGGTCTCCTGCCGCTCCTCGATCCGCGTGAGCGACTCGGCCACCGTTCGGGCGTCGGGCGGCCTGTCGTGGGATTCCTTCTCCAAGAGGTGCAGGACGAGGGTGTCGAAGGCGGAGGGAATGTCGTGGACCAGCCGCGAGGGCTTTTGCGGCTTCTCGTTGATGTGCTTCTGGAAAATCTCCATGCTGGATTCGCCGGTGAACGGCCTCGAGCCCGTGAGGAGTTCGAACATCACCACGCCGAGCGAGTAGAGGTCGGTCCGCGGCGAGATGTTCTGGGCCCGGCATTGCTCGGGAGCCATGTAGGCGGCGGTTCCCACGGCGCAGAAGGCGCCGGTGAGCTGGGTGGTCTGGTCGAGGTCCTTGGCGATGCCGAAGTCGGCGAGCTTGATGGAACCATCCTTGGCGATCATCAGGTTGCTGGGCTTGAGGTCGCGGTGGATCACGCCGAGGTCGTGGGCGTGCTGGAGCGCCTCGCACAGTTGCCGGCAGACTTCCGCGACCTCGTGCCAGTTGAGCTTTCCCTTGCGGTGGAGCAGTTCGGCGAGGCTTTCCCCCGGGACATACTCCATCGCGTAGTAGGGGGCGCCGTGGTGCCTGCCGGTGCCGTACAGGCGCACGATGCGGGGGTGCTTGAGCTGCTGGAGGATCTTCGCCTCGCGGTCGAACCGGGCGAGGCTGTCGGGTTCCATGTTTCCGGGGGAACCGGGGAGGATCTTGAGGGCCACCAGGGCGCCATTGGAATACCTGGCCTTGTAGACGATGCCCATCGCCCCCGAGCCGAGGCGGCCGAGGACTTCGAAGGGCCCCACCATCTGTCCCACGAGCGGATCGGCGGCCATGGGGTTGCCTCGCGGCTGCGTCAGCCCGCGCACAGCCACCTGGCGGCGTCGCGTGCGTGGTAGGAAATGATCAGGTCGGCCCCGGCGCGCCTCATGCCAAGAAGCGTTTCAAGCACCACCTTGCGCTCGTCGATCCATCCGCGCTCCGCGGCCGCCTTCACCATGGCGAATTCGCCGGAAACATTGTACGCCACCACGGGCACGGCGCACCTGTCGCGCACCATCCTGACGATGTCGAGATAGGCGAGGGCCGGCTTCACCATCACCATGTCGGCTCCCTCGTCGAGGTCGAGGGCCAGTTCCCTGAGGGCCTCGGAGGCGTTGGCCGGGTCCATCTGGTAGCTGCCGCGGTCTCCAAACTGCGGCGGCGACTCCGCCGCGTCGCGGAACGGCCCGTAGTATCCCGAGGCGAACTTCACGGCGTACGACATGATGGGCGTGTGGGAGTGTCCCGCGGCGTCGAGTCCGCGGCGGATGGCGGCGACCATGCCGTCGAGCATGCCGCTGGGCGCGACGATGTCGGCCCCGGCGCGGGCGTGGCTGACGCACTGGGCCGCCAGCCTGGGGAGGTTGGCGTCGTTCTCAAGGTCGAGCCTTCCGGTCGAATGCCCGAGGATGCCGCAATGCCCGTGGTCGGTGTACTCGCAGAAGCATTCGTCGGTGATGAGGACGACCTTGTCGCCCAGGGCTGCCCTTATGGCCCTGAGGCCCTCCTGAACGATGCCGGACTCGTCGAGCGCCGCGTCCCCCCTGGGATCCTTGCCCGCGGGGATGCCGAACAGCAGGAAGGCCCGAATCCCGGCTTCCAGGGCCTCGGTGGCTTGCCTCACCGCCATGTCGGGGCTGACCTGGAACACGCCCGGCATGCTGGCGACCGGTTTCCTGATCCCCTGGCCGGGCCTGAGGAACACGGGTTCGATGAGGTCGGTGGCGGCCAGGCTGGTCTGGCGGACCATGTCGCGGACCAGCGGATTGTGTCGCAGGCGCCTGGGGCGCGCCTGGGGAAATCGGCCGTGCGGCAACCAGGGTTCCATCGGCGTGGTCTCCGGCGATTTCAGCCTGCCGCGGAGTAGGCCTTCTGGGCCGCGACGGTGCCGGCGCCGGGCGCGATGCCCAGTCCGGCCTCCGACAGCACGCGTTCCAGCGCGCCCAGCAGGCTGTAAACGACATCGGCCCGGCTGTTGCAGCCCATGAGGCCGATGCGCCAGATCTTGCCCTTGAGCTCGCCCAGACCGCCGCCGATCTCGATCCCGAATGTCTCAAGCAGCCGCTTGCGCACGGGAAGCTCCTCGGTGATCCCCGCGGGCAGGTACACGGCGTGGAGCTGGGGCAACTGGTGGGCGTCGGGCGCCACATAGCGCATGCCCAGCGCCTCGAGGCCGGCGCGCAGGGCCTTGTAGTTGCGGCGGTGGCGGGCGAAGCGGTTTTCCAGGCCCTCCTCCAGCACGATGCGAAGGCCCTCGTGGATGGCATAGACGCTGGTGATCGGACCGGTGTGGTGGTAGGAGCGGTCCTGGCCCCAGTACTGCGTGATGAGCGACAGGTCGAGGTACCAGCTTTGCACCTTGGCCTTGCGGTTGTGGAGCGTGTCGAGCGCCCGCTGGGAGAACGACACGGGCGACAGCCCCGGCGGGCACGCCAAGCCCTTTTGGGAGCAGCTATAAGCGGCATCCACTCCCCAGGCGTCGAGCTCCACGGGCACGCAGGCCAGCGAGGTCACCGTGTCGATGACCAGCAGAGTGCCCGTTTCCCGGCAGAGTTCGCCCAACCCGTCGAGCGGCTGCAGCACCCCCGTGGAGGTTTCGGCGTGCACGACGCCCAGCATCTTGGGGCGGACGCGCCGCACCACCTCGGCGATTTCGTCCAGCGGGAACACCCCGCCCCACGGCCGCTTGATTTCGGTCACATGGGTTCCGCAACGCTGGGCCACATCCACCATGCGGTTGCTGAAGAAACCCCCGTTGCAGATGACGACCTTGTCGCCCGGTTCCACGAGGTTCACCAGGCAGGTTTCCATGCCGGCCATGCCGGTGGCTGAAATCGGGAGCGTGAGCCTGTTGCCGGTGCGGAACACGGCGCGAAGCATCTCCTGAACCTCGGCCATGATGGTTAAAAACGCCGGGTCGAGGTGGCCCAACAGCGGCGTGGCCATGGCGCGCAGGACGCGCTGGTGGGCGTCGCTGGGGCCGGGGCCCAGCAGGAGGCGGGAGGGGGGTTGCAGAGCGGGAGGGATCGTCATGTTGGGCCGTCCGACTGTTCACGGCGGGCGCGCACGGCGGCCGCCAGTTCCTTGAAGGCCTGGTGAGCCGCGTCACCCAGCCACTCGTACACCGCCATCTCCACCGTCACGGGGACCACGCCGGCCTGGCGCATGCGGGCGATGCCCGCCTCGTGGTCCGAATCCCCGCCCGCGGAAACCGCGTCCAGGGCCAACGCCACCACGAAGTCTTCCGCAAGCAGGTCGAGCGCCGTCTGCGCCACGCAGATGTGCGTTTCCATGCCTGCCAGCAAAACGGTCCGCCGGGCGTCCCGGTGAAGTGCCTCAATGATAGCAGGGGTCGCGGCGCTGAACCGGGTTTTGGCCTCGGCGGGCCGGGAAAGGCTCTCCGCCACGGCGGGAACCGTGGGCCCGAGTCCCTTGGGGTACTGCTCGGTGGCGAAGACCGGAACCCCGGCGACGCGGGCCCATCGGGCCAGGAACGAGGCTGAATTCACCAGGGCTTTGCCGCGGGCCACCGCCGGAACAAGGCGTTCCTGAACATCCACCACCAGAAGGGCGCAGTCGTCCGGGCGGAGTCGAGGCGGGGAGGGCATCGGCCAGGTTCCTTCCTGATGCAACCTTGTTTAGGACGGGCGAACCCTTGCGCCAAGTCCCGCGCCATATTGGTATAACAAAGCGGATTCGACCGTCGCGGCCTCATTCATCACCAACCCTCAGGAGCGACCAACCGTGCGCGCCATGCCATCCTTGATCCTCATCGTCGCCTTCGCCTTGCCCGGCCAGTCGCGAAGCCCGATCCAGTTGGCCAACCATCCGTCGCTTTCGCCTGACGGCAGGACGGTGGCTTTCGACTGGAACGGCGACATCTGGACCGTGCCCGCGGAGGGTGGCGAGGCCCGGCGCCTCACGAACCACCCCGCCCGCGACACGCATCCGGTTTTCTCGACCGACGGCAAGTCGATCGCGTTTCAAAGCGACCGGGAGGGCGGGGCCTGTGTCCACATGATGGATGCCGGCGGCGGCGATGCCCGTCAGGTGACCTTCAACACGGCCGGAACCGTTCCACTCCAGTTCACCGCCGGCGGATCGAAACTGCTGGTGGAGGTGACGCGCGACCACAACTGGAAGCACGCCAATCGCCTGGCGCTGGTCGACACCAGCCGCCGGGCCGCCGAGGACATCGTCTTCGACGAGGCCGCCGAGGCCGGACGGATCTCCCCTGATGGCAACAGGATCCTTTATGTCCGCGAGGGGACCCAGTGGTGGCGCAAGGGCTACCATGGGTCGCAGGCCTGGCAGGTCTGGCTCCACGACCGCGCCAAGGGGACGCACGCGCGCCTGCTGGACAATCCCCCGGTGATGCCCGGCAAGCCCGTCGCGCACCATGCCGAGAGGGGGGCCCATTCGCCGTTGTGGAAGCCCGACGGCAAGGGGTTTTATTATGTGGGCGCCCAGTCCGGCAACTTCAACCTGTGGGAACACGACATCGCCAGCGGCCGCGGCCGCATGCTGAGTTCGTTCCCCGATGATTCGGTGGTGCAGCCGGCGATTTCCGCGGACGGTTCGGCGATCGTCTTCCGCCACCTGTTCGACCTTTACATCGTGAAGCCCGCCTCGGGACAACCGCCCCGCAGGCTCGAGATCGCCACCAGCGCCGACTTTGTCCGCGAAAGCCGTGAAAGGCGGGTGCTCGCCTCCGCCAGCGACGCCGATTTCACCTCGGACGGCCTTGAGATCGCCTTTGTCGCCGGGGGGGATGTCTGGGTCATGGACACCGAGTTGCGGGAACCCGTGGCGGTGACCAGGTCGGCCGCCGAGGAGCGGTCGGTGGCGTTCGCCGGCAACGGGGAGTTTATCCTGTTCGTTTCCGACTCCGGGGGAACCACCGAGATCGTCAAGGCCACGCGCGCCGATCCGAACGCGTACTGGTGGCGCAACAAGTCGTTCACGCTGACGCCGGTCACCAAGGACGGGCAACCCAAGGCGAGGCTCCGCTTCAGCCCCGACGGCACCCGTGTCGCGTTCGTCCGGGGCCGGGGCGATCTGGTTTCCATGAAGCCCGACGGCACCGATGAGAAGGTGCACCTCAGGTCCCATTCCGCTCCCGACTTCGACTGGTCGCCCGACGGCAAATTCATCGCCTACGCCGCGCAGGACGAGGACTTCAACAGCGACATCTGGATCGCGCCGGCGGATGGTTCCAGGCCCCCGGTGAATGTCTCGAGGCATCCCGACAACGACACCGACCCGGCCTGGTCGCCCGATGGCAAGGTCCTCGCGTTCGTGGGCAGGCGCTCGGGCACGGAAGTGGACATCCACTATGTCTATCTTCGCAAGTCCGACGAGGAGACCGGCTCGCGCGACCGCTCGCTGGAAAAGGCCCTTGAGAAGATGAAGTCGAGGAAGCCGGCGGTTACCGCCGGCGCCCCGGCGGGCAAGCCGCCCGCCGCGCCCAAGCCCGCGGCGGCCACGGAGATCGACTTCGACCGGATCGCCGAGCGCATCCGCTCCATCACCGTGCCGGATTCCGAGGAGGCCGACCTGTTCTGGTCTGCCGATTCGAAGAAGCTGGCGTTCACCAGCGGCGCCGAGGGCAAGCGCGGCACCTTCGTGGTCGAGTTTCCCGACAAGCTGAAGCCGGTTTCCATCAACCCGGCCACCGGTTCCCGGGCCAAGTGGCTCAAGAACGGCTCCGTGGTCTGGCTTTCGGCGGGTGTTCCCGGCAGCTTCAGCCCGTCCGGCACGGCCGGGCCTTCGCCCTCGTCCGGGTCCCTTGCCGCCGCGTTGGCGGGGCGACTGGGGCGGAGCGCTCCCGCGGCTCCGGCCGCCGCGCCGCCGGCCGATTCCTCCGGCACCAGCTACCGCTTCAGCGCGCTCCAGGAGCTCGACATGCCGGCGCGCAACGCCGCCGTGTTCGACCTCTGCTGGCGCACCATGAAGGATAATTGGTATGATGAAAAGCTTAATAATAGGGACTGGAAGGCCATCCAGCTCAAGTACCAGCAGGCCGCGGCGCGGGCCGTCGATTCCGAGTCGCTGGCCACGGTGGTGAACCTGATGCTCGGCGAGCTCAACGGCTCGCACCTGGGCTTCTTCATCTCGCCCGGCGGCGCCTCGCCCAGGCGGGGCGGGCCGCCCGCGGATCCGCTGGCGTCGGGAAAATGGAACCGCGCCACGCTGCATCCCGGCTTCCGCCTCGATTCGGGCCACAAGGCCGAAGGCTGGAAAATCCGCGACCTCATCGCCGGAAGTCCCGCCGCCCGGGTCCGCCATGGTTTGAAGCCCGGCGACCTGGTCACCGCCGTCAATGGACAGCCCGTGGCCCATGACTCCGATCCCGCGCTGGTCCTTACTTTGCCCCCCAATTCCGAATTGTCCGTCACCGTGCGTGACGCCGGCGGCAAGGAACGGGTGGAATCCTTCCCGCCCATCAGCCCCGCGCAGGCTCGGTCGGCGCTTTACGGGATGTGGATGGAATCCAACCGCGCGGAGGTGGAGAAGCGTTCGGCGGGGACATTGGGCTACCTGCATATCCAGGCGATGGACATGCCCAGCTTCCACAAGTTCGAGGAGATGCTGCATTTCGCCGGCGCCGGCAAGAAAGGGTTGGTGATTGATGTCCGCGAGAACGGGGGCGGCAGCACCGCCGACCTGCTGCTGACGGCGCTCACCCAACCGGTGCACGCGTTCACGGTGCCCAGGGGAGGCTCGACCCCGGGCTATCCACAGGACCGCAAGATTTTCGCGTCATGGACCAGGCCGGTGGTGGTCCTTTGCAACCAGAACAGCTTTTCCAACGCCGAGATCTTCAGCCATGCCATCAAGACGCTCAAGCGCGGCCGGCTTGTGGGGGTGACCACGGCGGGCGGGGTGATTTCCACGGGTGGCACTTCGATCATGGATGTCGGTTTCCTGAGGCTGCCATTCCGGGGATGGTACCTCGCGACCAACGGCGAGGACCTTGAATTGAACGGAGCGGTTCCGGATGTGGTGATTTGGCCGCAACCGGGTGACGCCGTGGACAGGCAACTGGCCAAGGCGGTGGAGTTGCTGGCCGAGGATGTGAAGGCCTACGAGGCGCGGCCGCTTCCGGCGCCACGCAAGGCGAGCGGGCGCCAGGGGCCGGCGGGAGCGCCGCAAACAATTGCAAGGTAAGGTTTTGTGGTGCGCAAGCTGCCTGCTTGGGCATGGCAAGTTGCCTTGCCTTGTGCCAACTGGTGCTGTAAGACACTAATTCAGCCAAGTTCGCTTGTCTGATTCCCCGATAGCTCAACGGTAGAGCAGCCGGCTGTTAACCGGCTTGTTGTATGTTCGAATCCTACTCGGGGAGCTTTGGCCTCTTTCGCAGGAGGTCGCAACAGGCCGCAGGATGACGCAAGTCGTTCTGCGGCTTGGTCTTTTCATGGGGATGCCGTTTTGACGGTGCGGGGCCGTGCGGGCTCCTGCGGGCATAGAGTGAGTCGTTTTCTGAGTCGCCTTCAAAAGCGAACACTTTGGGATCGTAGACAGCATGACGAAGGCCCCGCAGCCATCCGCCCGACTCAAGGTGAAGGTGGTGCCAGGGTCGTCACGGGACGAGATCGTCGGCTGGCTAGGCGATGCCTTGAAGATCAAGGTCACGGCGCCGCCTGAGAATGGGCCCCGCCAGGCCGACGATTGCCGAAGTGCCATAGGCCGACCTATCCTTGAAATTACACCAAGGGGCTGGGCCGGAAGGCCTCCACCCTGGCCGATGGCATCTACACCAACCTCACAACGGCCCTCAACGACTATCCGATGCTCGCCGCGCAACTCGGCTGCAAACCGTTCGAGATTCTTGCCGAGCGTGAGGCCGAGGCCCAAGCCAAAAGGTTGACGCCCATCCAGCGTCAGAGACTGGCAAGGAAACTTCTCGGCGGCGAGACGAAGCCGGCGGGGGCCGACGGCGGGTCGGCCGAATCCTACTCCCACCTCTGGGACACAGGAGTGGGCAACTACGGCATGGTGCGGATCGACATCAGCACCGAAACGGGGACGCCCGAGACGCTGTTCACATTCGGGCCTGGTTTCGCCACCACCGTGGAGACGCTTCCGGCCGACATGCGACTGTCCCCCGGCATCTTCCAGTTGTCGTGGGGCTTCACGCCCTGGGGGGATGGGAGCGGTCAGGTCGTCGGCACCACCACCGGCACCATCTCGGCCGACGGGCTGTTCACCTCCGGCACCGGCAACTACGTGATCGGGCTGGACCACACCGAGTCGTTCAGTCTGAACGGGCAGGCGGTGGAACTGCGGTTCACCGGGGTGAACCGGGAGAGCGGAGCGGACATCGAAATGACCGTCACCCCGCAGGAATTGACCTCCGCCCCGCAGGTGCCCGAACCCGGCACGCTCGTTCTTGGCGGGTTGGCGGCCGCCGGTGGGCTGGCCGCGTGGCGGAGGCGGAAGAATTGAGGCGACCGGCGGACTCCCGTCGCGCCGGTCGCCCGGCTGCTCACTTCCGCTTCTTCACTTCCCAATCCTTCTTCTGCTGTCCAGGGGCGACAGTCATCTTCTGAGTGGAGTTGTCGTTGAACTGGGCGTCGATCAGTTCCACCACCTTGTCCACCGTCGGACTGTCGGGGGTGTCGTACATCTTCGTCTTGCCGACCACCTTGTTCGCCCGGATGACCACCTTCACGTCGCCGGGGGCGAGGGTGGCGGTGTACGCGCCGTCCTTGATGGTGGCGTCCACCGGCTGGGCTTTCGGGTCGGTCGGCTCGAACCGAATGACGCCGTCCTTGAGCGGCTCGCCGTCGGCCGACACCGCTCCGGACACGGTGCCTTCAGGCGGGCCGCCGCAGCCGACGGCGAACACGAGTGCGAGGGCGGCGGTCGCCGCCCGGAGGAATCGGGGCATGGGGCACCGTAGGGTTAGTTGTCCACGATCGCTTCGCCGCCGTTCATGGTGCCGTAGGCGCGCCACGCCTGCAAGGTAATGGCGCTCCGCATGAACCGCACGCTGCCGTCGCCCATCAGCACGTTCACCTCACCCGTGTGCTTGCTCCGGGCCGCCTTGTGCGAGAACTGCGAGCCCGAGGTGGTGCAGGGCGGGTTGCGGCCGTTGTTCAAGCAGTACGGGGTGACGTCGGTGCCACTGTTCGGGGTGTTGATGGTCATGAACTGCGTGCACGGGCGGTCGTCGTTCAGGAAGTCGCCGCGGATGTCGAAGTCGGTGTCGCTGCCGGCCATGATGATCTCGGACATGAGCAGGGTGTTCGAGGTGCCGTCGGTGATACCCACGAGCGTCACCTTGCGGGGGCGGCTGGCCGAGGCGTTGTCCTCGTACCCGAACGGGGCGGTGCCCAGGCCGGGGTTCTGGTTGGCGTCGGCGTTGTTGATAGGCACCGCCTGGTTGCCCCAGTTGATGACGTAGTTGCCGCGGGCACGCCAGTACGGGTCACCCTGTCAGATGGCCCCCGGTCGGTCGCTCGGGCAGTAGTACAGCGGGGCGGTCATGGCGTAGATGCCGTTGGTCGTGTTGATGAAGGTGTTCGGCGTCTGATAGAAGTGCCGGGTCTGGTCGAAATTGGCGTAGTGGCTGCCTTGTTCCACATACGGCCACGTCAGGACGGCCCACACCCGGCGGGGGTTGTTCTGGTTGCCCTGCGGCAGGAAGCCCATCACGTCGTGGTGGCCGTGCATGGCCAGCCCCCACTGCTTCAGGTTGTTCTGGCACTTCATGCGGGCGGCGGCCTCCCGCACCTTTTGCACGGCGGGCACCAGCAGGCCGATGAGGATCGCGATAATCGCGATCACCACCAACAGCTCGATCAGCGTGAACGCCGACCGACGAGACGAGGGACGGGTCATGACTCAGCCTCAGAAGAAGGGATGGGGAGCAACAGACCGTGACTTGAGCGACCGAGGGCGAGTTTACCCACCTGTCGCTCCCGACGCTAGACGGCGTGTGTGAAAATTGAGACCGTGGTCAGACTTCCTCACATCCGGCGACCCACGCATAAACTAGCTCGGGCCGTGGCACTCTCCCGCCGCGGGTCCGCTCCGAGGCCCGGTCATGGATTTCGCGCTACCGCCGGTCGGCGAGGGGTTGATTGAGGTCGAGCTGGTGCGCTGGCTGGTGTCGCCCGGCGACAAGGTGAAGCGTGCCCAACCGCTCATCGAGGTGATGTCGGACAAGGCCACGATGGAAGTGCCGTCGCCGTTCGGCGGCGTTGTGAGTGAGACGCTGGCCGAGCCGGGGGCGAAGGTGAAGGTGGGGCAGGTGGTGATGCGGTACACGCCGTCCGACGCCCCGGCGGAAGCCGCCCCCGCCCCGCAGAAGCTGCCCGTGGTGCGGGGCGAGTTGGCCGGCGTCGTCAGCGGGGCGGGCAGCAACGGCCGCTCGGCGGTGCTCCCGCACACCCCGCCGCAGTCGGTCGCCGCCGCCCCGTCGGTGCGGCTGCTCGCCCGCAAGCTGGGCGTCGAACTCGACGCCGATCGCGACGCCTTCACGCCTTCCGCCTACTGCGTCGATGCCGGCCGCGGACTCGTGGAGGCATCGTACGTGTTCATCGACAACGCCACCGGCCTACCCACCAACAACTACCCCGAGCTGCTCATCCGACACGGGGCCAAAGAGTGGTGGGAGTGGCGGTTTGGCGTGAACTACGGCATTGGCTCGCAGGGAAACATCGTGACGAGCGTCGAGGTGGGGGAGGGGACGCTCGACGGCAGCACGCTCTACGAATCGAGCATCCTCTATGGCTTCAAGCTGGCCACCTCGCACCAGAATGGCTTGCTGCCCGACAGCTGCTTCATCATGGAAGCATCGACGCCCACGTATGGCGACGTGTTTGGCACGGTGCCGGTGGCGACGATCGTCGCCGGCTGGGACCTGGGCGACGACTGGCGGTTCGACGGTGCGCTCCGCTACGCCTACACCGAGGGCGCCGTCAAGTGGTACAGCCGCTGGAGCCCGTCCGTCGTCCTGCGGGCGCCCGTCACCGAGCGGTTCGAAGTGCACGCCGAGTGGTTCGGCTCCTATACCCAGGGTCGCATCCACGACACGCAGCAGCCCTTCTTCAGCCCCGGCACCCACTACAGCATCACCCGCAACGTCGAGATCGGCCTCCGCGTCGGCTGGGGCCTCGCCGCCGAGGCCGCCCCCTTCTTCTCCGACGCCGGCATCGCGATCCAATACTGACGCCGGGCCGTCAGTCGGCGGTCAGCGAGTGGTTCGCATCCTCGCCGATCGCCTCGGCGCGACGCCTGTCCAGATCGCTGGCAATCGTGACGGCGAGGCGGGCCGCGTGGGGATCGTCTGTGGGAGCGGCGGTGACCTGGTCGCCGAGGTGGCCGCCACCGGCTGCGACACGCTCGTCACGGGCGAACTCAAGCTCCACCACGCATGCGAAGCCCGCGCGGCCGGCATGGCCGTGATCGCCGTCGGTCACCACGCAAGCGAGCATTTTTCACTCGCCGCGCCGGGAGCGCGCCTGCTGGCCGAAGCCCCAGGACTCGCCCTCGTCGCGTCGGCCAGGGATCGCTACCCGATCACCTTGCTGTAGCCTTGAAATCCAGTATCAGGTGACCGGCTTCAGGTCGACCGCAACCCTTGAGCGGCCAGAGTATCTCCAGCCGTCAAACGCCTGGACGGTGAACGCCTGGACAACGCCACGCGCTCCTGCGGGCGGCATCAAGCGAATCTGGCCACCTGGGGCGAGCAGCGGGATGTTCACCAGCTTCGGCACGGCCGCCCAACGGCTTCCGGTCCAGTACTGGAGGCTGCTGCCTTTGCTAAGGTGCCCGAAAAATTGGAACCCGATGCTTCGCGAGGCGGTCTGCGTTGCACCGGTGGCCGCCACGAGTTGGTCATAGGTGATGACCACGGGCTGCCCCACGATGCCGTTCAGAACCGGGGCAGGATTCCTAACTCCCGGTGCCGGGATTGGTTGCACCCTCGCCCGCACGAGGAGGGACGGTGTCGCCATGCCGCTAAGGCCGTCACTGCCCTGGGCAGAGAGGGTGAGCGTCCGCGGAGTTGTTGGTTGACCAAGCGCGGGCGTGTAGGTGATGAACCCTCTCGCGTTGCTGAAGTAAGCATTCAGCGCCGCCACCGTGCCAGCGAATTGCAGCTCTGACCCTGGCGTGCCGGATCGGGTTACGGTGACACCATTCCGGCTCACGGCCCGCAGCGTGCCATTCGCCCCAGGCGTCACGGCAAGCGTCGCGGTCAACTGGACCGAGTTGGCGTCGGTGAAAGCTGGAATCTTCCAGATGAGCGTCGAAGCCACACCTGCCCTCGTCCAGAAGAACATGGGGGCCTGGACGATCGTGGCGCCGGCGCGCTCGATATCGTAAGTCGCACCGTTCCCCGGGAGGCCCGTCAGCGGCAGGTTCACCACATCGGTGATACCCGAAGTGTTCACCATTTTGAGCCGCAGCGTACCGTCGCCGCTGCCCGAATGAGCCGTGACCGTCCAGATCGTGCCGTCACCCGAGGACTGCACATGCGTAATCTGGGCGCCGCTCAGGTAATCGGATATGAGCAGGAAGTTCTTGGCCGAGACACCTCTGACCGCTTCGCTGAACGTCACCGACCAGCTCACCGTGGCCGCGGCCGTGGGACTCGCATTCGCCCGAATATTGGACTGCAGAGCCGGTGCCGTCCGATCGATCGTGTAAGCACGGCTCGTCACCGGTTGATCGCCGAGCAGCTTAAGCGCCAGGGTGCCGTCACCAGTGCCCGTGTTCACCGTCACGGTCCACGACGCTCCACTGCCAGTAACGCTCGTCACGGAGGTGCCCGAAAGCCCGGCTCCTGGAACCGTCTCGAAGCTGGCCTTTGTCAAACCGACCCGCGGCTGAAGGAACTCAACGTTGAACTGCACGGTCGGAGCACCAGTGGAACTCGGGCCGGGAAGCGTGATAGCGTTGCCAAGGAGGATCTTTGCCCCCGTGGGAATCGTGTCGGGGGGAATGCCCGCGGCAATCGTCGACGAGAAGCTGCCCTGATCGTCGTAGGCATACGCATAGGCCTGGCCGTCCTTGACGACCGTGTCCTGGTGGAAGTACTGGGTGTAGTAATTCCAGATCTTGTCCGGGTTTCGATTGGCGCTGCTGTTCTTGTAGAACGGGTTGGGCAGATTCGCGTACGTGAACACGATGTCGTCGTAGCTTATGTCGGTGAAAGTGCTGTTCGTGAGCGTGAATTTCAGGCCGTCGGCGCTGACGGCAGAGACGATTGCCGTCTCTGCGCCGTGGACCCTGACCACGCCAATGCCCGGCACCACCTGGGGAATGAACACGCCGATGGGCAGCGTCACGGTCGTGCCGCTGTCGGAGACGGAGACGTCGCCCCCCGCGCGAATATTGAGGAACTTCGAGCTGTACAGCCAGTCCTGATACGGATTGAGCACGATGCCGCGGTTGAGGGCGGTGACGATCTGGTTCTCGATGGCGCCCAGCAAAATCTGCTGATTGCCGTTGAGTGGCGGCGTCTGCTTCAAGTTGTCGGCAAACACGCCGTCGCCGCCAAAGACCATCTGCCCGGGCGTCTCGGCCGGGGTGATCCACGTGGGCGCCTGCTCCGGCACGCTGGGGTACGGATAGCCGCTGGGCGGCGTCGTCTTGTAGCCGTTCGTCTGCCAGAACGGCTCGTACACGTTATAAACGTCGCCGCGGCCGACGACCAGGCTGCCCGGGGTGATGTCGGTGAGCTGCAGCACGCGCTGGTTGGACGAGGTGGCAAAGTCGATCTGGCCGACGTCAATGCCAGCCTTTGTACCCTGGAATGTGACGGTGAAGTTGCCGCTCGCGCCGGTAACCGACACATTGTTCGTGCCGATGCCGCTCAGCGACTCGAGGGCGGTCTGCAAGGTTGCGGCACTGATGTCCTGCGCCAGCGGGCCGGTGCTCTGGCCGTTGAAAGTCAACACGGAGGCTTTGCCCACGGCCGGCGTGAAGGTCAGGGTTTGCACTTCATTTTGGCCGCTGCCGCCGGGCGTGGTGGTGGCGGCCGTCCCGGTCAGGCTTAAGGTCAACACCGAGCCCTCGAGGTCGTGCAAATTGGTCTGGTTTTCGAGCTTGGTCCCCTCGCCAGTGTTCTTAGCGCCCGCCACGTTGAACATCGTGAACTTGGTGCCCGCGTGGATCGCCTGATCGTAGGTGTTAAAAAAGGCCACGATCTGCGAATCGAAGAAGGTCGGCAATTTCGCGGGTAGGTTGGGCAACTGGGCCCGGTCCGCCGGCGACACGATGCGATTGCTGGCCGACTGCACCGTGCTCAGGTCGCCAAAGACCACCTTGGCATCGGGGGGCGCCTGGGCGATGAAGGACTTCCAGCCGGCGATCGTCTGGTCGTGGCTGATGAACACGCCGGCCTCATCGGGCTGGCCGCTGATGCCGGGCGCCACACTGATCTGCACCGGGAAGCCAAACTGGTCTAACATCGACTGGTTGAGGGTGAATTTGCTGGCCGTGCCGCCGGGAGTGTGGGAGTTGCCGCCGGGAGTGTTCAGGGTGTACTCCGCGAAGTCCCAGGTGATGTTCTGGTAGTAGGGATCGTTGAAGACGGTGGGCGCGGCCACGCCGCCGGCGGGATCTACCGCGAGCCAGCCGTGCCCGCCGATGGTGAAGATGATACGAACCGAACTAAGGTCCCCCTGATCCGTGGGCAGTTTGAGCGTGACGCCTTCCTTGGGGATGAGTTGATCGCCCAGGGTGTTGGAGAAGTGCACGTCGCCGCCATCGACCCCTTGGCCAATTAGGTTACCGTTGACCTTGACCACCCCGGTTTTTGCATCGACGCCAATGACGATGGCGAAGTCAGGCATGACATTGCCGCCGTTCTTCAGTCCGCCAAACGCTCGCATGCCGACCTTAACTTTGACAGCGTCGGCAGGGTTGGCCAGCTGGAAGAGACTCTGGCCACCCTCGCCGGGGATGGTGCCGCTGGGCGGGGCCGTGGCCAGTTTGGGCCCCAGGGTCAATGCCCCCTTGTGGACAAGCACCTTGCCGGTCTTGTCCCAAGAGAACTGCGCCAGATCGCCGCCCACCGTACCGTAGCTGGAAGCATAGATCTGATTATCGAGACTCGTGATGCCGTAGGGATTATTCGCCTTCGGAAGATCTCCCACGCTGATCGTCAAGTCGAAAGCCAGCGCTAGCCTGTTTTCCAACACTTCCAGATGGAGCCGGCTCCTTTGGCGCTCCTGCCGCAAGCCAGAGGTCGGTCGTGCGCGCCGCAAAGGGAAGAAAAACATGGTCGGCCTCCAAGAAAAAGCCCCGCCGCTTCATTCCCAACAAAGCGTCCTCACATAGTTCTAGAGCAAACTTCAAATAACTGACCTGCTCAAGACCCCGGCACCCGCCATCATTCTGTTAGCCCTTTGATATCTCTGAAGCGTCGAACGGCGCGAGTGACCTCTGAACTGGCGCTAGATTGT
>Ga0172376_10000293_pt1 | contig 64067 bp, 39 predicted proteins | sample Lak35m_FD_121114 | JGI IMG/M metagenome (GOLD analysis project Ga0172376, IMG submission 121114) | Freshwater microbial communities from Kabuno Bay, South-Kivu, Congo - kab_092012_35m | ecosystem: Environmental > Aquatic > Freshwater > Lake | place: Democratic Republic of the Congo: South-Kivu... | reverse complement strand
TCTGCCGCTTGGGCTGATTCCCGGAACAGAGCCGGATCGTTCACCACGACGCCGAGATCAGCACGCACACCGCCAGCCACCTGCACAACGATGTCGCGACCTCGATAGACACGGTGATTCACCACTGAATCAACCTCTTGAGGCTTCGCATACCGAGCCGTCTCATACAATCCGTCGGTCCCAAAGACGCCGTAGCTCCAACCGGCCTTCTTGGCGGCTCCTTGATTGTGTACCAGAGTCGCGACCAGCGCGAGATCGAAGACGTTCTTCAAATCAGCGAACACCAGGTCGTACTTCGCCAACTCTTCGTAGCGCTTCGTAAAGTTCTCGGCGAAGAGACGATTGGCGCCTTCCGTTTGACCCGTTTGAACTTGCTGCCCCAGACTGTCGAGGAATTGATTCTCGGATTGGCAAAGCACTGACGACCCCACCAACTCATAGCTATTGCCATCGGCGGAATGTTGGATCGAGTCGTACTTCATCGTCAGCCACCAACGCAGCGCATCGAGCTTGCTCGACTTCTGCTCGGCCACGGTCATGAGGTCGAAGATGCTGGGAATCTTGGCGTCGTTCGTGGCTTTTCCGATGCCGATGAGCTTCATGCGATAGTCGGCATCAATAATCACGCGAGCGACTCGGCTCTCCGGATTGATGCCCGAGTAGACGATCTCTTGCTTACCAAGTGCTCCCTGCAGTTGCTTGGTCCAACCACCAACCGCTCCCGCAGCGAGCGGCCCGCGAGCGTTCGAACGCTCGACCATCTCTTTGAGTTGCTTCAATCCCTCAGGTTTCGGATTGATGGAGCATGTGAAAACTTTCTGACCGTTGTTACTGGAGAAGGATCGCAGCACGTCGACGAAGTCATCCAACTGCAACACCGGACGGCCGCTCATGACACCGACTGCCACGCCTTCCTCGTTGTACTTCCAACCTTCCGCCGGGCCGGCCAAAACGATCTCACCGAGTTCCGGATAGACAAACACATTCGTCACTTTGGTCAATCCGCCCATCAGCTTCTGCGACTCGACGATCGGTTTGCCCTCAGCCAAACGCGCCGCGACAGAGCGTTCCAGGCGAGTCAACGACACCACGCGCAGCTCGCTGACTTGCGAGATCTCGTCATTGAGCAGTGCCTCACGAGTTTTGATCCCCAGTTCTCTCAAGCGGCCTGAATTCTCTTCTTTCGAAAGCCTGGCCAGCACGCCTTGCGGATCGACGCGCACACCCTGCTGATTCGAGGTGATCGTGCCAGTCCCCGAGCCGTCAGTCTCCCAGCCACCACTCGTTTCCTCCATGATCAACTGAATCAGCGACTGGAAGTCGATCGCGATACCACCGTTGAGACCTTGTTGAGTGGTGACTTGCCGCCCAGCCTGCTGACGCTGAGACACATCATCAATCTGACGGATCGAACCGGTCGCGCCAGAAGCATCGCCCGCTCGTAGTTGGGCGTCAGCGACCATGGCGAGCAAGTTCGCTTTATCCTTGGGATCAGCCGCACCTTTCGCGACTTGAATGGCTCGACCGAACTCGCCGAACTGCAAGTGCGCGGCAACCTGCTCCTGCCGAGCCGCATCACCGGCCTGAGCGAAGCTGCTCATGGCCGCCGCAGCAACTGCTGTCGCCACGCAGCCTGCAAGATTGTGAAAGCCAAATGCCTGACCTATCGGACGCAACATATCAATTCTCCTGGACGCCTCGGACGAAATGGAGCCGAGTCAGCTCGGACGGGTTTGAGATCAAGGACCGGCAGCAGAACGCAGTCAGAGCGCGGCGATCAACACACTTCAAGACGCGCCAGCCGTCCGAGTAAGTGTGCCGCAGAATCCCCGCGAGGCCCCCGAGCGTCAAGAAGTTTCAACGGTTTGGACCAGGTCCGTAACGAGGTCGTCGGTAACGTGAGAACGACCGTGAAGGTTTGACAGGCAACGCAACCCGGTCAGGAAAACTCTGCCGATGCCAACGCTTGGGCAAGCGTCGCGGTTCGAGTGACCTATAACAGGCAAGGGCGGCGGGGAGATATTTTGCTGAATCAATTTCGCCCCAGACCTCACCATTTCAATTTGGCCATTCCAGAAACACGACACTCCTTGCATTAACTCAACCGATCCCTTGAGTTGGCATCAACTCAGCATCGTCAAGAATCAAACATCACCACCAATAGCCCTGCTCGATACGGGCTTCTCCGGCTTTGAGGTCGAGGTCGATCAGCAGCTCTTGCTTGCCGTTGATCGTTCTCAGACGCGGAGCGCCGTTGCTCGACTTCAGGGTCAGCTTTAGGTGTGTGTCGATGATGTAGGTTTCGCCTTGCTGTTCGATCTTGGTGCCGGCGGCGGCTCGGTAGGTGAGCTTTGAGCCGGAGGCGGCGGACTTGATTGTCAGCGTGCGCGCGAAGCCTTGCTGCTTGCCTTGCGCGACGGGGATCAGTTCGTCGGTCACTTGCGTGTCCGCGATGTTGTAGAGGTAGACCGGCTGACGCTTTGAGTTGAAGCGGTAGCCTTTGAATTGATAGCCCAGTTCCGACGACTTCGCGGTCGGCCATGCGGCTTCAGCGTTGTCGAGGAACGCGATCGGCAAGCCGCGCACGAGGTTCTGCACGTTGTCGCCGAGCGGGCTTTGATTGCCGGGGCCTCGACCGACCCAGTGCTTGCTCGCGTCGATGAACTCACCCTGCCAAATCATCGCGAGGCTGCCTTCTTGAGCGTCGAAGCACGCATGCACTTTCTCGGGATAGCCGACGGCGATCGCGCGCGGACTGACTCCCTCGATGAAGTTGCGGTACACGATCGGCTCGTCCTTCGGTTCGAGCACGATCGCTTCTCGCTGAATTCCCGCCGGGATCTGAGCGCGGCTGCCGTCGCTGAGCCACTGCCAGACGGCGAGCTTTTGCTTCTCGGCATCGGCATCGAGCACGTCTTTGATGCTCACTTGCCCGAACGGCCAAGGCGCGGGCATGCGCGTGCCGGGGCGGAAGACTTGCGGGTTATCCATGTAACGCAAAAACCAGTCTTGCCGCAGACGCGACTGCATCTTCTGCAGGTCCATCGCTTGAATGCCGACCGCTTGATTCTGTCCGAACGGATGACACTTCACGCAGCCGAGCCCCTTATCACCGACGAGCTTGCGGCCCGCTGACTTCATCTGAGCAGCGGACTCGGTGAGGGCGATCTGCTTCGCTTCAGTCTTCTCGTCGATCTTCTTCAGAACATCAGCGAGATGCCCGACGTTGTGCCCGGCGAACTTCGGCATCACCGCCAGCATGTAGCCGCGATCCTTCGCTCCGTTGTTGAGCAAGTTCTTGAGATAGCCGTCATTGAGCTTGTCGCCGACGCCATTGATCGGCGGGGGCAAGCGGCCCTCGTCGCCCATCTCTTTCATCGTCGTCTCGAAGAAGCCGTTGCGAGCCTCTTCAACCCCTCCGACCTTGCCGCGCTGATGGCAGGCATAGCAGTTGAACTGAGTCAGCGAGTGAGCCAATTGCTGCTCGGGAGTGCGTTCGGCAGGTCCGCTCTTCAACGCCTTCACCGCTGCTTCGAGATGCTTTCGCTGCGTCGCGTTCAAGTGGTAATGAGGCATGCCGTTCGACGGAGCCTCACCGAGACAGCCAGAGGAAAAATTAGCGAGATCAAACAGCGGCTTCGCGGTGATGCTCGGCGCGACTTGCTTGCCGTCCTCTTTGAGTTGATGGCACGACGCACAACCAAACTTCGCGAAGACTTCGCGGCCTTTCGTTGCTTGAGCTTCATCGAACACGAACGCATTCGATCCGGTTGGCGCGGTTGGCTTCTCGCGATTCGGAGTCGCGATCGACGCGAGCGGCTGACGCGGGACGCCTTTGCCTTCGTAGTCGACCTTCAACTCGGCCTCTCCGCCGCCTTGCGTGAAGTCGACGATGATCTCATGCGGACCGGCTGCGAGGACTCGCTCCGCCGACTTCTCGCCATAGGGATGCACGCCGTCGTTGAGCACCACTTCTTCGCCGTTGATCTGCAAACGGCTGCCGTCGTCGGAGCCTAAGTGGAATTTATATTTCCCCTCTTTGGCCAAATGGATGAAGCCGGTGAATCGCAGGCCGTAATTACTCTTACGCGGTGCGACCTCGGCATCGAAGCCGGACGACATGCCCTTTGACTTCGGAGTGAGCTTGCCGAAGTCCGGCACTTTGTCCCAATCGCCTTCGTAGTACGCATAGTTGAGATTCGCGGCGATCTTCACGTCCTTGAAGAAGAACGACGCGATGTCACGCGCCGACTTCTCATCGAGATTGAGGCTCGGCATACGTCCCGCCGGTCGCGCGTCGAGCGGGTTCTTCAAGAACGCGATCAAGCTCGGCAGTGTGTATTTGCCCGCGAGGTTTCCGAGCGGAACCGAGTTCGCAACCGGAGCCGCTCCCGCCTTCACCGGCGAGTGACAAGCAACGCAGCCGACCTGATGGAATAACTTTTCCCCCCGCGCCGCTGACGCCGAGTCCGTCATCGCCTCTTGCACCGAACCGGTCTTCGAGAGGAAGTGCAGCAGCGCGGTGATGTTGGCTTTGCGTTCGTCTTCGGACTGAGCATTGAAGACATCGGGCATCGTCGTGCCGGGCTTCCTCGCATGCGGTCCGCTGAAGAATTTTTCGAGCGCCGCGAGCTGAACGCGTTCCCCAATCTTGTCGAGCACCGGAGCTTGCTTCGCCTTAAGCAATCCCGCCGCCGGTCCCGTCGCCTTATGGCACGAGGTGCAATTCAACTCGTCGAGCAGCACGCGTCCGAGTTCCGCTTCATCCGCTTTGAATTTGTCTTCGGGCTCTTCGTCTTCGTCCTTCGCGGATTGCTCAACGCGCGAGACGACTCGCTCATACCCCGCAACGATCGCCCGGTCTGGAACGGCAGGCGCATCCGCTGCAAACGCTGAGAACGGAGTCGCTACAAGCGAAAGCCAAGCGAGCGAAAATCTTCGAAGAGCCATTGCGAGGGGCTTTCTGATCGAGGATGTCGAGAGGAGTTGAGCGAGAACTCAACGGACGCCGATTGCGGGGCGGCAGTCTAAAGATCGAGGTGCCACTGACAACCGGGTTGCGAGTTTCCCTGCGCGGCGGACAACCTGGAGATACGCTTTGTCGCCAAACGATGGCCGTTGGTGTTTCACTTCGAGGCGACTCGGAGTTCCGTCGGTAAGTCGTCACCGCTGGATTGACGACATTGGCATCTGTCTGAGCATCCCTTCAAACTTGTCGGACCTCAGCCGACCTGATCCCCAACATGTCCTCGATTTTGCCGAGCCTGAAAGCGTTGAGATGAATGCCTTCGAAAACACCGGACAGGATCGCCGCCCTCTGGAGTTGCTGATCGAGCGTTTCGAACACGCTTGGATTAATCAGGCTGAACCCGATGTGCGGCAGTTCGTCAATGCGGTGCCGTTAGATCAACGACGAAACATTGCCGAGCGACTTGTGGCGATCGACATCGAACAACGCTGGCTGTGTGCCTCACAAGTTGAGCGATCGAACAACCCCCTGCTGCCGTCGCAGCCGAAACTCGAAGACTATTACGAACGACTACCGGAACTCGGGCCACTGGATTCCGTGGAGCTCAGTTTGGTCGCCGCCGAGATGCGAGCGCGTTATCGCTCAGGAAACCGTCCGGCATTGGACGAGTACGAACGCCGATTTCCACAACACCGAGACGCGCTGCCGGTCACGTTGGATGGTGTGCTCAGTGAGATCACCGCGCGCAAAGTGTCGGTTCAAGACACACAAGGCACCGCCGACAAACAGACGCCGCGCACGGTACTCACCCTGGAGCACAGCAGTCCTGCCCCCAGCGAACTCACATCGAGCGGCGAATTTGCCGCGCAGCAGGCAAGCGCAGATCTCTTCCGAAAACTGGTTCCGGGCGAGGACTTTGGTCCGTTTCTGTTGCTCAAGGAATTGGGCCAAGGCGGTTGCGGCGTGGTCTTTCTCGCCGCGCCGCGCCGCACAGATCTCGACCCGGAGTCAACACGTATCGTCACAGCCACGAATCAAGTCGCGCTGAAAGTGATCCGTCCAGATCGAGTGCTCGACGAAAAAGTCTTCGCTCGGTTTCAGCAAGAGATCCGCGCAATCATGCCGTTGGCTCACCCTCACGTCGCGCGCGCGATCGATGCTGGCAATGAGCAAGGTTTGTCTTATCTGTCCATGGAATACGTCGACGGTGAACCGCTGGATGCCGTCTTACAGCACGGCCCGCTTTCGATCGCCAATACAGCCGAGATCGCCCGGCAACTTGCCGAGGGCTTGCAACACATTGCGGACAACGGACGCACACACCGCGACCTCAAGCCATCGAACGTGCTGCTTTCCAGTGAAGGGCACATCAAGATCGTTGATCTTGGACTTGCGGCGTTGAAAGAGAACGAAGACGCCGCCGAACGCTTGACGTCGCTCCACGATGTCATCGGCACGCCAGACTATATGGCTCCTGAGCAATGGACCGACCCGCGCACCGTGACCATTGCCGCAGACATCTATAGCCTCGGCTGCACGATGTTCGCGCTGCTCACCGGCGAGCCGCCTTTTTTGACGCTGAAGTTCCGCGAAAAGATGGAGGCTCATCAAGTCGTTGAACCACCGTTGCTCTCGACACTGCGGAGCGATGTCCCCCGCGAACTGGCAATGCTGGTTCAGCGTTGCCTCAGCAAGCAGCCAGCAGATCGTTTCTCAAGTCCGGCAGCACTCGCGGTGAGTCTTCGGCCGTTCTGCCACGACGCCGACCTCGCTGCAATCGTCTCGAACGCGCGCACCAATATGGTCGATCGACGTCGCACAGAGACTCATCCCGGCGCGATCGCGGGGCCGATCTCTGTCACCGAAGCGATGCAAAGCACTCCCAGTATCAACGCCGCGTCAACTCCTGGAGACGGTGCGATCGAAACTTTCGAGGCCACGATCATGCTGCATCAGCAGGACCTCGAACGAACTCTCGGAGAAACGAGCATCAAGCTCGATCCCGCCAACACGTCGCGTCGTTCAAAGTCCGGACGTACTGACGCGACGGCCCCATCTGATCCGAATCGCCAATCAGGACCATCCAACAACGACCGCCGTTCGGGACCGTCCGGCCCGTCAACGGGTACTCGCAGCGGTGTCAGTAACAGCCGCAATCTGAACTCGTCCATCGGCAATGCCGTCGCTCGATATCGCGATGTTGAGAAGCATCCCGACGCTGACTACGAGGTGAAGAAGGCGCTCGGCAAAGGTGGCATGGGCATCGTGGTGCTCGCGCGACAGTCATCGATGGACCGCAATGTCGCCGTCAAAACGATTCTCTCTGAAATCGAGCAGACCCAAGATGTTTGGGACCGCTTCCTTTCGGAGGCCGTCGTGACCGGCTCGCTGGAACATCCCAACATAGTCCCCATCTATGACGTTGGAGTGAACGCGAACGGAGATCTCTTTTATGCGATGAAAGAGATTCGCGGTCGCGAGTGGGAGAAGGTACTCAAAGACGGTCAAGCCAACGTCGACGCCGCGCCGGACGAGGCCAAACCAGCCGCTCAAGAAAAGTTTGAGACGGACAACATCAACATCCTGTTGCGAGTGGCAGATGCCATTGCTTTCTCGCATGCGCACGGCATCGTGCATCGCGACCTGAAGCCGCGCAACGTCATGATCGGCGAATTTGGCGAAGTGCTCGTGATGGATTGGGGACTCGCCCTGCCACTCAAAGGGTTCGACAAAAAAGTCGCGGTTACTGAAGGACCGGCAGGGACGCCGGCCTATATGGCCCCCGAAATGGTGACTGGTCCCCTCCACAAAATCAGCGAAGCGAGCGACATCTATCTGCTGGGAGCGATGTTGTTTCGCATTCTCACGAGACGTTCGCCACACGCGGGAGCTACGGGCTTCGCTTGTCTCTCGGCGGCGGGCCGCAACGAGATCGTGCCGACTGATCGCCATGATGAATTCATGCGCGTGGCGTTGAAGGCGATGTCGACTGCTCCCACGGATCGCTACCCGACGGTCAAAGCCTTTCAAGAGGCGATCGCCACATGCCGCGCTCACATGCAAAGTATTTCCTTGGCGCAGCGCGCAGAGCGGCATCTCATCCTGGCACAAGAGTCACGGGACTATCGCGAGTTTCAAGCAGCTCTCATCGCCTATGACGAAGCCTTGAAATCCTGGCCAGCCAACGAATCTGCTCACACGGGGCGCCGCACCGCATGCCGTTCGTATGCGCAGGCCGCATACACCAAACACGACTTCGACCTCGCGCTGACGCAACTGGACCCGCACGATCCAGAGACCGAGTCACTCCGCACACGCGTGCTTGCCGATCAAGCCGAATCCGCGTCGCGCGTCGCACGACTGCAGCGAGCCAAAAGACTGATTCGCAATCTCGCGGCAGCCGTTTTCGCCGTCGTCACGATGTCCGCCGTGAGCCTCGCCTGGATGTGGCGCAACGAACAACTCGCGCATACCGAGTCCTTGAAACGCTTCGAACAGGCACAGACCGCGATTGATCGCCTCACCGGAGTCGCCGATGACCTTGAGTTTATGCCCCGGCTCTCACGAGTCCGCACGAACCTGCTTACGATGGTCAGCCAGCACTACGAGGAACTCAGTCGCCTTCAAGTCGACGATCCCGAACTGCTGCTGGCTTGCGCCGAGGCGACACTGCGACTGGGTGACATTCATGCCAAGCTCGCCGATCACAAGCGCGCGTTGCAGTCCTTCGAGCAAGCCATTCAGCGCACCTCGCCCGTGGCGTCACGATTCCACACCCGGCTGCAACATCGAGCGGCGCGTGTGCATGTCACGGCATTGTTGAGACGCGCCCGTTCCGAGCGTGCCTTCGGTCACTTCCAAGACTCGACAGAGACGACACAACTAGCTCTCAGTCGGTTGGAAAAACTACCGCCACAGGTCGCCGATGTGCTCCGTGCTGAAGCTCACATGGAGCTCGCCCAGAACCAAGAACGCGCCGGCCAGTTCAACGACGCCGTGGCCTCCACCTCGACGGCCATTGGCTGCTACGAGACCGCAGCGACCTCGGCGTCACCAGATCGCAAACTCGACCTCGATGCTGGCCGCGCTACGGCTTTAACTCTGCAAGGTCGCATCCTCGCGCGCACGAAGCCCACTGACGCGCAGGCCGCTTTACGAGCGAGTATTGCTCTCTGGGAGAATCTGCGTCTCGCGGCGGAAGATCATCCGAACTATCTCGAAGGCAACGCGACCGCACATGTCGAACTCGCGAACCTGCGCCGCAACTCATCCGAGGCGATCACGACTTACGAGCAAGCTGTCGCGATCTATGGCGAGTTAGTCGCAGCGCGTCCCGAAATCCCACGCTATCACCTCAACCGCGCGATCACGCGCACCGACCTCGCTATGGTGCAACAAGCTTTCGGCGATGCTCGCTCGGCGCGCGACAATGTCATCGCATCACTTCAAGAACTGGGCCTCATCGAACATGAGTACGCCGACCAATGGGACTTCCTCGCGCAAGTGGCGACGATGCGGACGGTGCTCGGCTCGTGTCTCCGCGAACTCGATGACTTCGAGACTTCTGAAAAGCACCTGCAAGCCGCCCGACAACTCTTTGATGACCTCCGCCGATCGAATGACAACGGAGAAGATCCGTTGGCCGACCCGCTGCTCCGCGAATAAGTCGCCATCAACTTCAGCGAACTGGGGCTACTCAAGATCGCACAAGGCGACTGGGAATTGGCTCGCAAACATTTTGCGGCCGCGATTGAATTGCTCACACCGCAATCTGCCGACGCTCAGACTCCCTTAAGTCAGCACAATTCACGGGCTTGGATCCATCTGCATCTCGGCAATTTGTTGTGGCTGCGCGGCAACGAAGATGAAGCCCGACCACACTTCGCCATGGCGATTAAAATCCGCGAGCAATACTCCACCACTCCCGAACAGCGCTACGCGCGTGCTTGGTTGCTCAGTCACTGCGAGGCACGGGAGTATCAAAACTTAGCGCTCGCGGCTGAGCTATTGACACCACTGCCAGACCTCACCGTTCGCCCTCAGCCAGCGTTGTTGCTGGCGTCCATCAAGGCCCGCCTCGGCCAACCAGAAGCCGCCCGCAAACTCATCCAAGAAACTTCGGCGATCACTCCCGACCTCGGAGAAGCCGACTGGCTCCGCGCCCTCATTCCGCCTTTGGAGCCTGAAAAATCCCCCTCCGATTGGTTGAAAGCCGGAGACGAAAAACTCGCCGCCCAACTTCCTGGGAGCTCCAAGCTCAAACGCTTCCGCAGCCAGATCGAAGCCGCCCTGACCTCGAAGAACTGAGTCCACAGAAAGTACAGCGTGTCGAGAACCAACGGTCAGCGGCAACGTCTGATCTGCCGCCGTGTTGGCCACGATTCCGAGGACGCGGGCTTAGTGCTTGAAGGTCGATTCAAAAGCCGGAGTTTGGCGGATCGTGAGAAGATCGTCGCTGCTGCGGATGGCTTGACCCACGCTCTGAAGTAACTTCTCGCGCGCGACAGATTCAGGCTCTTTCGTCACGATTTGCAGGGTCAGCTTGAGAAGCTGAATCGACATTTGCTCCGCAGTTTTCAGGTCGGCTTCAGCGGCTGGACCGAGGAGCTTCAAGCGTTGATGGCAGCGACCGTAGACCTCAGCGATGTTGAAGAAGAGCGGCCATGCTTTGACGCCGATCTGCGGATCGTTCGCTTGCTTCACCGCGAGTTGAGCCGCTCGTTGTGCGTTCGCGAGCGACTCCTTCAACGCACCGAGACTCGATTGCACATAGGCCAGTCCGGTTACGGAGTCCGCGTTGTCGGGGTTGAGCTTTGTTGCCTCTTCGAAGTCCTTCAGCGCGAGCCGATTGGCTTGCGTCACATAGCTCCATCCTCGCTTCGTCAGCGGCACCGCCTGCGAACGATCGAAGACGAGCGCCAGTGTGTAGTACTCGATCGCTTCGTTCTTCTTGCCGAGCGCGTCATAGGCCGTCGCGATGCCCGAGTAGAGCAACTCCGGATTCGTGATCTGATCTTCGATCGTCAGGTTGACCATTCTCTGAAACTGTTGAAACCGCTTGATGGCCTCTTCGAAGTTGCGCAATTGCAGATGCGTTTCGCCGAGCTGATAGACGATGTCCGCGCGCTTCGGCAGCAGCTCGTTTGCGGCATTGAATGAGTCGAGCGCCTTCGCGAACTCGCGCTGCCGCGAATACAGCTTGCCGAGCGAGTTGTGACTATTCGCTGCTCGATCGGGCTCGCGTTCGAGCTTGATGTGCCGCTGAAACGCTTCGATGGCGAGCACGTCGTTCGTCTGCATTTCGAAGATCGACGCACGCAATTGATGGATCGCGGGATGAGCGGGAGCACGCTCGGCTTCAGCAGCACTCGCCAGTGATGCGAGTGCGAGATCGAGCCGCTTGCCGATCTCCGCTTCGCGCATGATGCGACGTTGAGCGACTTGCTGCGGGTTCGCGTTCTGATCGAAGGGCTCGTCCTCTTCGATCAAACGCCGAGCATGCTCGCGATGCACGACGGCGATGTTGATGAGCGGCTTCGCGGCATCGGGCTTCAGCTCAGCAGCCTTCTGAAAGTCATTGAGAGCTTCCTCAAACCGCTGCTGCTTGAGATACGACGCACCGCGATTGATGAAGACGTTGTAGAGCTTGCCGTCGATAACGAGTGCTTGATCGAAGTCGCGATACGCACTGTCGAAGTCCCGCTGCTCGGCATACGCGAAGCCGCGCAGCATGTGCGGCCATGCAAACGTCGGACGCAGCGCGAGGCACGTCGAAAAGCAGCTTGTCGCCGCGACCGGTTGATTGAGCTGCAAGTAGCAAAGCCCGGTGCAGTGCTGCACCCAATAGTGATCCGGGTCTTGCTGTTGAGCCTTCAGATAGAAGCCGATTGCCTCTTGATAGCGCTGCTGTTTCCTCAGCGCTTCACCGAGCAAGAAGTTGTCGAGTGCCGATTCTGCCGTCATCGCTTGAGCCGTCGCGAGAGCTTTATCGGCTTCGGCTTGCTGACTCGCGAGCTTCAAATAGTCCGAACGCCGCGCATGTAACGAAAGTGACTTCACTCCGAGTGCATCTGCTTGAGCAAGCCGCTTCAGCGCCTGCTGTGCCGCCGTCTTCAGCTCATCCGCATCACCGTTGCGAGCGAGCGTCACATGCATCTCGGCCATGATGAGCAACGTCTCGAACGCATCTTCGCGCAGCACATCGAGCGGCGTTTGACCGACTCGTTCTTTGTGCTGCTTGACCCAAACATGCTCAGCGTCGAAGTGCTTCGGCGGCGTCTTGAGCGGCTCTGCATGATCGAGATCAAAGGCCGCAAGCGCCGCTTGCCCGCTGACAAGAGCTTGCTTCGCGTCGTCGTCGATGTCTTCAAGTTCGAGCAAGCTGCCGCGCGCGCGAGTGGCGTCGACGTCGCGCCGAAACTGCTCGAAGGTCTTTTGCGTTTGAACGATCTCTTCGCGTTCGGCGAGTGCGGCATCGACGAACTTCAGTCGCTGCTGCGTCGTTGCGAGTTGCTCTTTGAGCGTCGCTTCGTCAGCAAGTTGAGTTTGCAGAGCGAGCAACGCGGCGCGGGCATCGTCGTAGCGTCCGCGTTCGATGTCGGTCTCAGCCGCTTCGAGCTTGCTCTCAACATCGCGTCGCAACGAGTCGACGCGCCGTTCTTCGAAGAGCGACATCTGACTTTCGAGCGTCTGCTTCAGGTCGCTCAGTTCCTCGCGATCAGAGACGCGCCCAATCGCTTGAGTCAGCGTTTGCCGAGCGGCTTTGAAGTCGCGTTGCTCGGCGGAAGTCTCGGCTTCGCGGATCGCGATCTGAGCCGCGTTTCTGAGGCGACTCAACTCCGCCGCCTTCATCCATGCAGAGCCAATCATGCCGACTGTAATAACTCCGACAACCGCAGCGGTCGTCGTCACAGCAGTGCGATGCCTCTTCATCCAACGTCGCGCTTTGACCAATGGCGGATCTTCGAAGCACGAAACGGGCTCGTCCGCCATCCATGCTTCGATATCGGCCGCGAGCAACAGCGCCGTCGAGTAACGGTCATCTCGCAACTTCGCGAGAGCCTTCATCGCAATCGCCGCCAGCGCCGGATGAATGCTCGGATCATGCTCGCGCGGCGGGATGAGCTTGTTGTTGATGACCCGATCAAGCACTTCCTTGATGTTGCCTTTCTCGATCGGCTGATGATTCGTCAGCAGTTTGTAGAGAATGCCGCCGAGCGAATAGATGTCGCTGCGCGGGTCGAGTTCATCGAGCTTGCCGGTTGCTTGCTCGGGCGGCATGTAAGCCGGAGTACCCATCACCGAGCCCATCATCGTCTGACTGCCGATCGAGCGGACGTCGGTAAAAACCATCTTTTTGGTGCCGCCGATCGTTCCGCCGCGCGTGGCTCCGCCCACGGTGGCGCCGCCTTGCGTTTGACTTTGCCCAACACTGGCTTGTGTCACCGGCCCGGCAGTTTGCACCATCGTGGCTTCGTCTTCTCCCAGGCTTTCGGTACTTGTTGTGACCGGACCTTGTTGCCCACCGTCGCTCGTCTTCTCGTCCATGACTTTCGCCAGACCCCAGTCGAGCACGAGCGTCTCGCCGAACGCACCGATCATCACATTGAGCGGCTTGAGATCGCGGTGCAGCACGCCTCGATCGTGAGCGAAGGCCAGCGCGTTGCAGATATCAATGAAGTGCTTCAGCAGCTTGTGAAACTTGAGCGGTCGTTCGGAATCATCCGCAGGCAATTCGTGATACGCAGTAATGTGTTTCTCGAACGTTTCACCGCGGACCAGCTTCATCGAATAGAACGGAGCACCGTTGGGCTGATAGCCGATATCGTAGATCGGCACGATGCCGGGGTGTTCGAGTTGCCCGGTGATCTGTGCTTCTTCAAGGAAGCGTTCCAAGGCCGATCGGTTCTTCAGTCCCGCCGGGAGCATCTCCTTGTAAGCCACTTCGCGCCGCAACCGCGTGTCGTTGGCCAGCCAAATCTGGCCGAGTCCGCCGCGCGCAAAATTATTGACCAGCGCATATCGCTGGGTGGTCTCCCAGCGATCGGCAGTCTCATGCACGCCGGGCTTGCGTGGAGACGTTCTGGGTGGAACCTTCTTGCCAGGAGCGGCTCCTGAAGTGTGAGGAGTGACTTGCGTGGCGTCGGGATCAAATGACTCCACGATGCCGCCGGTCGCTTCGATCACGGTTTGATCTCGATCACTCGAATCGCTGTTGTATTGCGACTGCACCATCGTTTGATCGTCATCGGCGCGAGAGTATTCCTGCTGCACCACCGTTTGATCGTCGGTCGGATCGGGCGGAACGGCGCCCGGTCCAGCCATAGTTTGATCATCAAGCGGAGCTTGGAGCGCATCCGCCATCTGAGTCTGATCGTCATTGCCTGCAGCGCGATGCAGGCCGATTACTGGAGTCGCACTGACGGCATCAGCGACTGCGGCAACATCACTCATCAAGGTCGCGTCGGCCTCAACTTGTGATGCTGGCGAGTTCGAACCAACCAAGCGCGCGTCCATCACGGTCGCCGCGTCACCGGGGCGCGGGTGCTCAGCAGAGAGACTCGGATCTTGCACGGTTTGATTTCCGAACGTCTCATCATCGGCGTCGTCATCGCCATGTTGCTGGAGCGGTCGCGCTGTGGGCTGAGGACTCGAGTCGCTGACGACCGACGCCAGTAACGTGCCATCGGCTTGTGTCTGATCGCCTAACGTCTGGTCCTCGGGGCCCAGCGACACGACTTCGCTGACCATTGTTGGTTCGTCGAGGTCCTTCGATGGCGGCTTAGGTGCTGACGATGGCCGTCGGGGATCGGACGGTTGCGACATGACAATTCCTCATGAATGCACGATGGAAAACCAGAGCGGGCGAGACTCTAGCGATCGAGCTCGCGAGCCGTGACTCGAAGTGCAGGAATTGCCGAGGCAACATTGTCTCCCGCAGAATAACAAGCAGCGGCCTGACGCGGTTGGAGGGAACGGGATCTATTCCACCTGGCCGACCGCGCGCAAGCCAACGCCTTTGCGATTGGTCAAAGTGTCACCGAGATCCGTTCGAGCTTGCTCAGCCAGGGCTTGCAGTTGCGCGATGACATCGGGGTGCTCACGAGCGACGTTCCGAGATTCCGAGACATCGCTGTACAGATCAAAGAGCGACAGTTCGATCCGCGCGACTCGATAACCGTGCCGGCTCGCGATACCGGCCAAGCCTGATTGGTCCATCGACTTGGGTTGCATGTTCGCGAAGTTGGCTGGCTTGCCGTTGAGCCCCGGCGGACCGTTGACTGTCAAATAGTCGTGCGGCAGGTGCAGCTTCCACTTCCCACGGCGTACCGCTTGTAGTTCTTCACCCGCATAGAAGTAGTAGGACTCGCGCGGCGATTTCGTGGAGGCCGGTCCCAACAGCAGGGGGACGAGACTCACTCCATCGATACGGTTGCTGGACAGCTTCGCGCCCAGCAGCTCAGCAATGGTCGGCAAGACATCGAGCGAGGCCGCCATTTCATCGCAAGTTCGTCCCGCCGGAATCTGTCCCGGCCAATTCATGATGCAAGGCACGCGCATACCGCCTTCGAACGTGGTCAACTTGCCCTCGCGCAGTTTGCCCGCCGAGCCCGCGTGATTGCCGTACGACAAGAACGGGCCGTTATCGGATGCGAAGAGGATCAGCGTTCGCTCGCGCAGTTGCAGTCGATCCAGTGTCTCGATGACACGGCCGATCGAATGATCGACCTCCTCAACGACGTCTCCATAAAGCCCGCGGGCCGAGCGGCCTTGAAACGACTGGCTAGCGAAGATCGGCACATGTGGCATGACGTGCGGCACATAGAGGAAGAAGGGCTGCGCGCGATGTCGTTGAATGAAGTCGATGGCGTGATCGGTTAGACGGCGGCAGAACTGCGATTGGTCCGGCTCGGCTTCGATCGTGCGTTCGCCGTCTATTAACGGCAGAGGCGGAATAGTTTTGACGACCGGATGCAGCTTCCCGTTGTCGTTCGAATAGGGGATGCCAAAGAACTCCTCAAAGCCGTGCCGCAGCGGCGAGAACTGCGGACGGTGCCCTAAATGCCATTTGCCAAAGATCGCAGTGGCATAGCCCTTCTGCTGGCAGAGTTCGGGCAGCAGTAACTCGTGCTCGTGAATACCGACGTTGCTCTGATGATTGAGGGCTCCTTGTAAGCCCACACGGTTCGCGTAGCAGCCCGTCATCAGTGCTGCTCGCGATGCCGTACAAACGGCTTGCGAGACATAGAAGCTGGTCAACCGCGTGCCTTCACGGGCGAGTTGATCGAGATGTGGCGTCCGAATGTCGGTCGCTCCAAAACAGCCGAGATCGCCATAGCCTTGGTCATCCGTCAAGAAGAGCACGACATTGGGACGCTCGGGTCGCTCTGCCGCCCAGAGCAAATCCGATCGCCAGCAGGTCATTGCCGACAGCAAGGCACAAACCATCAAGCCTAAAACGCGGCGCATCAGACTGATCCTATGAAGAAGAAGATTCGTTCCTGCTGGCTCGCAGCGACCGCGAAAAGACCTCAGAGGTCGGAGAGAACTCGTCAACGAGTCCTCATCTGGGTTCGTCCGAGAGAAGCTCACCGCGGGTTAGTATCAATCTCCTGGCGTCACACCATAATCGCAAGCCGCAGACCATGAGTGATTGTGACTCAGAACAAGACTCTACGTGTGCCACGTATGTCTCCAGGAGCAGATATGTCCGGCCCGCTCAGCACCGCACAACTCGCACAGTTCGAACGCGATGGCTTCATCCTGATTGAGGGTTTATTGGATGCCGAAGAGACGCGTTTGCTCCAAGAGGCCTGCCGTCAAGATGCCATCCTGCAAGCGAATGCGATGGATGTTCGCGACGCGCAAGGCCGACGCACCAACTTGTCGCTGTGGAATCATCCGGGCGACGACATCTACGGCATGCTCGCTCGCTCGCGGCGCATCGTGGACTCCACCGAGCAACTCTTGGGAGATGAGGTCTACCACTATCACTCGAAGCTCAGCGCGAAGCAGCCCAAGGTGGGAGGTGCTTGGGAATGGCATCAAGACTATGGCTATTGGTATCAGAACGGCTGCTTGTTCCCCGATATGCTGAGCGTCTTCATCGCGGTCGATGCCTGCACTCGAGAGAACGGTTGCCTGCAAGTCCTACGCGGCACGCATCGCATGGGGCGCATCGAGCACAACTTCGCAGGCGAGCAAACTGGGGCCGACCGGCGCCGCGTCGAGGAATGCCTGCAGCGCTTCGACCTCATCCACTGCGAGATGGCTCCGGGAACGGCGTTGTTCTTTCATGCGAACTTGCTGCATTGCTCCGCAGCGAACGAGAGCGAGTTCCCGCGTTGGGGTTTGATTTGCTGTTACAACACCAAGCACAACGATCCGTGCTGGGAGCATCATCACCCGCGCTACACACCGCTGCTGAAGGTGCCTGATAGCGCGATCAAAGCCATCGGAGCCAAGCCCACTGCGGCTGCTCAACGCTTCCTGAAACAGGACGAAGACGACACATCGCGGCGCGTGGAAGTGCCGGGAACTGACCACGTGTAAGCGAAGATTTTGCTCTTCGATCTGTCTGATCCACGGCCTCATCCAGCGAGACATGCACTGTGACCGACCCGCGCGATTATTTGCGACCTGATGTGCTGGCCAAGCTCACGGGCCTAGAACTTAAGGCACGGATGATCGTCGAGGGCTTTGTCTCGGGCATGCACAAAAGCCCGTTTCATGGGTTCTCGGTCGAGTTCGCCGAGCACCGCGAGTACGTCCCAGGCGACGACTTGCGACACGTCGACTGGAAAGTCTTCGGCAAGAGCGATCGCTATGTCGTCAAGCGCTATGAAGAGGAGACCAACTTCGCTTGTCACATCGTCGTCGATTGCAGCGAGTCAATGGACTACGCCTCCACTGGTACTCCGCTCTCGAAGTTAGAGTACGCCAAGCATGTCGCTGCGGCGTTGGCATACATCGTCGTGAGACAGCAAGACGCAGTCGGTTTGGTGACCTGCGGCAGCGAGGTGCGCGAGATCCGGCGACCGGCCAGCCAAGCGTCTCACGTCAAAGAGTTATGCGAACTACTGGAACGCACCCAGGCCAGCGGAGAAACTGCCATGGGCCCGGTGCTGCACGATCTTGCCGAACGCATCCGCAAGCGGGGCGTCGTGATCGTCCTCAGTGACTTCTTTGACGACCCCGCAGCGTTGCTACTGGGGCTGAAGCATTTACATCATCGCCGTCACGATGTGTGCTTGTTGCAGATCGTTGATCCTGCCGAGCAAGACTTTCCATTCGACTCGCCGATGCTCTTCCAAGGATTGGAATTGCCACAGGAACTGAAAGTCGAACCACGCACCATCGCGGCCGCGTATCGCCGCGAGTTCGACGACTTTGTGCAGTCGCTCCAGCACCACGCACGCGACTTGCATTTAGACTATGCCTTGGTGAGAACCGACATGCCACTCGATGTCGCGCTGGCTCGCTGCCTGCAAAGCCGTCAATAGTCGCGTAATTGCTCCTCAATGTTGTCCTGTAAGTCACGAACTCGGAACTCGGGTTCGGGCACGATCCGAGGGAGCCAAGCCGGCAGCGTGAGTGCATCGCGCGGAGCAAAGACATCGGGCGGAAATGCGAACACTTGGACGAAGCCATGACCGCCTTGCATCAATGTCGATAGCGACGGTCGTGCTTCGAGAACAAAGTGGGACGACAACAATTCCTCAGTTGTCGGCGGATTCTCTGGTGGTGGATTGAAGGATTCAGGCGGAAGCGGTGTCCCACTTGAGCCTGGTGCGAAGCCTCCGCTGGCCGGCATCCCCGGCATCGGCAACGGTTCGGCCACATACCGAATGCGTCGTAACACGAGTGGCCGATCGAACGAGAAACCACTGACCAGAAACGGACGCTCGGGCGGCAATTCAAAGTCGGGTGTTGTGAGACCAGACCGCTCACACTTGATTGGTAATCCGTGTGACCACCAGTCGAAGGATTTGCCCGTGGCGGGATCAAGCACGCTCACCGGCAATGAGCGGCGCACATCCAACGTCAACGGCGCGGGCTGACCGCGATGCTCGTCAACGAGTGCCAGTATCAAGATCGTCGTGCGCGCCTCGGTCGCGAGGCTCAAATGCAGTTGTTGTAGCTCCTCAAAGTTTGTCGCTGGTAAGACGCGCGCAATCGGAGTTGATTGCACCCAACGCGCGAGATCGCGGTACTTCAGAGCCAGTGTCGTCTGAGTCCACCGCGATTCTGCCGCAGTGAATATGGCCGCGCGGCAACTAGCTGCGAAGTCGGCATTGAGTTGCCGGATATGCTCCTGTCGCCAACGTACCAGTCGCCTTAGTCGCTCGGTCTCGCCCGGCAAACGCGAGATTGAATGCAGTACGAATTGCTCAGCGGGTGGGATGTCGACGTTCTGCCGTGCCGCCTGTCGATCAATCAACCAGTTGCCGAAGTCTCCGTCGAGGATGTTCTGGGTATAGGCGGCTTCGGCCACGCGAAAGGCCTCGGGAGTCGGCATGCGTTGCAGAACTTCCGCGACGCCCGCGATGGCTTGATCGACCATCTGAGTGGTGACCTGAGGGTGCGCGACCCACTGACGCAGATCACTCAGCACCAAGTGAACCGTGTCGCGGCCATCAAGGCGGATGTTGGCTCGATGCGAAACATCGACACAGATCGCCAAAGCGAGCAAGTGCTTGTCCAGCGCGGCCTGTGGGTCATCAACTCGTAGATTTTTCGCGGCGGTGTCTCTCAAGAAACGGATGAGCGTATGAATTTCGCTCCGCAGACGTTGCGCGGTGGATGATTCCCAATACAGAGTCTGAGGTGTCCCAAACGCACATTGCCGCTGCGAAGTGGCCTTCGTGAGTTCTGCAATGATCGGCTGCCGTTCTCGAAGTTCTTGCCGAATTCGCTGCTCGTCCGTGACAGGCTGAGCGGCAACTCGCAGTGCTTCGTGCGACTCGTCCACAGGCCGTCGTGCGATCTGGGCATAAGCTTGTCGATAGGCGTCCGCCGTCTGCTGCTCGATCTCTGTCAACGGCTGCAACATCGCTGCCATCTCGTCGTGTGGCTTCGCAAGTTGTTGATGCGGCTCACACCAAGAGCCAAACAACGCCGGCTCTGGCAACAGGGAAACAGTCGACGCACTGGCTGCGGTCGTGACGTCCGGAATCTCACGGACGCGATGAAACCAAGTCAGTCCGCAAGCCCAGGCGAGTCCCGCCAGCACACTAACGGCAACGCGTGCACTGCTAGAGATCGTGATGCGTTCCATCATCCACGGACGGCAATGAGAGAACGTCGCCATCATCAGCGCGATCGACAGCGGCAACGCGGTCAACACGACGGGCACTTCAAACCGGACGAGCACGCTGACCCATCCCGTCAGCACCGCCCCTCCAATGCAGGCCACGAAGAACGACACCACCGTTCGCTTCACCAGCAACGACGCCGCTTGACCCACCGCGAAATAAGCCAACAACAAACTCGGGACGCTTAGCAGGTCGTCAGCATTGGGAACGACCTGGAACTGGCCCACCGCCGGATTCCAGTGCGAAGCCACTCCCCAATTCTCACCGGCTCCAAATACATGCCGGAGCCACAACCTCACATCGGCTATCACTGGTAGAGCATTGAGCACGATCAAGCTCTGGGCAAGGCGCCAACCCCAAGCGATCTGCTTGGATAGCCATACCGTCACTGGCGACACACCGCGCTGCGTAAGCCACAAAAATTGCTGACCGGACTGTTCCTGCCGAAAAGTCATGAAGCCACACGCTCCGGCCGCGAACAAGGAGATCGCGACCCACGGCGAACGCGTCCAAACCGCCATGCTCGTGTTACGGTGGAACGATCCCCAGTTGATCAGACTCAGCAACCACAGCACGAGCAAGCTGCAACAAAACAGCCATCGCGACTCGACGAGTTCACGCCACACCAGGAACCGCCACTCACGCTGCCGACGAGATCCATACAACCACATCGACCACCAGCGCAGGCGGCTGGGCATACGCGTCACGAGTGCTTGCGCCACGGTTGGCACCGCACAGCGTTCCTCGATGTCGCTCTCTAGCGGAATGATGAGCGTGCCATCGTCGCGCACCTGCACGAACCGCAAGCGAGGCCACCAGCGGCGTTGTCGAACCGTTGGCCCCGCGACGAAGTCACGATTCATCCAACCTCGTGCCAGCCAGCAAATAGCAAACAACAAGAGAATCGAAGTCAGACCAATCGCTGCCGAGAACATCCACAAACCATGTTCGGGGCTCGCCGGATTCTCACCCAGTGCGATGGCGAACAAAAACGATTCCACGATCGCGCACGCCGCTCCGCCCAATAACAAGGCCACCAGCACGCGTTGCACCACCAACGAACTCAGCATTCCCATCAGCAGCGCCAGCATCTCGCTGAAAAAGACAATGGTGGCAATCGCTCCCGCTTGAGTTTCTATCTGCCGCGCCATCTCTTCGTTCGTATGGGGCGGCGCCAGCCACGTCGCCATCACCAAGGCACAGCCGAAAAATAAGAATGTGGTGACGCATCCAAACAGCAATTTGGCCAAGACCGACAAGCCTGCCGGGCAAGCCATCGTCACCAACCGGATTTGAGTGCCATCCTCGCAATCCGCAGCAAAGCTGATCGCACCGGCTCCAAGCGCATAGAACCACCCCAAAAAACCGCCGATGGCCACGAGTCCAAACCACACTCCAGCATCGCGGATGTGGCTCATTGAGATGACCATCCATTGCAACAACGCGACCGCCACGAGCAACGCCAGCCACAGCGAACGCTGCACCCGGTACTCCTTCCAAATCAGCCGCCAGAACAGTGTTGAAGTCATGATCGTGTTGCCTTGTTGAAACGCAGTGCTAATCGGCTTGGTCTCACTCATCCGTCTGCACGTTGCCCTGCATGAAGCCCACGTAAATCTCTTCTAAGGTTGGTTGCCGAAGATCAATGGCCGTGAAGTGCTCGTTCGATCGCAGCACGTCCAAGCGGTCCTCGTTCAGGTCGCGAATCAGGAATCGCCATTGACGGTCATGCCGCTCGGCATGCACCACCTGCCCCGGCAACGACGGTGCGGTCGTCGTGCCATTCACCACATTGCAACTCAACAACCGCGTCCGTTGCTTGAGTTCTTCCATCGGTTCCCACACCGCCATCGCGCCGTTCTTGATGATCGCGATCACATCCGCGACACGTTCGACTTCAGGGATTTGATGACTCGATAGAAACACCGTCCGACCTTGCGCGGCGACATCAATCATGCTCTCCATGAACTCGCGGCGCACAATCGGATCCAAGCCCGATGTCGGCTCGTCCATGATGAGCAATTCCGGCTCATGCGCGGTGGCGAGAGCCAGATTCACCTTCGCCTTCATACCCTTCGACATCGTGCCGATCTTTTTGCCCAGCGGCAGACCAAACTGAGTGACCAAGCGGCGATAGGTCGGCACGAACTCGCGCGAATAGAAACCCGCGCAGAACCAACCAATCTCATCAACCGTCATCCAGTCATAGAGAGCCGGCCGATCGGGCACATAGCCGATACGACGGCGAATCGCATCGCCGTGCTCCCAACTATCAAGCCCGAACACGCGTGCTGATCCACCATCGGGTTCGAGTAGCCCTAGCAAGATACGAATGGTCGTCGTCTTGCCGGCTCCGTTTTCACCGAGCAGCGCGATCACCGATCCGGGTGCTCCCACAAACGAGACGTCGTTCAAAACACGCTGCGCTCCGAACGAGCGTGACACCTTGCGAAATTCGAACATGGGATTCATGAGCAGTCCTCGTTGCCTCAGATACCTGTGTTACTTGCCAGGATCATTCACTTCGTGAGCTAGCGGCGTCGCAGGTCTCGATTCTCTGATGAGTTTCAGGCAGAGACCAAAGCCACCACCGATGACTCCATCATCCATCGGCTGCGCGACTGGCCCGCTGGGATTTGCTCTTGGGTCGGGTTTCCTCTTCAGCCTCGTCGTCTGGAGGAGCGGCCGCTTCACTAAGCGTGGCGAGTTCTTCAGCAGCGAGCGCGCGAACATCCTCGATGTCAAGCTGACTCTGTAAGGCCTCGTGCAGTACGGCTCGTAACCGAGAGCGAATGAGGTCCACTCGATCGTTGCGACAAAACTTAGGAGCAGCCTTGGTGACGGCCAGTCCCGTGCCACGCACCGTCTCCAACACTCCTTGGGTTTGCAGTTCGCGATATGCTCGCACCACCGTGTTGGGATTCACGGCGCACTGCTTGGCTAACTCTCGTACCGATGGAACCAACTCCCCTGGCAGTACCACCTTGCTGGCAACGGCAAATTTGATCTGCCGCACAATCTGGTCATAGATCGCCAACTCGTCGCCCGGATCGACATGAATGAGCATCGTCGCACCTCACTACTGTACCATTTAAGTAGCACAGTAGAACGCCGTGCAAGGATCGTCAAGAAGACAAACTCCACGGATGCAAAAACACGTCGTACACACCCGGCAGAACCAACCGACGCCGTTGATTTGCGGTCTAGTGGCGGTTCAAGGCCGCTTGTACGATCCTCGCCCTTTCCGTCAGGACATTCACCGAGGCTGCGTTCACGCAGTCTTGGCCATGAGCAGACATCAGACCGGAGACTTGAGATGAAGAACTGGAAATGGATGGCATCCGCGAGCCTCATGGCCACGATCGGCTTGAGCTTCACAACTTGGAATCACCAAAACACGCATTTGGTCATGGCGCAACAAAGTGGCGGTGGAATTGTCGCTTCAGATTGCTCCGTGGCTTTGATCAAAGTGGCGGCTTTGGCGAGCGATCGCCCCGGCATTTTGGACTTCATGGAAGTGACAGAAGGCGATGAAGTCAGAGCGAATCAAAAAGTTGCAGGACTCAAGGACGGGGTCGCTCGCGCTGCTCTCAAAACGGCTACCGACAAGGCTGCGAACGATGTTCAAGTCCGCTACGCATTGAAGGCGACGGAGTTCGCTGAAGTCGAATTGAGAATCGCTCAAGACGCCAATTCGCGCGTCCCTGGCAGCGTGCCGAAGTTAGAGATTGAAAAGCTCTCGCTCGGCGTGCAGCGTGGTCGTCTGCAAGGCGAGCAAGCTGTGTTCGAGCAAGCCGTCGCCAAGTCCACTCAGGAAGAAGCGGAAGAACAACTCAAGACCTACGAAGTCATTGCCCCCTTCGACGGCAAGGTCAGCAAGGTCTTGCTGAAAAAAGGAATGGCCGTGCGGCAAGGCGATCCAATCCTGGAGATCGTCAACACAGAACTGTTTAAGGTGGAGGGCTACTTATCCGTCGCGGACTCCTACAAGGTGAAGGAAGGCGACGATGTCGTGTTGCAGATCACGTTTCGCGACTCGAAACAAGGAGTTCAGCAAGTCGTGAACACGCCGTTTCATGGCAAGGTGAAGTACGTGGATCCACGCGTCGAAATCACCAGTCGTGTCAAAGTACTGGCCTATGTCGAGAACGTGGACGGGCTTCTCAAGGAAGGTTTGCGAGGCACGATGCACATCAAGTCGGCCCCGGCAAATCCCTTTCGTGCAGAACGCACTCGGTAATGAATCACACCATCGTCGCTAGATCGCCCAAGTGCACTCAGCTCGGGTTGACTTGGACAACTCGGCCTGATGCTCACTCAGGCTCCAAGTCGCAAATCGAGTGACGTTCGGAGAGACGAGAGCGTTTTGCCAGAACTCGTCCTGCTTGCCCCCGGTGTCTCTGCTTTAGTTCTCAGTTCACGAGGTCACCTTGATCACCGCGAATGCTCCCGCGATGACGCCTTCCACTCGGCGGCCGATCCCGCTTGAGATGCGGAAGGATCTCGTCATCAAGCGGATCGACTACGGCGGAGTCGGCTATTGGGTCGTCAAAGACCCCGCCGGTTTGAAATACTACCGCCTACAGCAAGAGCAGTACGAAGTGCTCCGCCTGCTCAACTCCGAACGCAGTCTCGAAGATGTGCGCGAAGGCATGCTCAAAGTCATGCCGACCGTGCGTCTGCAACTCTCGGACATTCAGCATCTCATCACCGACCTGCATGAGAAGGGACTCGTCTACTCGAACCGCGAAGGTCAAGGCGCGTCGCTGCTGAAGAAGAACTGGGACGAGAAGAAAAAGAAGTTCTGGAACACACTTCGCAGCTTGCTCTACCTGCGTTTACCCGGCTGGGATCCGCATCAGACGCTCGAAGTCATTCATCCCTTCTTCAAGTGGCTGTTTACACCGCTCGGAGTAGGGATTTACTTGGTAATTGTGGTCTCCGCATGGCTGCTGCTGGGGGTGCAGTTCGACACCTTCCGACAGCAACTGCCGCACTTTCAAAGCTTCTTTGGTTGGCCCAATCTGATTTGGCTGTGGGTCACGCTGGCGTGCTGCAAGATCATCCATGAATTCGGGCACGGTCTGAGTTGCAAACACTTCGGTGGCGAATGTCACGAGATGGGCGTGATGCTGCTCGTCTTCAGCCCGTGCCTCTATTGCGACGTGTCGGACTCGTGGATGCTGCGCAATAAGTGGCATCGCATCATCATCGGCGCGGCGGGTATGTATATCGAAGTGCTGTTGTCAGCCTTTGCCATCTTCATCTGGTGGTACACCAAGCAAGGCTTGCTGCATAACCTCGCGCTCAACATCTTCTTTGTGACGACGATCACGACGGTCATCTTCAATGCGAACCCGCTGATGAGGTTCGACGGCTACTACATGATGTCCGACTTCTTGGAGATCCCGAATCTCCGACCGAAGGCTGACAAACTGTTGCGGGAATACTTCGCTTGGTATTGCCTGGGCATCGAGTCAAAACCAGACCCGTTCATGCCCGAGACAGGCCGTCATTGGTTCATCCTGTTTGCGATTACGGCGGGCATCTATCGCTGGTTCGTCGTCGTGGCGATCACCATTTTTCTCTACACAGTTCTGAAGCCATACAAGCTGCAAAGCATTGGCGCGACGATGGCCGTTTTTTCCCTGGCGACGATCGTCGGCAGCATGGCCTACAACCTGTACCAAATCATCTCGGCCCCGAGGATCGAACCCATGAGCCGTCCCAAAATTGCGATCACGCTGTCGCTGTTGGCCTTCGTCATCATCGGCGGCCTCAGCATTCCGATTCCATGGCACCTCGAAGCGTCGTTCATCATCGAACCTAAAGATGTGCAGCACGTCTACACGAAGACGCCGGGGCAATTGCTGGAGGTCAAAGTCAAGCCTGGTGCCAGCGTGCAAGAAGGAGACATCATCGCGTTGCTCCGTAATCAAGAGATGGAAGATGAGAAGCGCAAGCTCGAAGTCCAATTAGCGATTCAAGAAGAAGAGAAGTTCACCCAAATTCGGCTGCGTGATGAGGGTCAAGTGCTTGTCGCAGAAAAACGAATTGAGTCTTTGAAAGAACAGTTAGCAGAGGTGAATCGCAAGCTCGATGACCTCGTGGTGGTAGCTCCCGTGAACGGAAAAGTGATTGAAGCACCGCGCACCAAGGAACCCCCGATCGAACAGCGGCGCACGCAACTGGTGAGTTGGCACGGTTCGGTTCTGGAAGCGCGTAATCAAAATGCCGTTCTGGAAGAGCGCACACACCTCCTAAGCATTGCCCCCAATGATCACTACCAAGCCATCGTGTTGATTGATCAGGGTGACCGAAATGAGATGGAGCAAGAGGGCGTCAGCTTGACGGCTCAACTTGATAAGGCGCAGGCCGAGAAGACCAAGATCGAACTCAGGTTCACGCACTTGCCATTCACGAGCTACGAAGGCACGGTCAAAGAGTTTTCAAAAGAAGCGCTCGACTATGTCCCAGAGTTGCTCTCGAACAAATTGGGCGGCGACTTGCCGACTGTGACCGACAAGCAAGGCCGCGAGAAACTCGTCAGCAGTGTTTATCAAGCGACGATCGATCTCGAAGAAGACAACGAAAAACTGCGATCAGGTATGCGCGGCAAGGCGCGGTTCGAAGTCGATAAACGCTCGGCGGGATCATGGCTGTGGCGCTACATTCGCCAGACGTTCCACTTCCGCTTGTGATGTGAACACTGAGCACGAAACAGGCACGCAATCTTGCACGTCACCCATAGCGTCAAATTCGAAATCTCGCCGTTCTGGCAGCACGAGTGGCCGGATTGCGTGTTCCTTTTGGACTGCGGGAATTCTTTCCCGCTTTGCGGCTGTGCCGCTTTCTTTCCGCGTTCGAGAACGAAAAGGTGCGGCTCAGCCAATCAAGGGCTCGGTTCCATCAGCCCGGCATCAGAACTCGTGAGGAGCAGGAATCGACGAGCAAGGCCACCCACAGGGTGGCAGGGAACTTTCAGAGGAAGCGTCCATCACGGGCATGTGAACAACATGGATCTAGGATAAATGTTCAAGTGCCATTTTGAGAACACCTGAAAATCATTCGATGAGTCTTCGTGCTCCAGTATTGGCGGCGATGGAATCAACCACGCGGGGCACACGATCGGCGCGACGGATGAACTCGGCATGACCGCTGTGGAAGAAGTGCATCACATCCGTGGCTTGCACGTCACGCTGCTGCGACTGCTCGGACTCGATGACAACAAGCGGACCTACTATCACGCCGGCCGCTTCAAGCAACTCAGTTAGTTTGGTGGCGCAGTGATCGAGACGCTGATTGGCTGAATGCACCGCGAGAGCGTTCCAAAAACGACCGGCTATCGCAGCAAGCCACATCAATAAAAACGCCCTGCGAGATCGTGATCGACCGCGCAGGGCGAGGAACATTCAAGCCAAGCGACTCACATTCAAATATGTGAGCGAGATTAAACCAGACCAGAGAAGCGACTGCTGAGCAGTTCATCGAGTCTCGGACTGCCGCCGTCGTTCTCCAAAATCGACGAAAACAATCGCACCATCACCTGCTGAAAGCGCGGACGGCAGACGGAGTAGAAGTTGTGCTTGCCGTCGCGACGCACTTTGAGCAACTGTGCTGACTTGAGCAGCGCCAAATGATGGCTCACCGCCGGTTGGCTTTGAGCGAGCCGTTCGCACAGTTCAGTGACATTCAGCTCAGGCTCACGGAGCAGATAGAAGACAATCTTCAGACGATGCGGGTCGGCCAGCATTTTGCAGACGTTGGTGATGTCTTCCTGCAAATCCAACGGCAGCTCAGGGATGATTCCCGGCAGAACTTCTGGCGACTCCAGTGTAGCAACCATGTCATTTCCATTCTGTATTTCGGCCTTGTGAGAACGCCCCTGCGGTCATCATCCGGGCCGAGGACGGTGCGGAAGATACGAATGGATCAACAACCTCTGTAGGGTGTTTTTCGTTAATGTTTCCTGAATTCAAGCCGTGTTGATGTACTGATCTCTTCGAATGGCTCAAAGAGTGGTGCCCATTGACAGGCTGCCAGCCTGGAATTCCCGGCCCCCGATGGATGCCCTGGGAATCCAGCTCTGGATGCTCTGCGGACTTTCCCGCAAGAGCCACGCGGTCACACATCAACCTAAGGTTTCATCACCGGCGCGAGGATGCGTGAGGCGTGCTGTTTGTTGTGATGGATTGTGTTCGTGGCGGATTGGGCGTCGGCGGGGAACTCGATTGTTAGAGGCTTGCCGTTTTGGGGATTGGGTTCGTAGAGCGGGGCTCCGGTGCTCGCGATTGTCACCCGGATGCGATGGCCTGTGTTGAAGATTTGGCTCAGCCAGCCGATGTCGTAAGTCACGGGGTAGACCTTGCCGGGCTCCATCAGGACTTCTTTGTCGAAGCCCTCGCGGTAGCGCGCTCTCAAGGGGTAGTCGATGATCAAGATCGAGCGGCCGTCGGGGTAGACGTCGCTCACGCGCACGATGAAGTCGGTGTCCTTCGCGGTTGAGGAGACGAACAACTCGGCGCGGACTCGACCGGTCCATTCGACGGGCTCGGTGAGCGGCTCGGTCGTGAAGGTGCGGACTTCCTTCTGAGTCTCGAACGGCCGCGCGTCCTTCGCTCCGGGGAAGCCGGCTCCGGGGATCGACATCGGCTGCAGCGGGTCGCTGATGTAACTTGTACTACCCGTCGCTTCGGTTGGGGCTTTCATCGAAAGGGCGCCGCTGGCTGCGAGATACATCGGCGTTATCTCGGCCTTTGGCGGGAAGTCGTTCGCGGTGCGCCAGACGTTGCCCGGAGCACCCGCTTCTCCGACCGCGCCCATGACGTAGTAGCGCACGGCGGAGTCTTTCTCGACGCCGTTGTTCTCGCCCTTGAGGTAGTGGTTGAACCAGCGCGTCATGTGCTCGACCTCGGGCCATGTCGCGTTCTCGGGATAGATGAGGTCGCCGTTCTTGCTGACCTTGTTCAACCGACCGTGCAGCCACGGGCCGATGATGAGCTGCTGCTGGCAGCGCGAGTTCGCTCCGCCCTTCTTCTGACGGCCAATGAAGCTGTCGATCGAGCCTTGATTCATGAAGTCGTACCAACTGCCGATCGTGAAGCAGGGCACGTTCATCTTGTCGAAGTGCAGCGAGCAATCCTCATCGCGCCAGTAGTCGTCGTAAGTCGGATGCGAGAACCACTCGGCCATCAACTTGCGATTGTCCGCCGGATCGCGAGCAATCTTATCCATGCTCTTGAACCGCTCGGGTCTCGTTAAGCCGCCGACGCGATAGCCTTCCTGATAGAGGCTCAAGCCGGTGTCGACCATGTATTGAGCGACGAGATGCGGCGGCTGAGTGACTGCTAAGAAGTTCTGGGCATAGCCGCCTTGCGAACTGCCGAACGTGCCGACTTTGCCCGTGCTCCAGCTTTGAGTCCCGAGCCACTCGCACGTGTCGTAGCCATCTTTGAGCTCGCCCCAAGCGAGTGCTCGATAGCCGACCCACTGACCTTCGGACTGATGCGTGCCGCGATAGTTGACCATCGCGACCACGAACCCGCCCTCGGCCATCTTCGCCGCCGCCTTCCTCGTGCCGACGCCCGTGATGTCGGCATACCGCTGCTCGAACAGCACCGGCCATTTGCCCTCACCCGCCGGGAGGTAGAGGTACGCCGACAGCTTCTTGCCGTCGCGCATCGGGATCATGACGTGCTTCTCGGTGATGGTTCCGAGATCAACCGGGGCTTGCGCGCAAGCCGTCGAGGTCACGAGCAGCAGACCGAGCATCAACAACGAACGCAGCAGTGGCATGAGCATTCCTTTCACGAGCGAGGAGCGAGTCAGCACAACGCGGGTTGAGATGCTCGGGGGCGTCGAACGAATTTGGAATGCTCGCAGGATCGTTGTTGCCGAGATGACCGGCACAATCGGAGCGGCTCGCTCGGCATCCCAAACTGGCTTGCCGCGCCGCATGTGACTTCGTGACATAGGCTGAAGCGGATCCGAATTCCTGTCCTGACGGTTCCGACCGAACTTGTGGAGCACGTTTTCAACGTGCTCGTTTCGCTGGAAATGAGGCTCGTTGAAAGCGTGCCCTCCGTGAATTCCGCAGTTCGGTTGGAAGCGTCTGCCTCTTTCTGGATGAAGTCCTCGCGATGCAGTTTTCTCGCATGCCACTGTTCTTTCTCCTCGCGCTGTTGGTCAGCGGCTCAACCGCTCAAGAGCAACCGGCTTCTGTCGAGCAGCCTCAAGCCGAGCAGCCGGCTCCGCCATCCGCTCCCGAGTCGGCGCCGGATCTCACACTCGGACTGATGCCGAAGCATGAGACGGGGGCGTTGCGCTTTCTTGAAGCTCATCCCGAGTACGACGGTCGCGGGACGATCGTCGCGATCTTTGATACTGGCGTTGATCCGGGAGCCGCCGGTTTGCAACTCACGACGGACGGGAAGCCGAAGGTTATCGACCTCGTTGATGCGACCGGCTCGGGCGATGTCGAGATGACGGTCGTTACGAAGCTGGCTGACGGAAAAATTACCGGGCGCACGGGACGAACTCTGAAGCTCGGTGCCGACTGGAAGATTCCGACCGGAGAAGTGCGACTCGGCATGAAACGCGGCTTCGAACTCATCCCGCACGACCTGCTGCCGCGCATGTTGGAACATCGCAAGAAGAAATTCCTCGAAGAGCATCGCCGCCTCGAAGCGGAGATGCGCCGTGAGGTCGAGAACTTCGATGCGAAGACTTCAAAGATCGAGAAAGCGGAACTCGAACGACGGCTCGATCGTTTCATCGCCGCCGGACAGAACTACGAAGACGACGGGCCGATCCATGATTGCGTCGTCTTTCATGACGGCACGCTTTGGCGAGCGGTCGTCGATACCGATGAGGACGGCGATCTCGGGGAAGAAAAGTTACTCACCAATTTCCGCACCGAGCGCCAGTACGCGACCTTCGATGACGTCTCGCTGCTGAACTTCGCCTGTAACATCTATGACAACGGCAAGACGCTCTCGATCGTCATCGACTCGAACCCGCACGGCACGCACGTCGCGGGCATCGTCGCCGCGAACTTTCCCGAGCAGCCCGAATGGAACGGCGTCGCACCGGGGGCTCAGATCGTCTCCGTGAAGATCGGCGACACGTACATCGACGGAATGGAAACTCCCGCTGGCTTGCTGCGAGCAGTCAAAGCGGTACTCGATAACAAGTGCGATCTCGTCAACATGAGCTTCGGCGAACCGACGAAGACGCCCGATCGCGGGCTCGTTGTGAAGCTGTATGACGAACTCGTCGACAAGCACGGCGTCATCTTCTGTGCGAGCGCGGGCAATGCCGGACCGGCACTCTCGACTGTCGGTGCTCCCGGCGGCACGACAACGTCGATCATCGGCGTCGGGGCGTATGTCTCGCCCGAGATGGCAGCCGCTCAATACGCATTGCGCGAACGTGTCGGCGAAACGGCCTTTAGTTGGACATCGCGCGGCCCGACTTTCGACGGCGATCTCGGCGTCGACCTCTTCGCGCCCGGAGCAGCGATCGCTCCCGTGCCAACATGGACGCTCAACCGTTCGATGCGCATGAACGGCACGTCGATGGCGTCGCCGAATCTCTGCGGCAATTTTGCGTTGGCGCTGTCGGGGATGAAGCAGAGTAATTTGAAGTACTCGCCAGTTTCGGTCGAACGCGCGTTCGCGAATACCGCGCGTCGCATCGAGAGCAGCGATGTCTTCGCTCAAGGAGCGGGACTAATTCAGGTTGATGCGGCGTTCGAAGCGCTCGTCCGCGATGTCGAGAAGAAGGCTGAGTCGCAGCGGTTCGAAGTCCGTCTTCCTCAAACAGGTGCGCGCGGCATCTATCTGCGCGACCCGCTCGAAGTCGGCGAGTTCTGCGACTCGCGCGAATACGTCGTGCAAGTGACGCCGAACTTTCATGAGAGCGTGACAAGCGCCGAGAAGCATGCTTTTCAAATGCGCTGCACGCTCGAAAGCACTGCCGAGTGGGTGCGGTGCGGCGAGCAAGTGACGCTTACTTCGAGCGGTCAGTCGCTCAATGTCTTTGTCGATCCGCGCGGACTTTCGCCCGGTGCGCACTTCGCCGAAGTGCTCGGCTTCGATGCTGACGATCACGATCGCGGTCCGCTCTTCCGAATTCCGGTCACCGTCTGCCGCACGATCCCGGTCGTGCGCGACGACGCTGAAGTCGTCCCCGATGTCGCGACTCTGCGCGGTCAGCAACTCAATGAAACGATTCGCGACTTCGCTCCCGGTCGCATCGAGCGGCGCTTCATTCCGGTGCCGAGCGGTGCTGCATGGGTCGATATCAAAATCAAACAAACGCCGCGTGAGAACGGCGGCCGATCACGACTCTTCATGCTGCATGCCGTGCAAGTCATTCCCGGTTTGAGCTACCGCGAAGCCGAGCGCAACGCACCGACTCCATTGAATGCAGGCATCGAAGTCTTGCAGAGCTTCCCGGTCGAACCCGGTCGCACCTTAGAGCTTGCGATCGCTCAATTCTGGAGCAGTCTCGGCACGTGCGATGTCGAGTACGAACTTCTCTTCCGAGGATTCGCCCCCGATCAACGCGAAGTGCGGCTTGCTCCCGGCGACGTTGCCGCGCGAGTCGAAGTGCGGAGCGAGTACGAACCCGAGCACGTTGCACCTAAAGCGACGCTTACCGCGCTACGGCGACAACTCAAGCCGACGAACGCGTCGATCAAGTCGGCGTCCGTTGAACGCGATAACTTTGATTCCGCTCGCGCGTTCGAATTGCTGACACTGACTTATGACTTCGATCAACCCGAACCCGGCAGCGTTACTCCGCGCTTCGGAGCGACGGACGATCTGCTTTACGACTCCGAGTACGGCGGCGTCTTATGGACCATCTTCGACGCGAACGGTCGGCGAGTCGGCACCGATGACGTCTTTCCGCATGCGGTCTCGCTCGCGAAAGGTAAGCACACTCTGAAGCTCGAACTGCGTCACTTCGAACGCGCGAAACTCGACGGCATGAAGTCGTTGACGCTTACCTTGGAACGACCGCTGCCGAGCCCGATCTCATTGCCGATCTATGCGTCGCTCGCCGACGCGCAGCATCTCGGAGCCCGCTTCGCTTCACGCACGTTGCTCGCCGGAGAACGCGCACGCGTCTTCGTCGGCAATGTCTCGAAGGGACAACTCCCCAGCTTCGCGCAAGCGGGAGACGTGCTCATCGGCTCGATCACTTACGGCAGTGAGAGCACGCATCGCGGTCCCGCCGATCGACCGGGCGGATACGTACTTTCCGTTGCAGTCTCTGCTCTTGATGCCCCATTCGCCCCGTCAGCGGTCCCTTTGGAGCCACTTTGGATCGCCGACGATGCTGAACCAGCAAAGACGCCTGAAGAAAAAATTGCTCGGACTACTCGCGACGCGAAACGGCAACTGCTGCATGCAACGTCGATCGACTCTGACCGCGCGCTGTTCGACAGACTCGCGGACGATCTCCTGAGGGAAACGCCGAACGACCTCACGGTGCTCGTCTCGAAGTTACGCAAGCTCGATGCGTCACCGAAGCGAGACGACAACCTCGAAGAAGTCATCGCCGCTGCGGATGCGGTGCTCGCTCAATTGAATGGCAACGACATCGCGGCGGCTCTCACTCCGATCAAACCCGCTGCCGGTGACGCCGAGGCCGCTAAGAAGCGCAAGCAAGCCGACGCATTGAAGCCGCTGCTCATCGACACCCTCTACCGCAAAGCCCGCGCGGTCGGTCATCAAGAGCTGCCCGAAGTCCTCGCGAAGAAACCAATCGCCGATCAGAAGGCGCACGACGAAGTCTTCGAAAAGACGTTCGCCGAACTGCAACGCTGGGTCGACACAACCGACGCCGCGTACTTCCTGTTACATATGCGGCGAGCCTCGAAGAAGGGCCTCTACGGCGAGTCGCTGCAACTGCTCGACCGCCACTTCTCAAAGTCGACACCGAACTATTGGCACTTCGAGAAGCGTCGCGAACTCTTCGAGAAGCTTGGCTGGAAACAACTCGAAGCCGCCGCCCTGCGATCGCGGATGACAGCCTTCCCGAATGGCGAACCGAAGTAATTTGGCGAGCATCCCCTTCTGCGCTGCGAGTGAGTAACGTCGCGACGGTTAAAGTCTCGATAGGTCCTCATGAAAGGCAGAAGGATGACGCCGTCTCTGACAACTGGTCCGACATGGACTCGATGGTGCGTGGCGTTACTTGTGATTTGGGTCCGTGCGAATCACATCGAAGTGTCGTCGTGTGCCGCAGAGAACTGGCCGACGTTGCCTATCCAGGATCAACGTGTGGAATTGCCTGCTCAGGAATGGCCACTGCGTCCCGGTCCGCGCACCATCTCGGTACTGGTGCATTATCCCAGAGGTAAGCTCGCTCATGTGACCGAGCAGACAGGGCTCATGCTCACGCTGCATAACTGGGGTGGTACGGACTGTGTCGGCACGGCGAGTCCGCAAGTGCTCGCTGCAAAGTTGAACGTCGTTGCGATCTGCGTGAACTACTTGCAGAGCGGCCCGAAGGATTCGATCGAAGGTCCCGAACCGTATGACTTCGGATACCTGCAAGGGCTCGATGCGCTACGGACGCTGCATTGGATGTTTGATGGTCTGACTCAGAAGCAAGTCAAGTTCGCAACTGATCGGTTCTTCGCGACGGGTGGTTCGGGCGGAGGCAACGTCACCTTGATGGCCCAAAAACTTGCGCCGCGCACCTTCACCTGCGTCGTTGATCTGTGCGGCATGAAAAAACTCAGTGACGACATCGCTTTCAATGTGCCTGGCGGCAGCGACCTCAATGCCCGTTATCGCCGCGAATCCGAGCATCTCTATGCACTGACTCGTGATCATCAAGAATTAAGATGGCTCGGTAATCCAGATCACCTCCGTGTGCAGGCGGCGCTCGGCTCATCAGCAAAGATTGTGAGCGTGCATGGAATTGACGATCGCATTTGTCCCTTTGAGGACGCGCAAGAGTTTGTGGCCAATGCACTCACTGCGAAGCTCGACATTCAGTCGCACTTCATTGGCAAGGCAGATCTCGACGGCAAAGTGTTCACAAGCACCAGCCATTCATTGGGCAATCGCACCGAAATTGTCTTCAAAGTCGCTGGGCAATGGCTGACGCCGACTGAGCCAACCGCGCTACGTCGCTCGGGACCGACAGACTTCGAGCGTCGCGAAGACATCCGCTATCCGACGAGCAACGGCGCGTTCGTGATTTCATATCGCGAGGGTTATCCGATCGGTCGTTTTGAGCCCGCTGCTCAACCGCCGAAGTACACGAATCATCTCGATGTGCGGCACTACCTCGACTCCAACGGGCAACGGCAGCCGATCAAGACGATTGACGATTGGATGATTCGTCGTCGCCACATTCAGCAACACCTGGAATCTGCGATGGGCCAATTGCCCGGACCCCTGCAACGAATGCCACTTGACGTAAAGGTCACCGAGGAATCGCGAGTCGGCACAATCATCCGCCGCAAGCTGACTTACCAATCCGACGCAGCGACCCGGGTGCCTGCCTACCTCTTCATCCCCGAACACTCTGCAACAGGGAAGTTGCCCGCAGTGCTCTGCCTGCAGCAGACAACGAACGCCGGGAAGGCCGAACCCGCTGGATTAGCAGGCGACCCGAGCCTGCATTACGCGTTGCAACTCGCACAGCGCGGCTATGTGACGCTCGCGCCAGATTATCCGTCGTTCGGCGAATACAAGCACGACTTCGGCCCGGCAAGCGGTTATGCGAGCGGTTCGCTGAAAGCCGTTTGGGACAACATTCGAGCAGTCGATTTGCTGCAATCGTTACCAATGGTCGCTAGCGAGCGCCTGGGCGGCCTCGGTCATTCACTTGGTGGGCACAACGCCATATTCACGGCAGTCTTCGAGTCGCGTCTAAAGGTACTCGTTTCGAACTGCGGTTTTTGCACCTTTCAAAAGGACGACGTTCCCAGTTGGAACGGTCCGCGCTACATGCCGCGCATTCAGACGCTCTTTCAGAACGACGCCGCGCAGGTGCCCTTCGACTTTCCGGAACTCATCGCGAGCCTCGCTCCGCGACCGTTTCTGGCCTCAGCAGCCGAGGATGACAACGACTTCGACATCGCTGGAGTGCGCGATTGCGTGGCCGCCGCACGACCGATCTATGAATTGCTCGGACAGAAAGACTCGCTCGAAGAATCCTATTATCCCGGTCCGCACGCATTTCCCGAGCATGCGAGAGCACGAACCTACGAGTTCTTGGACAAACACTTGAAGTAGGGACGAAATCGCACAGCGACGGCGCAACAGATGAAATCGCCCCCATATGAGAAAAGCGGTTCGCCTCACGAGGTCCGGTTAGAAGCTGCTCGTGATGCGATTTCGCTACATGTCGCCGGAAGAACTCGATTTTTAACCGCTTTCGCCGGGACTCTGGCGTGACATACCCTTGCGATCGGCTCAATCGGACTCTCTCGCCAATTGGCAAGGTCATCCCAGTCTCGCCCTGAAGGTAGTCAGGAACGTTCTGAGAGCGAAAAAAGTTCGCTCGTCCGGAGCGCCTCAAGGACGCTCGAAAACCCGTGCTAGGTTCTAGTTGGTTTCGGTCACGAACACCGTGAACCCGTTGCTGAATTTACTCGGCAGCGAACTCTGGCACTGCTGACCCCGGTTGGCACAACAGGTTTCGGACGCGATGAGCTACCTACAGCGATTCATCAAGAACAAGTACCGCGACGGACAGCCCCAACGAGGCCAAAGCAGCTTCGAGAGCTTGAGCGAAGATCAGCTTGAAACTCACCTGCGAATTGCTCGCTATGGTCGTTTCACGCTGACCAACGCGATTCGTCCGTCGTACGACTTGCAGGTCGTGCCGAAAGCTGGCTTTCGACACGACAAGTACCGAGACGAGCAAACTGGCGTCGAAATTCCAGTCGTCATGGCGTCCGTGTCTCGAGAAGAATTGATCGACGTCTTCTTCGAAATGCTGGACCCCATGGGCGAGCAGGTGGACGTCGTGCTGGAATCCAGCCACGAATGCGATCACGGTGGGCATCACGATTTCGTTCGTGAATCGATCGATCTTCCGATCCTCAAGAGCGTGCTGCTCGACTATGAGGACTTGCTACTCGACGACGGCTGCACCGGTATCGCAGTTATGAACCCAAACATGCCGATGGAAGTGCAGTTCGATGAGCACAAGTTATTGATCGCCTACGGCCAAAGTTTAGATCACTTCGAATCGACGCTCGACCGATTCGCAATCGACTGCGAAGAAGCAATGCGATTCATCACTGAAGCAGAGCACGTTCATTCGTCGAGCGAAGAATTCATGCGCCGCTTCGAGCAATTGAAATTCGATTTAGCAGTCGACGACTAGCCAACCAGCGGCAAATAAATATTACCTTTCAAAAACGAGAGCCGATCAGACGATGCCTGATCGGCTCCCTTTGTTTTACGCTTATTGCTTAGGTCAATACACGGACGCATTTCTGGTGCCAAGGCTGAGAGTAGCCTGCGGCGCATCGTTGTCAGACTCGCGATCGCTTATCAGATCAATTCGCTGACCAACGAACGGTTGTCGACGAGAAACTGCGGACGACCATTGGGGTCTTGCAACACCGCATGATCTGGATCGATACCCAACTGCTTATAAATTGTTGTGAAAACATGCTGAAGATGCACAGGACGATCCTGAGCAACCTCGCCGAGACGGTTCGTTGAACCAATCACCTGGCCATGACGAAAGCCCCCACCGGCGAGAAACACAAAGGCTGCTCGCGACCAGTGATCTCGCCCAGCAGTCCCATTAACACGCGGAGTTCTTCCAAATTCTCCGGACATCATAATGATGGTATCGTCGAGTTGTCCGTGGGCGTCGAGATCTTGGATCAACGCGCTGAGGCCGCGATCTAACGCGGGGAGTTGATCTCTTAACGTCACGAAATTCTGACTATGAGTATCCCAGCCTCCCCAAGAGAAGGACACGCAACGCACGCCCGTCTCGATTAAACGCCGAGCCACAAGAAAGCGTTCAAGGTCACGACGATTACTAATCCCGTATCGATCCACTGAACGTGGATCAGCCTGCGAGGTATCCAGCGCCTTCGCGATCGCTCCAGAAGTGATGATACCAACAGCTCGCTCAGAGAAACTATCAAGCGCATTCATCATACCGCTAGCGTCGACATCACGGCGTATCTTGTCAAAACCGCTCAGTAAGTTGCGACGCTCAGCCAGTCGTGTACTGCTTATACTTTGATTCAACTTGAGATTTGAACGTCCCTCGCCATCAGGCCTGTATGGAGCAAAGATCTGACCTAAGAAGCCAGGATTCGACGAACCAGTCAAATCAACGAATGTCGGAGCAGTGCCTGCAACGGTCGTCTGAGCAGGACTCCACAACTTTGACATCACCGAACCAATGCTGGGACGACCGCCGATCGACATCAACGATGTATTAGGCCACCCGGTATCGGACTGAATGTTGGTATGTTCGTCGTTCATACCGACAATCGAACGGATCGCCGTTATCTTGTCCGCCGATTGAGCCAGTAGTGGCATGTGCTGACAAATCTCAAAACCAGGAACATTAGTAGCGATGGGCTCGAACTCACCCCGGAACTCTTTTGGAGCATTCGGCTTTAAATCAAATGTATCTAAGTGCGAAGGCCCTCCACTTAGAAAGATATTGATAATGTTCTTCCGGGTTGCTCTGTCATCTGCCGATGACTCAGACCTCAGAAGCGTTGGCAGCGACAGGCCGCCGAATGCCAAACTACCAATTCTGAAAAACTCGCGACGGCCGATGCCGTCACAGTAGCCATACTTATTGCCGTACCAATTCAACATTTGAGTGGCCTTTCTGTTGTCGAGTCGAAGCCGTAAAAACTCGGCACCCGCTGCTGCGAAATCCTCAACTCGCGAGCGAGACAACACCATAGCCAATGCATCGACGAAATCAAATGCGACGATGACTGGGAGTTTGATGCAACCCACCGAATACCCAAGTTCGGCAGTTGCTACACAGCTTAGTTAGTCGCCGATCGTACGAAGACGTGGTCACAAGCAGAGCCTGCAGGACTTAAGCCGGACCAAAAATCGTCGGCTAACACGGATATCTGGGACAGATTCGCCCAGAGGATATCGCCCGTGTACCTCGAAGTGGTACCATTAGTGCGGCTATATCCGAGACGTAGCATTACTACCAACTGAGGCATCACCATACGGCCAACGTAGATAACCTAACAATGCTAAGAACTTGACAGAATGACTGTTTGGCGAGTGCAATCCTGGGCAATAGCAAGCAACTACGAACCCGATCTCAACTCCAAATCATTGTCGCGGTAGCCTCGGGGTTTCATTCCAGTCAATGATCCGCACAGAGCCTGACTTCCCCACGTATTCATAGGCGCCAATCTCAAAACCGCGAAACGCAGGGCGGACATTATTGGCAATATCCGTAGTCAAAATGAGGCGTGCGTCAATCCCTGCATTGATCGCCGGAGACCCCATCGCCAACTCATAGTTTCCATTCAAGCGATCAACAAAGCGCGGTGGTTTAACAACGTCACCTGGTCCACGAGTAGTTCCATAGTACTTACAGCTCTGGCCAAAAAGCAGATTATTTCCGGCGTCAATGGGCGCATTATTAAGTCGATATATCCCATATGAATTCGTTTTCTGAGACGCCCTATCGCCGTAGCTGATGATGTTATTCTTAACCCTGACTCTACCACCATGATGATAGACGCCAACATAAGCATCAACGATCGTGTTATTCCAAACGTCGAGCAGTCCGGAACCAACGTGCGACACGACCCCATAAGAACCACCGCTGATTAGATTATTCACAATTTCGCCACTGCCAATCTGCTGAGTTCCAATCCCATGTGCATTGCGATGAAACCGACTTCGTCGCACAGCGAGACTCGACATTTGAGGTTCACGTAACGTCCGAGCATAGATCGCATATCCGCCGTTATCGGAAAATGTCGTTTCAACAATAGTAGCCGATGCGTCGCTCATCATAAGCCCATAACCGCGATTTCCACTGATAGAGGAATCGATCACATTGGTCTTCGCGTTATAGATAACTACACCATTGCCGCTTCCACTCTGAACCGCCGCACGCTGCAGAGACACTGACGCATCGGGCAAAACGGAAACAGATAAACCCACTCCATTATCCGAGAGCACCGAATTTCGTATAGAGATGGCTTGTTTCAGAACCGCAACATCCGAGTTCTGCACAAGCAATCCATTACCGGTATGGCCAGAAATTGTCGTATTCGAAACATCCACACTCAACCCGTTGGTATGACATACGCCATTGACACCACCCCTGATCGAGGAATTACGACAAGTCAATGCCCCATGATAGTGCTGTACACCATCCCTATTTCCGCTTAGCGTCACATCATCCAAGGACAGATCGCCCCGATTCACATAAATTCCACAATCATTGCCAGATATCTCAATCCCAGAATCGGCCGCAAGACCGAAGTCTCGCTGATAGAACCCCAACCCATAGCCATTGTTGAGAAAACAAGATTTCTGGTTTTTGGAAACAGAAAAATTTGAGTTAACCCAATAAGCTCCCCAATTCGAATTATTCTCAACAGTAAGGTTCGACACCAGACTTTGCCTGTTAGCACTCATATCTTGAACAAAAACACCATTTGCATTATCGCTAATAGTGCAATCCGACAGCGAAACATTCTGCCCAGAGAGATAGACTCCCCAGCCAGTCCCACCCTTGACTACGCTACGAGCAAGCTTGCAACTAGTAAAATCCTTCGCATAGATCGAATAGACTCCACCTGCAACCTTGGTGTCGCTTAACGACAACGTTCCTCCAGTAACGTAAATAGGGTAGTTGCACCCAGAAATAATAGTCTTTGAGAAGGTGCTGTTGCTATTAATCAAGTACCAACCCAGATGGACTCCCTTAAATTTGACATTCGAATTCTGAGAAACGTCCACTTTCGAGTTATAGGCTAGCACGCCATAAGTACCGTTTTCAAAACTGAGATTTCCGACGTCAAGATTAGCCATCACCACTGGCTGCACAACAACTCCATGAGAACAGTCTGTAAAAAAACTGTCTCGAACAGAACTCGACGCAGCATTCGATGCCACTTGCCAATTAGACGATGAGTTAGCAAAGCGACAATTGCGAATCGAAAGCGACTTTACATTACTAGTTGCATATATCGATCTTACGTTGCGACTGAACTGGCAGTTCCGAACCGTAAGATCTCCGGTGTGACATAAGATCGAGTATGATTCAGCGTCTGCAAAACTAAACGAGTCAACCGTAATCTGCGGGCGAGAGCCGTCCGTACGACTTTCGACAAAGATTGCACACTTATTGCGTTGCAAGCTAATTCTGAGTGATGGATCTAATGTAATATCTTTCAACCTCGCGTCGACCCAAAGTCCGTAAGCATTGTCGTTGATCGAAACGTTGTCGAACGACACTCCCAGCTTGGGAACGAGTACGCCGTAAACACTATTCGAGAAGGATGAATCTGCAATCTGAATAGGTTCCACTTCTGTCTGAATCCACGCTCCGTATGCAGCTCCATTAATTGTGCATTTATCAATAAGGGCGGTGTCGCTTGTACCAATCGCAGGATACTGCAGGCCATCGAATGAGCTTGCCTGAATGACCACGTCACTGGACTCACTCGCATTGACTCCGTAAGTGCCTCCAACGAATGCCGAACTACTTATTTCGCAATTCGATTGCTTCCCGGTATATATCCCTCCCACCTGATCAGAAGCATGCGTGAAGCGACAACCAGAGACGGTTACTTCTGAGAATTCTAAGTTTTGAATATCGTATCCAGTTCCATTTAGAAACTGACAATCCAACACATCGTACATGCATTTTGCATAAGCAGAATTCGAGCCGCTGCTATAGGCGTATATTCCAGCACCAACCCCTTCGAATAAGCAACTACGAAATATGATCGTCGTGCAACCACGATTGAGGTGGACACCATGACTGGGACGCGTCGAGTGCTGGCTTTGGAATCTAAAGCCGCTTATTTCCCACAACGTCATCGCTTCGAGCTGGATTGCATAGTTACCAATATCACCGCGAAGTATTACGTCACCTCGATCACCGGTCTTGGCTCCATTAACATCCGCAATAAATCGAATGTTGTTGGTTGATGGCTCCGTAGTTCGAGTCACAGTGCGGCGGCCACCTCGAGCGCGGCGCTTGGTTGTGACAGGTTTAGTACTCATCTTGTTGAAGATGGTCGTACCGTCGTAAATACCAGCCCCCACATAGACTGTATCACCGATGGCGAGAGTTTCCTGAGAGACTCGCTTTAGACTCGCCCACGCGTTAGCAGGCGAAGTACCGGCGCGGGAGTCGTTGCCATTCTTGCGCACATAGAAGTCACGAGCATTCGCAGAGGCGCTGGTTGCGATCAGAATTAGGATTGTCAGAAGTCGTCGCCAAGTATTGGAAGTCATCATGTCACAAACCCGCAAGAGATGCCTCCATCCCACAATGAGCCTGGGTAGCCCGCTTGCCCGAAATGTCAGCCAATTTAGGAGTAGGATCGAGCTACTTGTTGAGTTTCGTGGGTACGTTTTCCGCTTGCCCAACTCTTCGTGTGTGAGCACGATGAGTTCTTGGTCCATGTGCCCCAATCAGCCTTAGGTATTACGGGCGAGGCATCGGGACATTGGGAAACACCGGTGGCAACGGAAGCTGTAAGCCGCCATCGATGCTTGGAGTCAGGGGAAAAGAGGCAGGTATCGGAAGACTTCCTGTTTTGGAGGCCACCGCTCTGACACGGGAAGCGGTTCGTGAGCTTGATGCGTCGTGGCTAGCAGCCAGCGCTTGATCGAACATATTCACAGTCCATCGTGCGCCGTTGAACTGCAACGTAATTGTCGGCTCTTGAAGTGAAATGACCTCAACGCCTTGCAAGACATGCCCTGGTTCAACGACGTCCGTAAGAGTTCCAATTTGCACCAAAGCGCGATCTTCACCACCTTCAATTTTTACAAACCCCAATAGCCGCACCTGAGGAGTGCCATCCGCACTTTTCGTCGCGTTTGAGACAAGCGCAGCGTCGAGTTGAGGTGGTGTGAAGAAGTCTTCGTTCTTAGGAAATGGGGGTACAAATCCCGCCGGAATCGGCTGACTCTCGCCGTCTTCGCCCCCTGCAACATCTGTGTGTTCATTCACAGTCGGCGTATCCGATTTCGTGTCATCCGCTTGCTGCGCGTTAGCAGCAGAACAACCGGCAAACAGCAATAGCGCTGCGAGAGCGAGTAACCATGTTGAGGGTTTCATGATGCGACTCCTTCTTGAAGTGAGACTTAGCAGTCTGCAGCGGCGGCAGATTTCAACGGTCCTTCAAGACATAGGTCGCGACGTGCGGCGTTGCCTCCGGACGCCAGCCATCAAGGCGCGATTCCTCACCGAAGCAGGGTTTTACCTGCGATGGCCCGCCCAGGAATTCGGTTATGTCGACTCGTGAGGATTGAGTCGAAGCGCATCGCCGCGACGGCGGTCAAAGAAGTTGCCACGCGAAATTGGCGACCTATTCGTCACCTGTCGCAAGCGATGTTGCCATTCACGCAGTGGAGTCCGTCATGACAGATAGCACCGAGAAGATTCTGGTTCTCGAACCCAATCAAGTGCAGGGCGAAGTCACTGCGTTCCGATTGCGACTGCTGGGATACCGAGCGCAGTGGATCAAGTCTGGGCTCGACTTCTGGTCAACACTTTACATGGAGCATCCAGACGCGCTGATCATCTCTCTCGATGGCGCACCGAAAGATGGTCTTGATGTGCTGGAGCAACTCGGCAGCGACCAACGTACGTCGCACATTCCGGTGATGGTGACGTCCATGAAGGCTGAACTGGATCTGGTGGAGAAAGCATGGAAGCTCGGAGGCAGAGATTTCCTCGTAACGCCGTTCGATCCCGCGATGCTCGAGCAGAAAATCGCAAAGTTGATGGAGCGACGCGTGAAGATCGAAGCCGAAGAGACAATGGTCGCCTAAGTGCCACTCCAACCATCACCCTTTTCAGAGCACCAGGAAGGATTTCACCGTCCTTCCAGGGTGCAAACTCTCTCCACTCTACGCACCAGCTTCAGCACTAATTAAGGCGGAGATCATGGCAGGCCGACTCGGTGACATCCTGATTGCTCGCGGCTTCGCATCGAACGAAGACGTCTCGAAGGCGCTGCTGACTCGTGGCATGCTCGGCGAGACGCTTCTGAAACAAGGCGTCATCAATCGTCTACAGTTGGGCGAGGCGCTTTCTGAGCAGTTTGAGGTGCCATTCGAAAACATCGTGCCAGAGGAAGTGCATGCTCAAATGGTGCGGCTGTTACCCGAAGCGTTCGCGCGACGTCGCCGCATTGTCCCTTTGCGTGTACGGCAAGGTTGGATGTTGTTGGGAATGGAGGCACCAGACGACATCGAAGCAATTTCTGAAGTCGAGCTCATCACGGGTTACAAAGTTGATCCGGCAGTCGGGCTCCGCGAAGACATCGCTAAGGTTCTCGACCGCAGCTTTGACGACCGAGTTTCAGCGCGACAGACAGCAGTCGACATCCACCTCGAGGAACTGGAACGATCGCGCGAAGCCGGTGACGTGGTCGTCGCCAATCAAGAAGATGAGAACGCTCCCATCATCAAGCTCGTGAAGTCGATCTTGATGGGTGCGGTCAAAGCTCGCGCCAGCGACATTCACCTCGAGCCGCATCGACCTCAGATGCGTGTGCGCTACCGTGTTGACGGTGAGTTGCAGCAAGTCATGACGATCCCGCGTGACAGTGAAGAACCCGTTGTGGGACGTATCAAGGTCATGGCCGATATGGACACGACCGAGAAACGCAAACCTCAAGACGGCAACCTCACCATCGAAGACAATGGTCAGCGTGCCAGCTTCCGCGTCAGCACGATACCGACTGTCGATGGTGAGAAAGTCGTCATGCGCGTGCTCGATGAAACGAGCAAGTCATTCGCGTTCGAAGCATTGGGGATGGCACCACGCGAGATCACTGTTTGCAAAGAATTGATCGCGAAGCCTCATGGCATGATTGTCGTCACTGGTCCGACTGGGTCCGGCAAGACCACGACCATGTACACGATGCTGACCAACATCAATCCCAACGAGAACAACATCTCGACAATCGAAGATCCCGTTGAATTCCGCTTGCCTGGCATCAATCAAGTCCAAGCCAACAACGAGCACGGAATGGGTTTCGCAAATGGGCTCAAGTATCTGATGCGGCAAGACCCGGACGTCATTTTGGTCGGCGAAATCCGCGACCAAGAAACGGCTCAAGCGGCAGTACAAGCGGCTCTGACCGGTCACTTGTTGATCAGCACTCTGCATACGAACGACGCGGTCGGCGCGGTTTCGCGGTTGAACGATCTGGGGCTCGACTACTTCAAGATCGCCGGCGCGCTGTTAGCCGCACTCGCTCAACGACTACTCCGCAAGATTTGTCAGCACTGCAAAGAGGAGACACCGCCGAACCTCATGCTGCTTGAACAACTACTCGAAGGAAAACAACTCCCCGAGGGTGCGAAGTTCTATCGCGGTCGCGGTTGCAGCAAGTGCTTGCAAAGCGGCTTTTCGGGACGACTGCCGATCTACGAGATCATGCAAGTCTCACCAGCCTTAGAAAAAGGCATCGAAGCGGGACTACCAACATCAAAGCTGCGCGATATCGCCGAGCAAGACGGAATGACGCGGTTAGCTCAGGCAGGTTTGAAAGCCGCGTTCAGCGGCTTAACGACCGTCGAAGAAGTGTATTTCAAGCTTTCGACCTAATTCCCTGAGCGCGGTGCGGCCACTTCACCACAGCCAGACATCCTTTCTGGAACTGTGGCAGTGACCAGAAATTCCAGACCAATCGCTCAAGAATCAAATCCGTCATCGACCAAGTGCAGCAACGCCGCCCATGCGGCCAAGCTTCGCAAAGGACCAGAATGGCTACTGTCGCACTCACCACAAAATCGCAGCCACCGCAGGGTCTCGAAGGCTTCTTCAAGAAGCTCTCCGAGATCCAGTTAGGTGGCGGCGGCCCGCTGACGATCAAACGCAAAGACATGGTCTATATCTTCCGCAACTTGGCGACGTTGTTGGAAAACGGTCTGCCATTGGCCAAAGCATTGGGCACTCTGCGTGCAGAGAAGGCATTGAAGAAGTATTTCAAGCTTTTCGACACGCTCGAACGCAGTGTGCAGCAAGGCTCGACGCTCAGTGCGGCACTCACCAAGTTCCCAGGCACGTTCAGCGAGCTGATGCTCAACCAAATCAAAATCGGTGAGCAGACCGGAACTTTGGTCCCGACGATTGCACGGCTCACTCTTCAACTTGAGAACGGCGCACAGATTCGCTCGATGATCATTAAGAAGCTCACGTACCCGGCACTGCTCATGACGGCGGGCGGTGGAGCGGTCACGTTCATGATCCTCGTCGTCGTGCCCACCTTTCAGAAGATGTACTCCGAATCCAAAGCACAATTGCCAGCGATCACTGAGTTTTTGATCGTCGTCGGGGACATCGCCAAGAACTATCTGGCTTTCATCCTGATAGGGCTGGCGGCAGCGATCGTCAGCTTGATCACACTCTTCCGAAACCCGATCGGCAGACAATGGGCGGATGGCGTCTTACTCAAGATCCCATTGCTCGAAGCTTGGGTACGGAGCATTGCCGTTCTGCAATTCACCGAGGTGCTCGGCAACATGATGGAGGCCGGCTTCACTTTGGCCGACGCGCTGCCTCAAACGGCAAAAGGCATCACGAACACGGTCGTCAAACGGAGTGTGCAAGACCTGCACGCGGCAGTCTTGCGCGGCGAGCGGTTCAGCAAGGAGATCGAACGCCGAGCCGACATCTTTCCACCCGTCGTCCTGCAACTCGTGGTGATCGGCGAACGTACCGGCTGTTTGGCCAAGACCACGCGCCAAATCCGTGAGCACTTGCAGCGCGAGGTCGAGCGTTACACCGCGATCATGCTCGGGTCGATTGAACCCGTCATGACTTTTGGACTCGCCACAATCATCGGCGGCATTCTGCTGGCAGTGTACCTGCCCATGTTCGACATGATCGGTGCGATGAATCACTAATACGGTGGCAGCCCGTACCAAGCACTTTCGCGGAGCGAAAGGCGACGATCCCATGACCCCACAAAGACGCCCTCGTCACTCCATAATTGCCATGAAGCCAACTCACCGACCTTGTTCAAACGACGCTATCTCGCGTACTGCATTCTCACTTCTTGAGCTGCTCGCTGTTGTGACCATCCTTGGCATCATTGCAACGATCACAATTCCGCGCATCGGCAATCAGGCGTTCGAAGCTCGTAAGCAAGCTTGTAACGTCAACAAAGGCAACATCGACGTTCAATCGCAAATCTTCTACCAAAAGTGGAACCGCCTGCCAAAAGCTGACCTCAGCGACATGGGCACCGACAAAAGCCAATTCCCCGAAGGCATTCCCAAGTGCCCCGTCGACGGCACCTCCTACACATTCGACACGATCACTCAACGCGTCAGTGGACATCGGCATTAAGACCAGTCTCTGTTCACGGAGTCGTTGCGTTCGTGACGAACACGCGCCGCAACAATGGCGGCCCGCTCATTTCAACGATCGAATCCACTGTTCAATCAGCGTCGCCGCATCTTTGTCGACGACGTTTGAACCGACATGCGGCATGCGACCTAAGCTCGTCTTCGTCATGCGGAAGTGGATCATCGAGCGGCTCGGATCGCCGGGCACGATGTAGCGCGGATCGGACAATCCGAACGCGCCTTGCCCCGGCTTCACATCAATGGTGCCGGTCTCTTTGAGCGTCTTGTTCGCGAGCAAGCTGAACTCCGCATTCCCGCCGCCCCACATGCGATGACAGTGCGAGCAATTCGCATGCAGATACGACCGCGCCCGAGCATTGAGATCCGCCTTCGCATCCGACGGCTCAACGAGCTTCGGTAACTCAGCCGCCGTCTGAGGCAGGGGCTGTTTGAAGTAGCCCATACGGCTCATCACTTCGAGCTGATTGCCCGCAAAGCTGCCGTAGTCATGCGCCCGATTCATCTGCAGCGTCGTTGCTCCAAGCACATACCGAGCAGCCATCGTGTGACAGAGAGTGCATTCCGCTCGGCTCGGGAAGTGCCATGTTTGTGTGCGCTTGCCGCCGGGAGCTGCCGCATCCCGAATTTCGTATTCCCGATCGAGCCCCTTTGCATCGAGCAGCTCGGCATCCGTCTGCGCGTCGTTCCAAACGTAGGTGTAGCCGTGCCAATCCTGAGCCCCGTACTCGTCGTCGTTACCCGGCATGAGTTCGCGATGCAGAATGCGCGTCTCGAGCCGCTTGCGAGACTTCGGATTCCCCGGCTCAAGCTCGAGCGAGAACGTCTTCACGAGCACCGCGTCATTCGGAAAGCGCCATCCGGGCGGAGCAGCCTTCTCGGGATAAGTGACGGCATCGAACTCGATCTGCGAATCCCCCGGCAGCGCGATGAAGCGATCCTTATGAGCCCCGTCCGACCACAACGGCGAGTTGACCTCATAGGACAGCACGCCGGGCGCAGCGACATGCTCGTGCGTCGAAGAGAAGAGTCCCGTTTGACTTAACAGCTTCGGAAACGGCGGCGCATTGGGATCAGCGGGCGGAGCGTTCTTCAGCCGATAGATGCTGCCCGCAAAGTCGAGAATGAGCGTCTCGAACGCCCTATCTTGAGCAATCGCGATAACGCGCAATTGAGTGTCACACAGCTCGCGATGCTCAGTGACCGCGCCGCCGGTGTATTTGAAACTCCATATCTTGCCCGTATCGAAGTCGCCGTAGATGTAGGCCCCTTTGAGTTCCGGCAGTCGGTCCGAGCGATTGACGACGCCGCCGGTGATCGAGCGGAAGTCGACGTGCGGGTGCTCGACGATTGGCTTCTGAATCGGAGTCGGCCCGAGCTTCCGCGCCGGTCGAAATGGATGCGATCCCTCTTGCACGCTCCATCCGTAATTTCCGCCGCGTTTGATGAGATAGATCATCTCCCACAAATCTTGCCCGACCTCGCCGGCCCAAAGTCGCCCCGTCGCGAAGTCGAAGTTGAACTTCCAAATTTGGCGATGCCCATAGGACCAAATTTCGGGCCGAGCGTCCTTCATCCCCACAAACGGATTGTCATCGGGCACGGTGTAGCTGACCGCGTTGCTATACCGGTCAACGTCGAGGCGCAAGATCGAGCCGAACAAATCACTGAGGTCTTGCCCGGTCTGCAACTCGTCCGCGATGCCGCTGCCGTCGCCGGTCGCGATGTAGAGCTTGCCGTCGATCCCGAACTTCAAGCAGCCGCCGTTATGCCCGCCCGACGGCCATTCGATGATCGTTCGCTCGGACGAGAGCTTCGCACTGAGCCGACCATTTGAGTCCTTCTCAGCTTTGAACTCTGAGACCCGCGTGCCTTTCGGCGGAGCGGCCATCGGCTCAGTAATCGACGTTACATAGAAGCGACCATTCGCTTTGAACTGCGGATGAAACGCGAGCCCATAAACCGTGCGCTCAACATCGAGCAGCAAGTGCTTCTCGCTCGTCGCCGCATCGTTCTCAAAAAGGAACAGCTTGCCGAACCGCTCCGCCACCGCGAGCTGATTGCTATCCGGTACCGCAGTGAGTTCGAGCGGCTGATCAAAGCGCAACTTCGGAAAAGCATTCTCAGGTTGATAAGGAGCCTTCGGATCGGGCGAGCCAGCGATCTTCGATGTCGTCCACAAGACGCGCTTCATCGGCACCTCCGCTGCCGGACTGACTCCGAGCCACAACGTCGCCGCAAGCACCGCGAGACTGACAACAACTCGTCGCATAGCAGACTCCCTGAGCGAGAACGAAGACAGTCAGGACGAACTCGGAGACTTGAGCGTAAGCTTGCGCTAACCGCAACAACGCGCGAGCTTGGACTCATTCTAAGGTGCTACAGATCTCTCGATTCAGTGGGCGTGCTCCTCAGATCTCTCGACGAGATCCGGCTAGACCTCTGGAGCGTCCGCTCACCTCTACTTCAGGAACTCCACCACGACGTTACGCCACGGCCTCGAACCCACGTTCAGGCCTTCGTGGACGATGCCCTGGCCGACTTCACGAAAGCGCACATCCCCATCGACCATCCGCCGAGCAGGGTCTCGCGATCCGTCTTCGAAGGCCGTTTGAAACTCGCCTTCGCCAATGACGACGTACAGAAAGTCGTGGCGATGTCGATGTAATCCGGTCGAATCACCGGCAGCGAGTTGCAAGTCCCAAACTCTCACACGGTCGTTTTCAAACAGCAGCTTGGTCCCGACTGCCTCCGAAATCGGACGCGGCGCAGCAGCCGTCACGTTGTTCGATGCTTGATGGGACTCGGTCATAACTTGGCCACTCTTAACCTGGGGCGACTCGGAAGGACTGGGGCGTGTCCTTTACCGGGAACGCATCGTGATCCGCAAACTCGACGACGCAATGGCTTGCGATGAACCATTCAAACTCGTCTTGTCGCCATTTTGGAATTTGGGCTACTCCTACGCCCCCTTCTGGTAGCACCTCTCTGCGCTCGCAGTTCTCCCGCCTCATCTCTTGCTGAGACTCATGCGATGTCCCACAGCCTGCTCGGCTTATTGCGCACATTGATCGGCTTACGAACTCATTTCGTGGCCGCATTCGTGCTTGCCGGTTCGCTCACCGGTTGCCAGTCGGTGCCGTACATCCGAGGCCAATCGCCCGAGGACACGGTTGCCGCAAGTAATCGCGTCGATCAAACGCCCATCAAAGATGTCATCGAGGACATCCGCGTCGAAGGCAACGTCACAATCGAGACCGGAGCGGTGCTGGGACTGATCAAGTCGCAGCGCGGTCGCCCGGCCGACGAACGCATCATTAAGGAAGATTTACGAGCCCTCTATGGCACGCGTTGGTTCTACAGCGTCGAGCGACGTTATCGGATGACGGATCAGGGACTCGTGCTAGTCTTCCGTGTCGTCGAACGACCCGTCGTGAAAAGCGTGCAACTTAAGGGCAACAACAAAGTTCGTGAAAAGACGCTCCGCAAGCAGATCAATATCGAGGCAGGTTCCCCCTACGACGTCGGCATGAACCGCTCGGCCGCGCGAGCGATCGAACGGTACTACCAAGAAAAGAAGTCCTGTCCAAACTGCAAAGTCACTTTGGAATCAGGTGACGATCCGAATGACCGTGACGTCATCTTTTCAATTGAAGAAGGCGATCGCATTGTCGTTTCGAATGTGGAGTTCTCAGGAAATGAGTCCTTTGCAAACGCGCTCCTGAAAACGAAGTTGAAGTCGAAAACAGCATTCCTTGGCATGACTTTGTTTGGTGGCAAGTACGACGAGTCGACGCTGCCTGACGATCTGGCGTCACTCAAGGACTACTACAACTCGTTGGGCTACTTCGATGTGAAGCTCGAAAAGGACATCAAAGTCACCAAGAACAACTTTCACATCATCGGTGAAAACACTTGGCTCCCGCGCATCGACGCCTATGCGACCTACAGCTACACGATTCAAGAAGGTCCGCGCTACACCGTTCGGAATGTGATCTTGGACGGCAATCAGATCTTCACGAATGAAGAACTGCTCGCGAATTCAGAGTTGCACGAGGGCGACAAGTTCAACGCACGCTATCTCAACAAAGACGTCGAACGCATGCGCGAGAAATACGGATCGCTGGGGCGACTCTTCTCGAAAGTCGAGCCGACTCCAAAATTCATCTCAGGGCAGCCAGGCGTCGTGGATATCGTCTACCTGATCGACGAAGACCGGCCTTACACAATTCGCAACATTGATGTGCATATCACCTCACCCGGAGGCATGCCGCACACCCGCGAACCGGTCGCGATCAATCCATTGCTCGTCGCTCCGGGGGATCTCGCAAATCCGCAACTCATCACCAAGAGCAAGTCGCGATTGCGTGGACAGATCTGGGAAAACGGTGGCCCCAATGCGCCCCGCATCGACGTTACCAAAGTCGATGAAATCAAAGCCAAAAAGAAGAACAATGATCGAGTGGCGCGCGGGCAAGGCCTCGATGCCAGAGATCTCGTTCCTGTGGAACCTAGCGACGCTGATGATGCCGACGTGCGCGACGACTCGATCGTGCCGCGAGCCCGTACTGCTGACGAGTTCGAGACCATTATTCGTGGGCAAGACGCGCTACTCGCGCAAGCTCCGCCCCGTAACTTCATTTTCGAGAACAACAACGCCGGTGATCCATATGGCGGACTCGAAAGTCCTTATGCCCGAGCCCTCGAACAACCGGGCGAAGTGGATCTCGGCGTACATGTCACCGAAGCTCAAACCGGACGGCTAATGTTCGGAGCCGGCGTAAATAGCAATGCTGGTGTCGTGGGACAGTTCACGCTCGAAGAGAACAACTTCGACATCACGCGTTTCCCGACGAGTTGGCGAGACTGGATTGAAGGCACAGCATTCCGAGGTGATGGCCAGCGCTTCCGTTTGGAAGCGATGCCAGGACAACTCGTCAGTCGCTACATGGTGAGTTGGAACGACCCGTACTTCCTCGACACAGATTACAACTTCGGCGTGAGTGCTTTTTACTACCAACGATTCTTACCCGGTTGGGATGAAGAACGTTCTGGCGGCCGTCTGACGCTCGGCAAGCAACTCGATAAGTGGTGGTCGATCACCGGAGCACTGCGGCTGGAAAACGTCATCGTCGAGAATATCGCGGTTCCAACTGCGGCGTTGACGCCGGCGATGAGAGACGTCAAAGGCTCAAACACGTTGACAACCGCCCGCGTCGCCGTGGCTCACGACACACGCGACTCCTCGTTCTTCCCGACCGAAGGCCACTTCGCGGAATTGGCGTTCGAGCAAGGATTCGGTGAGTTCGTTTATCCGCGTGTCGAGTTGCAAGGGACTCAGCACTACACCGTCTATGAACGACTGGATGGCCAAGGCAAACACGTTGTGAGTTTGCATGGCGAAGTCGGTTGGTCAGACACAGGCACTCCGCTCTTCGAACACTTCTACGCCGGCGGGTATCAGTCCTTCCGAGGCTTTGCATTCCGAGGCGTCAGCCCCATTGATGCCGGCATTCGAGTCGGCGGTGATATGTCGTACTTAGGTTCCATTGAGTACTCGATACCGTTGACGGCCGATGACATGATCAAGGCCGTGGCCTTCACCGACTTCGGTGCGATCGAACGTTCACATCGCGACGTCTCTGCAAGCACCTTCCGATTGTCCGCCGGTGTTGGCTTACGACTGGTGATCCCCATGATGGGCCCGGCTCCGTTGGCCTTCGACTTCGGCTTCCCGATTCTTTCCGAGAAATTCGACGACGAGCGAATCTTTAGCTTCTACGTCGGCCTACAACGTTAAACGCGCTAACGATAGGGAGCGCCATCGAACGTCTGTCAGAAGACTTCAACCTGCACCGTTTCGTCTTTTAGTACCGTGCCAACACGGGAACGATTTCCGTCTGCAACTCGCCACCAGTGACATGCACGATGCCTGCTCCGTCAATGAAAACGTTGATTTCGCTACGGACGCCGAACTCCGGCAGATAGATGCCCGGTTCAACCGAGAAGCATGTATTTTTCATGACCAGCCGTTCTTCTCTGGTTTCCAGGTTATCCATGTTGGCACCGTTGCCATGCACTTCTTGACCGATACTGTGACCAGTGCGATGCACGAAGTAGGAGCCATAGCCAGCATCGTCGATCACTTGGCGACACGCGTCGTCGACTTCCCAACCGTGGAGCGCTCGTCCTACGGCATAAGCCTCTTTGACAGTTGCGATCGCGGCGTCGCGGGCCGCTGAGACGATCTTAAAAATCTTTGTGTACTGGTCGGGCACTGATGTCCCCACAAAGCCCGTGCGTGTCAGATCGCTATAGACCGCGCGCGGCCGATCGCACTTAGCCCACAAGTCGACGAGCACAAAGTCACCCGCGCGGATTTCGGTGCGAGCGCCCGTGCCGGTCTCGTAATGGGGATCACCGCTATTGGGACCGACTCCAATGATCGGCGGGTGATAGGTCGTCAGATTGTTCTTCGCGAAGTGATTCATGATCGCGTCACGCACCGCGATTTCGGTGGTGAAGCCCCCAGAACGCACGGTATCCGCAATGTGGCGCCACGCGACTTCATACGCGGAGTTCGTATGCACGGCGGCCTCAAAGTGCGTACGCACTTGCTCGTCGTCCCATGTCGCTTCGAACGCTTGAATCAAATTGCCTGACGGCACAACCTCGACACCAAGCTGGCGTACGAACTCAATCGTGCCGCCGTCCACGCGCGAGATGTACGGATTAGAAACTCCAGGCGAGTATTCCATCGCGACTCGCTTGTGACTGCCGATCAGGTGTTTGATACCAGCTTCGAGTTCTTGCCATCGGAGATAGATCGTCTTCGAGCCTGGCAGATGATCGAGCGCACCGGATTCAATGCGATGCACGAGCTTGAGCGGCTCACCCACACGCGGCACAAGATACAGAAATCGCCGCGAACCCATCTGATCGGGCGCGAGATCAAGCACGCGCCGCGCGAGGATGTTGCTGCCTCGAAAGTCGTAAAGCAGCCAAGCATCGAGATTGAGTTCTGTCAGCGCGGTTTGAACGCGTACTAAGTCGAACATGCGCGAAGGCTTTCTGAGTTAAGAGCGAAACGTTGTGCAACCAGCGTCTCATCGACATCCCTCGTGAAGACGACGCTGGCCAGACAGCACGGTGCGACTACTTCTTCCGCAATTCACTCGCGGTCAAGTTCGCATCCATTTGAATGCGACGGTACTCGGACTCTCGGCCAATGCGGTCGCACTCAGCAGCGGCTTGCGTGCGTTGTGCTTCATCCAGCTTGTCCTTGAGATCGCGAAACGCCTTAAAGGCATTGAAGGCAGCAATCGCATTGACCTCTTGCAGGGCCACTGCTTGATTGCGTTTCTCAGTCTCGCTGGGGCCGGGCATGGCTGCGGGATCAACCTTCTCAGTCGACAGCTTCAAGACATCAAACAGCACCGGCACTCCATCGGTCATCCCACGTCGAGTCAGTGCGATCGCCGCGTTCGTGCGCGTGTTGGAGTCCAAGTCGCCGGCCATCACTGTGAGACGCTGATCAACTTCGTCACCCGGCAACAACCCGAGCGTGAATGCGACCACTTGCCGTAGTAACGGGTTCTCGTCGCGCGAAACGTCGCAGAGTTGAGCGATGATCTCCGGAGATTTGATCTGCTCGTTTCGCTGTTGTTTTCGCCCCGCGACTTGTGCGACCGCCCGAACAGCATCCGATCGCACCTTCGGTTCTTGGCCCGGCTGCATCGCTTTGATCAACGTCGGAAAAATGATCGACTCGGTATCGAGCCAACCTAAAGCCGTCACCACGAATGACTGGTGCGTCACAAGTTCGGGGTCGGTTGTCGACTGTTGTAAGAGTTCCTCCACCAACGACGTGAGTTCTTTGGCAATCTGCTCGTTGCCGGCGAGTTGTTGGCCTTTGTCACCCAGGTCTGCGTCGGCTCGCAACACTTGCGCGAGCGCGTTAGCTCCGCGCCACCGACGATGCTCGTTCGTGCTGCGTAGTTCGGCGACAAGTTGCCGCCAATCTTGCTCACTCGACGAAATCTTGCCGAAGAGCGCCCATACGCCGACGACCGCAGCCACGATCAAACCCGGTACCAGGAACAACTGCATGATGAACCCGGCTGACGGAGGCTGCACCGGCGGCAGTTGTTCGGCAGGCGGTAAATTCGCGGGAAAAGGCGGCGGAGCCGGTGTGTCCAAAGGCAAAGGAGTCGAGTCCATTGAGGAAAGCCACTTAGCAAGAGTCAACAGGCCGGACGGGGGGGCAGGAGTCTAGGCCCGTGTCAAGGCACGAAAAAGGCAGCGCGGCGATGAGTGCCGCAACCGCCAGCCGGACTCACTCCGCCAACCTCAGCGATCAAGGCGACAGTTTTGTCATCGGTATGACGGTCACTTTGCGCCTGTGCGAATCACTCGATGGAAATGCAATTCCACTTCGCGATCAACGACTCGGCGTAAACCTTCAAAGAGGCATGCCGGTTCGTTGTCCTCTTCGCCTTTACGTTTAATCTCTTCGAGCGACGTACCGGGGAAGACCGTGAACGTCCCTTGATGAATGATCTGATTGCCGGCATCCAATTCTGGAACGATGAAATGGATCGTTGCGCCATAGGTCAGCATGTGCCGGCTGAAGGCGTCTTCATAAGGACGCGGGCCGGGAAACGGCGGCAGAATGCCGTGATGCAAATTGATGATGCGACCACCCGCATATCGCCAGCACGTGTCCGGCGGGATCATCCGCATGTACCGAGCCAAGATGATGTAGTCGACGTCGTACTCATCGATCAGTCGCGCCATCGCGGCGTTATCTGGATTGCCTTTCGCGTCACCAATCATCTCGAACGGCACAGCGAACTGCTCGGCCACACCTCGACACGTCGGCCGATTACCGATCATGACCACCGCCTCGGCCTGCAGGCGCTTGTCGCGAATGGCTCGTAACACAGCCAATGCCGGCTCGGGGCGATAAGTCGTGCAGATTGCTAGACGCGGCGGACGAGTCGATTCGTCGCGCGACCAGGTGCGGATTTCCAGTCCCTTCTGTTGCCCGATACGCGTCATTTCTTGGCGTAGTTGTCCAATGGGCAGTTGATCGTCAGGCCATTCAATGCGGAGCAACATCGCGAAGATGCGGCCGAGGTCATGGTCGTACATCTGGATTTCATGAATGTTCGCACCGCGCGACGTCACAAAATGCACGATCGGGTCGGCCAAACCGCGATTGTCGGGACCGACGGCAGTGATAGTGACCTGCATCAACGAGTCATCCTTCTCAAACGAGTACCTACAACCAGAGACCACTTCGTCGGGAAACGCTTTCCACCAACTTTCTGAGGTCCGCGCAGCAAGAAACCGGCGGTCAGCACATTGCTCACCGCCGGTTTTTATGAATTGCTTTGGAGTTGGCTCACCGCACTCACCGGAGAGCCCACGAACTAAGCCGTTGGAGCAGCGGATGCTGCGGCTGAGTTGCTCTTATTCATGAAAATTGCCAATCGTGACTTGGAACGATTCGCTGCATTTTTGTGGATCAGATTCTTCGCACCAGCTTGAGCCAAGCGACGGCTAACCAGTCGGAACTCGGTTTCCTTCTGCTCAGGAGTTGCTTCTTTGCTGAGGCAGAGGGCTCGGAACTTCTTCACCAACGTCTTCAGAGCGGAAAGTTGAGCACGATTCTGGGCTCGACGTTTGGTGCTTTGACGAACGGCTTTCTTGGCACTGGTGGTATGCGGCATTGCTCTTCTTCTTTAATCCCTGACCTTTACGTGTGGTAAGAACGCGTCCATTTCCCTCGCGACGCGGGGCGGAAATTTAGCAACCGACATCTGAATTGCTAGCGACCAACCCAGCCGCCCTCGCTGCAACTATAGAGTTGTTCTCGCCCAATCTGAGGCATTGCAGCCAGCAATCGGCATGTGTCTCATCTGAGGCAACGACGGCGACACACCCGCATTCCGCTGAGCGCGCACGAAACTCTAATCAGAGTTCATCGGCGGTGCTCTCGACGAAGCTCACGGCCAGGCTCGCGGAAGTGACTGCCCTGCAGCTCGGTTGCGATTCGCTGGTGCGGTCCCTGAAATCAGGAGCCCCTTCCATCGCGCCACCGATGCCGCGTGGAAATTTCAGTTCTGACTTTGAGGAGCTACTGATGCGAAAGAGCGTTTGGAGTTTCGCTGTTTTAGCCGGGTTGGCCTCGGCAACAGGCATCTCGGTAACTGCTGCGGACAAGGCCGATGTTTACACCGACGAAGCTTCGGCAGGACCGGACTTCGTCGTCCAAGGTGAGTACGAAGGCGAGATCGGTAAGAAACAAAAAGTTGGTGTGCATGTCGTCGCGCTCGGTGATGGCAAGTTCGATGGCGTGATTTATCAAGGCGGACTGCCGGGGGCCGGTTGGACTGGCAAGACCCGAGTGAAGCTCAGTGGCGAATCCAAAGATGGCGTGACCAAGCTGAGCGGTCAGAACTTTGCATTGCAGATCAAGGACGGTGTCGTCAGTGGCACGGCCGAAGAAAATGTTTCTCTCGAAGCCAAAAAGGTCTCGCGTCAATCACCGACGCTGGGTGCCAAGCCGCCTGAAGGCGCTGTCGTATTATTCGATGGCAGCAATGTCGATGCGTGGCAAAACGGCAAGCTCGTGGAAGAGAAGTATCTCGGCGTGGGAGTCCGCTCGAAGGCAAAGTTCACCAACTTCACGCTGCACCTCGAATTCCGCACGCCTTTCATGCCCAAGGCTCGCGGTCAAGGGCGCGGCAACAGCGGCATGTATCTGCTCGATCAATACGAATGCCAAGTACTCGATTCCTTCGGACTGAGTGGCGAAAATAACGAGTGCGGTGGCATCTATCAGATCGCCAAGCCAATCCAGAACATGTGCTTTCCACCGTTGTCATGGCAGACCTACGACGTTGACTTCACGGCCGCAAAGTTTGGTGCGGATGGAAAGAAAACTGCGGATGCCGAATTCACGATCAAGCACAATGGCTTCGTGATTCACGACAAACTCCGTCCGCCGAAGGCCACTCCCGGAGGATCCGGAACCGACGAGAAAGCTCCCGGTGCACTAATGCTGCAAAATCACGGCGATCAGGTCGTGTTCCGCAACATCTGGATCGTCGAGAAGAAGTAGTCGCGTACTCGTAGCTTGGAATTCCATCCCGTGCCGCGTCACACAGAGGTCTCACTTTGGGATGACGCGAACAACGCACGGGCTAGAAGCCCATGCTACGACTCTCCGACAACTTGTCGTCATGCTGACGCTCATGGGACGAATGGGACCACCGGGACGAATGAGTCTGCGGCAGTCGCGTTTATTCGCCCCAGCGGTCGCAGTGGTCCCTGCAATCCCCCCTGTAGTAATTCATCCCTCTCAATAGGAGTCTCTCACATGTCTCAACTCACGCGTCGTGAAATGCTCGAAAGGTCAATGCTCGCTGCGGCGGCAGCGGCGACGGCCAATACCGTTCCGAACTTGTGTCTCGCGCAGGAAAGTTCGTCATCAAGCGAAGTCCTGCGCGTCGTCGTCGTTGGCTGTAATGGCCGCGGCGGTGAGCACATCAACGAATGGCAAAAGCGGCAACTCGGCCCCAAAGATGCCGAGATCGCGGCGATCTGCGATGTCGATGAGACCGTCGGCCAGCGTCGTTGTGATTCGATTGAAAAAGCCACCGGCAAGCGTCCCAAGTTTTATCAAGATCTGCGCAAGGCTTACGAAGATAAGTCGATTCACATCGCGAGCATCGCGACACCGAATCACTGGCACGCGCTGGCTGCAATTTGGGCCATTCAAGCCGGCAAGGACGTCTATGTGGAGAAACCAGTAAGCCACAACGTGCTTGAAGGTCGCCGTATCGTTCAAGCCGCTCGTAAGTACAACAAGATCGTCCAGACAGGCACTCAATGCCGATCGATGGGCGGCACGATCGAAGCCATTAAGTTCATCAAGGAAGGTGGGATCGGCGAAGTGAAGCTCGCTCGTGGACTGTGCTACAAGCCGCGCGGAGCGATCGGATCCAAGGGCAACTATGACGTGCCCGCGAGCGTCAACTACGACATTTGGCTCGGGCCTGCGCCGAAGCGCGATCTCAATCGTCCCAAGTTCCACTACGACTGGCACTGGCAGTGGGACTACGGGAACGGCGACCTCGGCAATCAAGGTATCCATCAGATGGATATCGCCCGTTGGGGTTTGGGTCTGTCCGACCTCGGCACTGGAGTGCAAAGCTACGGTGGTCGCTTCGGTTATGAAGACGCAGGCGAAACGGCCAACACACAAGTGTGTATTCATGACTTCGCCGACAAGCGGTTGGTGTTCGAAGTCCGTGGTCTCAAAACATCGCCGTTCATGGGCGCTGGTGTGGGCGTGATCTTCCACGGCAGCAACGGTTATGTGTCGTTGGCGAGCTACACCGGTGGCGTCGCGTTCGACAAGGACGGAAAAGAAATCAAGAAGTTCGCTGCCGGCGGTGATCACTTTGGCAACTTCGTCAAAGCCGTGCGTTCGAGGAACTACAAAGACCTCAATGCCGATATCGAGGAAGGCCACTTATCAAGTGCGTTGTGCCATCTCGGTAACATTTCCTACCGACTGGGCAGTCCCGCGTTGGCCAAAGACGTGCAAGAGAAGTTGGGTAGCGACAAAGAGAACCAAGAGACATTCACCCGAGTGACTCAGCATCTGACCGACAATAAGGTCGACCTCACGACGGCAAAGTTTGGTTTCGGCCCTGCTCTCAAGCTCGATGGTAAGAAAGAAGTCTTCGTGGGCGAGTTGGCAGATAAAGCCAACCCCATGCTGACTCGTGAGTACCGCGCTCCTTACGTCGTCCCTGATGAGGCTAACCTCTAAATCTGAATTGATGTCACCCAAGCCATCTCCGATGAGTCAGCCCGGAGATGGCTTGGTGAGTCCTTATGACTCGATCAACCCAAACGTCGAACCTGCGAAAATCTCTAGTTTTTTCGTAGGTTGGTTGACGTGATGACGTTCTCGGCCTTATTTATCCGCCCGCCGTGAGACGCACAGTCGTGCGGATTCCACAGTCACAGTTCTTGGCATAGCCACAATGAAAGGATGCCCCGATGGCAAAGAAAGAAGCTGCCGCCAAGTCTCCCAGCAAGACGGAGATCTACACCGCGATCGCCGACAGCACGGGATTGACCAAGAAGCAAGTTCAAGCCGTGATTGACAGCCTGGGCGATCAGGTTGGTGCGGCCATGAGCAAGAAGGGTCCGGGGCTCTTCGCTCTGCCCGGTCTGCTCAAGATCAAGCGAGTTCACAAGCCGGCGACCAAGGGCGGCACTCGGACTAATCCTTTCACCGGTCAGCCGATGGAAGTGAAGCCGAAGCCAGCCCGCAATGTCGTGAAGGTGTTGGCTCTCAAGAAGCTGAAGGAAATGGTCTAATCGACCGATGCCTCTGGCACTCATGAAATCGCCGCGGGAAGCAATGAGCTCCTCGCGGCGTTTTTTTTGAGAGCACCGCCAGAACGTGAACTGCCACAATCCTTTGAACTGGCGACTTTGCACGAGTCGGAGCAACTGCCACAAGACCTAGTGGCCCTTAAAAGAGGAACCCCTTCACCTTCCAGCAGATTGCTCTAGCTGTCAGTGAAGGGGTCGTCCCCCCCGGCATCGAGTGGTGGCTTGAGGTGCGAAGTCCGCCACTCACTCGCTGCACGATATCTCAATATCGAGCCTTCGCTTGTCGCTCTCGTCCCGGTGCGACGTTGCGCGATCTGTGAGCGCAATTGGTACAGACATGTCAGCGCGACGTGAACGGGCAGCGCGGCTTATTTGTCGTCGTACTGCGCGTTGAAGCCGGCTTGATCGAGCTTGTATTGCTCAATGGCCTGGACGGTGTTTGAAAGCTTGAACTCAGGTCCAGCCGGGAAGTACTGGACGTCGTCCTTCAAATAATAAGCGGACGGAAGAGTCTGCCCGCCAACTGTCGTCTGGCAACCGGTCAGAGTGAAGCACACTCCGCAGACACTCAACGACGCCCATGCCAACTTACGCACCATGTTCCGCCTCATGCCGATCTGGTGATCTCAAACCCATCAGGGTTGCCCACTCGCTTTCAAGCAAAGCGGCACCCAATCCGTAGAAAAGAGATCGACCAGTAGACGGCGTTAACTTCGGAAAATCCGTCAAAGTTGCTCCAGTTTCGCGCAACAAGGCGAAGGTCGCACATCGCTTGCGAAAGCAACCTTCAACAGCGAAGTCCCTGAAATCGCCAGTGCCGACGGACGTTAAGCGATGATCTCGCGGATCGGACTGCCGAAGTCGAGTTCCAATCGCTTGTGTCCCGGCACTTCGAGCTTGCGCGGGTCGAGGCCGAGTTGATGCAGTACCGTCGCATGAATGTCGGTGACATAGTGCCGGTTCTCGACGGCATGAAATCCGATCTCATCGGTCGCTCCGTGAGCGATGCCGCCTTTCAATCCGCCGCCCGCCATCCAAACGCAGAAGCCATACGGATGATGGTCGCGACCGTCGGAGTTCTCGGCACCGGGCGTGCGTCCGAACTCGGTCGCGAACACAACGAGCGTCTCGTCGAGCAAGCCGCGTTGCTTGAGGTCCTTCAACAAACCGGCGATCGGCTTATCAACGCCTTTGCAACGAGTGGTGTGATTCGACAGCAGCTTCGAGTGCGCGTCCCATCCGTCGTTGTAGATTTGCACGAAGCGCACGCCTTGCTCGACGAGTCTTCTCGCAGTGAGGCATTGCTGCCCGACCGTCTGCGTTGCTGAGTCGTTGAGTCCGTAAAGCTCCTGAGTCGCTGCCGTCTCTTCGCTGAGCTTCACCACTTGAGGCACCGACAACTGCATGCGGAAGGCGAGCTCGAACGACTTGATGCGAGCGCGCATCGCGGCGTCGTTGGGGTACTCGATGCCGGCGGTCTCGTTGAGGTCACGCAAGAGATCGAGTTGATGCCGTCGCTCTTCGACCGTCATCTGCGAACCGGGCGTGCCGAACGGCAGCGGGTTCGTCGGGTCGATCGACATGCGGATGCCCGAGTGCTCGGGACCGAGATAGCTGCCGTCATGCGCGCCGACTCCGCCGCAGCAATCGCCGGGCGGACCGCCGAGCACGATGAACTGCGGCAAGTTGTCGTTGAGCGAACCGAGTCCGTAATGCGCCCATGAGCCGATCGACGGGAAGAAGCCGTCGAAAATGTGCCGCCCCGTATGAAACTGAAGCTGAGCGGCATGATCATTGTCCGTCGTCCACATTGACCGCACGACGGCGATGTCGTCGATGCAGTCTCCGACATGCGGCCACCAATCGTTGACGAGCAACCCGCTTTCGCCGCGCGGCCGATGCGTCATCTGCAACGGATAAAGCTTCGCCATCAAGGCGCGGGGCGTGCCGGCAAAGTCGCGGACGTTCTTACGATAGAAGGGCGAGTCGAGCACCGCCGACTTATAGGGCGACTCGTCGACCGTCTTGCCCGCGTACTTGTTGAGAGCAATTTTTGGATCGAACGACTCAACGTGCGAAACTCCTCCGAGCATAAACAGCCACACAACGGACTTGGCCTTTGGAGCAATGTGAGTCATCGCCGCCGATAGCTGCCCTGTCGCCGAGCTTGCTGCAGAGCCCGCAGCGATCGAGTCCGCAGCCTTTGCTTGCTGCAACATCGACCCGAGTGCCAGTCCGGTGAAGCCCATTCCGCAATCCGCAAGGAACTGCCGACGTTGAACGCGACCGCAAGAAAACGAGTGAGTCATGAGTCTTCTCCACAACAACGAAAATGCGATGTCGGATCTCGCGTAGCGAAGACCGATCAGAAGCGTGCTCTGCGCTGCGAGAGGTACTCCAGCAACGCTTCGCCGAATTGCATGCTCGTATCGAGCGGCACGAAGTCGGCTCCGATCGAGCGGCAGGCTTGCTGATAGGTCGAACGCAGTTCGATGACCGTCTCTAAGTAGTCAGCTCGAATTCCAGGCGCGTCGACAATCAAATTCTCACCAGTCTCCGGGTCCAGCAGATCAACCAGTCCGTCAAATGGAAATGTGACTTCGGCTTCATCCAGCACATGAAATAAAATGACGTCATGCCCGGCAAAGCGCAACAGTCTTAAAGCAGCGATGACGGGTTCAGGATCTGTCAGCAAATCCGAGAAGAGCATGATCAAGCTGCGGTGCTTGACCATGGCCGCAACTTGGCGAAGGTTCGCTGCGATGTCGGTTTTCCCAGTCGGCTTCGCCTTCG
>Ga0172376_10000292_pt1 | contig 64143 bp, 46 predicted proteins | sample Lak35m_FD_121114 | JGI IMG/M metagenome (GOLD analysis project Ga0172376, IMG submission 121114) | Freshwater microbial communities from Kabuno Bay, South-Kivu, Congo - kab_092012_35m | ecosystem: Environmental > Aquatic > Freshwater > Lake | place: Democratic Republic of the Congo: South-Kivu... | reverse complement strand
GGCGAACGCAGGTCGCATCGTTCCGATGTCCTTCGGATCCAGGTAAGATGAATCCCGATGCGAACTGGGATTATGATGGCTCGGGCCGTATCAACTATGCAGCATGCTATGGCGATACGGTAGTGAGTGTCAACAATGCTTGGCACCCAGCGGCCAACCGCGGAGCTTTTCAGGGGCGGTATGCTCGGCGACTTGCAGAGATCACCGATGGTGCTGCTTATACGATCCTCTTGGGTGAAATCGGAACGACTCCTTCATTGAATTTGGCGACGGGTCAAGGCAAATTGCGAATTCAGGGGGCTCGGTGGCAGGCCGCTGGTCCGGCTAATGTCCAGACTCCCAGTGGATGTCGTCGTGCCAAGTTGGGAGATCGCTACGACCCTGCTGTGGTAAATCAAGGCGACTTATGGCACTCTCAGGGGATGCGTTGGCACGATGGTGACTACAATCACGCGTCGATTCAAACGATATTGCCGCCCAACTCGGCTTCGTGCAATCAGTCGTTGTGGGATTGGGGGATTTCCTCAGCATCCAGTTACCATGGTCCTGGTGCGCACGTAGTATTTGCCGACAACAACGTCCGCTTCATTCCCAACTCTGTAGATGCTGGAGACGCGGGCCGACTTGCACCCGAGGGTAATGATGGACCTAGATCGAATCTTCCGAGCCCTTATGGAGCTTGGGGAGCTATGGGGACCAAGGATGCGGGCGATTTGTGGGATGCAGCCAGCATCGAGTAGTTGCTAAAACCTATAGATTCGAGAGAATACTACGAAGCGGTTGGGCCGAATGTCCAGCCGCTTTTTTGTTTGCCATTGTCGACCGAGGTGATCAGATGGAAATTGATGTAGGGACGGCCAAGAAGTGGATGGATGCAGGCCGGGATGACCAAGATCAGAGTGTGTATTTCCTGGATTGCCGAGAACCTAGCGAGCATCAAACGGCAAGCATCGATGGGGTGACTCTGGCGCCGATGAGTCAGTGGCCTCCGAGCCAAGACGTGCTCCAGCAGATGCAGGGAACGCAGGTCGTGGTGCTTTGTCATCATGGAGGTCGCTCCTTGCGAGTGGTGCATTGGTTGAGGGCCAATGGCTATCCATCGGCCGTTAGTATGGCCGGCGGAATCGACCGTTGGAGTTTGGAAATCGACCCACGTGTGCCTCGTTATTGAGGATACTTCGAGAGTGAAGTTTCGATGAATTGCACAGGCAGATGGGGTTGCTGAATTGCCGCAGTGGGTTGAAACTGTCTGGTAACTTTGATAGGTAGACTCGCTAATAGGGTATGGGAATTTCGATGGTAATCAGTTGGCTTCAAGAGATTTCGTCGTTGCGTTGTGAGCTGGTCCGATGGATTGGCGTTGGCGGAGTGCTTTTGGGAGGCGTGGCCGACTTAAGTGCTCAGGACAAAGAGCCACCGGTGCGACCCAAGCCCCACGAGGTTCAAATCCCAGAGGGGCTTGATGAAATCGCTGCCAAGCAGCATGTAGCTATCCAATCGCTCGAATCCACCTGGGGATATTGGGGGGTGCGACCTGAGAGTTACAGCAGTTGGACCAATCACTCGAATCGATTGATACCCATCTATGTCTTTGGAGCGAGCTTAGCACCTTACATCGATTCCAACAGCATGTATCGCGATCCGCAGAGGCTCAAAGATTTATATGGGCAGGTCCCTGTCAACACGTTGAATCCAGGTGCAACGTATGCCGACCAGACCGACGTGTATCGACTGCAGCGAACCGCGATCGATAGCGGCAAGAAGAAGTACGTCTTTCTGGTCGTTTTTGACGGGATGGATTGGCAAACGACCCAGGCGGCTGCGATCTACCGAAACCGCGCGGTGGCTTATACACAAGGCCGTGGCAAGGGATTGTTGTTTCAGGATTACGACCGGTGCCAGACCGATTTCGGTTTTTTTGTAAGTTCGTCTTTAGGAGAGGAAGTCGACACGGATGTCGATGCTCAAATCGACAAGAAGGAGTCCAAGAAATTCGGTGGTTACGATGCGAGTTTGGGTGGGAGTGCTCCTTGGGAGTCTTTCACCGACCCGCAGTATTTGATTGGTCGAAACCCAAAGTCGCCCCATGTTGTAACCGACTCATCTTCGTCTGCCAGTTCGATGACCGCAGGGGTAAAGATTCTCAATGGTGCGATCAATATCAAGCCCGATCGGACTTATGTAGAAACGATTGCTCAGTGGGCGCAAAGAGAAAAGGGGTTTGCCGTTGGAACAGTAACGAGCGTCCCGATATCCCACGCCACTCCTGCAGCGGCTTATGCGGTGAATGTCAGCCGAGACGACTATCAAGATTTAACTCGGGACATGCTTGGCTTGCCATCGGTGACGCACAAGAGTAAGCCTTATCCTGGTCTTGATGTAGTTTTAGGGGCGGGATTTGGAGAGACGACAAAATCCAATGCCGGACAAGGAGAGAATTTCATACCGGGCAATCGCTATTTGGCGGATGTGGATCGTGATGCGGTCGATGTGACCAAGGGGGATCGTTTGGCCAAATACGTTGTAGCTCAGCGGACGCCGGGAAAGAAAGGTACATTGGTTTTGGCACAGGCTGCTGAGCAAGCGATCGCCGGCAAGCATCGGCTACTTGGTTTTTTTGGTGCCAAGAACGGGCACTTACCGTTTCAAACGGCCAACGGAGATTACAAACCTGTTGCGACCGTAAAGGGGATTGAAGAGTATTCGTCTGAGGATTTATTGGAGAACCCCAAGTTGAGCGAACTGACTCAGGCAGCCATTGACGTATTAGCAAGTCGCTCGGAGCGGTTTTGGTTGATGGTCGAATCAGGCGATGTGGATTGGGCCAATCACGCTAATGACATCGACTCATCGATTGGCGCGGTGTTCAGTGGAGAAGAAGCGGTGGGTTCGATTTTTCGCTGGATTGAAAAACAGGACGCCTGGGAGGATTCTTTAGTGATCGTCACGGCCGATCACGGACACTATTTCAACCTGGTACAACCCGAAGCGCTTATTCCTACGGCTCGTTAGGAATTTTGGGTAAGTTTCTTGAGCCATGCGAAGGCCGTTTGGATTGGCCACAGGAGATCTGAAACGACTTGTTGCAGTCCTGAAAATCCTTGGAGTGCAAAGGCGTATCCGGTGACCAATACCAATAGGTTCATCGGAACCAGGAACATCCACTGAAACCGCTTCTGGTACTCGATGGACGTTTCGTTCGATGATGGATGACGAAGTTGCACGTAGACGCTCAGCAGATGATAAGCGACTCCCAGACCTAGGACGAAACTGCGAAGGAAGGCTGGAAGAAACAGGACGCTCAGGAGCCAAAGCAAAATCGAAGCGGCGGGGAAGAAGTTCGGGCTGGTGCGAATCAACCAATTGTCTTCGGCTGGCCAAGCCTTGGAGTCGGAGTTTTCGCTTGGTTGCTTTTCAGGAAAGCCTAGCTTGGTTTTTCCCCAGCGAAGAATGGTCGAAGTGGGCTGGAGCAGAACAAACGACAGGAGGCTTTGAGTGATTCGACGTTCCCACCGGATGGCTCTAGAGAGGATCTTTGAGGAGATCCACCCTGAGCGAGAAAGGGCAAGGGTTGCAAGAGCACCGGTCCAAAACATCGTTGCGTAGAGTGGATATTGGGTGGATCTGAGCAGCCAAAAAATGGCTGCCCAGACAATCAGTGGGATGAGTGCCGCGAGCAGATAGGTAGCTGGCCATTGAAATCCTCGGATCATACGGTCGACAGTCTTGGCGATCACCGAAAACTCCTCAGGCTTGCAGAAACTCGTGCATCGACTCCCAACGGACCTTGGATTTTAACCCTGTGAGGTTAAGCTTTACCACATCAATTTGTAGCGTTTTCTCATTGAGAGTGTACCTATGTCAAGCGAAGAATTTGATTTAGTCGTTTTAGGGGCAGGGCCTGGTGGATATGTGGCTGCGATCCGCGCATCGCAACTAGGACTCAAGGTGGCTTGCATCGATGAGAACGACAAGTTTGGAGGAACGTGTTTGAGAGTTGGTTGCATTCCCAGCAAGGCTCTTTTGGAGTCTAGCCATTTGTACCACGACACCAAATCATCGCTTTCTGTCCATGGGATTCAGGTAGGGCAAGTGCAGTTGGATTTGGCTGCGATGATGAAGCGAAAGGAACAGATCGTCCAGACGCTCACGGGTGGAATCGACCTGTTATTCAAGAAGAACAAGGTGACCGGATATCGAGGGCGGGGCGTGGTCTTAGGCCCGAATTTGGTCCAGGCCAATTCTGAGGGTAAGTCCACAGAACTCAGAGCCAAACGGATCATTATTGCGACAGGATCCAAGCCGGCTTCGATGCGGGGTGTCGACGAGGATGGTGTTAGGATTGGAAATTCGACGATGGCTTTGTCCTTCGAGCAAGTGCCCCAGAGGCTCACGGTCATCGGAGGTGGTTACATCGGACTTGAATTAGGGAGTGTATGGAACAGGTTGGGATCGAAGGTGACGGTCCTTGAGGCGCTGGACCGGATCCTTCCGGGGATGGACCAAGAACTAAGCCAACTGGCACAGCGAGCCTTCAGCCGACAGGGAATCGAATTTCGACTGCAGTCCTGGGTTGAGTCGGCCAAGGTTGAAAACGGTCGGTGTATTGTCCGTTGCAAAGGTGCCGAGCCCATCGAGAGCGATCGCGTGCTCTTGGCAACGGGTAGAGTCCCACTGACCCAAGCCATTGGCTTGGAAAACGTCGGGATCGAGACCGACAAGCGAGGGTTCATTCCTGTCGACGCAAATTTCCAAACCAAGGTATCTGGAATTTACGCATTAGGGGATGTCATTGGAGGAGCGATGCTGGCCCACAAAGCGATGGAAGAGGGGGTTGTGTGCGTCGAGCGAATGCAAGGCATTCACTCTCATTTCAATTACGATTGCATTCCCGCGATCGTGTATACCCACCCTGAGATCGCCACGGTTGGGAAAACCGAGGAGCAGTTAAAAGAAGCTGGGATTCCCTACAAGAAGGGGGTCGGTGCTTACGGTGCCAATGGTCGGGCGCGGACCCTTGGTGAGTCCGAGGGTCGCGTCAAGATACTGGCCGACGCCAAGACCGATCGGGTCTTGGGAGTTCACATTTTGGGGGCTCGCGCTGGTGATTTGATTGCTGAAGCTGCAATAGCGATGGAGTTTGGGGCAAGCAGCGAAGACATCGCTAGAAGTTGCCATGCCCACCCAACGCTAGCAGAGACGGTTCACGAAGCGGCGTTGGCCGTTGAGGGTCGGGCAATTCACTCGGCTTAATCTCCGACTTAGGCCTGCTTGAGAAACTTTAAATTCACCATCTGCGTTGATCAATAAATCCTATGCCTCGATACAATCCTGCTGAAATCGAGCCCAAGTGGCAAGCTTATTGGGAAAAGAACAAGACGTTCCGTTGTCCGGATTTTCCTGATCCGCAAGGCAAGGGGAAGCTATATGTCTTGGATATGTTTCCGTACCCTAGTGGAGCAGGATTGCATGTTGGGCATCCCGAAGGCTACACAGCCACGGATATTTACTGCCGTTACTGGAGAATGCAGGGCAAAACGGTCCTGCATCCGATGGGCTATGATGCTTTTGGGTTGCCCGCCGAGGAGTATGCGATCCGTACCAACACACCGCCCAGGCAGAGCACTGAGGCCAATATTGCTAATTTCACGCGCCAACTCAAGATGCTGGGGTTTTCCTACGATTGGGATCGCGCATTAGCGACCACGGACGTAGAATATTTTCGTTGGACTCAATGGATTTTCTTGGTGCTGTTTGACACTTGGTATGACCCAGATTTGCAAAAAGGCAGGCCCATTAGCCAGCTGCCTATCCCTGAAGCGGTTGCGGTTTTGGGAGACGAAGCGATCGCAAGTTACCAAGACCGCCATCGATTGGCCTACCAAGACGATGCGTTGGTCAATTGGTGCCCTGCCTTGGGAACCGTTCTTGCTAACGAAGAGGTGATCGACGGCAGAAGTGAAAGGGGAGACCACCCAGTCCAGCGCATTCCCCTGAGGCAATGGATGCTGCGCATCACGGCTTATGCAGATCGTCTCTTAGGGGATTTGGAACTGCTCGATTGGTCAGCGGGGATCAAGAAACTCCAAGCGGATTGGATAGGAAAGAGCACGGGGGCGGAAGTCGATTTCCGCATCGTCAAGCAGGATCAAGCCTCCTGCCCAGAGGAGTCGATCCGTGTGTACACGACGCGCCCTGACACACTCTTTGGGGCTACTTACTTGGTCGTTGCCCCAGAGCATCCGTTGGTGGCCAAGATTACACCTGATGCTTATGCAGCTCAGGTCAAAGAGTACTGCGAAGCTGCCTCGTTCAAAAGCGATCGGGATCGCACCGAAGCTGATAAGCAGAAAACTGGTGTATTCACTGGCGCTTATGCCATCAACCCGACGACTCAGCAACCCATTCCTATTTGGGTGGCCGACTATGTTTTGGGCAATTATGGAACCGGCGCGATCATGGCTGTTCCTGCTCATGATGTGCGGGATCACGAGTTTGCTCTGAAATATCGCTTGCCGATCGTTCAGGTTGTCGAACCTCTTGATGCCACGTTGGAGGAATTAGAAAAAATCCGAAGTGGCGAAATTTGTTTTGCTGGCGAAGGTATCGCGGTATCAAGCGGGGAACTCGATGGACTTAGGACCAAGGACGCCAAGGCCAAAGTGATTGCCAGCCTAGAACAGCAGGGATTGGGCCGTGAGGCCGTGAATTACAAATTGAGGGATTGGTTATTCAGTCGACAGCGGTTTTGGGGAGAACCGTTTCCTATCCTCCATGAGCTTGGTCCAGACGGCACCCCCAATGGACAAATCCGAGCCGTTCCCGTTGCTGACCTTCCGGTAGACCTACCTCATCTGGAGGATTACAAACCGCACGGCCGTCCTGAACCACCTTTGGGTAAGGCGGATGCATCATGGCTTTATGTTGAGCTCGATGGAAAAAAATACCGCAGAGAAACCAACACTATGCCGCAATGGGCAGGCTCATGTTGGTACTACTTGCGTTTTATCAGCCCAAGGTGCACCGAAGCGTTCGTCGATCGTGAGCAAGAAGCGGCTTGGATGCCTGTCGATTTATACATAGGCGGAGCCGAACATGCGGTCTTGCACCTTTTGTATGCGAGATTCTGGCATAAGGTGCTTTACGACCGGGGCTATGTAAGTCATCCCGAACCGTTCCAGAAACTGGTCAATCAAGGAATGATCTTATCGTACGCGTACAAAGATCATCGAGGAGCGTTGGTTCCGGTCGACTTGGTTCAAGAGGATGATCAAGGGGCTGTCAAACACACTCAGACCGGAGAGGAATTGCAAAGGATTGTCGCAAAGATGTCCAAAGCCCTCAAAAATGTCGTCGATCCTGAGGGGGTTGTCCGGGAATACGGAGCCGACGCGCTAAGGCTCTATGAAATGTTTATGGGGCCCTTGGAAGCGACTAAACCATGGAGCATGCAAGGGGTCAATGGAGTTCGAAATTTCCTGGATCGTGTTTGGAGACTGGTCGTTGATTCTCGATCTGAGGATTTGAAACTAAGCGAAGCGGTACAAGATATTCCAGCAGGTGCCGAGCATGATCGAGTGGTTCACAGCACGATTGCCGCAGTGACCCAGGACATCGAGAATCTTTCGTTCAATACCGCAATTGCTCGAATGATGGAGTTTGTGAATCACTTCACCAAAGAGTCGGTCCGGCCAAAATCGGCGATGGAGAATCTAACGCTCATGCTAGCCCCCTTTGCACCTCATTTGGCCGAAGAACTCTGGCGGATCCTCGGGCACGACGATTCGCTAGCCTATGCCCCGTGGCCTGAGGCAGACCAGGAGAAGCTCAAAATTGCCTCGGTTGAAGTTCCGATTCAAGTCAACGGCAAGGTCCGAGCCAAGATCGTCATGCCGGTGGGGATCGATAACCAGCATGCCCAGAGTCTAGCTCTTGACAACGAGCGAGTGGCCGAGCTTTTAGCAGGAAAAGAGATCACTAAAGTGGTCATCATCCCAGGCAAGATGGTCAATTTCGTCATCAAGTCCCAGTAGGATCTGGATCCAATTCCAGAGTTTTGCGACAGACTGGACTTTGGGGCTTACCATGACACCACGACAATCGGTCGCGTGTGCGTCATTGTGTCATTGTGCCATCCATTCCAAGACGTTATACTCTCTCGAAGTTGTTCAAGGAGTCTACTTATCAAGGAGGGTGGGCGCATGGAAGGCAACCATCGTGGTGTAGGGGTTAGTTCCGACATTGTTTTGAGGAGTTACGTTGACAAGAATACTCCCAAGAACGCCTATCGCGCCGTAAGAGGGTACCATTTGGTTTTGATTGGCGTGGTCTTTTTATGGCTGGCTGTTCGTTGCTTGTCGATCGTTGGGTCGCAAGTTTACGGCAACAGTGATGCGGTTCTAACGATGCTTCCTGTGGAAGTACGCGCAGGAGCCGTTGGGGCATTGATCTGTGTGATTTACTCAGCTTTCGATTTGACGACCTTGTACGGGTTGGTTTTCAGGGAGCGTTGGGGTTGGTGGCTTGGATTGCTGGGGTTGTGTTGGGGAATAACCCTTGGGATTGGAGATGCGATGATTTCGCTACGTTTGGACCGATTTAGCTGGACATCGGGGTTTCACCTTTTGATTGCCTTCGGGCTGATTTTGTTTTTTTCTTGGATGATCAAGGTGATGCTTTCCTCGGGGATGAGGGCGAAGTTTGGGGTAGAGGCCAATCCGGCACTGGCCCTTGCATGCACACTGGGCATTGCCGTGATTTTGGGAGTGACTTTGCAATTGCTGGTCGTTTAGAAAGCACTGCGGCTTCGGAGAATCAAACCCAGAGCTTAAGTCGGCCTTGCAAGCGATCGGGGAGAGCTTTATCGACCCATCGAAGGATTTGTGCTTTGTTGTAGCGAACGCTGAAGTGCCCGCAGATGATCTGTTCGTTTTGGAAGGTATCCTTTCGATCGACGAAATCATCCAGGTGCATGTGACCATCTTTGTGAATAAGATCTTTGCGATGATCGGGTGCAAGAAAGGTCATCTCAGTGATAAGAATTTTCGCGCGGAACATATCTGGATTACGATCCAGTCCAGCCGGGGCGGTATCTCCTGTGTAGGCGACCAAGGGGATACGAGTCTCCGAAGTGACTTCGGCCCCAGAGAGCCGTGCGTCACGAATCTGCTCGCCAGACCAATTGGCAAACTCTTGTTTGAGTTTGCGTCTTTTCTCCCAAACGATGAATCCCAGTGCGGGAATAGAGTGCTTCATCGCGTGAGTGGTCACTGTCAGTTCACGAGTGAGGTCTATTTCTTGGTTTTCGCGGAGGGGAATAAGTTCGCAGGGCATTCTACCTCGATCAAGTCTTGTGATCACCTTTAGCATTTGATCGACGGTTGCCACCGCGTAATCGGGCAAGTAGAGCACCGGGCGTTCCATTTTCATCATTCTTCGCCGGGCGACATACGCTGGAATGGCGGCAATGTGATCCAGGTGAGAGTGTGAGATAAAGGTTCGAGGCAGGGACATAAAGTCCCATGGCTGAGCTCCTAGATCGAAACCTATTTTAAGTTCAGCGATTCTCCAATAACTTTGGACTGCAGCGCGGGAGTAACCATCGATGGTCAGTCCTTCGTGATGAAGCGACAGTGTTGGGGCGTTGTCCACCGATCCGATGCCATCGGCCACGGTATCCTCAAACTGTTCTTTTGCTCGGTGGTTCATTTGGCTGGTTGATTAAGATGGTAGATCGCTCAAAAATGCTTACGAATCAGGGAAACGATCATTCCCTGAAGTATTGTTTTTGCCTTGTTGGACCATTCGAGGACTTCGGTGTGTTGGGTCGTTGTTGGTGCATCTGGGTTTGCGACGTTGGTGACAATCGAAAAAGCCAGAACCGGAACCCCAAGACGCATAGCAAGGAGGGCCTCTGGAACAGTGCTCATTCCCACCATGTCGGCACCCATGCGTGCAAACGCGCGGTATTCGGCCCGAGTCTCATAGTTTGGCCCTAGGGTAGCAAGGTAGGTACCCGATGCCAGTGAGTATCCTAATTCACCTGCTGCTTTTTGGGCTCTTGCAAGCCATGCAGGGTCATAGGTTTTATGAGTCCTCCCCAAGAAAGACGCGCCAAGTGGATGAAGGTTCGGGGCGTTAAGACTTTGAAAGAGCCAATCGATATGCGAGTCGATCGCCACGACTTGGCCACTTTGAAATCGCGGATTGATGCCGCCCGCAGCGTTCGAGAGGATGACTAGTTCGACTCCAAGTTCAATCAAGGCATTCAGGGGTGCTAGCGATTGCTCAAGCGACCAGCCTTCGTAGAGATGGCAGCGACCCTGGAGCGCAGCGACTTGGGTGCTCCCAAGTTGTCCTAGCACAAGGTTTCCTGAATGACCAGCGACCCTAGGGTTGGGAAAACTGGGAATCCTTTGGAAGGGGATCGTTGTAGGGTTTGCGATGGAGTCGGCGAAATCCCCTAGGCCACTGCCCAGCACAATCCCGACTTTCGGAGAGCACTCTGGGTAATTGGCTTTGAGCCATTGAGCGGGGGAGATTTGTTTTTCTTGATCAAGCATCGAAATGAAGATGATGACGCATCAGCTTGCCGCGTCGAACTCAAGGACACCCGTCAAAAGCTTGGTGAGCCGGGGTTCGGCATCGTTGGCGATGGCGATGATTTTAGATACATCGGCGGCTTCAAGTGCATCTGGCAAGCACATATCGGTGATCACCGAGAAACCTACGGTTCGCATCGAGCTATGGGCAGCGACGATCACTTCGGGTACGGTGGACATTCCAACGACATCGGCTCCGATGTGCCGGAGGAATCGGTACTCGGCACGGGTTTCCAAATTGGGTCCTGCAACGGCCACAAAAACGCCTTGGTGGGCGATGATGTCTTCCTTGCGGGCAATTTGCAGTGCTTGGCGGATTAAGTTTCTGTCGTAGGGCTGACTCATATCAGGGAAGCGGGGACCGAGTCGATCGTCATTGATACCTATCAGTGGGTTTCCACCCATGAGGTTGATGTGATCTTCGATGAGCATGATATCACCGGCTTGAAAATTGGGATTCATCCCACCACAAGCGTTGGAGACCATGAGGAGTTTAGCACCAAGGAATTTCATCACTCGGACTGGTAGGGTGATTCGATCCAGGGGGTATCCTTCGTACATGTGGAAACGTCCCTCCATGGCTACGACTGGGACACCTGCAAGATTTCCGCAGATGAGTCTTCCTCGATGACTGGTTGCGGTGGACTTAAGAAAATGCGGAATTTCTGAGTAATCGAATTCTGCTTGAATATCGATTTTCTTAACCAATGATCCCAATCCGGTACCGAGGATGATTCCAGCATGGGGTATGGGATCCCACCGCTTACGAATCGCAGCGCAAGCTTCCTGGATCTTTTCGTAGAGGTCGAGCATCGTAGACTCTTTTCCTGTCGGTTCTGGCAAAAGCTGATTATCTGAGGATCATATCATCAACGGTCCTACCCGAAGGGATCATCGGGAGGACATGTTCTTGATAGGGAACTTGGACATCTAGGACATAAGGGCCTGGATAGTTGATCATTTCGAGCAATGCGGAATGGAGTTCGGACTTGTTGCGAACGGTCGCGGCTCCGCAGCCGAAACCTTTGGCGATGCTGACAAAATCCGGATACCTATTTTCGGCATAGGTGTGCGCGACGGTGGAACCTGGGCCTCGGGCCTCTTCATGATCGATAGGTCCCAGGTAGGTGTGGGCTCGGTTGGAGCCCATGAAACGGTCTTCCCACTGGACAACCATTCCAAGATGTTGGTTATTTAAAAGCAGTACCTTGACCGGTAGTTTCTCGCAATGCAGGGTTGCCAATTCCTGGATGTTCATTTGAAAAGAACCATCGCCATCGATATCGATCACCAGTGCATCTGGGTGGGCGGCTTGGACTCCCATCGCTGCGGGGAGTCCAAAGCCCATGGTTCCCAATCCGCTGCTGCTGAGCCAAGTCCGCGGTTTGCGGAATTGAAAAAACTGAGCGGCCCACATTTGATGTTGTCCCACACCGACCGTGACGTATGTTTCACGGTTTGCGGTTAAGTCCGAGAGGGATCGGATAGCGTGTTGCTGCAGAATGCCGTCGAATTGATCGTCGTATTGAAATGGGTACTTTGCTTTCAGATCTTGGCAATGGTCAAACCATGGCTTGATGTTCTCGGGCGGTTGGACGATTTTATCGAGTTCGTTTAGCACGAAACGGATGTCACTTCGCACGGCAATGTGTGCGACTTTATTCTTGTTCAATTCAGAGGCATCCACATCGACGTGAATGATCTTGGCGTTTTTGGCGAAAGATGCCAAGTGTCCGGTGACACGGTCATCGAAGCGAACACCAAAGGCCAAAAGCAGGTCGCAGTCCCTGACGGCATAGTTCGCATAAGCGGCCCCGTGCATACCGAGCATATCCATAGACAACGGACCATCTGCGGGGTAAACACCCAAGCCCATCACTGTCATGGTCACTGGAATCCCGGTCTTCAAAGCGAAGCTTCGGAGTTCTTCGGAAGCTTCCGCAGTGACGATTCCACCACCACAGTAGATGATTGGGCGTTTGCTATGTCGGACCGCCGCAGCGATTTGGCGAATCTGCTCTGGTGCTGCGTTGGGGTGTTTGGCTGGAGAATATCCAGGTAGGTTCATCGGCACATCCCAATCGACTTCGCAGGAATCCAACTGAACATCTTTGGGCATGTCGATCAAAACAGGGCCGGGTCTCCCGGTCGTCGCGATATAAAAAGCTTCCTTCATCACTCTTGCGACATCGTCGACCTTCGTGACCAAATAATGATGCTTGGTGATCCCCCTGCATATCTCCACAATGGGGGTTTCTTGAAAAGCATCGGTCCCGATGACTCCCGTGGGAACTTGGCCAGTAATTGCAATCAGGGGGATACTGTCGAGTTTTGCATCGGCGATTGCGGTAACTAGGTTGGTTGCTCCTGGGCCGCTGGTGGCCATGACAACCCCGACTTTTCCAGTGGATCGAGCGATTCCTTGGGCCGCAAACGCACCTCCTTGTTCGTGCCTTGGGAGGATGGTTCTCAATCGACCCTCGTATTTGGTCAGAGATTGATGCATCGGCATCGAGCACCCACCAGGATAGGCAAAAACGATCTCCACACCGTGGTCGACCAGCGATTTTACGAGAATATCGGCTCCGGTCATGACGGAATTTTTGCGGTCAGTAAGGGTGGAATTGGACATTAGCCTCTCCGAGGAGGGAGTATGGGGGTAGAAAACAGCCCGGGAGAGAAAATATATCACCAAAGACAAAAACGTCGAATGGATTGAGCTTCAGATCGCCCCCCGCAATCCTTTCTAAAAACCTAGGCAACCACGACAAAACGTCGCACCCGGCAGACGTCTTGTCGCACCTGTGTCGCACTGCTTGTTGGGAAACCCTGGACGCTTTGTTGTACAAACCAAGGAAAACAAAAGTTTACAAAGCAGTTCTCGTTGGCACGGAATGTGCTTTCTTTTGTGAGTTAACTCCAGGCAACGCACGCATCGGTCCTTGCTCCGGGCATCGAACCTCCCAACCGGTTTTGATGGCGAGAATCGAATTTTGGTGCTTGCCTGGAGTTTTTTTATTCCATGCCCCAAAGTTTGAGTTTTCGCTGGAGGGTACGCACAGAGATTCCTAGCGTGTGCGCTGCGTGGGTTCGGTTACCGAATGATTTTTTAAGTGCTGAGAGGATCGCATCTTTTTCCAAGTCGTGGAGATTGAAGTTGCCTCGACTCGAATGGTGCTGTTCGCTGTAGGGGTTACCGCTGAGATACTTGGGAAGATTTCGCAGAGTGAGGATCTTTTCATCTCCCATGACGAGCATGTTTTCAATGACATTTCGAAGTTGGCGGACATTTCCTGGCCATTCGTAATCCTGAAGATACTTCATTAACTCCGGTGCGACGTCCGGAGAGGTTCTCAGATGCCGTTTAGCGCAGTCGTCAAGGAAGTGCTCTACCAGGATCGGTATGTCTTCGGGCCTTTGCCGTAAAGGTGGAAGCTCAATGGTAAGCACATTGAGTCGATGATAAAGATCGATACGAAACTGCCCATCTTGAACCATTTCAGGTAGATCACGGCTGGTTGCTGCGATGAGTCGAATATCTACATGGAACTCGACATTTGATCCAACGGGTGCGAACGAGTGAGTTTCGAGTGCTCTGAGTAGTTTGGGCTGTAATGTTTGGGGCAGATCTCCGATTTCATCCATGAATAGGGTGCCTTGGTTGGCCGCTTTGAAGCGCCCATCGCGTTGATCGAGGGCACCTGTGAAGGCGCCTCGCACATAGCCAAAAAGCTCTGACTCTATCAGTGCATCTGGCAGCGCGGTCACATTCACCGCGACGAAGGATTCCTTGTGCCGACGGCTGTTTTCGTGGATCGCCGAGGCGACGAGTTCCTTTCCTGTGCCTGACTCTCCGACAATTAACACCGTCGAATCCGAAAGGGATACTCTAAGAATCTGGTCAAAGACTTCCTTCATCCGATCGGACTGGCCTATCATCCGACCGATCCCAGCTTCGTCAATCGTGCTGTGTTTTGGCTCTCTGGCTCTCATGGGCAAGTAGCGGTTCAGAAGTACCAGCAGCTCGTCGGGTTTCAACGGTTTGGTTAGGTAATCTGAAGCCCCCAATTTCATCGCCTCAACGGCCGAATGGATATCACCATAGGCGGTAACCATCAAGACCGGAACTGATGGTTTCGATTCACGCCATTGCTTAAGCACATCCAATCCGTTGTCATTTCCTAACCTTAAGTCGCAAACGACAAGGTCAACTGGTTCTCGAAAGGCCTTCATCGCTTCTGGGTGGTTGCTTGCGTGGATCGTCCTGTAACCTTCAGACTTGAGCATACGCGAAAGAGCTTCCCGCTCTCTGACTTGGTCTTCAACGACAAGGATCGTAAGGCCTGTATTCATGATGCAGTCTCCAATTGGGTTTTAGACAGGTCGATCAGGCTTGGAACTGGCGTTGGCACATCGATCGGAATCGATTGAAATTCCAGAGTGAAACTCACTCCTCCGAGACTCTGGCTTGGGCCAATCGCAATCTTTGCGCCAGCCGAATCCAGAAGGTTTTTTACGACGGCCAGTCCCAATCCAGCACCTTCGATTCGGGTGCTGAAGAATGGTTCAAAAATCTTTTCGTAGAGATTCTGCTGGATCCCAGGACCTGAATCATCGACTTTGAGAATGGCGACGTTGTTTCCTGCTTCCAATTCCAGGCGGATCTGGCCTCCGTTACGCATGGCTTGTGTGGCATTTTGCAGCAAATTGATGAGCACTTGCCGGAAGTACTTTTTTGAGATCCTTGCTAAAACCGGGCGGGCTGGGCTTTTGTAAACAATCTCGATTTGGTGGTGCTCGTGAGTCGGTTTGAGGAACTGAAGCAAAGCCTGAAGTTCTTCATCGAGATTCAGCCACACGTTCTGGTTGTCATCGGCTTTGACCAACCCGAGCATCTGACTGATCAGGTCATTGACCCGTTCAATTTCACTGACCGATTCATGGATCATCTCGATAGCTTCTTTTTGGTCTATCGGTGACTCACCTCGGATTAACTTTTCCGAGGTAAACAGATTTAGTCGCACCGAATTGAGCGGGTTCCTAAGCTCATGAGCGATACTGACAACAAATTTACTTAGGTCCGCCAATCGCCTTGTCTCGGATGTCTTTAAAGCTTGTTCAAGATCCCTGGTAAGCGTACCTAATCGGAACAAATAAGTGGCGGTGGTCGAGACGATTAGACTCATTGCAGCTAGCACCGCCAACCAGACGAAACAACGTGAAATCGCAGCATTCGAGGTGTGCTTATCCAACCAAGTTACGGGAATAGCAGTTCTGTAGACCCCTACCCGAAGATCGTTCTTACTGATTGGCAGTGCAACCTCGATGGCTGCTGACTTGCTTGAATCATCTTCGAAAATCACTTTCTGTACGTTTTGCGGAAATCCAGGGATGTTCTGGTGTAGCACTGGTCCTTGATTTGACAGATTGAATTTACGACTTCGGGATACAATGACTCCTGAAGCATCTTCCACCGAAGCGTAAAGTCGATTTGGCTGGGAATCGATCATTCGCTCCCAGTGGTCCTTAAGCCAAGGAACCAATTGGGGCTCAGAAAAATCCTCGATCGATTTTCCTTCGAGCAATTCTCCTTCGATCCGAATGATCGTTCTTTCTACGTGGGATTGAAGATTGGAGACTTCCGAAGCCATGAGCAATTTTGCGCGATTGGTCAGATCATTCCACAATCCTAGAATACAGACCGCTAGTACCAGAAGAAACGCCACCAAAATCCCCAACAAAGAGGCTCTTCGCATGTTTTCAGTGGATTTCGGCTTGCTAAAGGTGTCTGAAATCATAGTTTTGGTGCCCGAGGAATTTACGGCTTCGCCTATCCCCATTATGCCTCATACTAAACGCTTATGGAAACCGAAACCAAACTTACCCGCCTTGTCTTGGCCTTGGCGACTCCGAGCCTCGAGGAACTACCTCAGTGCGCATCGACGCCCGAGGAAGCTACCTCGCTGCATCACGATTATCACGCAGCTTGGACTGCCCTTTGGTCTCCGGTCATTTTAGCTTCGACGGGCTTTCTACCTGAGTCCAGGCGAGCCGACACCTCAGGACTTGACCTTGAAAACACGCTGCTGATTGTACCTGATGTGTCCAAGAGCAAGATAGACCAACCCTTGGAAGAGCGTTTGCTCATGGCTGGCAATCGATTGCTCTTCTCGGGTTCTAGAACACGTCCAGAGATTTCTCTCGCGGTTCTTCAAGCGTTCGCTCCTGGTGCCCAAGCCTTGGCACTGGAGGAACTTTCCACGGAGGCCAGAGAACTCGAGCAGGACTTTTGCAGTTTTGGTTTTGCCGTCATGCAAGTCCAGCAGATGGCTCGCAAGCTTCGATATTCCTTCAATCTCGACTGGATGGTTGTGTCGGACCAGTTGATTCAAGCCGCGCAGAGTTTCATGCGATCGGAATATCAGGAGTCCCAGCGTTGGCTCAGTGCTGCTTACGACAGCCTCTCCCAGGAGCGAGACCGTTACTGCTCGCAGCAAGGGCATTTAATTCATCTCGTGCTCTCGGCCCCAAGTACCCTCGGGCGTCGTTTTTCGGCTCAAATGCAACAGTGCGATGTTCCCACTAACCTTCTGGCGACTTATGAGACCATCGAGCAACTCAAGCAGTCGCATCCTCTTGGCTTTGATGAGCTTATCCATCGGATCGATCAAAGGACTTTGGCGATTGCAGGAGGATTCTATCGCGAAGTCACCCACACTTACCTTAGCGAACTATCGCTAAACCGAAGTTTTCTGAGAGCCAAACAGGCAGCTTCGAGTCTAGGATTGAATTTCGTGCAAACTCTCGCCCCTTTTTTTGGGGCGATTCCTGCCCATTTCCCAACGATGGCCAAACTCCATGGCTTTCAGGGAATGGTTCTTGAAAAATTCCACGGCGGATTCATTCCCGAAAAAGAGCATGCCAAACTCAAGTGGCAAGCCACATCCGAGAGTCCTGCCATCGATATGATCCTTGGTCACATGATCGATGCTTCGGACCCCTTAGCGCTTTTAGAGCTTGGTTCGGCAATGGCCAACCAATTGGATTACCATCAAGTCCCTACGTTGGTGATCGCGCATTGGCCTGATCGAGCAAGCCCTATCTTCGACGATTTGGTTCGCACTGTAAAACGCAGTCCAGCGTTGGGGAAGTGGATTCTTGTTGATGATTATTTCCAGTCCACTTCGCAACCCTATTGGTCTGAGCAATTCGGGGTGCAGCAATTTCCGTTTTCGATTCCCAAAGAGGCACAAGCCGTCCACGCAACACAGATCAGCCTTTTGCATTTAAACCGGTATGTCTACCAACTTGAAAGGCTTTCAGGGACGATTCAATGTTGGATCGCAGCAGGGAAAGACAAAAGCCAGGAACCAAAACCGCAGGAATCGACCCAACAGACGCTTTTGTTGAAAATCCAAGAGACTCTTGATCAACTCGACGAAATCGCAGAGCATTCCAAGTCCTGGCTTACTGAGCCACACAGTTGGACTGCAAGCTTTGAAACAAAGCTAAAGTCGCTTGTAGATCAGTGCACTGGGTTTATTGAATCTAAGCTTGGGGCCTGTTCGAATTGGACGATTGTCCATACAGCAAGTCATCCAAGGAGATTGAGTTTGGAGTTGCCATCTGCCATCGCATCCAAGGATCATGCAGGTATGGCTCAAGTGGTCGCTTCAGATCGACTGCATAAGGATCCTAGCAAGACTCACTGGGTTGTTGATTTGCCACCTTATGGTTTTACACAAATACCAGGGCCAGCCCCTGGAATCCATGCAACAAACCAATCGACTCAGACAGCCAAAACAAAGTCCTCCGGTTTCTTCTCAAAACTCCTAGGCCAGAAAAACACAATAGGACAACCCGATGGATCGCTGGCCAACGAGCACATGGAGATCCAAGTCGACCCCAAGAAAGGTCACTTGCGCTCGGTACACATCCGGGATCAAAGAGGCAACCAACTCAGCGGCATGGCTTGTTTGGTTCCAGGCCCAGTAGGATCAGAGACTTTAAGAAACCAAGCCGACTTTATTGGTCTATCGAGAATCGAAGTCCAAAACCATGACATCAGCGATTCGAACGCAATCTGTACGACTCGGGGGGTATTTGAGCAAGCATCCCAAGAAAACAAATCTTGCCCTTGGCTTGAGCAAACGGTTCGAATGCAAAGAGGGTGCAAATGGGTGCAGGTCGATTTCTCAGGAGGTGGATTCGACCGCAATTCCGTAACTCCCATATGGAGAACAGCTTGGCCAAGCCAAGCCGCGACACTTCAGGTTTGGTCGCATGGTAATCGCAGTAAGTGGCTCGGACCACTGCAGGCCAGCATCGAGCTTATTGAGATCGATGACGCACAGCATAAAGTCTACATCGCTACGGGTGGATTAAGCTACCACCTGAAACAAGGTGCAAACCAGCTAATAACCCTGTTGCCAGTGGATGCCCAGGGCAACCTCAGTGCTTCCATCGTCCTTGGGATTGACTGGCAGCGACCATGGGAGACGGCCATAGATTTATTTCAGCCAGCCTGGGTAATCCCACCTGTGGGTGCGCCTATGGCATTGAACCCGGATGAACAACCGGTTTGCAGAAGTGGATGGTTGGCTCAGAGCAACCACTGGAATCTTCGATTTAGCTTCCTGCCCACCGAATCTAGCCCAGGAGGACAGGGATCCTACAGCGACGCTACGCAAACGATCTTTCCGGATGTTTTGATCTGGATGACAGAGAGTGCTGGAAAATCCTCAACGGCGAAAATAAGCTTGCCAAAAACCGCCGTTTCGGCCTGGAAAGTTGATTTTTCCGGACAGCTAATGGATAAAATACCTGTTGAGGGTTCCGACCTGCTTGTCCCCTATTCGGCGTGGGAAAAATCGGTGCTGGCCGTTGTCCTTGGTCCCTGATTCGCCAAATCCATCCACAAAATCATTCATGAATCGGCCAAACGAAGGCTACGATTTAACCAACCAAGTCATCGGCGGATATAGCATCCTTCATCGCTTGGGTGTTGGAGGCATGTCCGAGGTCTACTTGGCATTCCAAAACTCGCTGCATCGCCATGTTGCCTTAAAAGTTCTCAGAGCCGATTTTGTAGGCTCGGAGGAACACGAACAGCGATTTTTACAAGAAGCCAGGTCGGTTGCTTCCCTGATGCATCCGAACATTGTCCAAGTCTACGATGTTGGAAAATTTGAAAACACACTCTACATAGCCCAAGAGTATGTGCCCGGTAGCAATCTCAATTCATTCATCCAAAGACGAGGTGCTTTGCCAGTGGAGGAAGCCGTCTCGATTCTCTGGCAGGCAACTTCTGCATTGCAGAAAGCCGCATCGATCGGGCTTGTGCATCGAGATATTAAACCTGACAACTTATTGCTGACCCCAGATGGCGAGGTAAAAGTAGCTGATTTCGGCTTGGCCAGAGCCCGGGGCAAGAGTCAGAATTTGACCGCTGTGGGCGTTGCTCTAGGAACCCCTCTTTACATGAGCCCCGAGCAGGTCCAAGGATTGATTGTAGATTCAAGAAGCGACCTGTACTCCCTTGGAGCGACGGCTTATCACATGCTCGCTGGACGTCCACCGTTCTCAGGCGATACGGCGCTTGCATTGGCCATGCAACACATTCAAGCCCAACCGGTTGATCTTGCTCAGCTTCGTCCCGACATCCCCAAAGAGCTTGTGGAACTGGTCCATCGTCTTTTGAAGAAGAGTCCGGAAGATCGCTTCGGCTCGGCGATGGAGCTAGCCAGGGAGCTTCGCAGCTTCATCGACATTCATCTCGAGGGCCGTGGCGACAAGATGGTGCCATTTTCCGGGCTTGTCATCGAACACCAAGCCATCACATCAAGCTCGGCGACCGAGGAACTACAAATCCTGATGAAGGGATCTGGTTCAGCAGGCTCGAGTATCAGGCGCAACAAGATTCGATCCAGTTATGACGGGCTCCTTAAAGGGTTGCTTTGGTTCTGTTTCCCACTGCTTCTATCTTGTGGGCTTGGTTACGCGGTCCTGAAATTTGATCCTTTCGCTCATCAATCGACCAGCACTGCAGGTGTCTCCCGAGAGTCATCGATCCAGAGGCAGTACGCTCTTGCTCTGGTTGAGAATAACCTCAAGCATTGGAATGCCGTCTCAGAGTTTTTTCCGCCCAATGACCCGACCAGTCGAAACTACTACCTCAAGTCCCAATTGCAGATCGCTAGGCTTCGTTTCGAGGGAGAAGACTTTGCAGCCGCAGAATCCAATCTCAGAACGGTGATCGACTCACCCTATGCCGATGAGATCCTTAGAACCATCGCAAGGATAGAGCTCGGTTGGATCAAGCAGCGTGGGAGACGCCAACCCATGGGTGATGAAGTCAGCAATGAACATTTTGCTCGTGCGATACGCGACATGTCGACGCTTGTCCCTGAAAAGCAGCGAATAATTCGCGAATCGTTACCTCCTAAAGTAAGAGCTGAATGGGAAACCATCGATTATCTGAATCAAACTCAGCCTAAAGCGACTGCACAGGAAAGCGTTACCGGGGAGAATCGTGTTAATTAGCCGCCTTCAAACTGCGGCGATCCTTCTGTCGGTCGTCTTTGCATTCATCTACCTGGACGTGGCATGGCCACTTGCGGGCGTCCCGGGGCTTTGGATGCTTGGAATCTACTTGGTTCTTTGCGTTGGTACCGCTCAAGAAGCGATTGGCATTGTCCGCAATGCATGGCAAATCCCCGTGTATTGGTCGACATGGATCGTCGTTGCTTCATGCTCGCTTGCTGCGCTCCCGGAATTACTACGGGCCGTTGGCTTATCCGATTCATTGCCTAGTTCTTGGGCCTCACCTGCAGGGCGATTGGCGATTGTTTGCATCGGAAACTGGCTTCTGACGAGCCTTATGGGATTCATGGCGCTTCGGACGTACCAAGACTCCAAACAAGCACTTGGTTGGCTCGTGAGCATCGGTCTACTGATGTACGTTTCTGTGTCGACGAGCTTTTGGTGGATACTTCGGCAAATCGGCGAGCCCAAACAAGCGATGCTCAATATCATCGGAGTTGCCCTAGTGACAAAAATGGCTGACACAGGTGCTTATTTCGCTGGGAAGAACTTTGGGCGCCGGCCTCTTGCTCCTGTGCTCAGCCCCAAGAAGACTTTGGAGGGACTTATCGGTGGTTGGATAGTAGCGGTCTGTGCGGCTGTGGTTTTTTTCATTTGGATCCGCGGCTCTCAAGAGGAAATCGCATTGGAGCAACAAGCCATCGGAGCGATCTTGCTAGGCACAGCCTTAACGTGGTTTGGACTTTTGGGTGATTTACTCGAATCGATGCTCAAGCGATCGGGAAATGTAAAAGACTCCGGTTCAAGTTTTGCCGGTCTTGGCGGTGTTTGGGATGTAACCGATTCGTTGATTCCCGCGGGGGTTATCGGACTGATCGCGAGCCTTTTAGGTTGGATCTGAGTCTACAGAGGTGCAGGATTTGACTGCTAGTTGCATCCGAAGCCAAATCGTTTTAGAGTGATGATCATGAAGGAAAGCTCACCGATGTCAGAATCGACCTTAAATCTAGGTGATCCACAGTTGGCAATCCAATTGTTCGGTCCTCAAGACACGCACCTGCGCAAAGTTCGCAATCAACTTGGGGTCGCAATCACTCACCGAAATGGGACGATCAAAGTCGCCGGTCCTAGTCAATCGGTAGACATTGCCACTGGCATCCTCGAAAAACTAAAAGAGAAACTCATTCGCGGTGGACATCTTCAACCAGATGAGATCGATCATTTGCTCCAACAAGCGATCGCTCCAGGTGATGAATCCAGTCCCGACTCGATCGCCTTGCACAGGGACGTTTCGATCGGCGCTGCGGGTCGCAAGGTTAAACCTCGTACGCCCGGACAAGCCGCCTACGTGGAGGCCATTCGAACGCATGATTTGACCGTCTGCTCAGGCCCAGCAGGGTGCGGGAAAACCTACCTTGCAGTTGCCACCGCCGTCGAAGCGTATCGTGCAAAATCGGTCCGAAAAATAGTACTCGTTCGACCAGCGGTCGAAGCAGGCGAGAGCCTCGGATACCTACCGGGTGACCTCAAAGAAAAACTCAATCCCTATCTTCGACCGTTACTTGATGCCATCAACGAAATGGTGGATTTCGATCAGGTCAAGTTTTTGATGGAGCAGGAAGTGATCGAAGTAATCCCGCTTGCCTACATGCGTGGACGAACTCTCAATCAAGCGTTCATCATTCTGGACGAAGCACAGAATGCAACCGTCGCACAGATGAAAATGTTCCTGACCAGAATGGGACGAGGGTCTAAGGTCGTCGTCTCAGGGGACACCTCCCAAGTTGACTTGCCTCCAGGTGTTACCAGTGGATTGCGGGATGCAATTCAGCGATTAAGAGCCATCGATGAAGTCGCCGTTGTCAGACTCCTTGATAGCGATATCGTCCGGCACCCCCTGGTCCAAAAAATTGTGGCCGCTTACGAAACTCCACAAAATCCCGAAAGTCATTCGACAAAAAGGAATGACAGGACCTAAGCTGCCTACACCTTAACTCCATGCAAACCCCCTCTAAGAAAAATCGCAGTGAACGGGCCGCGTCCCTGAAAACAGGACGCTTTGATTGGCGTGACTGGATCGAACGAGTCAAAAACTACGACTCGATTCGACGTGTCTTGGTCGTCCTACTTACCGGCCTTGTGTTGTCATTACTGCTTCGGGGATGGGAACCCCCTTTCCCCTACCGAATTGGCTTCGTTCCGCAACGTGCCATCCCAGCGCGTGTTCCCTTCCAAATCGAAGACGAAGTCCAAACCGACCGCCTCCGCCTACAAACTGCCAAACAAGTCCTGTGCGTCTACGAGAATCGAAAAGAACCCCTCATCCAACTCCGAGAGGATTTGCACGACGCACTTTTTTCCATCAGAGATCATCAAAAGGAACTCGCTTTAGACGACGAACAACTCAAGCTGATCGAAGATTTCGGTGTGTCCCCAGAAGGAACGAACCCCGTAGGCCTGCAAGCAAACGATGTCATCGACTGCATCAAACAGACATTAGCAACCGACTCCGACATCAAAAAATTTGATGATGCCATGCAGAGGATTTTCGAGCCTTTGGAAGAAGTTGGAGTCCTTCAGAAACTAGTTCATGATCCGCTCAAAGGTAGCCAGCGGTTCATCAAGATCATTCAAGCTGGACGCGATGATCAGAAATTGAATGTGGATGTATCGCGTGTTCGTAGTGCCGAATTGATCGTCACTTTAAAGGGCTCCTTGGAAAAGGAATTCAAAAATCAATTCATGGATGACTCCTCTGATCTTCTTGCTCAGATCGTTCATCGATACCTGTCGACCAAACTTCCTACCACATTGACCTTCCGCGAAGACCTTAGCAATGTCGAAAGAATCGCCGCTGTCAACGCGATCAAACCTACCATGGTATCCTACGAAACAACCTACGGTGCTCTTGTACCTATGGGCAAACCGTTAGGAGCCAAAGAGATCCGTCTACTTAGAACGGAACACCAAGCCTACATGAGTCAAATGAGCATCGGTCAAAAGATCCAAAGACTCATTGCCACTTGGGGACTTTTAGCTGCCGTTTGTGCCCTTTGCGGTTTTTTTATACTGCAATCCAAAGACCGCTCTCCCCTGATGCAAACCCACAAACTGATTCGATTGGTCGGTTTGGCTGCTTTCTCTGTCCTGATCGCCGTGATGGCCTCTATCGATCCTTTCCATATCGAGATTGTTCCTGTAACGCTCTGCGCAATTACTGCGACTCTGGTTTATGGTAGACCTACGGCACTGATGCTCCTTGCTGCTATATGCTTGGTGATCGCCTTTAGTACCGGAGGCGATCTTGCAGAATACATCCTCACCTTCAGCGCCGCCGCCGGTGCGATCCTGCTATGCGGCAGGATCCGTAACCGCACACGACTGGTCTATGTCGGATTGGGGGTCTCCCTAGTCGTCTTTGCAACATGCCTAGGATTGGGTGTATTGACAGGTCAATCCCTGGAATTCCCCGTTGAATCTTTCGAAGGATCCTTCAGTAAATCGGTTCCGCTTTTCTCAAGCCAGCTAATCATCGAGGCAATCAAACAGGCCGCTTTCGTCGCTTTATGCGGACCACTGATGGTCGGGATCCTACCGTTCATAGAACGATTGTTCGACATCGAAACCGACCTGAGTTTGCTGGAACTCGGTGATATGAGCCACACGCTTTTGCGTCAATTAGCGCAGCGTGCTCCTGGAACATACAACCATAGCATTTCTGTGGCTTCACTGGCCGAATCGGCTGCAGAAAGCATTGGGGCAAACGGACTGCTAGTTCGAGTCGGGGCTTGTTTTCACGATATTGGGAAAATGTTCAAACCCAACTATTTCATCGAAAATCAAATGCCAGGTTCCAACCGACATGACTCGCTTCAACCAGAGCTTAGCACCCTGGTCATCATCGCCCATGTCAAGGATGGAGCCGACTTGGCAAAACAGCATCGTATCCCCCAGCGAATTATCGACTTTATCGAACAACACCACGGGACCACCCTTGTGGAATATTTCTACAACCAAGCGATCAAGGAGAACGAAGGAAACGAAGATCTCGAAGAAGTCTCAGAAACTCAGTTTCGATACCCAGGTCCCAAACCGCAAACCAAAGAGTCTGCCATCCTCATGATCGCCGATGCCGTTGAAAGCGCCACCCGAGCTCTCCGAGAACCGACTTCCTCTCGAATTCAAACGCTCGTCGACCAAATAGCAATGAAAAAACTCCTCGATGGTCAGTTCGATGAGTGCGAGTTAACACTTGTCGAACTCGACACTATCAAACAGTCTCTTATCAAGAACCTGAATGCGATCCATCATGGCCGAGTCAAATACCCCGATCAGCAATCTGCCGGATAAACCATCAACCCCGTGAGCCATTTGTCGTCTCCCAATACGCCTGATTCGAAGCACGTGTTATGACACAACCTTCCCCGCCCTTCCAAGCAGAGCCGCTGACTCTCAAACTGGATCGAAAACTCGATCAATTGACATGGTTAGAGAAATCACTGGTCATGGCCGAATTATCGCGACTCGCCTACGGTCCTCCCGATCTAATACAAGAGATTGTCTACCAAGCCGGCATCGATCAGTGCGACTTTGTTCAACAAGCAGGATCCGAAGCTTACGTTTTCGCGACAAAATATGACTGCTTGATCGTCTCAAGAGGCACAGAACCCACAAAATGGGACGATATCGCTGCAGATGCCAAAGCTTGGACGATCGCATGCGACATAGGGCGTGTCCACAGCGGTTTCGATGGACATGTGAATTTGCTTTGGCCCGATCTTGAGAATCGACTCAAAGAGAACCAACGCCCTGTGTGGTTCGCCGGTCATTCCCTAGGTGGAGCCATGGCCGCAGTCTGCGCCGTGCGTTGCAAATTGTCTCCCATTCCTTCAAACCCTCAAGCAATCTTCTCTTTCGGTGCACCCCGAGTGGGAGATAAAGCCTACGCTTCCTTCTTAAAGATACGCCACTATCGCTGGGTGAATAACAATGACGCCGTCCCAAGATTCCCCCCAAGACTCATGGGCTACCACCACATGGGGAGAGAAATCTATATCAATCGAAAAGGTAGAATCAGTCGTATCCACAATTGGCTTCGATTCCACGATCGCCTCCGTGGGTTCATGTTGGGGCTCCGAAAAGGAAAAATCGATTACCTTTCAGACCACTCCATGAAAGAATACGTCGCCATCATCAGAAACCTTCACCATTGCGAAAAACAAGGTAAACCGTTGCGGATTCCCAAGGCACTAAAGTGAGTCGGCAACTACTTGCCCCCCAACCGTGATCCAGCGTAAATCCTCGAAGCAGTGTAACGAGGAATTGCCATCGGTGTGGGCTTAATATCAAATCCCACCGACAGTTTGCTGTAATAAGCCAGTTGCTCCTGACGGGTTCCTAGATACAACTCCGGTATCTTTCGTTGGTCTACCAAATCCAAAAGCAATCGCGGTTGTACCGCTTTTCCGAAATTCAAATCGAACTTGGAAGTGTCCGCAGTGTTTCCGTCCGATGAAAATCTTTCAATCACCGCTCGAATCTCAGGAGAGTATACAAATCGATTGGTCGTGTCCGTTGTTCCCAATTGATCATACCCGCCCACAGTTACAATGCTTTGCTCCCGATCGTGGTATTGATAAGCCTCATAGCCTGCCACTCGCAGAGCCTTCATAGCAATATAAGCTCGCTCGGCGGCCTGCTCCAAAGAACTTGGGCCATTGGTTTCATCCCCAGAGGAAGACGACTTACCCCAAGATACAAACTCACTATCTCCCCTGAATGTCAAAACTCGAACCGTGTACTTGTTTTTGCAATCCAAAAGCGAATGCTCGTTGTAACCGGGCTGACGGTTCATGTCATATACGAATTTTTCAAGATCAGGCGATTGGAAAAAATCGGGTGGCAGCAAAGGATTGCGAGTCATGAACGCATGCTCCAAAGGCCCACGAGGCTTATCCTTGGCAAAACCACTTAGCCACTTCTTTGCACTTCGTACACCATCGGTTCCCTGACGCCCATCATCCTCGGACGCCTCTGATGCGAGCGTCTTGGATTGAAAAGTTTTAACTCGCTCCAAAATCTGAGGGATCGATGGATGATCGATCGAATCAAATTCCCCAGCCAATAGCGCGTAACCACTGACGACACGAGAATCTCGATACTTCATCACTTTTTGCGTGCCGTCTTCGCGATACCCTGAACCCAATACCTTGGTCGAGTAATCAAACTTCTTTTCCATCACAAACGCCGGAAGATTGAACTCCTTCTGGATCTCTTTACCAAGCAATGTGGCTTGCTCTTTGGCTTTATCTCCCTCAAAGGAATAGACAAAAATCATCCATGGACCATGCTCAGGCTTAAGCGTTGAGATTTCCGGAGATTCCCGAACCGTTCGCTTGAAGGGATTCGCTAACGGGGATTGAGCGCAAGCCAATTCTTCCGAACCAATTCCAGACAGGAATAACGACAGGCCAAGACATCCTACTAAGCCTTTGATTCTCACGAACATGGCAAACTTCCTTGTTTCTCAACAAACATTCGTCGCTAATCCCGCAGAGTAGCCCCCAACAGGTACCCTGGAAATAGCAATTCGAGTCGTTGATCGCTAGGTCTATTTACCCAGTTTCCCGGCCGCTTTGCGAAACGCTTCAAACTGCTCTCTGAGCGACTCAGGGGGACGCATTCGCCCCCCTTCTTCTTGCATCCCGCGAATGCCGTCATCGCGGTCCTTGAGTTTGTTGACTTTCTGGCCAGTCCCCGTTAACCCTAAATTCCTCAAAGTTTCGTCCAATTCAAGTTTCTTACTCGGATCAAGTCTTGCTTGCTCCTTGGCTTGACGCCATCGATCCGCGAATTTTCGAAAATCATCAGAACTCCAATTCAATCGCTTTAACAACTCAGGGTCGGGCTGATCTCTTTGCCGATCGATGTAATCTAGCAACATATCAGCCGCCTTTCGGGAATATTCCTCGTTGGATTTCTCCGAACCGAATTCGGCCGATTCACTAGGACCTCCACGATCTTGACCTGATGATTGCGGTGTCTTGCCAGTTGTGTTCTTTCCAGACCCCGCACTGTTTGGAGTATTGGACTTGGGCTGACCATCCTTCCCTCCCTTTTGATCGCCAGAGCCCTTACCGTCTCCCTGCTGTTGGTTAGGCACGGGTTCTGGGTCTTGGTTCCTATTGCTCTCTTGCGACTTTTGCTCCTTCTTGGAGTCGGCCTCTTTAGCACTTCCAATATCTTGTTTTCCATCCTGCTGGCTCGAACTTTTGCTCCCCGAATTCCCCATGCCAGACTTATCCGCACCAGACTTATCCGCACCGGACTTATCCGTACCAGACTTGTCCGCACCAGACTTGTCCGCACCAGACTTATCCGCACCAGACTTATCCGCACCAGACTTATCCGCACCAGACTTATCCGCACCCGACTTATCCGCACCCGACTTATCCGCACCCGACTTATCAGCACCAGACTTGTCAGCACCAGACTTGTCAGCACCAGACTTGTCGGCACCAGACTTGTCAGCACCAGACTTGTCAGCACCAGACTTGTCAGCACCAGACTTGTCGGCACCAGACTTGTCGGCACCAGACTTATCAGCACCAGACTTGTCAGCACCAGACTTGTCGGCACCAGACTTGTCGGCACCAGACTTGTCGGCACCAGACTTGTGGGCACCAGACTTATCAGCACCAGACTTGTCAGCACCAGACTTGTCGGCACCAGACTTGTCGGCACCAGACTTGTCGGCACCAGACTTATCTGCACCAGACTTATCTGCACCAGACTTGTCAGCACCAGACTTGTCGGCACCAGACTTGTCGGCACCAGACTTGTCGGCACCAGACTTATCTGCACCAGACTTGTCAGCACCAAACTTATCCGCACCCGACTTATCCGCACCCGACTTATCCGCACCAGACTTATCCGCACCAGACTTATCCGCACCAGACTTATCCGCACCAGACTTATCCGCACCAGACTTATCCGCACCAGACTTGTCAGCACCAGACTTGTCAGCACCAGACTTGTCAGCACCAGATTTATCCGCACCAGACTTATCCGCACCAGACTTGTCCGCACCGGACTTATCCGCACCGGACTTGTCAGCACCGGACTTGTCAGCACCGGACTTGTCAGCACCGGACTTGTCAGTACCGGACTTATCAGTACCGGACTTATCCGCACCAGACTGGTCAGTACCGGACTGGTCTATGTCAGATTTATCCTGGGCAGAGGAGTTCATATCCTGGTTATCTTTGCCCGATGCCTCACTTGGTTGACTGCTATTGGAATTACGTTGGTTGTTGTTGGGATCTTTTGGCGTTTCGGAAGGATCGTTGGATCTTGAATTCCCGTTGGATGAATCCTGTGAAGGCTTCTCCTTCATGAATTGCTGAATCTTTTCCAAAGCATTGCGATCCTCCGTAGGCATCGCACCCTGACTGCGATTGGCGTCGGAAGGATTGTCTTGTGGTTGAGCGTTTGCGTTGGATGGAGAGCTTTGGCTGTTAGGGTCGGGTGATTTACTGTTCCCCTTCGAGTTATCTGAGTTATCGCTTTGGATGCCACCCTGTCCGGATTTGGGGCTTTGCGACTCCTGAGATTGATCTTGGTTGGCATTCGATGGATCTTTGCTACGGGAATTAGCATTAGATGAGTTTGGGTTTTGTTGTGGTTTATTTCGAAACTTATCCCAATCGACACGTGATTTTGGACTTGGATTCTCTGTTTGAGCGATTGAAGGTTCGTTATTTGAGTTTTCAGGTTTCTCTTGATTCAGAGTATTATCAGGCACCGATGGAGAGTCGACGATTCGAATGCGCATTGGCGACGAAACCGCATTTTGGGGATCTAGTTTTTGGCTGATAGGATTGTGGTAATTGTCGCTTGCGACGGCAATCAAATCGATTTGGTCTCCGGGTTTTAGTTGATGGCTTTTCGGGATGAATACAAACTCGCTGTTCTTGGTTCTTGGATTTTCCAAGTCGGACTGAAATAAAGGCTCACGGAAGAGGACTTTGGGTTCCTGAGGATTAAGTTTATTCTCGACGGTTCCTTGGATTTCGACTGCGGTGAGTCCGTAGTCGGGATCGCGAGCGGTGATTTCGACGAGGAACTCTTGGTCGACTGGGACATCAATGGTTAGGTTTGTATTGCCGGAAAATTCGATTTCCGGCGGTAGATCTGGGATGACTTTGATTTGGTAAAGAACAGGATCGTGGTTGGATTCTTTAAGTCCGTTGACGGCGTGTATGCGGTAGTTGGTAATCTTTTTGTTGATCCAATTTTTTTGATCTAGCGTGGCCACCCATGTTGCTTCGAGTTGAGTTTTGTCGACCTTCATATCCAGGAATTCTCTGGCGCTGATAAAAAGTTTGTTCTGCAGAACTGGGTCGAATTCGATGCGCGCCGTGTGCATCTCCTGATTGGCAATTGCGTGGATCTTGGCGATGGTTCCCTCAGGGGCTTCGAAATGCCCCTGCTGTTGGATCGAACGAGGTTTGAGATTGGTATAGGCTGGGAATGTCAGGTCGACGTGATCGATGGCGACCAGAGGGACGATTTGAATTCCCACATCAAAGGGGCCTGCAACAGCGTCACCGGCGTGAATCCAGTAGGTTAGTGGTTGGTGCAAACCTCCGAGATCTTTGCCGAAATCCAACTTGTAGCTGATTCCCTGAATCTCCTCCTTCAACGGGATGGTTTGGCCTTTGGATTGACCATCGGATAGATCGTAACGGAGGAAGACTTTTTCGTTTCTATGCAGGCCTTTTACGGTAACATCGATCGGCAGAGAGCCACCTTGCATGATGGTCGTTGCGCCGGGGGTGATATTTGCAAACTGAACTCGGGTTGCGGGGGCGATATTGGCCCAAGGCATGAGCATTCGCGCTGCGCTTGTAAGACCGCTTTTGGGGCTTGCGAAGAAATAGATCATTGTGCAAAGCAAACAGCCGAAACACGCTGCGCTTAGCCTGATGAGATTAGCATTGTCTGTTACTTGGGATGCATCGGAGTTTCTTAGGAATCCGAATGCGTACCTGCCTACAAAATTCAAGACGCTTTTGGGTGCGGTGTTTGCCGCTTGATTTAACTGGATCCAACTGATCAGACTGTCTTTGGATCTTGGATCCTGTAACTCGAATTGCCTCGCGGCGTATTCGGGGTGGATCTTGTAACGCATGGGGGGTAGGACACGTCGAAAGAACCACCAAAGGCTCCAAGCAGCAAGTCCGATCCAAAGGCAAAAACGAACGGGTTGATTGAATTCCCACACCCAGTGATCGATCAAGACAAAGGACAAGATCGAGAATAGCAGGACGCCGACAAGGATCATCCAGCCGAAATAAAGTTCGGTTTTGCGGATGTGAACCGCTGCGCTCTGAACAAACTCCTGGATTGGATCCCGAGCAGCGGCTTGGCTCATCTTTTAAAGTCCCATTCCGAGGTATCCGCCGGATTCGGCAAGAGATTTCTCCAACTCTTCGAGACGTCGTTTCGTCTGGTGGGAGTCTCCGGCCTGAATAAATCGGTTAAATTCTTCGAGCACTGCATTAGCGACGGACTCTTGGAACCATTTTACCACATGTTGCTCTAGCCAGGGAATATTTTCCTGATCAAGCCAAACTCGAAGGGCGGTTCTAATGGCTCGGGAGTCGTTGGAATCGGTGAACAATACTCCTTCGAATTTGAAGGAGATCATCCCTTGCTCGGGGTTATTGGTGACAAAGAATCGGCAAGAAGCATTGTGCAGATAATAGTTATTGTGGGTCCCATGGGTTTGGATTGCATCCTTGATGCGATTCCACTTAGCAACCAATGCTGGGGATGCGTCCAAGGGTGGATCTAGTCGAGTGACACTTCGCAGGGGCAAACAATCAAATTGGATATCAACTGGACGCTGTTGGGAGTTTGTGGACATCGAGACTGACCCCTTAGGCAGATATCGAAAGGTTAAAGTCCTGCAAAGGCTTGTGTGAGTAAATCTCTTTCCTCAAGTTTATGCGAACGCAAGGAGCCTGTCGCGGGACTGGCTGACTCGGGTCGAGAAATCAAGGACAGTGGGTGAGACTTGGCGATATCATCCCCCCACCGCATCTTGACGAATTGCCAAGCTCCCATGTTGCTGGGCTCGTCTTGATACCAGTAGACCGGAGTTCCGGCTGGGTATTTCGAGAGAGCCTCTACGACATTTGCGGGATCCATGGGATAGAACTGCTCGACACGAATTAAGGCTACATCGTCTCTTCCGAGTTTCTTACGTTCCTCAAAAAGGTCGTAGTAGGCTTTTCCTGAGCTCATCAAAATTCTGCGCGTTGGCTGATTCGCGGGTCGATCATCGCCGAGGATCTTTTGGAAAGAACCTTGTTCGATTTCCTCCAGGACTGATGTGCATCCGGGATGTCGCAGCAAGCTCTTTGGTGTCAGCACGATCAGGGGTTTGCTCCACTTGGATTTGACTTGTCTGCGCAGCAGATGGAAGTACTGCGAGGGAGTCGAAGGCTGAGCGACGATCACGTTGTGTTCAGCGGTTAGGAGCAAGAGACGTTCGAGCCTGGCGCTGCAATGCTCGGGGCCTTGGCCTTCGAATCCGTGAGGAAGTAGCATTACCAAGCGGCTAAGTCGTTTCCATTTATCTTCGGCGCTAGTGATGAATTGGTCGACGATGCACTGGGCAACGTTCCAGAAATCACCGAATTGGGCTTCCCAAAGAACAAGTCCTTCTGGGCAATCAAGGCTATAGCCGTATTCGAATCCCAGGACGGCGGCCTCGCTTAGGGGACTGTTGACGATCTCAACGCGGGCTTGGTTTTGCATCAGATGTCCCATCGCCATGTACTTGGCGTTGTTATCGACATCATGAAGGACTGCGTGGCGATGGGAGAAAGTGCCTCGTTCGACGTCTTGGCCGGACATTCGAATCGGATGGCCTTCGATGGCAAGCGAAGCAAACGCGAGGGCTTCGCCAGTTGCCCAATCGAGTTTGGTTTTTCCGGTGGACATGTCGCGTCGATCCTCAAGGACTCGCGCAGTCTTTTTGTTCACATGAAAGCCCGGCGGCACTTGGCTGATTTTCTCGAGGATTTCGGTTGCTGTAGAGCGACCGATTGTGGTGCGGGCGTTTAGGTCGGCTGGCTCGGGGCCTCCGAAATATCCTTGCCAAATTCCGGTCATGGACTGGAGATCGTGGACGAAGGGCTCGCTCTTGGCCAACTCGAACTCACGTGTGAGTTGTTGATGACGTGTTTCGGAGATTTCGTCGGCCTCAAGACGTGACATGCCGTTCATGCTCAAGAGATGTTCCAAATAGGACTCTCGCACACCTTTCTTGGAATCGATGGCAGCGTACATGAGCGGCTGGGTGTATCTGGGTTCGTCCGATTCGTTATGCCCAAGCTTTCGATAGGCATACATGTCGATGACCACATCTTTTTCGAATTGCTTACGGAAGTCCATCGCGATGGCGACGACTTGAGCGACCGCCTCGGGGTCTTCGCCGTTGACGTGGAAGATCGGTATTTCAAGCATCTTTGCGATATCTGTTGCATAGGTGCAACTTCGACCCTGATCTGGTTCGGTAGTGAAACCGACCTGATTGTTGATTACCACGTGCAACGTTCCACCGGTCTTGTAGCCCGGTAATTCACTTAAGTTCAACGTTTCCTGAACAACGCCTTCTCCGATGAATGCAGCATCGCCGTGGATCAAGATGGTCATATTGTCTGTTCGATGAACATCGCCGTCTCGATCTTGTTTTGAGCGGCAGCGGCCCAAAGCTACCGGATTGACGAATTCCAGGTGACTGGGATTAAAGCAAAGCGAAATGTGCAATTTCTGACCTGCTCGAGTCGTCCAGTCACTGCTGTATCCCATGTGGTATTTGACATCACCACCACCCCGAAACATTTCCGGGTTGGGATCATCAAACGACCAAAAAATACTCTGAGCTCGCTTGCCCATAATATTCGCCAAAACATTCAAACGACCGCGGTGAGCCATCGCCATTACGACGCTGCGGACTCCATGCTCACCGGCTTTTTCCAGAGCAAGGTCCAGAAGGGGGATCAGGCTCTCGGAACCTTCTAGCGAAAACGTTTTCGAACCGGTGTATTTCTTGCGAACGAACTCTTCAAATAGGGTCGCATCGGTCAACCGTGTGTAGATGCGATTTTGAACCTCTCGGGATAATTGCAATCGGTTTTCGGTCGACTCCATGCGTCGCTGCAACCATTCGCGAATGGTCCGGTTGTCGATGTGCATGAACTGAGCACCAATGCTTCGACAATAGGTCTCTCGAAGCTTATCGATAATGTCATTGAGGGTCCTGCCGTTGGTGTAGTGAATGTTTGGCGCCGAGAAAGGCCTTTGCAGGTCCTCGGTCGTCAGTCCGTAGGCGGCAGGATCCAATTCGGGCAAAGTCTTACGGCTAAACCCCAAGGGATCGATCTTAGCCGCCAAGTGCCCTCGAACTCGGTACTCCCGCACCAACTGATCGACACGTTCCTGCATACGCGCTAGCCACAGGGCGTCAGGAGCCTGGTGCATGTCGCTGCTGTAGCCATTGGTCGTGACCGACTCGGCAACCAAACTCTCCGACTGCGCACTTAAGGAGAAATCCTCAAAGTATCTTCGCCAAGTCTCCGAAACGCTCGAAGGGTCGTTGACAAACCGTAGATACAAGTCGTCGATGTAATCGAGACTGGTGGTGTTCATAGCAGTGATTCAGTTTTGAGTACAAGTTAATCGGCCTAGTGGCTAAGCATCCAACCCAAGCCAGTCTGACGGATTATGGACCGGCAACCGACCCTTGGCATCCACTCAAAGGGGTTACAAACGCCTTTGCGGTGAATCAAGGGTGATATAGCATCCAATCCGATTCTTCGAACTTCCAGGATTATAACTGCGCCGTAGAGTCGCGGTAATGGCGGTTTATCAGTTCGATTGATGAATTTTTCTAGATTGCCAGACGGTTCGGGCAGGGTTGGCAAACATGAAAACGCCCCCGATTTGCGTTGTTTAGTGGGCTTGGATCGTTTGGGTAAGGTTTATCGATTGCGAAAAATTTGCGGAAAAAGTGGATTGTAGGGGCGTTCAGGTCGATAGAACAGAATGCGAGGGTAGATCTCCATCCCCCTGGAGAACCCACGCTATTTCCCCCCTTGTATGCCTTTCGCACGGAAGTAACTCTCGTGAACCGATTCGCAACCTTTTGCTGCCTTGTAATCACCGCGTTGGCCAGCACCGCTGAAGCGCAAGACATGCGTAAATACCGGGTGCAAAGTTCTGCCTACAGCAGTGCTCAGAGACCTAGGCCCAGCGCTACTTCGACCGTACCGGCTCGATTGGCCGGTACACCACGTCCTGCCAAAACTCGGGCTAGGCCTGCAACGAGCCGAGTGGTCCAAGACCCCGTTTATGACGACTCAACTTATGCGGACCCAGCCATGGACGAATCCGAGGTGATTGTCCAAGGGGGTGAGATGATCCACGAAGGGGTGATCCTCGATGGAGACGCCTACCATGGGGATGCTTACCATGACGACAGTCCGATGATGTACGATGCAGACGGCTTCGAAGAGTCTTACGGTGTCTATAACGAGTGCGGTAGTTGTGATGGACACGGATGCGGTAGCTGTGGAGTTGGCAATCCTTTTGGGCTCGACTTATGCAATCCAGGAGGAGACCTACCAGGCCGACAACTATGCATTTGCTTGCCCTCGCACGGATGGGTGAGTGTCGACTATCTTGGCCTGTTTGCCTCGGGCATGAACATGCCTGCGTTAGTGACCTCATCACCTGCTGGTAGCCCGCAATCGGTCGCGGGAGTTTTACCGGGAGCCAACGTGCTTTACGGGGGTAACGACAATGCGTTCAGCAGCCAAATCAACGGCATCCGGGTTCGAGTTGGTATATGGTCGGCCGTACGCCCTAACTTTGGTGTCGAGGGTGAGTACTTTGGATTCAACGAAATCGACGAGAGCTTTTCTGCTAGTTCGAGCGGCTCGCCGATTTTGGCTCGACCTTTCTACAACAACATGACAGGACTTCAAGATGCCGAATTGGTTGCATTCCCCAATTTGCTCAGCGGCAACGTGCAGGTCGAAGCGACTTCGCGTCTGGATGCTGCTGCGGTTCGATTCCGGCATATCCTCTGTTGCGGTGAAAAAGGCAGCTGCTCTCCCTGGGACTGTAGCCCTTTAGTCGCTCAATCGAGAATCGATGCTACCTTGGGTTGGAGGTACATGCAGCTAGTCGAAGGCCTTACGATCACTGAGGATCTAAGTTCGTTGAGTCCGAACAATCCCGGAAGTTTTCTGATCCGAGACGACTTCCAAACGTTCAATCAATTCAATGGAGTCGAGTTCGGTTTCCAATGGCTCTACCGTAAAGGATTCTGGTCTTTAGACGCATTGATGAGAACGAGCGTTGGGGTATCACGCCAGTGGCTACAAATCGAAGGCACAACGCGCAGTCCTCGCGACGGTGCGGCACAGGCTGGAGGTTTGCTTGCCCAACCAGGTCGAAACATCGGTGTCTATGATCGCAACGAACTGGGCGTGGTACCCGAGTTTGGAACGACCCTTGGCTATCAATTAACAGAACGCCTTAAACTCAATTTCGGATACACTTCGATCTACTGGAGCAACGTCCTACGCCCGGGTGACCAGATCGACAACACGGTCAATACCAACCTCCTTCCACCGGTTATTGCTGGTAGTTCGTACATGGGACAGCCTTTCGCGGTCAAGGAAGTGGATTACTGGGTCCACGGATTCACCGCAGGGATTGAATACCGATGGTAGAAAATCCGACCCAATCGGCATATTCGGAATAACACTCAGACTCTGGGAAAACTCGAAGGCTTGCGTCGTTGATCGTCGATGCAAGCCTTCGACGTTGTATGGATTGAAGTTCGTCGACTTGCGTTGGGAATTCGAAGATGGCCAGCATGTGGGATAGGCTGCAAAAGGGACTGCTTAGAACTTTTGTAAAGAAGGATCGCACTTGCTCGCGTCGCAGGTCGCTTCGCCGGAGAATTCGGATGGAGATTCTCGAGGGAAGGCAGTTAATGGCCGCCGACATCCAAGGGATCGTCTTTCACGATGCTAACAACAACGGGGTAGTCGAAGCCGCAGAAACCCGTCTTAGCGGCATTCCAGTCCAGTTGTTCCTGGATAACGGGGACGGAGTTTTTGGAAGTTCCGACATCCTCAAGGCATCGACAACCTCGGGAGCCAATGGCGGTTACTCGCTGACTGCAGAATCTGCGGGAACCTATTTTGTTTTTCAAAACTCCGAACCAGCTGGTTTCGTTCAACGCCAGAGCCAAAGGGTTCAGAAGGTTACCCTTGCGGCAAACGATATCGCGATTTCGGACAAACTGGTTCTCGACACGTTCAACACCACTCAGCAGGTTGTCAATGCGAGTTTCCCAGGTGCCACCCCGAATTCATCGGCTTTGGCTGCTCCTGAAGCAGTCGGTGGAGAACGGGATATCTTCGTCGATGCAACGGCAGGGACCGTCAGCATCGCTGCCAATGGCACACCCAAGCCAGGTGAGTTGGTTTTTGACGTAGGGGCCGGTGCCAATGGCAAAAGGGTCGTCAGCTACGATGGTGTCGATGGAACCTCCAATCTAAACCCCACTGGACTAAGCAATCTGGATCTGACTGCTTCGGGAACCGCCAACGCTTTTCGCTTCCAAATCGGCGGTGAGCCAGGCACACGGCTGATCATTCGTGTGCACAGCGGTGCCAACGTTTCGACGCGTGAAGTAGCGATACCGACTACTCCTGGTGCTCTTGCGACCTCGGACCTCATCGTTCCATTTAGCGATTTTTCGACTTCGTCGGGATCCGGTGCGAATTTCGCTGCCGTGGGAGCTATTGAATTGGAAGTCACTGGGCCGGATGCGGCAGACGCCATTGTGAACGCTTTTAGCACGATTGGGCCTACCACACGATCTTTGAATATTGCCAACCTAACGGCAATGGCGATCGGAAACCAAGTCTTCGCAGACAAAAACAATAACGGAGTGTTTGATAATACAGGGTTGCAACCAGAAGTCGGTGTGCCAAACGTGCTTCTGCAATTGTTCGAAGACTCCAACAGCGATGGGATCTATAGCCCTGGGATCGATCAGCAGGCTGTCAATTCTCTTGGCACCCTACGAACAGCCACGACCAACAGCGCGGGAATCTATGCGTTTAGCCCGGTTCCTCCTGGCTCCTACTTTGTGGTCATCCCGGCATCACAGTTTGCTACAGGAGCCCCAGCAAGTGGGTATGTTGTCAGTTCTTCGGTTCCCTCGGGTGTGACCAATAACGCTAACACCGCAGTCCAACTAGTCGGTGGTGGGGTTGTCACCAAACGAGTCGTACTGACACCCCAAAACGCTCCGGTCAACGACGGGGACAACGATCCAAACACCGATAACTCGATCGATATCGGACTAAATCCAAACTTCGATTTGGCTGTCGAAAAATTCGGTCCTTCGACGACCGCCGAAGGCAACACGATCACTTACACCATCAAAGCGATCAACAACAGTCCCATCGATGCCAAGGAGGTAGTCGTCAGCGATAATTTGCCCGATGGATTGCGGGTGATCAGCGCATCGCTGAACAACGCTTTTGTCAGCGTTCCTGCATCCGCGGTGGACAATAATCCATCGAACCCCGACAACATCATTTTCAATGTTGGTAATTTGGCCGCTCAGTCGAGCCAAAGCAACATTCAAATCGTCGCTGCAGTGCTCCCAGGAAACCTTGGTCAAACCTTGATCAATACAGCGATCATCGGTACCAATGACACAAGCGTCGCAGAAACAAACCTCAACAACAACACCGCTCAAGTAACGACAAATCTTGAGGCCCCCAGGGTCAACTTGACAGGTCGCGTCTACGAAGATCGCAATAACAACGGAATCAGCGATGCCGGAGATCTGGGAATCCCAGGAGCCAGCGTCATCTTGACCGGAACCCCATTTACGGGAATTAACCCCGTGTCCCTGACAACTTTCAGCGGTCAAAATGGGGATTACGCGTTTAACAATCTCCTGCAAGGCACCTACAGCGTGGAAGTAGCCCAACCGGCAGATTTCACCTTCCGCGCTTCAAATCCGGGAACAACCCAGGGGACTCCTGGACTAAGGCAGATTTCCAATATCAATCTCAATACGAATTCCTCGCTAAACAACATCGGTTTCAACCGGGCCTTTAGCAAACGACTCTTCCTGGCTTCCTCGTCACCTTTGCAGTAGTCGAGTCCGCTAGGCAAATAGACCGCTGATGCGTACATGCTGGTCATAGTGCGCGGAGGCAACAAGTCCCTTACCGACGTGCAGATCCATATCCCGAGCTAAACTTGGCAATCCTGCACGGTGAACTTCCTTGTCCTGCGAAGCGTTGAAAAACAGCAGAAGGCCACCGGAAGAGCCACCCGAAACGGTCGCAACGGTCGCATCGTTTAAAGCCACGCAGCGGTAGAGCAGCCCCCCTGGTATTCCATCGCACACATGGGACTTGGTCAGCGCCCCATCTGCCCAATTAAACCGCAACAGCAACGGCTCATGCACCGCGCCAAATGGATTGCTCCCTTTGTGTGTACCAGCCGCGTAAACTTCATGACCACTGGGCGAAACGGCTAGCGAACGAACGCCGCCAAACTCGGCATTCTGCCCCTTGTTCGGATTGTAAAGGGTCGAACCATCAAGCGATCGAACCAACGATCGATCCTCAAGCTTCCAAACATGGACCTTGCCCATAAGATCTCCCGTGAGCAGGTGCTTACCGTCAGGATGAAAAACAGCGCTGTAGATGTGCCTCTCATGAGCCGGCCACTCATGAAGCTTTTCCCCTGTATCGGTCTTCCATAAACGAATGATTTGATCGTTGCCGACGCTGACCACAAGACTCCCATCAGGGGAAATTTCCACACCGCGAATCCATCCTTGGTGGGCCTGGATCGCTCGCACGATCTTTGGTTCGGCTTCCAAAATCGACCACCAAATCAATCGCCCCTCACACCCGCCAGAGATCAGTTGTTCTGCGGACTTGGTGTAAGCCATCGTATGAACCCAACTATCGTGCCCTTGGAGGACTGTTTTTTCCCCATTGGCCATGTTCCATCGCTGCAGATGGTTGTCTTGAGAGGAACTGACACATTGCTCTCCGCTGGGTGAAATACGGCACGCGATCAAAGGGGAATCGGCTTTCCACTGATGAATCACATGCGATTTGGTGAAATCCACCTCGATCATACCAAAACCTTCCAAATCGGTTCTGCTGCAGGATCGGCGATCGGCAATTCCCGTCCATCGACCATCAACGACTGACTGGAATCGACTCCAACACCTCTTAAAATCGTGTGGAAGATGTCTCCATGATCGACCTGCCCATCGGTCACTTCGGTTCCCTCAGCATTGGTTTGTCCGAAAGCAGCCCCCTTGGCAATCTTTGCACCAGCCATGACGACCGACCAAGCTTTCGACCAATGGTCGCGCCCGTAATACAAATTGATGTTCGGCGTTCTGCCAAATTCACTCAGCACCACGACCAAGGTCTTCTCTAGCATGCCTCGCTGAGCGAGGTCTTCGATAAACGTTGCAAACGCAAGATCGAACTCCCCTACCTGTTCGATATGAAAATTGAAATTGTCGTTGTGGGTGTCGTAATTGGAATGCGTTACCTGAACAAAAGACACTCCATTTTCCAGCAGCCGACGTGCAACCAAGCACTGGCGAGCAAGTTCGGAGTTGCCGTACATGTCCTGCGCAACTTGTGGCTCCTTGCTGACGTCGAAGACCTCGCGCCGCTCCATTAATTTCAAAGCCTGTTCGTAGGAATGCGTGTAGGCATCGGTGATTGCAGATCTACGTTGATTTAGGTATTGCTCGTTGATCTTGCGCCGCAGTTCATGGCGACGCGCTTCTGCCACATCGGCGATGGCTTCAGGCTTGGTGGAGTTCTGAGGAGGCTTGTCACCACCTAAATGAATGCTGTTGAACTTGGGGCCTAAATAAGCCGACTCGTTGCCTCGACCTCCTCCACCTCCAGGGGTTACAATGATATGGCCAGGCAAGCCTGTTTGGTCGTCATGCAACATCTTTGCCGCAACGGCTCCGACCTGAGGGTACTCGGCCGAGGGCGTTTGGCGACGGCCTGTGAGCATCATATAAGCCCCCTTGCCGTGATCATCCTCGGATGTATTGACACCTCGAAGCAGACATAGGTGATGCATCTGCTTTGCTGTCTTAGGCATCAATTCACAAATGTGGATCCCGGGCACACTGGTAGGAATCGCACGAAAGGGCCCGCCGGTTCGAGTCGATGGTTTGGGATCCCAACTCTCGAGCTGACTGAGTCCGCCATGCATGTTGAAAACCACTACACGGTAATCATTCTTAGCAATCGGATTACCCATCACCCCTTGATGAAGGCCGGCTACAGAGCCCAGAAAACTTCCGGCCCCGATTGCCCCGCTGGCTGCGGACAAAAATCTCCGGCGGCTCAGTGCATGATCAAGCGATCCGCAAGCGTATCGTGCTGGGCTGTTCATAGAACTCTCCAAATCGGTTAGTGACTTCAGTAAATCTAAGCTAGGCGTTACGGATAAAGCCGAAATTCAACCCCTGCAAGGATCCCCCAGACCAACTCATGAATCACAGCAGGTCGAGCTTCCGGCGTCGTATTCAGCAGTTCTGTCATCCATTGTAGTTCCTTTTCATTGGCCTGACGGGCCAAGAGGCCTTTGATCATCAGTTGCGTTGCCCCTTGCGAATCGGCTGTCTGAATCGCTTGGTTGCTTAGATTGCTGCCACTGGGGGCAGCCCAACCGTAAACAGAACCACCGTTGGCAACGAAAAGAGCTTGATCGGGCGATGCAAAAAAATCATCGCTGGTTTGGCCAACACCAGAAGAATACAGATTCGAAAATGTATCGATATTGCCTTGCAATTTATCCATAGCCGCTCGCAGGGCCTGCAACAGCCTAGCTCGCTGCTGGATTGCTAGTTGCTCTGGAGGGACATCGGAGCCGACCGGGGAGTTTTTGTCCATCTCCGCTTTCTCATTGGCGATGTAATTTGCATGAATGCTAGTGGCAGCAAGTATCGACCACCCAAACTGCTCGGGGCTCAAAGCTCTTTCTGGGGCAATTGAAAAAATCGACTGGCAATCTCGCAAAACGTCTTGGCGTAAATCGGCACACTGCTGCGTCTGTTTGTCCAATTGGTTTTGGACTCCCAGCATCATCGCTTTGTGTTGCTCCAAAGCCATTTGCTGAGCTTGGGTTTTGCTCATCGCGTCGGCAAGCTGAGTCTTGCTGTCTTGAACATTCTTTTCCATTTGGCCGTTGGCGACCTGCATCTGCTTGAGCTGGGTATCGACCGTCCCCAATTGAGCGTCACGAGCTACCAAGCTGGCATCGATTTGAGCTAATGCTGCATCAATCGCCGTTGGGTCCGCAACAAGACCTTTGGTTTGGGCCAATTGCGTCTTTGTGACAGAAAGCTTTTCCTTTTGATCAACCAACTCCTTCCATTTACCTGAAACTGGTTCCATGGCTTTGTTGTTTTCAGCGATCGCAAGAAGCAACTTGGCCATCCCCTGCTCGATGGCAAGTTGCTCGTTGATCGAAGCCGTCAGTGACTCTTGCATCGGTTGCATTTGTGTTGCTAGTTGAGCAAGCTGCGCTTGGGAACTGGCCGATTGAGCACTTTGATCAAACCACAATGCCACCCGCTGGAGCCTTTGCAATCGCTCGGAGAGAACTGCTGAGCTCCTTCGTGCTGATTGAAACGCGTCGCGTGCTTGTACCATCGCCAAATCGGATTGATGCAACTGCTGTTCGACTGGAGTCAGCCGATCGACCACGGCCTTCCACTCGGTGCGTTTGGTTTCCAGAACTGCAGTGGCCGAATCGCGAGCCATCGATGCTGCGTCGATCGCCTGCTGGGCGGCAGCAATCTGTGGTTTGAGCGATTCGATTTTGGTGAGTGTAGCTGCGATACTGCTTTGTATTTCGGGATCATCCCCAAGGGCTTTGGCTTGCTGAAGTTTGCCCACGGCCTCATCCAACAAAGCAACTTTTTGAACCAAGTTCTTGTGGTTTACGGATGCTTTATCCAATCCGGCTTGTGCTTCTGTGAGTTTCTTGTTGGCCTCGTTAAAACCGGCTTCTTGGGTGTCGAGTTCGGCTCGAAGGGCAATCCTCGATTTTTGGATTTCGCGCCAAGCTGTGGCGGCTGATTCGTACAGGGTTTGTTTGTCTTTCCAGAGTGACTCAGCAGGAACTAATGCCGCTTGTGCCGCAAGTACAGCTTCGGTGAGTTGAGCTTTCCATGCCGATGCATCTGGAGCTTGCAACTGAACCGTCCCATGAGAATCGACAAGCGAATCTATCGGCAATTGCCTTCCCCGCTTGTAGGTTTCGCTTAACGCAATCTGTCGCAAAATCGCAGTGACGTCGAATTTCGCTTCTACCAAAGAGTCGGTTAGTATTGCAAGCAACTGTGGATTGCTTGGGGGGTTATCAAAATGATGCATGTCCAAGGGGTGGACCAAGCCGCGACCGAACATGATCGCCCACAAACGATTGGCCCAATTTTCTGAGAATGCTCGATTGGAAGGGAGCAACTGGGAGGCCAGCAACATGCGGCGACTTTGAACAGGCCTGTTCGGAAGACCGGCAAAGCTGCCTTCGGCTGGCGAAGGTTCGTATCGCTGATCGGGGGCTAGATAAGCTTCGAAGTGTTCGGTTTGTCCTGGTAGCCGAGTCGCTGAGCGAAAGGGAACGCCTTTGTTGAAAACTGATTCAAAAGGGGCATCTCCTGCAGCCTTCTCGATATACATTTGCAGCTTTAGCTCCGCCCCCTTGTCGTCCGTCGTTTTCCCTTCGGCCAGCGAGCTTGTGGAAACCAACGCCAAGAGCCCATGGTAGTCGATCTGCAAATAATCTTCGACTTGCGGATGATCATGGCACTGGGCACACTGCATGTCCTTGCCAAAGAAAACCCGTCCTAGATCTCGCGCGATGGCATGCGCATCCCCCCCGCGTTCCAGAAAAAATCTCTGTTGCGCTCTGGCGGTTTTGTTCCACCAAGGACTCTGGACCAGCCCTCGGAGCAGTTGATCTAAAGGTGTCTTGTCGTCGACGGCCCCGCGCAAAAATGAAATCCAGGTCGCGCGGTCAACCTGCTGATAAGGCCTTCGCTGCAAAAGAGTTTTGTCATACCAATCCACCAAGCGTTCACGGTGCAGCGGATCCTCAAGGAACTTATCGACCCAGCGGGCCCAGCGGTCCTGGGCAGGTTCGGCCAAAAAAGCATCGATCTCTTCAAGCGTTGGCACGATGTTTCTAAGATCCAACGACAGTCGACGCAGGGCCAACGTCTCATCGAGAGGACCAGCCGTCAACCAAGGCATGTCCGCTTGAGCCGCCCGGTCAATCCGCTGCCATAGCGAATCGACTTGCCCTGAAACTCGTCCAGAAAGCCCCACGCATAGACTCAAGACAAGAAAGACTACCAAGCACTTCCAAACGCCAACTCCACATGACCAAGCTTCGATGGCCCGGGACGATGCGCCGCAACGCAACAGAATCTTTCCGCGCATGGTCCAACTCGATCTTTAGGCGGGTAATTGATGGAAGGCGGGTGCTCGACACCCGGTGCTCTAGGTAGGTCAGCCCGACGACCTAACCGTCCAGACTACCTTCGACACACCCCCAATTTATCGTTGCTGCCCCTAGCCGAGTCAACCGGGAAAGCCTTCGCACAGAGCGATCTAAGTCTTTTCGAGGGGAATTTGGGCGAGCAGCCTTTGGATTCGCGAATCTAATACATCGATTTGATCCAATACCGCGTCGTACCTAGCGTTCAATTGCGCCAAGCGGTCGGGTTGCTCGAACTGAATCGATGAGCAGTCGATGTCGCAGTCGTCCTGCTGCTCCATAGGGTTCAAGTTTGGGTCGTTCGAAGCGTTGTTCATCGTCGTCAGTGAACCGCCTTAAGCGATATTGCAAGAACATGCCTGAGAATTTAGTCAGGGTCGACCTGGGCTGCGATTTCCTAGGTCCAGAAAACGACTTCGACCTGCGACCTTAACGAGGATTACTGAGTTGCTAGGAATCCAGGTTGTAGGGATTGGCTTGAGTTTGACGGTCGGGCGGTTTGGTGCAACGGCCTAGCATCGCCAATGGACTTGGGGAGCTTGCTACCAATTTCGCATCGAGTCCGAGTGCTTGGTATTCAAGGCAGAAGACCCGTATGAACTCATCGGAGTTTTCGGAGGGGATAGCCAAACCACCGATGGGGATTCCTTTTTGGAGGATCACTCCAGAGAGAGCCTGTGGTTTTCGGTTCGATGACACTCTGGCAAGGCCTTGGTTTGTTGCAGGTTCTTCGGGAATTATTGAGGCCCAGTAGGACTTGGTAGCACTCAATGAAGCCTCCACGTGAAGCCTCTACTGGCGCGCAAGGCCAGCGGTGGGATTATGTACTTCTGAGCCCCCGATTCGCCAGAATAATCCCACGATATGCTGTTACACATGGGTAGGATCTGAGATCTGCGCGCGGGCTTCGGAAACGAGATTCGGATCGATCGTACTTTCTCTTTGGAGTGGATTGGAACAGACGGCACCTCGGATACCGATCCAATTGGGATTGAGTTGGGAGTAGATTTTAAGGTCCTCAAGGGGGATGGATCCGGCGATCGCGATTTGGAGTCCGAGCCCTTGCGAGTGGCGGATTTTCTCCGCGAGCCGTGCAAGGGGTATATGGTCTTGAAGCGTTTTTCCATTTTTGATCGCCGTATCGATCAGGACTTTACCGATTCCTAGCGCTTTGGCTTGCTGCATTACGGAATCCCAAGTGGGAGATTGAACCAGTTCCGAGTCGGCATAGTGAACCAAGATAGCTTGTTGGGGATCTGGCAATTGCTCTACAAGCGATGCGAGTTTGCATTCCCATCCTTCTAGCCCAAGGGAGTTAGCTAACCCCCATTTGATATGACCTTTTGCGCCCAGGGAGTGGATAAATGGGGCATCTTGTTGGACATTCCAATCGCTTAGTTCACCGCCGGCGATGCTCCAATGTCCAGTATTCCTGGATTGGAGCATCCTTGATGCGAAGAGTTGGGCGATGGTCAAGGTTGGACGGCCAAGAGGGCCGTTTCGAGGCTCTTTCAGATCGATCCATGGCACTTGCAATTTTTGCAAAAGGGTACTTTCATCCAGTGAGCGTGCGCTGACCAGGAGATTGCATGCAGTTGAATTGGTCATCGATAAGGATTAAAACTAGCGGTTTGACGACTTGGTGTGCTTAAGGCAGGTTGAGTCACAGGCTTTTTGTTAGTATAGCGACATCGACGCAGACTTTGAGGGGCAGCTTGGCAACGGACTTTCTTTGGATTGAGGATTCTGCGGTTCTAGAGGATTGGTGCCGTGCCAATGAGGATTGCAGGTTGCTGGGGTTTGACACCGAGTTTGTGTCTGAGGATTCCTACCGACCCGAACTGTGTTTGATTCAGGTAAAGACCCACTCGGGAATTGCCATCATCGATCCGATGATCATCGATGATTTGTCGTGCTTTTGGCGGATGCTCACCGCGCCAGGGCGGACGGTGGTTGTTCATGCAGGTCGTGAAGAAACCCTTTTTAGTTATCGAGCCACCGAAAAACAAATCCCAAATCTTTTTGACATTCAAATCGCAGCGGGGTTTCTGGGACTCGAGTATCCGGCGTCTTATGCCAAGCTAGTTCAGCGCGTTGTCGGCAAGAGCTTGGATAAGGAGGAAACCAGGTCCGATTGGCGAGTACGCCCTTTGACACGCCGACAACTCGAATACGCAGCCCAAGATGTTCGAGACTTGCTGGTCATTCATGATCATTTTGCCGAGCGGCTATACAAACATGGTCGGCTCGAGTGGCTACTTCAAGAGACCCGCGCCAAGCAGGAAGAGCTTTACGAATTCGAATCCAGCGAAAATTGGCATCGTGTCAGCGGTGTCTCAGCACTATCAGGCCCTCACTTAAGCGTCGCTCGAGGTATTTGGAATTGGCGAGACCAAAAAGCTAAAGAGAAAAACGTACCTGCACGCCGGATCCTTCGCGACGATCTACTGGTAGAGCTTGCTAGAAGAGGATCTACCGATCCGAAGCATTTGCTTTCCCTTCGAGGCATGGAGTACCGCAACACCAAACCGCTGATCCCAGAAATCGCTCAAGTCATCGAGGAATCCCAAAAGGAGCCTCCGCCGCGCTGGCCCAAGAAGTTCCGGTATGGCAAAGGGCAACCACCTAGCATGCTCACGCAATTTCTTTCGGCTGCTATGGCATTTATCTGCCATCACAAACATATTTCCCCCGCCCTTGTAGCCACAGCCGATGACTTGAGAGACTTCGTCCAGTTCAGGCTAGAGCCCGATCATCAACCGGAAACTCTGCCTGCTCTGCTTAAGGGCTGGAGGGCCGATTTAGTCGGCCATGAACTCGATGAACTTTTGGCCGGGAAACTAGCCATCGTTTTGGACAACCCCAAAAGTCCGATCCCGATCAAATTCATGCCTGTGGATCTGAAATGATAAGCTCGAACGCTCGATCGAGCGAATCATCAACGGGCGCCTGATAGTTTTGCATTTCGGCGAATCGTCGATGGCGTAGGTTCGCTAAGGTTGAACTCTTCCAATGAAAAATCCGCTTCGATTTTCCGAACGCTTCTAAGCTGAATATCCCCTCGGGAAGAGTCCACATGATACACCGCCAAAGTTAGTTTGGCTGGGTCGACAATCACCAACTGTTGATGCCCATTGCTCAAGGTCGCTGTGGTCATCATGTGCGTGGCCGTCGAACAACTTGTCGAGGTTCCAACGACGTGAATTCCACCATTGGAAAATTCGTTGGACCCGTATGCCGCAGGCCTAGCAAGGGGCCCTTGAGGTTGCTGATCCTGAAGCGATCGCTGGGGCAAAGGAGGCAATTCCGATTGACTGATCGTCACCGTTCTATTGGCGCAAAGAGCGATGAAAACCGATATCGCAAAAAGGTACCACCCTGGCATAGTTCTCACTTGAATCATCGCTCAGCCCCATTCAAATCGCATCGATGGCATTTTTCCGTGCAAGTGGGAATACCGCCAAAGCGAGTTTTTTAGCAAGACCATTTGACTATAATCGAACGCGGAAATCCGGATGTTTCATCCCTAAATGTGACCATAAAGATGGCTTTGAAACCCTCGACGGGTTCCTTACAATCCCAGCAACTGACCCTTTCGAGATAGAAGCCAGAACTGATGCATCCGTTGGAAAAGTACCTTCGAAGTACCGATAGAACGATGAGTTCGTTGTCGGTTAAGGCTGCTTTATGGGTTGCATCACTCCCTTATCATTTCGCTGTCGAGCTCCGCAATAAAGCCTATCAATGGCGATGGATTCGGACCTACAGGCCCACCGCATCGGTGATTTCGATTGGAAACATGACCGCAGGAGGTACCGGCAAAACTCCCGCCTGTGTCTGGCTTGCAAAATGGATCAGGCAACGTGGGCTTCGCGTTGCCATATTATCCCGAGGCTATGGTGCACTTGCCGATGGCCAGAACGATGAAGCCAAGGAAATCGAAAACCTTTTGCCGGACGTTCCTCATTTGCAATCCCCCAATCGGATTGAAACCGCAAAGGTTGCGGTCGAAGAACTCGGAATGGAAATACTCCTGCTAGATGACGGGTTTCAACACAGACGCTTAGAACGGGATTTGGATATTGTCCTACTGGATGCCACCAACCCGATGGGCTTTGGATATCTGCTCCCAAGAGGCTTGCTTAGGGAACCACTCTATGGTCTTCGACGCGCGGACCTGGTGATCGTGACTCGATCCGATCAAGTCACCACACAAGAACTGGCCAATCTTCGAACCAAAGTCCAAAGGATCAACCCCAAGGCCGGTTGGGTCGAAAGCATCCACGCTCCCATCCGCTGGAGAAACGCGTCGGGAGACACACTTCCACTGGATTACTTCAAGGACAAGCCAGTCCTGGCATTGTGCGGGATCGGAAACCCTAAAGCCTTCGTCAACACGATCCAAGGATTATCCGTTGATGTGATCGACCAAGTTTGCTTCCCAGATCATCACCCCTATAACCCCATGGATATTCAAGGAATCCTGGAACGGGCCTCCCGATGTAGCCAAACTGCAGAGGCGATCGTTTGCACAGGAAAAGACTTGGCCAAGCTATCGAGCAATCAACTTGGAACTATCCCGCTGTGGGCCCTGGAGATCGAACTGCAATTGGTTGCCGGAGCAGATGTCGCCTACGAGTATCTCGATCGGCTCTGCCAGTCGATCCCGACCAGTTGATAAATACGAATAAAAAATGGCTCCCGGACGTGAACGAGTCCCAGGGGGGACGGAGGACTACGAGCTTCCGGGAGCCAATGGATCAACAATGACTCGGTTTGAAAATTGGCGAAGTCAACCAAGGCAATTCCCTTCGCCCTGATCGCTCCATAGCCCCTGACTCGCCCAGCATTGCGCAACCATCAAGGCGATCGCATCCATGCGATCAACGCTCGATGGCCCCTAACTCGGTGGCGTTCTTGAGCCTGCCAATTTCTAAAATGTCTTGCCAAAGATCAGCAATGAACCAACCATGCCCGACAACTTAGAAAAAGGCCCCCAGCGCAGTCAACATCGATTTACAACGCGACCGGAAAAAATTTCAAACACCTTGTAAAAACTGCAAATGCAAGCAAATCCATTTGTTGACTTGGTGCCTTCCGACTAGCTGATTTGGTAAGCTGGAGAGCTTGCGTCGAAGATAGCAAGCAAGGTATTCCCATGTTCGGGTGGATATTTCAAATTCTCGGAACTATCGCAGAGCCGACGCATCATTGGCACAGCGATTGCGATGCTATCGATGCATTGCGGGTCTTGAATCCAGCTGCCAGGGAATACTCGCTGGCAAACCAGCAGGAAGAAAAAGACTTTGGAAAATCAACTGGAACCGACCATTCTGGTGAGGATCTGAAACGCTAAAATTCGTACAATTGGGTTATTCGGTAGGAGACCAAATTCGTTGGAGTTGCAGGAAAGAGAATCCGATGCAACGAGACGCTCGCAAACAGCGATGTCTCTTTGCAAAGTCGCCTTGACCGGTACGGATGGTCTTTCTCTGCGACATGGACTGCGAAGATTCCAATGGAGTACTGGTGTGTGACTAGTACCTCGGCGAGCGATTCCGCAGTCCATTCCACGAAGTGATTCACTGGAGAGATAGAGCTATGCAAATTTCGAACAACATGTCCGTTTCCGGTGCTGATGCACTCCGGGCCGCATCCAAGTCGGCTTCCCCCATCGAGAACCAATCGGTTGCCAAAGCCGGTGGGATCCAAGAGCCCGTCGATCAACTCGAGCTATCGCCTGAAGCCCTTGCGGTCTCCGGTAGCCAATCGACGGAAACTTTTCGAGCCGACAAAGTTGCCCAGATGCGAGAAGCGATCGCCTCAGGCAAATACGATTCCGACGAGATGCTCGAAAAAGCCTTCGATCGAATGCTCCAGCGCTACCTCTAGCACAATCCTGTTCTGATTTGTCTGTGGTTCCGCTCAAGCCAAGAGCTTGAGCGGACTTCCCTCAGGCAAGTATTGCAACTTGAGATCCCGTCGCAATTTGAGGCAAGCCGCAAATTTTAGGCTGGCTTAGTTCAAGAGCGGTAGCAGCGGCGGTTCAGCCGATCGGATCGAATCCCCATCGCTGAAGAATCTGGCTTCTGAATACTCGGCCACTTGCTCTGCCATCTCGAAGTACATTTCGTAGACGGCATCTTCGTCAAACTCGCACGACTCGGTCGTGTAGCTTCGGCATATCTGCGGTCGCGTCTGGTATATTCCACAGCGATGGTCTCCTTGCAGGTGTTTACAAGCCGTATGGACCAGCAAGTACCACACATCATCCTCGACGAAAACACTAGCCCGGTCGTGCAGCAAATACCAACGCATGAAATCAAAATCCTGCTGAGTGGTCGGCTCCTCGATCGGAAGTGCAAAATATCGACAGCACTTGGCGGTGCAATAATCGCACAAACACTCAGACTTGGGAACTTCGTCCCTTTTAGGGATCCGCCCATCGATGGTCTTGGCCGGAGTCAGTACGGGATCGATAATCATTGAATTCATGAGGTTTCTTCGTGGTTTCCAAGGCAGCTTCAATCGGGGACTATCCAAGGGACAACCCAAGATCATGCTCCAAAACCCCCTGACAATCAAGTCCCCAGAGCTGACTCCATGATCGACCGTCTTTATTCCCTAATCCACCCCTCCGAAATCGAGCCCTTCATCAATTCGCTTGGGATGCGTCCCTCAAAGTCCATTCGGCCTCGTTTGGATCGCGCTCAATCAACGATTCCATTTGAAACTCGCCCAGTGGATTGGTACCAACAAGGCTTGCGACTGGTCGATTCAAGCATCCGACCTGGGGGATACCTTCAGTACGCTGCAGCAGACTATTACATCCAAGACTCCGGCTCCATGCTGCCACTTGCCATGCTAGGAATCAAGCCTACCGATTGGGTCTGCGACTTATGCGCCGCACCAGGAGGAAAAGCTTCTGCGATCTCAGAAGCCCTAGGCCCCGAAGGCATGTTGCTTGCCAACGAAGTCATCGCCAGTCGCCTAGATGTGCTGCGGTACACCCTAGGTAGAACGGGCCGGGCAAACTACGTCGTAAGCAACTTGGACTCCGAGTCGCTTGCAGAAATCCTACCAGGACGCTTCGATGCAGTCCTTGTCGATGTCCCATGCAGCGGCCAGTCACTCATCGGTCGCCAACGCCAAACCGAAAGCAGTTTCGCCACCAACCACGTAAACCACTGCGCCGCAAGAGCCAAAAGAATTCTAAGCAACGCTTTGCAACTGGTCCGGCCAGGTGGCCGATTGATCCTTTCGACATGCACCTTTTCAATCCAAGAGAACGAAGACCAAGTCGCTGCGATCCTAGCATCCTACCCAGAGTCGGTCTCGATTCTCCCAGTCGGGAATCTGCACCACTGGGAGTCTCCTATCCAACCAGGCTGCTACCGACTCTGGCCACATCGGGACGATTGTTCAGGGGCCTTTGCAGCAGCCTTAGAAATCAAAAATCAAATCGAACCTAATTCAATCGCTTCCTCACAACCAAGAAGCAATAGGTCGAAGAATATTCCTCGAAAGCTACCCAGCCGACGCCAGCATAAAGCCGAAGATCTCGATCCATTCGGGGACTTTCGATTCGAACGCACACTTGACCACCTGCTATGGCTTGGTTTCGAACCCGGCGCGATGCGGTTTTTGCGTGAAGTCGGTCCAAAGATTGGTCAGGGACTTCGAATCGCTCAGATCGATTCTGGACGTATCGAACCCTACCATGGACTATCCATGCTCACCGGAAATCTATTTGAACCCAAACGCGCCATCGAGCTGGACGACCAACAGGCTAAAAACTTCATGCTCGGCCAAAGTATTCTATCCTCAAACTTGCATGATCTGGCTCAATCATCCGACACGCCTTGGTGCGTGGCTCGTTGGAATGGTAAACCGATCGGTTGGATGAAGTCAGCTTCGAATCGATGGAACAACTATTTGCCAACCTGGGCGCGTTTCTCAAGCTTCTCAAGCGATTCTGCTAGCGACTCAAACATCCAATCACTCGAATGATTTGTTCGCATGCATGATCAACCTCCTCCAAGCTGTTCTCCCAGGACAAACTCAACCTGATGGCACCTTGAACAACCTCCTTAGGCAATCCCATCGCTTGGAGCACATGCGATGGCTGACTTGATCCGCTCGCACAGGCCGACCCAGTTCCGCAGGCGATGCCTTCTTTATCCAAAGCCATCTGCAGGATTTGCCGATCCAACCCTGGAAAGGAGATGCTTGTGGTATGGGGTAATCGCGGTGAATCGCGACCCACAACGATGGCCCCAGCAATGCGTCTGACCAACTCGGATTCGATGTGGTCTCTACAAGCAAGCATTCTTTCATAACGCTCAGGCAATTGCTGGATCGCAAGTTCACAGGCAAACACCAACGTACTTGCCAACGCAGGACTCTCGGTTCCGGGTCGAAGCGATTGCTGCTGAAAACCACCAAAGAAAATCGGCTCTAACGGCACCGAATGCTTAAGCAACAGTCCTCCGACTCCAACCAATCCATGAATCTTGTGGCCTGTAAGCGTCAAGGCATCGACCTCGAGTGCTTGGAAGTCGACAGGGACTTTGCCAACGGCTTGGACCGCATCGGTGTGGACCAAAATGCCAGCCGGTTTGCACAATCGTACTAACTGATCTACCGGTTGCACAACGCCCGTCTCGTTGTTGGCGAGCATCAAGGAAACTAAGGCGATCTTTTGATCCTGGTCGATCCAGTGCGCCAGTGGTTCCAAGTCCACTTGACCATCGGCTCGGCATGGCAAGTAACGTACTTCTCGACCTTTCTGCTCGAGTTTTTGAGCCATAGCAAGAACGCTGGGATGTTCGATCGATGAGACCACTAACATCCCAGGGCGGTTAGCAATCAAACCGCATAACGCAAGATTATTCGATTCGGTTCCACCGCTGGTAAATACAGCGCGATCGCTCTGCATCCCCACGGTCTTGGCCTTGCATAGAACCAGCAACTGCTCGCGCGCATTCTCTAGGACCCCTCGCGCCGATCTTCCGAGTGAATGCTGGCTTGCTGGATTGGCAAATCGGTTTCCAAGCAGACTTGCGAGATGGGAAACAACCCGGGGGTCGATTTGGGTCGTAGAGTTATTGTCCAAGTAGATCAAGATCAGGTCCGTTAGTAGCACTCAATCGATTGTCGAATTTGCTAAATCGGAACCTCTGAACCGCTCCGATTCAACACCATAACGTCCAGCGACATTGTACCTAATCTTTTCGACTCGGAATTGTAGTTCCTGTAGGTTTGAGCGTTCCCAATCCACCGTCGACCCCGAGTGTCTGCCCCGTAATCCACTGATTCCTGGGATCGATCAGAAAGTAAATGGCCCTGGCGATTTCATCCGGTTGACCAAATCTACCCAACGGATGCATGGCCAAAGAGACTTCTGCACTTCTTGCGTTTCCCCAAACACGCTGAGTCAGCGGCGTTTGGACCAAACCTGGTGCAATCGCATTGACCCGAATGCACTTAGCCGCATAGGTCATCGCGGCCGATCGCACCAATCCTTCGATGCCCGCTTTGCTCGCGGCGATCGCCTCATGATTGGATAAACCGATCTGGGCAGCTGCCGAACTCATCAGCACCACCGACCCACCATCGGGCATCCTCGAGACTGAGGACCTAAGCGATCCTGCTGCGGCCGTAAGATTTGTTTGCAGAGTCGAATCCCACTCAGTTCGACTGGTTAAATGCAACGGTTTCAGCAGTACCGAACCTGCTAAACAGACCACCGCATTTAATCCTTGCATGCTTTGTTGAGCAAGCTCGATGGCTCGATCCAATTGATCCCAATCCGTTGCGTCGGCAACAAAATGGGCAAAACCAAACTCACTGGATGCACCTTCCAATTTCGCTACGTCACGACCAATCAACCTGGCCTGCCCTCCCTGCTCCAAAACCTCGCGGCAAAGGGATTGCCCAATTCCGCCGTAGGCTCCAACAATCGCCACCCTAACGTCACTCATCAATCCCTCCAGTAGCACCCAAGTTCAAAACAAATCTACTTACTCGTCCAGCGTTCCAACAATGGTCAACTTGGTCGACCGCCGGCTTTGGACAAACATCCTCGACACCCTTGGCTGTAGGTTAAGCGGACGTCAAGTAAGGGGTGGTTTTATCCAAAACCGCAAAAAATTCTAAGGTGGCAGTTGACAACATGGATACAGTCCTGCATCCCAATCGGGACCCGTTAAGCCCCACGCCTCGAGAATTTGAGCGCCAAGGTGACGGAGAATGTCCATCCAGTCCGTTTCGTGTCTTTTGTCTCAGTGACAGGGTTTTAGGTTATGAAGAAATTGTTGTCGTTTGCTATGACCGCCGTATTGTCCGTAGCGGGCGGGTCCGCTCTCGCATTTGAGAAAAACATCGTTGACACTGCAGTTGATGCAGGCAAGTTCAAGACTTTGGCTGCTGCACTAGGTGCCGCTGGCTTGGTCGATGCCGTCAAAGGCCCCGGCCCATTTACCGTTTTTGCTCCTTCGGATGAGGCCTTTGCCAAGCTTCCCAAGGGAACCGTCGAAACGCTGTTGAAGCCTGAAAACAAAGACAAGCTCAAGGCCATCCTGACTTACCACGTTGTTCCTGGCAAGGTCATGGCCAAAGACGTGGTCAACGTCAAGGGTGCAAAATCCTTGAACGGCCAACGCATCGATGTGAAGGTCGATGGTGGTAAGGTGATGGTCGACGGTGCCCAAGTCGTCACCACCGACATCGCTTGCACCAACGGTGTTATTCACGTCATTGATTCAGTGATTCTTCCAAGCGAAGACAAAATTCCAGCTGTCGCGACCAAGGCTGGCAAGTTCAACACATTGCTTGCTGCTGCCAAAGCCGCAGGTCTGGTGGATGCGTTGAGTGGTGACAAGCCGCTGACGGTTTTTGCTCCGACCGACGATGCCTTTGCCAAACTGCCAAAGGAAACCATTGAAAGCTTGCTCAAACCAGAGAACAAAGACAAGCTCAAGTCGATCCTTCTGTACCATGTCGTTGAAGGACGTGTCTATTCCGAAGACGCATTGGCTGCCAAGAGCGCTGCAAGCCTCCAAGGTGGTAAAGTAGAGATTTCGGTCAAGGATGGTGCTGCTTACGTCAACGGGGCAAAGATTCTTGCTACCGATGTGGATGCTGGCAACGGCGTGATTCACGTCATCGATTCGGTCATCCTTCCACCGGCCAAGTAGTTCTTGCCTGGCAGGAACCCTAGACTCGTTCTGGGTCCTCTACATAGATAACTTAAAAGCCAAGGTGACCTGTATCAGGTGCCTTGGCTTTTTTCGTGTGAGTCTTCGCAAGAGCCATGGCGACTTAATCGTTGAGAATTGGCATAACATAATTGAATTGCTTGCGATCATGTTGATTGCCCAGCGGTTGACAAACGTAGTCCTTCATCGAAGGCACACTCCGCTGTGCCGTCAGCCAGGGTAAGATCTGAACTGGATTAAATACGGTGGACGGCACAGCGGAGTGTGCCTATTACTATGAGCCTCCGCGTCTATCAGCGGTTCGGAAAAAAAGACCGCTAATGTACACTGATAACCGCTAATTGGATCATCTCGTGGATTCGGTTGCGAGTTTGTCGAAGATCCAATCGAACGTTGTATACATTCAACTCTCTCAAATTCAGGCTTCTCAGGAATTATTGTGGTTAGGAGTAGATGCTACTGGCAATCTTCGTGCTCGTGCTCGTGCTCGAAGCCCTTCCGACAGAGTTTGGGCCACCAGACTATTGAAAATTCCGCAAGGATCCAAAAACCAATTCGTTAGCCACAGTTGCTTTTCGATTACGATCACGAGCACCGTTTCACTGAGCACGAGCACGAAGTCACTGGGGCCAAAACTTCTCATGTTTTACCCACAATAATTCCTGAAGACCCAAAAAACGTGCCGCCAGTACAAAGTCGGTTCTGACTGCATGTTGGGGGATGTGCTTTTTCATGTGCGATTTCAAGAGGATCCAGAGTTTGCGATAAGTCGCTATTCATCGAGTTTCCCGATAGGATAACCAGCAAGGCACTAGAGTTTTCGCTGCAGCTTGGCCTGAGAACCTAGCCAAGCTGTCGAAGGCTGGCCATTGAGCCAGGACTTTGCATCGACATCCTGTTTAAGATATGCGTCGAGGAAAGCGAGACTTACAGACTTCGTTAGGCCAACAGCGTCCACTCCACCGCGCAGTCGCCCTATTTTTCCTCCGAAGGAGACGTGGGTTGCACCTTCGATGACCAGAAGGTATTTGCCTCCTCGCGGACTGCGTTCAAAAGGGATTACTTTGGTACTCACATCTCCGAATTTCCCACCGGGCCGATCGGGCGCCGAGCGGTCACGCGTACCGGTGATATGCATCGCTGGAGTGATAGCGTCGGTCCAGCTCTCAGCGGTGAGTCCGTAGCTCTCGCTTTGGCCTTGGGCCGATATGGGGATCACGCACTTTACCCTTGGATCGGATAGATTCTCGAGCTTGCCATTCACCAGCGTTTTGACACCTCCGTGGCATTGCGCAACGTAGGCACCATAAGAATGTCCGACAACCGCAATTGCATCCTGGTTGAGTCTCCCTTTGAGCATGGGGATTTGCGTTTCCACTTGATCGAGCGAGTCGAGCACGCTGGTAATATCTTTAATGCGTTCAACCCGAGCGGCATTGCTGGTCGCACCACCAAACCCGCCGATGACAAGCCCCGCTCCTCGGCGTTTGGCTTGATTGTCAGTGTTGGTTCCGTTGTTTCTCTCCTCATCGCTACCGCCAGATTCATGTTCCCTACCGAAACGACTCCGCCCCATTCCGCCGGTGCCGCTCCGCGCATCGGCATGATTCGGGTGGATCACTACATAGCCGTGGCTTGCCCAATGTTCACTGGCAACATCAAAAGTTTCCTTGTTGGAAAATGATCCATGGCTAAAGATGACGATAGGATAGTTACCCACATCGTCGGGATAACGTACGAGTGCTTCGATTTCTTTTCCGCGTGCTTTATCCACGAGCTTGATGGTATTGACCAAGATCACTTTTTTCGACCCTCCCACGGAATAGGGCGAATCCTGTGAGCTAATCGTTCCGCAAAAAATAGTACTCAATATTGAAAGGATTGAGGAAGTAGTAAGTATTGAAACCATCGCTCTGGATCTCATGAGTCGTCGATAGAATCTAGAAGTACGAGAGCCAGTTCCGCATCACGTTCTATCTGGAAACTGGCAAAAATCTCGCAGCACATAACCTAGGTACCGACAATCTCAAATTGAATCCACAGAAAGTATGGGCAATCTTCAGAAACTCGTTTCTAGCGGGTCGAAAACTTGCAAAAGCCAAAAAAATCCGTTTGTTTGCTAACATTTTCCATTCTGCTTCGGCATTACCACCATGAACTCCGAACGAGAATTGGAAATACGCGAAAGGATGACCCGCCACTGGCTGGCATCGGAGATTGCCATTCGGGCCTACATTGCGGGGGCTGTTCATTCCTTTGCAGACCGCGAAGATCTGCTGCAGCAAGTTGCCCTGACTGTAGCCCGTCGATTCGAAGAATTTGAGGAAAACCGCCCGTTTCTCGGATGGGCCCTTTGGCTCGCGAAATCCCGAATCATCGATTTCTATCGAAGCAAAGATCGGCAACCGCATTTCCTCGCAGACGCCGTGCTGGAGAAGTACGCCGATGCATTGATTGAACGCCAGCAAGCGGTCCCCGCCCGGCGTGAGGCGCTTGAGCATTGCCTTGAAAAGCTTCCAGATCGATCGCGAGCTTTGATACGCATGAAGTATCACGATGGATTTAAGATTGACCAAGTCGCGGAGGCGATTACTTCGACACCAGCTTCAGTTCGTGTCACTCTTTTTCGTATTCGTAATGCCTTGGCCGACTGTATCCAGCGTCGATTAGCATTGGAGACGATCGAATGATCCCCGATAAACTTCGACAACAGATCGACCAATGGCTTGACGGTGACTTGCCTCAGGCACAAGAAGCTCAACTAAAGCAATCGCTCGAGCAGACACCAAAGGCCCTAGATTATCTCAGTGATCGTGCTTTACTGCATGCCATGCTAAGCAGTTCTGCAGCATTCAATCCGTCACCACTCCAAGTGGTAACAGATCACTCCAAAGTCGACTATTCCTCAACCACAGATCGATCGCAACCAAATCGGCGGATTGCTCAGCATTGGATTTGGGGCACCTCCGCATGCGTTGCTTGCCTACTTCTGATTTCGATGATCTTGCTGCCAAATGTCTTAGCTAGCCCCGCCGAGTTGGTACAAAAAACACTATCCGAATACCGGACGGCGATTGACCGTTGCTATGCCGTGAAGGTCGAAAGCGAAGGCCGACAACTCCGAAAACGCTTACCAGCGCGAGCCGTCCCTGCGGACTCGAAACTTTGGGTGCGTGGAAACAGCTTCGTACAATTCTTCGATCCATCTGTAGATCAATTGGTTTGGGGGCGTGATGCACAAGGTGCCGTATGGTTTACCCTTGCCGGCAAATCCGCGGCAGTTTTTGAAGCCAATGAGATTCCGGATGTCCTTCAGGATGTATGTGATCTTCGTACATTGGATGTCACAACATTGCTTGAATCACTCCTTCGAGACTACGACCTCAAATACACCGACCGGGAAGATAGCAATCATACAATCCTCGCATCTCCGCGTCCTAAAGACAGCGACTCGAAATTCGGAACCGTAGAAATCGAAATCGATGCACGTTCGCACCTCGTTCGTCGGGTAACACTGGAAAGACTTAAGGCCAAACGCGCTGTAGCTGTCATTAGTTTCACTTTGGAAGAGATGATTAATCGCCAGGATTCGTTCTATGAGGTGGAATCGCATCTTCAACCGAATGCTGAAGTGTTGAGACAAGGAAGCGGGTTCGGTAAACGCTCAGATCTGTTGAGGGAATTCCTGCAGAAACTGAGATTTCCCAATGTAAATACCTGATATTTGATTCATCAAGGAGACACCATTGAACACTTTTTATTTGTTGATTCTCAGCCTAGTCAGTTCGTGTCTAGTGGCTAGTTCAGGATTTTCGCAGGATCGAACTTCGCGCGAAGGGAATTCAGAAAAATCGTTACTTCAGCGATTTGACGCCAACGGTGATGGCAAGATCGATGATAACGAGCGCAGAGCAGTTCGTGAGAAAATGAAGCAGATTCAGAATAAACCCGGAGCAATGACTCCATCGGAGAAACCTGAAGTCATCGGTAACCGCACGATCACCCAGATGCAGTATCCCTCAAGCGATGGGAAGCTAATCCCGTGTGTGCTCTCGATGCCCCAAGGCAACGGCCCATTCCCAATTCTTATTACTATCCACGGTGGACAAGGCAACCGCGACTTTGGCTACATCCGCTCGATGGCTGCCCCTAACGGACTCTCGCCAACCATCACAGCCTTCAACGAACAACCTTGGGCGATCCTTGCCATCAGCTACCGCGCAGGCAATGGAGCTCTATTTGGGATGGAACAAGACGACGTTATTGCGGGTATCCGTTTTGCAAAAACCCTTCCAAAGATCGATGCCGATCGCATCGGAGTTGTCGGTGGTAGTCACGGTGGACATTTGGCACTTGTCGCTGCAGAAAAGATGGGACGCGAGTTTCTGTGCGTTGCCGCTGGTTCACCTTGGATGACCGATCCAGTGGTCTACATGATGGGAGACCCGAGCAAACCGCCACTGTCTCAAGTGCCCGCCAAAGCTCGAGAGGACTTGCAACTCAACGGAAGACGCATTTTCAATGGAATGCAAAAAGGACGTGGCATGTCCGATCAACAGTTTCAGGCCTTCATCAAAGAGCATTCGATCGAAGCTAATGCCGAAAAAATTATGATCCCAACTTTGTTCCTAACAAGTCGGGGGGACGACCAAGCTCCCCATGTCCTGATCGCACCGATGATTGAGAGGATGAAGTCAGCAGAAAAAGAAGTGCAGGTTTACACGGCCGAGAAAAGCCCGCACGGATTTTATTGGGCACGTACCGTCAGTGCCGCTCGCGACCTGCGAGGCGAAAAGACTCCACAGGAAGCAGAAGAAGAGCTGACGGCAAGGCGGACGCTGATTGAGTTCTTTACGAAGCAGTTCGCTCGCAAGGATGTAAAGTCAGGTACTTCAGCGAACAATCAGCCAAAACCTGATCCGTCATCCGCACGCGATGATGATCCAGCCGAATCTAACGAGATGCCTTCGAGAGAGTCGTCGGGAGATAGTGCGCGGCCCGACCGCGGGCAGGGGAGAGCGAACTTTCAGTCACTGGCGGGAGACACGGGTTATGTCACTCGCGATGCCTTCAAAAAACAACTCAGCGGATCAGCGGCTTTCTCGAGCCGACCGGATTTGGCCGATCGAATGTTTGATCGACTCGATACCGATGGCAATGGCTCGCTCAATGAAACCGAATACGAGGCCATGAACGACCTGAAGAGCCAGTTCGGTCGCAGCGGACAACCGGGTACTGCGGGGCCTGCAGGACGCGGCGCAAATCGCTCTGGCCGCGGAGGTAGCTCGATGCTTCCAAATCGCCAACCGGCACCGCGTGATGCAACCAAGCCACAGGCTCAAGCATCCAACGGCGGTAGCTCTACCGATGTAGCAAAGACTTTTCCAGTCCATATCGCAACCGGAGACTTAATGGGCGAACAGGCCGGAGAAGTCCGAATCTTTCGCGGAATTCCTTACGCAGCGCCTCCCACTGGAGCAGGACGTTGGCAGGCACCAAGTGCTCCTCAATCGTGGAGCGGTGTGCGCCAGGCAACTCAGTTTGGCTCGACCGCATTGCAAGGAGAGACATTCACGCCGCGTAGCTCGCAAAGCGAAGATTGCCTCTTCCTCAACATTTGGACTCCATCGAATGCAACGGCCGAATCGAAGCTACCGGTGCTGTTCTGGATTCATGGCGGTGCATTCATACAAGGTTCCGGGGGCCAGCCGCGATACGATGGTACCGAGCTAGCAAAACGGGGAGCCGTTGTGATTTCGATCAATTACCGGCTTGGTCCTCTCGGGCTTTTTGCGCACCCAGCGTTGACCGCCGAGAGCAAGCCTGACGAGCCGCTGGGTAACTACTGTTTGCTCGACATGATCGCCGCACTCCGCTGGACGCGAGACAACGTAGCCGCTTTCGGCGGCGACCCAGGTAATGTGACGATTTCCGGTTCCTCCGCGGGTGGCACTAGCTGCTTGTTCTTGATGGGAATTCCGCAGGCTGAGGGGCTGTTCCACAAAGCCATCATCCACAGCAGTGGTGGCATTCAGAACATTCAAACTCTTTCCGAAGCGGAAGCAGCGGGTCTTCGTTTGGCTGAGAGACTTGGGATAGGATCCAAGACAACCGGCACCGAATTGCGTCGTGTTGCTGCTGCTGATGTCGCGATAGGAGTAGGAGGTATTCGCGAATTGAGTCTTCCCGTCAAACCGATCATCGACGGTCGATTGGTAATGGCGGGTCCCGCCGATACGTTTGCTCAAGGTAAGCAAGCACGGATTCCTGTGTTGATCGGATCTGCCAACGGCGAATCGGGAGCGAGAAAACTGGGTGACGAAGTGGCTACGGGAGGCGCTTTCGGATTTCAACGTAAGCTTGCCGACGACATGGTTCGCGCCGGTCAATCGGTATGGATGTTTCAATTGACCTATGTCCCTCCTCAGGCACGTTCCAGTCGCTTTGCAGCCCAGCATGGTGAGAGTGTCGCATATGCCTTCGGAACCATCGGTCAGTCAATTGCCGCACAATATGGATTTCGAAATGAACAGGTCGCCAATAACGCTGAGAGATCGCGTCGTGGCGGTGGAAACCGTTCCGCAGGAGGTGGGCGCGAGGATGATTCCAAACCGGTCGAGGATTCCGAACAAGGCCGAAGAATCAGTGCGGCCATGATGGAATATTGGGTCACGTTCATGCGGGATGGAAGCCCCAGCGGTGATAAATTACCTACATGGCAACCCTACACCACCGTATCGCCAAAAACCATGGTATTCGGTAACGAAGGCATCTCTGCGAAGTAACGCGAACGGATACTCAAAACGGAATCATAATTGAAGGGAGATGGCATATGAATTCCCGAACAACGATCACAGCGGTCATTGCCGTAAGTATTGTATTTAATATTCCCCAAGCAGTATTTTCTCAAGGCACATCAGAGAAAAATTCTGGGCGAGGCTTTAATAGAACACAACGGTCTGGAGAAGCAGGGGATCAACGAAAGACGCCGACGGCTGGACAGCGTGATGCGATACGGCGGTTGCGGCAGCGAACGGAAAATGGCCCTGTACCGCCAGGTCTTGAGCGACGAAAGATCCAGGTGGGGAACACTGAGCGGGAGTTTTTTATTCATATTCCTGAAGCCATCAAAGGCAAACCGTCTCCTGTTTTGTTTGTTCCGCACGGAGGTGCGTCGAGCAGCGGCTTGGCAATGCACCTTAAAACTGACTTTACCGTCCTCGGAAAACAGCAAGGATATGTTACGGTCTATCCAAGCGGAGTGAACGGATGGAACATTGGTAGTCACGACATGTATTCTGTGAAACGCAGGACGAGCGATGCCGATGAGATCGGTTTCTTTAGAGCCATGTTCGATAGGCTGATTGAGGAAAAGGTCGCGGATCCTGAACATATCTATGTTTCCGGCGGAAGCAATGGAGGGGTGATGACAATGAATCTGGTTTGCCATTTGGCAGATAGAATCGCGGGAGCAGGGGTTCTTGTCGCAACACTCCCACGCGCCGCAGAAACCGCATGGCCAAAACCGTGCCGTCCGATACCGATCATCATCATGCTTGGGACCGAAGATCCGATGAAACCATGGAGCGGCAATCGAGACCAAATGAGCGCCGAGGAAACAGTTGCGTATTGGCGTAAAGTCAACGGTTGTACCCAACAAGTGAAGCAGTGGGAATTGCCGAATCGCGACCCGCATGATGGATGCAAAGTACTAGCGAGGCAATGGACGGGCAAAGCACCGGTTGTTTTCTATACGATGGAAGGACACGGCCATGGATGGCCGATGCAGCGGGGACGCGGTGTTGAAGGAACCGGAGTAAGCACAAGAGACATCTCAGCCCGGTAGGTAAACAATAGAGGCCGCGCTCGGCCACGAACCTGCCTCGGACAAATAAGTACGAGGGTCGAATCACGAATTGCCCCCGTCCCCTTCTCTCATTGGGGTGGTCAGTCGTCGATGGCAGTGACTAACGCTAGCCCGGAGACTTCCAGTTCAGGAAGATTTAGCGGTAACATGCGGCCTGCACACAAGCTGCTTGCCAAAATCCAAGAGCGTGGCCGAATCACCTAGCCCAAGGTAGCAGGCACACTCCGCTGTG
>Ga0172376_10000291_pt1 | contig 64328 bp, 48 predicted proteins | sample Lak35m_FD_121114 | JGI IMG/M metagenome (GOLD analysis project Ga0172376, IMG submission 121114) | Freshwater microbial communities from Kabuno Bay, South-Kivu, Congo - kab_092012_35m | ecosystem: Environmental > Aquatic > Freshwater > Lake | place: Democratic Republic of the Congo: South-Kivu... | reverse complement strand
GGACTTGGTAAGAGGAACGGCTTGATCTCCCAATACCGAACCGCCGCATGCCAACACATCAACACGGCGAACAACGTCAGCACGGGCGGCAACGCAGACTTGATGAGAGTGAGTCGCTTCATGAGTCGACTCCCGCTGCTTGCCGCAACTGGCGACTGACCTCGCCGCAGAGTTTCGCGAACTCGGCATCTGCTCGGAGTTCCGCTCGGCGCGGGTAATCGAATGGCACAGCGATGTCGGCGATGAATCGACCCGGACGACGGCTCATCACCAAGACGCGCTGACTCAGGAACACGGCTTCAGAGACATTGTGAGTCACAAAGAGCCCAGTCCATTTTCGCTGCCACCAAATACGTTGCAACTCCTCGTTGAGTTGTTGCCGCAAGATGTCATCCAGCGCCGCGAATGGCTCATCCAACAACATCACTTGCGGATCAGTGACGAAAGCCCGAGCGAGCGAAACACGCATCCGCATGCCACCCGAGAGTTGCTGCGGACGCTTCTTGGCATCGACATCCAGCAGTCCGACAAGCCGCAACGCCTCGGTCACGCGCGCTGTTGGATTGGTTGTGGAAGCAGCGAGTTCGTGGCTCAACTCGAACGGCAGATGCACATTGTCCGCGACCGTGCGCCACGGCAGCAAACTCGGATCTTGAAAGACGAACGCGCGGCGCAAATCGCACTGCTGAGGCGACCGCTCGGCGATCGTCAGTTGCCCGGAAGTCGACTCACGCAGTCCAGCAATCAGTCGGAGAAAGGTCGACTTGCCACACCCCGATGGCCCGACGATCGACACAAACGAACCGCCCCCAATGGCGACATCGACATCACGAATCGCCGCCGCCTGACCGCCGTAATCCATCGTGAGCTGTCGCGCAACGATCATGAATAGTTCCACTACGGATCGCGCTGCGAGTAAGTGCTTCGGCCCGTCAGTTGGTGTTGCCGCTATTTGTCGTCGGACTTTTTCTCGTCCTTCTTTTCTTCGACTTTGGCATCGATGGGTTTCTTGTCATCGGCAGACTTCTCAGCCGCAGGTTGCTCGGTGGTCGGCTTTTTCTCAGTCGCCGGCTTCTCATCCAATTCGGCGTCGGTCTTCAACTCCGACCAATTGGCCGGATAAAGACTGTCAGGAATCTCGGGCAGCGTGATCGGGATTTCGGGATGTCCCGGCGGCAGGCCGTCTGCTGGCTTTCGCCGATCGGTTGGCTTCGGATCCTGCTTCGCAAACCACGCGTAAAATTCCTTCGTAGCCGGCTTCTTAAGAGCATCGATGCGTTCTTGGACCGAGTCCTTGTAGATTGACTCTGGGTACTTCTGCAGGAAGGCGTTGTAGGCTTCCAACGCCTTCTCAAAGTTGCCGTCGGATGTGGTCTCTAACAGTCGCGCTTTACCGATCAATGCACGTTCGGTAGCCACAGCGGGCGTGTTCGCCGTAGTCAGCACTTTGTCAAACGCTTCGCCCGCGCGTTTGAGTTCCGATTCCGCACCTTTGCGATCCGTGAACTGCAACCGGACGCCATCTCGAAACGCCTGCTCCGCTTCGAGGAGTCGCGCCCATGTTCCGGCAACCGTGCCTTGATGGTCAGTGGCAAAGTCCCCTAAGCCAGCCGCGCCCTCCGCTTCCGCGAACTTACTCCAGACTCGTGCTCGGTCGTTTTCAGAGCTCTTCTTAATCTGCTCACCAACGATGATTCCGGCCCCCGCTAGGCACGCCACGATCACAATCTTCTTACCGTGCTCTTGGAGGAAACTGACGACTTTGGTGCTGAGGTCGTCAATATCCTGGGGATTCGAAAGGGGTTGCTGAACGCTCATCCGAAGAGGCTCCCGTCCGTCGCTAATCAGCTCAAGGCTGATCGAATCGGCGTCAGCGTGACGCCGTAAGTAATTGCAAGACAGCGACTTAGACCTCAAACAGCAGGGCCATAAAATCGCGGGCGAGCGAGTATAAGGCGGCAGTCTTGACCGTCAAGGACGCTCAACGAACGTGTGTGGCAGCGTCCGTGTTGCTCGCCGTGATTTCGAGTTTTTTGGAGAAACTGGCAAAACGCTGTCAGAGACTTTGCCACCAATGCGCTATTTGATGCCGGAACACGACGCGATTTTGCCCTCGCTCTCTTTCCAAGCCTGAGCCGAGATCGTGAAGCAGCATTGTTGGAAGACTGGCCTTTGCCCGAGGAGCTCGGTCTCCGCTCAACAACACATGCTGCTTCACGATCTCGGCTCAGGTTTTTTGAAGGGCTATCGCCATAACGACTCGTGTCGTGGATCGGTCGCTAGCAAACGCGCGAACGCTGCGACAGAATGCAGCCCTTGCTCGCCTGCCCGTTTGCTGTGGTTCTGCGGGCGCTCTGTTTCGGACCCGCATGCAATCGAGTTGTCGTATGGCCAAAGAAGAAGGCATTGAAGTTGAAGGCATCGTTGTTGAGGCGCTCGCGAACACTCAGTTCCGAGTGAAACTCGATACAGGGCATCTCGTGCTTGCTCACGTTGCAGGGCGGATGCGAAAGAACTTCATCCGTATTGTGCCGGGCGACAAGGTGAAGGTCGAAGTCTCACCTTATGACCTCAATCGTGGACGTATCACCTTCCGCGAGAGATAACGATCCGCTGGAACAAGCCGCCCGCTGCAAGATTCTAGGACGGGCACTCCGACTCGCTCCGTGTTGATTGCCGAGTCAGAGTGCCCGTCCTCTGTTTTTGGAGTAGATCTCGATCGCCCCGAGTCTCGAATTCGCCGCGCCATGAATACTGATTCCGCAGTCCCAGTCTTCGACGTGCAACTTTTTTCTGACGGTGCCTGTAGCGGGAATCCTGGGCCCGGAGGTTGGGCGTGCATCTTGCGACATGTCGCCTCGGGCACTGAGAAAGAACTCAGCGGTGGACTACCGGCGACGACAAACAATCAGATGGAGATGCAAGCTGTGATCTCCGGCCTTGCCGCACTCACAAAGCCGTCTCGCGTTGAAGTCGTGACAGACAGCACCTATGTCGCCAAGGGTTGTGCAGAGTGGCTCGAAGGTTGGAAACGCAACGGCTGGCGGCGGCGCGAAGGCAAGAGTTGGAAGCCGGTCAAGAACGAGGAACTCTGGCGCCAATTGGACGAGTTGCTACAAACACATCGAGTGAAGTTCACGCTCGTGAAGGGTCATGCTGGGCATACTGAGAACGAGCGTTGTGATGAACTCGCCGTTGCGGCCGCCGCACAGTTCAAGTAGCGGAACAAGGCGATTGGCCTATTCATCCTCAGTGACGCGCAAGGCATAGAAACCGACTTTGCGCTCGGCAATCACAACGGTGCCGGCGATCGCCGATTTGTCTTTCGTCCACAAGTAAGCGTCGAAAGTCTGAGATGTGTTGGCCAACTCAACATCGAACCGCGCGTTGTGGGCCAAACCGGCGATGCGGCCATTGAGTTCATATTCACTCTTTGTGCCTTCGGAGATGAACTTTCCATAGACGCGGCGGTCATCGACCTTCAGATCCCAGCGTCCTTCCCAGCGTCCGTCGATCCGCACCTTCCAGGAACCCGCAAAGTCTGTGGGTAAGACTTCCGCATGGTCGGCGGGCTTCGTTTTGCCGTCGTTCGCTGCTTCAGGAACAGCAGGACCGTTGAGCGGATACATCTTTGCCGGTTCGACGACGGTCAGCGTTCCTTCACCCTCGCATTTGATGTCCTCGCCCTGACCTTCCGGCACGACTTGCCCAATGTCGAAATTGAAGGCGAACCCAGGAAAGAGCATTACATCTTTGCCGGCTGCCGTCGTCAGATTTGGACGGTCGCCTCGATAAGTCACGAAGCGTTCGATGATCAGCACCGGAGTCGGGCCGTTCTTGCCTTTCCTCAAGCCCCAGGTGATCAACGCCTTGGTCCAGTTTTCGTCGTCGGTCTTAAAGACGATACAAGGCGTTGAAATCCGCTTACCGATCGGCTTGAGCTTTGCCCCGTCTTTCATAGTGAGGCTCGCGCTTGGCGTCCCCTTCTCAGTCGCTTGCTTGAGCCAATAAGCCGTGTGTTCGTCGAAGATATCCGCTCGCAAGTCGGCGTTGAGCACCAGCACAGACAACAACAACGACAAGCTCAAAACACGGGACAGCATGAGGAGGCTCCTCGGAAAGGGTCGGCAGAGAGAATCGCAAGCGCGATCTATAGCGGAGCCGATCGCATTCTTCGACGACGCCCAACTCTACCGATTGCACAAGCTGGCGCGGTCATGCCTGCAGTGCGAGGTGGCAGTACGGAGAAATGCGGCTGGTCATTACCGACCAGGCGAGGCTCGTTGGCGAGTCGCTGGAGCATGCCTATGCTGCCGACTCTTTGGAGATAGGTCGAAAAGGCCGAGAAAGTGGATAGGTCACCCAGGTGCGGCTCCTATTCGCCGGAGGTGTCCTATCGGTCCAATGAGTTCAATGCCCGCTTCTTCTTCTCATGAGCCCTGCGCATGGACCACTCTTCGCTGCACTTCGAAACACGTTGCATTCACGTCGGGACTGATAAGGACTCGACCTACAACAGCGTCATCACGCCGATCTATCCGACATCGACCTTCTATTGGGAAGACACCAGCACCAATAAAGGTTTCGATTACACCCGCAGCGGCAACCCGACTCGCAAGGCTCTCGAAGAGAACATCGCGGTGCTCGAAGGCGGCATCGACTGCCGAGCGACCTGCACCGGCATGTCGGCCATCAACGCCGTCATGCACCTCTTCAAGCCCGGCGATCACATCATCGCGAGCGACGACATCTACGGCGGCACTTACCGGCTCTTCTCGACCGTCTTCACCGCAATGGGCATCGAGTTCTCCTTCGTGAAGATGGGCGACGCCGCTGCCGTGCGAGCAGCACTCAAGCCGAACACAAAGTGCATTTGGCTCGAGACGCCGAGCAACCCGCTGCTCAATCTCGTCGACATCGCGGAGATGGTGAGCATCGCGAAGTCCGCTGGAGCCATCACGATCGCGGACAACACGTTCCTCTCGCCGTACCTGCAACGACCGTTCGAGTTCGGAGTCGATGTCGTCCTGCACTCGACGACGAAGTACCTCAACGGTCACTCGGACGTAGTCGGCGGTTGCGTTGTGACGAACGACAAGACGCACGCCGAGAAGGTCAGCTTCATCGTCAACGCGCTGGGACTGGCGTGCTCGCCGTTCGACGCCTGGCTCGTGCTGCGCGGCATCAAGACGCTCGGTCCTCGCATGGAAGCTCATCAGCGCGGAGCAATGGCGCTCGCGCAGATGCTCGATCAGCACCCGGCTGTCGAGCATGTCTATTACCCCGGCCTGCCGACGCATCCGCATCACGAGTTAGCGAAGCGTCAGCAAAAGGGTTTTGGAGCAATGGTGAGCTTCGACGTGAAAGGCGGACGCCCCGCTGCCGAGCACGTCTTCAAGCACGCAACGCTCTACAAACTGGCCGAGTCCCTCGGCGGCGTTGAATCGCTCTTCGAGTACCCCGACACAATGAGTCACGCCTCGATGACTCAAGAAGCCCGCCGCCAAGGCGGCATCAGCGAGAAGACAATCCGAGTAAGCGTCGGCATCGAACACCCGGACGACCTCGTCGCCAACATGAAACACGCGCTCGACACGATTTGAGGGGCTATGTCGGAATGCCTCATTCTGACCAATTCAAGAGATGAGGCTTTCCAGAAGGCGTTGACGTTGAAAAGAGAATCTCGGTGGTCATGTTGATTACCTCCCTCCAGGTCGTTCCAACTGATGAGGTTGAGTCAGCAGGCCATACATCTCGGGGCGGCGATCGGCGAGGCGATCGATGGCGTGCTCGCCGACTTTGCGGACGACGCGTTTGCTGCGGGCGATGGCGGGGTCGATCTCGGCATACAGGATCTCTTCCGCATCGCCGTCTGACGTGGCAAGTGTGGAACCATCTGGCGCGCAGATTCGACTACGACCGATGAAGCGGAAGCCTGCCTCTGTGCCGACGCGATTGCAGGCAGCAAAGTAGACTGCATTTTCCATCGCTCGCGTGTTGAGCACATGACCGGCCACGCATTCGGCTCCAGGCGGCCAGTTCGTCGGGAGCGCAATCAATTCCGCGCCCAGAATTGTCAGCGCCCGAGATTCCTCGGGGAACGCGGCGTCGTAGCAAATCTCCATCCCGACCTTCACATCACCTGCCGAATGGACCGCAAAGGGCCGATCGCCATAGGTCGCAAACTTGTCGACGCCCAGATACGGCAGATGTACTTTGCGATAAGTCCCAATGATCCCAGTCGGTCCTGCTAGCACGGCAGTGTTGAAGACTCGTGAGCCATCGGCCTCGACCGTACCAAACACCGCATGCACACCAAGTTCTTGACAAGCCGCGACCAGTGCTTGAGTCGCTGGCCCCGGCACTTGCTGAGCGACCTTCCGCGCCTCATCCAGACTCGCGAAGCAGTACCCCGTCAAAGCACACTCGGGAAAGATCGTGAAGACAGCTCCCTGACGAGCCGTCTCCTTCAAGCTTTCTATCAATCGAACCACATTGGCCTCGACATCACCCCATCGAATATCCGTCTGCACGGCGGCAATCTTCATCGTCTGAATTCTCCGCATCGAATCGTTTGTGTCACTGTGTCCCGGGTCTTCGAGATCATCGTCGCGACTACTCCGCCCACCACCACCTCTCGGGAACCACGACTCCAGACTCTATGGTCCCACGCTGAGCTTAGAAACAAGTCCTGAACCTCGTCGTCAGACTTGACGGCATCTGCCCGTCGCCCCTGTGTCGATTCTCAATAGAAAAGTCCTCTGGCATGCCGGAAGTGCGACAAGATTTATTGATGGGGTATCGCGTGCTCTTCGCGCCGGAGCGAGCGACGCGGCCCTGCGAACATACGGACGTGGTGACGTCGTTACCGTTAGAACGCTGCCCGTTCTGTCGAGGGAACGAAGCGGAAACAACGGCGGCGGTTCTTGAACTACCTGCGGTCGATGCTTGTGGGTCGCAGAATTGGGGCGTGCGCGTCATTTCGAATCGCTATCCGGCAGTGACCCCAGTAGGAGAAGTCGACGCCTTGCGCGCGACGCATGCTCTCGCAGCCACAGCACTCGGAGTGCATGACGTCATCGTCGAAGCTCCTCAGCACGCGACGTCAATGACGAGTCTGAGCGCCGCTCAATTTCGGCTGATCGCGCGGGCCTATCGTCAACGATTACGCACCATTCGCGACGCAGGACAAGCCGTGCATGCGAGTGTTTTCAAGAACAACGGTGCGGCGGCCGGAGCATCGTTGGAGCACGTGCATTCGCAATTGATCGCAACCTCTTTTGTGACCGCCGCCGTTGCTCAAGAGTCTGCTCAGGCCGAACGGCATTTCGCCGCGACGTCGCGTTGCTACTTCTGCGACTTGATGCAGCACGAAATACGCTCGCATGAGCGACTCGTCTTTGAGACCGACGACTTCGTTTGCTGGTGCCCGTTCGCCAGTCGGTACGCCTCCGAGATGTGCCTCCTACCACGTCGCCATCGCGCCTGCTTTGAACAACTCGACGATGCCGAACTCGATGCATTCGCCGCAGCGCTACGCGACTGCTTGCGACGACTCGACCGCGCTTTGCCCGGCGTGGCGTTCAACTTCGTGATTCATTCGGCGGAGTTCGCTGCCGCATCATCTCCGCACTTTCATTGGCACCTCGAGATCCTGCCGCGCGTGATGGGGCTCGCAGGATTTGAACTCGGGGCCGGATGCCCCATTAACATCATGCTTCCAGAAGTCGCGGCGGCGGCGCTACAAGCAGCCATGTGACCAGCCGTCGTTACGGCAGCAGCAGCTTGATAGCCGACAAAAACGCCAGCGTGAGCACGACAATCTCAAACTTCTGACGTGACAAACGCTTCACGGCCCATGCACCCGTTAACATGCCGCACAACAAGGCGGGTATGAGTGCAGCATTGAGGCTCAATGAACCTAGGTTGATGAGATTGAGGTAGACCATGAAGGGCACCTTGAAGAGGTTCACGAACAAGAACAGCCAAGCCATCGTGTGAACGAACTGCTCTTTGCCCAAACCCAGAGCCAACAAATAGACCGTCGCAATCGGGCCTGCCGCGTTGGCCAACATGGTCGTGATACCGACCAGTAAGCCCATACCCCACGCCAGCACCGCATGATGCGGCATCGTCGCAGTGCCGCCGGCACGCCATTGCCGGATCCAATGGGTAAGAACAAGTACCAGAATGATCGTGCCCAGAATCGGTCGAAACAGTCTGTCGGGGATGACCGTGAGCAATCCGGTTCCGGCAACGACTCCGCCAGCAATGGGGGCTCCAAGGCGACGGATCAAGCGCCAGTCAATGTGCTGCCGAAAGGAACTCGCCGCAATGACATCTGCAACGATCAACAACGGCAACACGATGCCGGTTGAGCCACGTCCGGGAATCGCCATCGCCATCCCCACCACGCCCAGCATGCCAAACCCCGCAAGTCCGGCTTTGCCGACTCCCGAACAGAAGGCCGCGAAGGCGACTAGACACCATTCCAACATCGTGAAGTCAGGCAGTTGCATACGCGGCAGAGTGGGTTGAACAGTGGGAGGTCGTAAGGATCGCACCGGTTTGTCGCCGATGTTTGCCGCGACTTTGTGGCCGAAGTCTGAGGAACGCAACCTCGCCGTGACTTACAAGACGCGAACGATTGTTGTCGTCAGCGAGTGTGCCCTCTGTCATGCGACAGCAACTCTCTCGCGCTCTTGTGAGGATGCTCTGATGCAGTGGCTCGCGGAAGTTTGTGTGAAGCGACCGGTGTTCGCGGTGATGCTCATCATGGCTCTTGTTGTGGCCGGAGCGACGGCGTATCCGCAACTCGGCGTTGATCGTTATCCCAGCATGGACTTGCCGACGATGTATGTGCGGACGGCCTATCCCGGTGCCGCGCCGGAAGAAGTCGAGTCCGAAGTCTCGCAGATCCTCGAAGACGCCGTTGCGACTGTCTCAGGCATTGAAGAATTGCGGTCGATCAGCAGCGACGGCATGTCGATGGTCATGCTGACCTTCAGTCTCAACCGCGATCTTGATGCGGCGGTGCAAGACGTGCGCGACGCTGTTGGCAGCGTGCTCACAAAACTGCCGCGCGATGTGCTGCCGCCGACCGTGCAGAAGCAAGACACGGACTCCTCGCCCGTCATGACGCTGGCCGTCTCGGGGGATCGTGATGGGCGCGAGCTGTATTTCCTCGCCGATCGCTATGTGAAGAATGTCATCGAGTCCTCGTTTGGAGTGGGGCAAGTCTCGATCAGCGGCTCCACCGACCGCGCGGTGAAGGTCAACATCGACGCCGAACGACTCGCGGCTTATGGCTTGTCGATCGCTCAAGTGCGCAACGCTCTCGCGCGGCAAAACGCGGACGTGCCCGGCGGTCGAGTTGATGCGGGCAACAAGGAACTCAACCTACGCACGCTCGGTCGTGTCGCGTCAGTGGCCGAGTTTGAGAATCTCGTCATTGAGACCGTCGGCGGTCGACGCGTCACGCTCGCGGATTTGGGGACGGTCGTTGATAGCCAGAAAGAGCTGCGCACGATGGCACGGCTGGATGGCCAGCCTGCGGTCGTCTTGCAAGTGCAACGCCAAGCCGGCACGAACACCGTCGACGTGATCAACGGTATTAAGCAACGCTTGCCGCGCTGCAAAGAACTATTACCGAGCGGCGTGCAGGTCACCGTCATTCAAGATCAGTCGCGCTACATCCTCGCAGCACTGCATGAGATTCAGCATCACCTCGTCGCGGGCAGCATCCTCGCAAGCATCGTCGTGCTCATCTTCATGAGGTCGTGGCGCTCAACATTAATCGCGTCGATCGCGATTCCTGCATCGGTGATCGCCACCTTTGCCTTCATGCGTGCGTTCGGCTTCACGCTCAACAACGTGACGATGCTGGCACTCGTGCTGATGGTGGGCGTCGTCATCGACGATGCGATTGTCGTGCTCGAAAATGTGTTTCGCTTCATCGAAGAAGAAGGCATGCCACCCCGCCAAGCGACGATTGAAGGCACGCGTGAAATTGGACTGGCCGTGCTCGCGACAACGCTGTCGTTGGTCATTGTCTTCTTGCCGGTCTCGTTCTTGTCGAGCATCACCGGTCGCATGCTGTTTCAATTCGGCATGACGGCGACCGTCGCGATCATGGTGTCGATGCTCGTGAGCTTCACGCTGACGCCCATGATGTGCAGTCGGTTGCTGAAGCCAGTACAGCCCTCCCAGCATCACGAAGCGACTTCGCGCAGCGGCTTCTATCACTGGATCGAAGCTTTCTACATGGGGACGTTGCGGCTCTCGATGAAGTATCGGTGGGTCGTGCTGCTAATCTCGATCGCTGTCACAGCGTCGAACTGGCCGCTCTATCAAATGATTAAACAGGACTACGTCCCGACGAATGTCGACGAGTCTGAATTCGAAGTCTCGATCATGGCGAAGGAAGGCGCGACGCTGGCCGCCATGAACGAGACCATGCAGTTCGCTGAAGCGGAACTGCAAAAACTCGGTGGCATTGAACACCTCTTGGCGACGGTCGGCTCGCGGGGCGTGGGCGGCGTAAATCGCGGCGAGATCTTCGTTCGCTTAACCGACATCACGACACGCAGTTTCTCTTTCAGTCGGCTGTGGACCGAGTTGCTCAAGGGCCAACCTAGCGCCGCTTGGAACGGTAACTTCACGCAACGCGACAAGATGAAAGAAGTCCGCAAGCGACTGGCGGTCATGAAAGACTGCCGCATCTCGGTGCGGAACCTGACCTCGCTACGCACGGGCTCGCCGGTGGATCTCGATTTCTCCGTGACCGCTCCCAACGTGCAAGCGCTGACGCGCTTTACCGAAGAACTGCGTCAACGTACCGAACAGATCCCCGGCATCGTCGATGTCGATACAACGTTGCGACTCGATAAGCCCGAATGGCGCGTGCATATCGACCGCGAACGAGCCGCCGCGCTGGGCGTCGATGTGCGTGAGATCGCCGAGACGTTGCGCATCGCCGTCGGCGGCGATGATCGCGTTTCGCGCTATCGTGATCGCTCGATCGACGACGCCTTCGATGTCGAACTGCGACTCGTCGGTATTGATCGCAAAGACCCCGACACCATCTCGCAACTCTTCGTGCGGACATCAGGGCAGAAGCAGCGACTCACGCGGATCGACAACGTTGTGTCCTTTGAATACGGCGAAACCCAATCGCGTATTGACCGTCTTGATCGCGAGCGTATGGTCGCCATCCGAGCCAACGTCGCGTCCGGCTACGCCCTCGGTGACCGCCTACAAGCGATGCATGCGGCCGCCAAAGATATCGGTATTCCACCGGGATTCAGCATCCGCGTGCTCGGTCGGGGACGAGAACTCGAACGTACGCTCAACGATTTTGTGTTGATGCTCGGGCTGTCACTCGTCTTCATGTACATCGTCTTGGCCGCGCAGTACGAGCATCTCGTGCATCCGATCACCGTTTTGTTGTCGTTGCCGCTCGCGGTGCCGTTTGGTCTCTACAGCCTGCACCTCGGCGGCGAGTCCCTGAATCTCTATTCGGCGGTCGGCATCCTCGTGCTGTTCGGTGTCGTGAAGAAGGCGGCGATCTTGCAGATCGATCACACCAACACGTTGCGCGCCCGAGGCCTCGATCGCGACACCGCCATTCTCAACGCCAACCGCGACCGCTTAAGGCCGATTCTGATGACGGTCATCGCGTTCGTGGCCGGCTTGCTGCCGCTACTCATCGCGACGGGACCCGGTGCCGAAGAACGCCGGTCGATCGCCGTGCTCGCCGTCGGCGGTCAGACGCTGTCGTTGTTGCTGACGCTACTCGCGATCCCGGTGATCTACTCGTACCTCGACGACCTCGGACAACTGTGGTTCCGTTGGTTCGGTAGTCGCCCCATCGAGACCACACAGCCGCTCACAGAACCACAGCGCGAACTCATCGGAGCAAGCACCGAGTCCGGCCCCTAGTTCATTACCGTTTTCGAGCGATATCGCTCGATAGCGCTGTGCTGACTTTGCATCCGCAACCACACGTCAAACCGCATGGCCTCTCATCAATGAGACCGCGTCGGCTCCAAAGATCGAGCACGCCCAGCCGCCCGCACCGATGAATCCGGCTTGGCCGCCCAGGCTCGCGTAGTCAATCCGCACCTGCTCGGCGGGCACTGGGAATGACAGCTTCTTGATCTCGTCTCGCACGATGCCCAGGAACCGTCGCCCCAGTTCGGTTTCGTTGCGGCCAAAGGTCATGTTGCCACCAAACAGCACGACTCCAGGGTCGATCGTGTGCATCAAGTTGGCAGTGCCATAGGCCATGAACCGCGCCGATTCGTCGATCAGCGTCAATCCAAGCGGGTCGCGCTTTTCCGCAGCTTCCGCGATCAGCAGCGGAGTCAGCGGCTCACCGGTTTTCAAACGCTCAGCAATGACCGTCGACGCCGCGCCGCGAGCCAACGCTTCATGACACCGTGTCACTAACCCCGCCGCACCGACATACGCTTCGAGCGTGCCTCGCATCCCCGTTGCCGCCGGGCGACCATTTTCAATTTGGATGTAGAGAAAGCCGCATTCGCCACCATGCGAGTGAGCGCCTTCAACAATCTGTCCGTCGATGATTAACCCGCAACCAATCCCCGTTCCGAGCGTCCAGAGTGCGAGGCTATGTGCTCCGGCTCCGGCTCCGGCCCAGTATTCGCCGAAGGCCGCTGCATTGGCATCATTGAGGAACACGGTTGGCTTTTCGAAGTGATCGGCGATCAACTGGCGAATCGGAATATGCCGCCACAACGGCATGTTGGCGGGTTCCATCCACAAGCCGTTCGGAATGTCGATGGTTCCCGGCACGGCGAGTCCAATGGCCGTGATGCCTTGCCACCGAATAGGGCTTTGCATCACAGCGGCTTCGATCGCGCCTTTGATCGTCTGTAAACCGGCTTCGGGGCCTTTCTCGGCCTCAGTGGCAACGACGACTGACGACAACACCTTACCGGTGCTGGTCACGACACCGGTCTTGATGTTCGTGCCTCCGACATCAACACCAACGAAAAATTCTTGCGGGGCTTTCCGATCCCTCGGGCGACTCACTCCGGGCATCACAGCGCCTTTCGTGCGATAGAAACTGACTCGGCCTCCTGCCGCGCCTCGCACCGACTGGAGCGAGGATCGTGAGCATATTCAGCTTCACGAAATTGAAGCAACGTGCCTTGATCACGCACGTTCGGGCCACTCGTCCCAAGAAGTACTTCTCAAGGTTTGGGTTCTGATCGGGACCGACTTATGTTCCGAGTGACAACTTGTTTCAGTCCGACACTTTTACCGCGAGGAGCAACTCATGCGACGACTGAGCGTCTTATTGGCGATGTGCTGGCTGGCTACGGTATTTGCTGTTCGACCGGTGCCGGCTGCGGACATCACTACGGTCAAAGAGACCGACGTGCTGGGCGGCTTCACCGATTGGGTCACCAGCGTCGAATGTTCGGCGGATGGCAAACTGTGCGCGACGGGCACGCATGACAAAGTCGTACTCTGGGAGACGTCCAACTGGAAGAACCTCAAAGAGTTCACCGGGAAGCTGGGGCGAGTTCGCTCATTGGCATTCTCCGTGGACGGCAAAAGTGTGCTCGCCGGTGGTTATCAAAAAATTATCGCGTTCGACGTCGCTTCCGGTGCCAGCCGTGAACTCAAAGGCCATCGTGGCTTTGTGACGACGCTGATCACCGTGCCGGGTGGTCAACAACTTCTCAGTGCAAGCGAAGACGGCACGGTGCGGCAGTGGGATTTGGCGAGCGGTGCGAGCAAAGTCATCGTCAAAGAAGCCGAAGATCCGATCATGGGGTTGGCCCTGTCAGTAGATGGCAAGCGAGTTGCCACGGCCTCGGGCGATGAGACCCGACCAACGCGTCCCGGTCCGATCAAACTCTATGACCTGACGACGGGCGAGCATTTGAAGACGCTGGAAGCGCATCAACGAGTCGCCACGACCGTGGCGTTTTCCCCGGATGGCAAGCTCTTGGCATCCGGTGGTTTTGATGGGGTCATCAAGCTTCACAAACTCGAAGACGCCACCATGCTGGGGGCGTATGACGGGCACGAGCGACCCATCAATCAATTGCGTTTCACACCGGACGGCAAGCAAATCGTCAGCGCGGCAGGTGGCCGAGCGGTCGGCAAAAATGAAGCTCACGTGTGGGATGTTGTGACTGGCAAGACGATTGCCGCTTTCACCAAGCACGAAGCACCGGTGCTCGGAATCGCGTTGCTCCCGGATGGCAAGCGCGTTGTGAGCGTCAGTCGCGATCAAACTGGCGTGGTGTGGGAACGCCCGACAGAGAGCGGTAACCCGTTGACGCAAGCCCTGTCCGCCGCGACGAAATTGGCCGCGACTGCGCCTCAGGCTCATGTCCCTCAAGAATCCGCCAAAGACAAAGCCGACAAGGAAGAGCCCAAGCCTAATGCTCAATCGGCAAAGGTCATCAAGATCGGCATGATCGGCCTTGATACCTCGCACTGCATCGCATTTGCACAACTCTTCAATGCCGAGAAATCCGCCATTCCTGGCTTCCGAGTAACCCTCGTCTACCCCCAAGGCAGCCCGGATATCAAATCGAGCGTGGAGCGTGTGCCGGACTACACCACCAAGATCACAGCGCTGGGAGTGCAGGTCATCAACTCGCTGGAAGAGATGGTCTCGCAAGTGGACGCGGTGCTGCTCGAAACCAACGATGGTCGTCCGCATCTGGAGCAAGTCATTCCGGTCCTCAAAGCAGGTAAGCCCGTCTTCATTGATAAGCCGATTGCTGGCTCGTTGACCGATGCCGTCGCGATCTTTGAACTCAGCCGCCACTACAAGACGCCGCTGTTTTCGTCGTCGTCGCTGCGCTTTGCGAGCGGTGCGCAAGCTCTCCGCAACGGCAAGATTGGTGACATCACGGGTTGCGACGCGTACTCACCATGTTCGTTGGAAGCGACCCATCCCGATCTGTTTTGGTACGGCATTCACGGCGTTGAGACGCTCTTCACGGTGATGGGCGCGGGTTGCGAATCTGTCAGCCGCACGTCGACAAAAGATTTTGATTTCGTGGCCGGTACCTGGAAGGGCGGGCGCATCGGTACGTTCCGAGGCATCCGCTCGGGCGGTTCGGGTTATGGAGGAACGGCCTTCGGCACAAAGGGCGTTTCCGAGATCGGCAAATTCGACGGCTATCAGCCGCTCGCGGTCGAGATTGGCAAATTCTTCCAAACCAAAGTCGTGCCGGTTTCCGAGCAAGAGACGCTGGAGATCTACGCCTTCATGGAAGCCGCCGACGAGAGCAAACGCCAAGGCGGCAAACCCGTGACACTCGACAGCGTGCTTTCCAAAGCCCGCACCGCCGCAGCAGTGAAAGTGCAACAGGCAATCGAGAAGAAATAACAGAGCCCAGAACCCGTGTGGAAAAAATGCCACACGAAACCAGGATGGCGGCCCCGGTCGGCTTCATCCGTTTGTTCGGCAAGCCGGAGCGCAAAAAAAATTCCGGGCGCGTGATATCAGTCCCGCCACCTCGCCTTAAAGAATGGCGAGACAGGTACCCATTCACCGACCGTCTGGAGTTTGATGCCATGCAAATGACACGCCCGCTCAGGATCTTTGCGGCAGCGCCTCTCATGCGCTGGGGTGCTCGGCCGCTCAGCGCCGCCATCCTGCTCTTCTGGGGCTGGTTCATAATCGCCCACCTCTTCGGGGAGGGAGCACGATCATCGCCGCCGACCGCCACGAGTGACTACATCGGTCTCACGGCAATGGGGATCGCACTGCTGGGGCTCGCGGTTGCGTGGAGATGGGAACTCGTCGGAGCGATCATGGCGCTCGGGGGCTATGTGATTCTCGGTCTTGTCAATTGGAGGGCGATTGGCGGTCCCTACCTCCTGTGGCCAATCACCGCTGTATTGTTCTTGTCAAGTTGGTGGCTGCACAGATCAGAGCAGCGCGACGCAGTCACCAAGACGTCCAGCGGGGCTATGTAGAAATGCTGCCAAACGACCAAGGTAACCGGGCGGCGGCCAGTGACCTTGGAATACAGAATTAAGATGAGCCGCTGCTCCGGTTGACCGCCTTGTTGGGCGAGGACAATGGACTATTTTAGAAGCTTCAACCGATCGCCTTGGCCTTTGTTGTTTACTGTGACCGCACCAGTGAAGCCGTTATTGATATGCAACGTCCAATCAAGGCCGCCGGCCCATTTGATGAGTACTGTTCCGTCGGGATCAACGGTCCATTTTCCCGGTTCGCCGCCCCAACCTGACGCCTTCCCATCGGGAGAAAAACTCATCGTGTCTTTGTGGCCGAGCGACTGCCATTTGGTATTTACCAATGCCTTAGCAAGCTCTTCAGAAGGTGACAGCCTCTTACCTGTTGGGTCTTTCTTCGCCAGCGCAGTTTTTAGTCGCTCATTTTCCAGTTCGAGTTTTCTTTTGTCCCGCAGGTCACCTTCATTTCCGGGAACAGTAATCGGCGCTTTTTCGAGATCACGGATCATATCCCGGATTCGGACTGCTTCATCGAGATTATCAGATGCCGTCGCCGCCTTTCGGGCCTCTTCCAGTTTGGTGATCTGTTCGCTCCGAATTTTCTTGGCTTCTTCAACGAATGCTGCGGCAGCCGAATCAATTGCTGCCTGATATCGCTTTGCATTCTTTGCATTCGACTCGTCGGAGTCCTTGGTTGATTGCGCGACGGCGTCTGTGGAATTGGTCTTCTTTGCCTGAGCGATGGCGTGCGTAACGAGGAACAGCGATGCGAGTACCAAGCTGCCGACGACGCTCCGGAATTGAGATTGCATCATGGACTCCGCGTGCAATGTCTGCGATTGAGAAGACGTGGTGTGTAACTCGCCCAACATTGAATTGAGCAGCGCGCCGGATAACTTGGCGGCGCGCAGCAGCGATTTTTGTGAACGATTGCGAGAATGGCCCTATTTTATGACTTCGTCAAGCATTTGGGAACGGAATATCAGTAGCGGGGATCACAAGTTATGCCCGCACGCGAGCTAACACACGAAATCCATGAGACGACCACGGATCACTCACCGCCGCGTGAATCGGCAAGAGGATGAAATCCTGGAGTGCTCCGGCTGGACAAAGCCGTCCATCTCAGTGGCTCCAAGTGCATGAGCCGTCATTGAGGATACCGTCAGCGGTGACGTCCCAGTCCGTGCTAGGTTCAAGTGGGGCTTCTCCGCCAGCCATCTCAAAGACATCGCCAGCCTGGACAATGAGGACTATTCGTTGGCGGCCATCCGAGTTTGGAACACCGCCGGACGCGCGGTGCGGTCAGCGGATTCGATGAATGACGACAAGATGACGTGTGCAGCAAGCTGATCGCGGCGCTGGGTCTTGCCCTTCTTTTTGTGAGTCGTCTCGGCCAAAAAATGATCAGCCGCCGCCGAGCTATATCGCTCGTCACCATAAGCGATCGGCAGTCCGGTCACTGTATTGGCCCATTCTCCAAACGCTCGGGCCAACTGAGCCTTCTCACCTTCTTGGCCGCTCATGTGTACCGGCAAGCCGATCACCAAACCCACCACCCGATACTCGCGCACGACACGCTTCAACCAGTCGGCATCGAGTTGTTCGCTGCGACGCTCATAGGTTTCCAGTGGCAATGACATGGTCTGCTCGCTGGTGGAAACTGCGGCTCCCAAGCGTTTCGTGCCGTAGTCCAGCCCCAGCAACACACCACTCGTCGGCACGCAGCCCATCGAGAGCGCGGAATTCGGTTCGGTCATCTGGGGGTTCCGGTACGTGTCATGATGTCGGCTCAACCCAAATATGCTCGGCGGCGGAATAGCCGATCGTGGTGTTGCTCTCTCCGATCGCGATCTCAATGACTTCAGCTTCAGTGCTGTTGCGAGCAACGATCACCTCTTGCCCCAACTCCAATCCGGCTGAAGTGAGATAGCGCAGGAAGTCACGATCTTGATTCGTGACACGGATCAATCGCACGCGGCCCAAAGGCGCGCAGGTTCGTAAGTTCAAGGCTTGACCAGGCGCTCCGCGCAGGATGCCGTTCGCTGCCGGAATGGGATCACCATGCGGGTCATGAGCCGGATGACCAAGAAACTCGTCAATGCGGTCGATCAAGAAGTCACTCACGGCGTGCTCCATGTTCTCGGCTTCTTCATGCACTTGATCCCAAGTGAGATTCAGCGTCTGCACCAAGAACTGCTCCAAGAGTCGATGACGGCGCAACATCCGCAACGCCAGTTGGCGACCCGACTCCGTTAATCGCACGCCCTCATAGGGTCGATAGTTTGCCCACTGCGCCTCGGCCAACGTCTTTTGCATACTCGTCACCGTGCCGGGTGAGACGCCGAGCGCGTGAGCCAGTTGACCTGCCGAGACGCATTGCTCGCCCGTCTTCTGTTCGATCTGCAAGATCGCCTTCAAATAGTTTTCGACGGTGAGACTGGGCATGAGCGCGACACAGAAAAGGTCAAAGAACACGAGATCAACTGACAACTACAGAGCAACCCCAGTGGATCACCCCCCCCCCTGCATCTTCTCCAACCGTTTCAAGGTGTCCTTGTAGCCGTAATCCACCGCCAGCACTTCGCTGTAGTGAGACTCGGCGTTGTCGTTGTCCTTCGCGTGCTCACACAGCCGCCCCAGCATGTAATGCACTTCGAGAAACAACTCTTTGCTCTCATGCGGATTGAGTTTCGGAAGGGCCTTCTCCAGTTGGCGGCGCGCCAATGGCAGCTTCTTCTCTTCGATGAAGCACTTACCCATGCGGTGTAGGCAAGTGACTTCGAGGCGGTTGTCCTGACTGGCTTGTTGATACAGCGGAATTGCCTCGGCCCATTTCGACTCTTTGTAGAAACACTCTGCCAACTGAAACTTCAGTTGCAGATTCTGCGGGTGCCGAGCAATCCGCGAGTGCAAGACTTCCATTTCTCGCAACCGAGCTTCGCGGGCTAACTCGGCATAGACCTTCTTGGCTTGCTCGTCCTTGCTGGAGTCGGCCTTGTCTTTCGCCATCTCGACGTTTTTGCGCATCAAGTCCAATTCGCAGTCTTCCACTTGCTCGCGGATCGCGGCATCGCCGCCCGAGATATCCAGTGCTTGACCGAGAACCTTGCGAGCCTCTTCGTACTTGCCAGCCTTGCGAAGCACATGGCCGAGTTTGAGATAATTGTCTTTGTTATCCGGCTCTTTGCGAATGGCTCGTTGCAAGTCGGCTTCTTCAGACATCCCTGGCCCATCGGCATTCGCGGCAGAGACCTCGGCTTGCTTGATGCGTTTCTCAACTTCATGCGCCGCCATCACGCCCTTTGAGTTCTCGGCCTCATCATAGCCACCGCGATCAATCACGTGCTTTGTGGCCGCTTGATTGGCGCGCGAGCGAGCGTTGCCGTCATGCGGATCGATCTTGCAAACTCGATCCCATAACACCGCAGCTTGTGTGTACTCGCCACGCTCTTCAAGCATCTCAGCGAGTGTCTGTAGGTACTCTTTATTTTTGGGATCGAAGTCAACCGCCTTCGCATATCCGAAGAGCGCAGCGACATCTTTGTAGCCTAATTGTTTGGTCGCATCGCCGAGTTCTGCCAGCAGTCCCGCATCCCATGGATTGACTTGCAAACCTTCCATGGCGGCGGAGTCGACCATCGCCCAGTCCTTTTGCAACTTGCCTTTCTTGATGCGTCCTTTTGGCCCCATCAACTTCATCGAAGCCATTTTGGCGCCCGTCTTGTTGTCGCCATACATCTTCGAGCAGGCCCCCCAAAACGTCTGCCGATAGACCAGGTTGTCGGGGACGAACAAGCAACACTTCGCATACATCTCGACCGCGTACGGCCAGTTCTGCTTGCTCATCGCTTCGGTCCCGGCTTTCCAACATTGAGCCGCGAGATTCTTCTTATCAGCAGACATGCCATGCCCTCTTCGTGCGAACGTCCGTGGCTATTTAGGCCACATGCTGGTCGTCTCTACTGTCAGTCTGATGCCGACTTCCGGACTTACTTGCGTCGGTGATTCGCAGTGTTGTGCCCGCGATGACACATCAGACTCGCGCATCAACGCCACAAATCGTGCCTCTCCAACGAACCCTAGCAAGCTCAACAACCGAGTCACAAGCAGGGCATTCAGACGCCATCGAGGTATGGGTCAAGCCCCATTTGAGTGAGTTGTCGCATCTGCTGCCGAGTTTGAGCGAGCATCAATCCGCGTTCCTCTCGGTGCTTCCGTTCAACAACCGCTTGAGCCCGCAAGATCGTCTTAATGACTGACGGAAGCCGTTCTTCAGTCGTCTCGCGCCGCAACCGCTCTGCGCCCTCAGCTCCCATGCCTTCCGTGATGATCTCGTCTTCCAATGACATGAATCGTTGTGTCGAACCAGGATCACCCTGCCGCGCACATCTCCCGGCCAATTGCATGTCGATCCGCGAAGACGGATAAAGTTCCGCGATGATGACATGCAAGCCGCCTCGTTCCGCCGAATCACCTTGCAAACGAATGTCCGTACCGCGGCCAGCCATGTTAGTCGCAACCGTGATACAACCCGGTCGTCCCGCATCCGCGATGATCTCGGCCTCTCGCGCATGATTCCGGGCATTAAGCACCTGATGTTCAAGGCCCTTGGCGGCAAGCCGTTGTGAAAGGTGCTCGGACTGCTCGATCGTCCGCGTTCCAATGAGCACCGGTCTTAAAAAGCTATGCCGCTTGACGACGTCGTCAACGAGCGCCTCCCAGCGCTGCTCTGAGGTCAGAAAAACGCGGTCTTCAAGGTACTCGCGACGGTTCGGCTTATTGGTCTGCACGATCATCACCGGAGCACCATAGACCCGTCGCAGCTCAAACCCAGCCGTTTGCAAAGTGCCCGACATACCGGTGAATCGCTCATAGCGAGACACCAACTCCTGCATCGTGATGCGCGCCGCATGCTGAGTGAACGGCGTGAGCGACAATTGCTCGCGCGCCTCAACAGCCTGATGAATCCCATTTCGCCACTTGCGGCCCTCAGCGATACGCCCCGTATGCTCATCCACAATCAATACTTGCCCATCGCGCACCACATAATGTTGGTCGCGCTGCAAAGTCTCGACGACGTTGACCGCACGCATCACCGCTTCTGCGAGTTCCGACATCGGCACCGAGTTGATTGCACTCGGCTTCGAAAGCGATCTCAAATGTCTCAAACCCGCCGGAGCGAGTTCACGCTGGCCGCTCGCTGTGTCTCGCTCGATGAACTCTGCTGTTTGAAACTCATTGGCAACGGCCGCGCACCATCGAAACAAAGCTTCGGTCGATGCAACATCAGCCGCTTGCGAACTGATAATCAACGGCGTCCGCGCTTCATCGACGAGCAGGCTATCCGCTTCATCAACAAGTAAATAATGCAGCGACGACCTTTGCACCGTTAGCGACTGCCGAACCACAGCGTCGTCAGATTCTCGATGAACGGCATCCGGCTGCAAGAATTCAGCGAACAACGGAGTCGCGCTCCGTCCACTCGACCGTATCACTAACCGGTCACGCAGAAAGTCAAACCCAAACTCGCGAGCGGTCCCATAAGTCACATCGCAAGCGTACGCCGCTCGACGTTGAGACGGCGACATATCACCGGTCACCGCTCCCACTGAGAGCCCTAGAAACTCATAAACGGGCCGCATCCACTCACAGTCACGCTTAGCGAGATAATCGTTCGCTGTCGCAAGGTGCGCTCCATTCCCAGCCAGAGCGTTGAGTGCCAAAGGTAACGTCGCAATCAGCGTCTTACCTTCGCCCGTTTGAATTTCACCGAGATACCCACGCTGAAGCGTCAAGCCACTGAGCACTTGTGAGAAATGAAACTTCAAGCCGAGCTGCCGCCGAGCAACCTCAATCACCAACGCAAAGAAATCGGGAACTAACCGTCCCGGTCGAGCCCCAGCTAATGACTCATAACGAAAACTATTAGCCGATGATCGCAACTCAGCTTCTGATTGCGACCCCAACTTGGAAGCGCGCTCCACGATGTCGAACGTCAGCCGCTTCATACTCCCCGAGGGACGATGAGACGTCAGAAACAGGTACGTCACGAGTTCTGCCGCAGTGTCCCAAATCATGCGCGACGTCTTTATGAAGCGACTATAGTTCCTCAGTAGCAATGCTGACATTCAGGCGAGTGTTTGGCATCAACCTCTGCATCAGACATTATTTCTTGGCGACTGCGACTTCCTTCTTCTTACCCTTCTCACGGACTGCCTTCCTCTCTTCACGCTCCATCATCCACAGCACTACCGGGCTGGCAATGTAAATGGTGCTATAAACACCCGAGATACTGCCAACCACCATACAGAAAGCAAATCCGTGAATCGATTCGCCACCACCAAAATACAGCACTAACAAAGTGGCAAAAACAGTCGTCGCGGTCAGGATCGTTCGTGACAGAGTTTGATTTAGACTCAAATTGAACATCTCAAGTGTGACCTTGGGGTTTCGTCCTCGAACCTCCCGAACGCGGTCGAAGATGACGATGGTGTCGTTGATCGAATAACCAACGATCGTCAGTAGGGCAGCGATGATCTGCAGATTGATCTTGAAATCCTCGAAGCCAAACAGTCCTCCAACTCCAACATTGGTCAACATGGCCGCAACCGGCAACGCGCCGGCAGCGATCAATACGTCGTGAACCAGCGCTACAGCTGCCCCCATGCCCCAAGCAACATTCTCAAATCGGAACCACATATAAACAACCATGGAAACTAGACTCAGCGCCATCGCCAAAATTGCCTGCTTTTGAGTCTCACTTCCTGTCGCGACCGAGAAATTCGTGACCTCTTCGAATAACGGCGATGTCGCTAGCTTCTTCTCCATGGCCGCGATTGCTGATGACAGATCTTCTTTACTCACATCTTTACGAACACGGACCGTAACAACACTAAAGTTCTGCACCTTGTTGGATGCGGCATCGGTGCCAGACCCAGCTTTTCCCTCGACATCATATAGCAATTTCGGCTGGGGGAACTTTTTGTTATCGCCATCCACAATAGCACTGAGGCCGTCGAACATCGCCTGACGCGCCGTAGTCAGTGTCACTTCCTCCGAAAACGTCAAACTAAATTCAGTACCGCCTAGGTACGGAGCAATCCTTGCACGAGGTACCTCATCGCCTTCCTTAGGCTCCGGAATTATCGAGACCTCACCAGCCTTAGCCGTAACTTTGTGAAGCCCAAGCGACTCCAAGCTCTGGGAGAGACCTGCCTGAACTTCGTTCGTATTCGAATTGACGGTTCGCAAACGCCAGCGCTTACCAGCCTCGCCAGACTCCCCGGAGAGAGCCAATCGCTCTAACGCAATTGAGGACTCAAATGTCGGAAACAACTTGCTGCGGATCTCGTCTTGCGTCTTCGGTTCGACAAATTGGAATGTCACCATCGTTCCACCCAAAAAGTCGATATCAAAATTGCGAGAGCCTCTCGCCAAACCGATGACAGCAAATACAACAATACCGATCACCGAGCCCGTAAAGCACAGCTTTCGTTTACCCATGAAGTCCCAGTTAGGAGCAACCATCGTTCGCATCATCACAATTTGAGTGATTAAGCGTTTCTGATCAGCAAATTCAAAAAACAGACGTCCAACATACAACACGGTAAACATACTGAGGACGATGCCCACAAAGAGCGTAACGGCAAACCCCTTGATCTGATCCGAACCGACCATATAGAGAATTACTGCTGCAATTAATGTCGTGATGTTTGAATCAAAGATCGCGCTAAACGCCTTATCAAATCCTTGATGAATTGCCATTTTTACACTGGCACCTCGCTCGGTCTCTTCTCGCATTCGCTCATAGATCAACACGTTCGCGTCAACCGCCATACCAATCGTTAAAGCAATACCGGCAAGACCAGGCAAAGTGATCGTCGCCTCGATAAACGCCATCGACGACAACAACAAGAACAAATTCACGAGCAAGCACAAGTTGGCGATCATGCCCGCCCGTTTGTAGTACACGCCCATGAAAATCACGACGATCACAGCCGAAACAATACAGGACAATATGCCCTTAGTTCGCACATCGGCACCCAGCAGCGGGCTAATGGTAAACTCACTAATCGGACTTTGAATAAGCGGAAGATCCAAAGCACCTGCGTTGAGAGTATCAACAAGTCGCTTAATTTCATTTTTCGTGAAATCGCCCGAAATAACACCGCTCCCGCCAGTAATTGGCTCATTAAGCTGGGGGGCTGAATGAATCTTGCCATCAAGCACGATCGCGAGACGATATTTCATACCGTCCCGGGTCGGCTTGTGATCGATAGTCAGGCGAGAGAAGCGATTAGCCCCTCGATTGTTCAACCGAAATGCAACTTGAAGCTTACCATCGCGAGGATCGCGTGCTTCCTCTGCACGCACCAAATCTTTACCCGTCACCGCCCTATCATCAGGAGTGAGCGCCACCAGCACCTGCCGTAAGTCCTCGTTTTCTCGCTTTACAGTCCGAAAAACCGCAGTAAGCGTTCGATCACCACCTTCAGTGACAGTCGCTTTCTTATCAACAGCAGTCCATCGAGCAACGGGACGCCCCCCCGAGAGTAACGTGTCGTCATCCACGGGAAGTTTCTGAGCACGCTCAATCAAATCTTTATGGTCGCTGCGGAACGACGTTGCAAGGATTTGAAATTCCAGAGTTCCCAGCGTCGTAATCCGCTGTTTCATGTCGTCGACATAAGCTTGATCCGCCCCCGGAACGACAATTTCAATACGGTCCTGACCAACGCGCCGGACAGTCACATCCTCAGCACCCGATGGATTAATACGCCGAGAGATGGCCCCAACCATATTATCCATGGAGCGAGCCCAATCTTCGATCTTTCCCGTCTTCTCAGCCAAAGCCCGATCAACTTCGTAGACCAAATTTGTACCGCCCGCCAAGTCGATACCAAGTCGGAAACATTTAATAAGCGCATCCTGCTGCTGATACCCAATTTTCCATATAAAGGGAGTCAATCCGATCAACAGCACGCACAGAATGCGACTAATTCGCTTGGTGAGATCCTTCAAACGCAGCAGCTTTGCAATTGTTTTCGCCATCAGTGGTGGCAAGCAAAAGCAAACTATCGCCAACACTGCAACCAGCAGCACACGCTGTCGAAACTCTGCGTTTGAAATCGAGGACGATCCCTGCGAGACTGTTGAAGCTTGAGCAAGAAGGTAAAGCATTACTGGGAGTCTTTCTTCTCTTCGTTCAAAACCGCAACAATATAATTGCGATGAAATTTTAAGCGGACATTATCATCAACTCGAAGTGTTACTTCTCGATGATCAGCCGACACTGAAAGAAACAACCCGATGATCCCTCCGGAAGTGACGACTCGATCGTTCTTCTTAAGTGAACCGATCAACTGGTCATGCTTACGGCGATCACTCACTGCGGGACGAATCATCGTGAAGTAAAAGAGACCGAGAACCACCGGAAGAATCAAGAACCACGCTTGCAGACTCGGGGCCTGCCCCTGCTCGGCAATCGTCACGAATAATGGAACAGCAAGCGAATTCACGAAGCACCCACTACAAATAACCGCTCAGTCATCACTCACCAGGCTAGCGATCTAACAGACATCATGCAGATGCCTTAACGCACAGTGAAGCCGATTGCGGGGCAAATGTCTCAATGCCATGACGCGCTCAGACAGTCACGCTTTCAGCCCAATTCATTGCAAACATCACATAGCACCGAACTTACGACACATCGTTTGCGGAATTTCGCTTAGTTTAGAGTTCGCCAAGTCACTGGGCAAGCAGGCCGAATTCGCGATCAGATCTCAAACGACCGGCAGCCACAGTTTAGGTCCATTTTAACGTAATCAACCGTATTCATGTTCGTATGGTCGCACTCGACTAGCTCGCTTCAGCCAAAGCTAGCGGGGTTCAACAACCGACCTCAGTCAGCCCTTACACGATGAAAGGCAGCTCCGCGCGAACCCAGCAATCAGCCACAAGACCTGTCGATAGCGATACCAATCTCTCTCTAGACGACGACCCAACTCGCGACCGCAGGGGCGCTTTGAGCCATGGTCTCATTTGGCCCTGCCTTGTCGCTCGCCCGTTTGAGCCTACAATCACGAACGGTGCCGCCGATGTTTGTGATTCGGCTCGCGTTCAGATTCGGAACTGAGCAAAAGAACTAGAAACTATGCTGAACTGGCTCCGAAACCTATTCGATGCGACTTACACACTTTTAAAGGGCATGTGTGTCACGTTGAAGGTGATGCTGGTGACCTATCGACGTAAGACATTAGCCGACGTCTACGTCTACCCGGAATTGAAAGTCCCAGTCAAAGCCCGATACCGCGGCTTTCACCGGTTTGACTTAACCACTTGCATTGGTTGCGAAAAATGCGCTGCGGCGTGCCCTGTTGATTGTATATATATCAATAAGCAAAAGCTCGGGGGCAATAGCAAGGGATTCCGAATCGACGGCTTCGCGATCGACTATTCAAAATGCATGTTCTGTGCGCTTTGCTGCGAGCCGTGTCCAGTCGATTGCATCTTCATGGGTGCAAATTACGACTTGAGTTGCTACAGCCGCGACGGCTGCATTGTTGACTATGCGAAACTGCCGCTGCAAGTCGCCTGGGGCCGCGCGACTTTAAGTCCTTCGGTAGTGGCCGCTTCGAAAGTACTGGATCAGCCGGCGTGGGTTAAAGGCGATCCAAACCCATTCACTTCGGCAGTTTCTAGTTAACACGGTCATCAGCGATTCACTTACTTCGTACTGCTTTCTCCCCAACGTCTTCGATAGCAGAAGGCTTGTTCGACATGAACGACGTCGTATTGCATCTCGTGCTTACAACTGCGGCTGGCTGCGCCATGGTGTGTGCTCCGCTGCTCATTGGAAAACTAACACGTCCCAATACACCGACGACCGAAAAGGAAGCGATCTACGAATGTGGTGAAGAGACTGTCGGCTCAAGCTACATTCAGTTTGATATTCGTTTTTATACAGTAGCGCTTATTTTTATCGTGTTCGACGTAGAATTAGCATTTTTCTTCCCCTGGTCTTCCCTATTTGGCACTCTGATGTCTTTGACAGACGCAAGTTTGCAATCTGAGACTCGGGACTTGATTTCTCAACAGTTACTTGGACAGAGTGGCTCTTTGTCAGCCATCGACAAAGAATCTGCATTCAGCTTGGCCTGTTTCTTACTTGTTGATTTATTAGTGTTTTTCGGGGCGGTCATGGTTGGGTTTGCATACCTTTGGAAACGCGGCGATCTCGACTGGGTGCGAGCAATGCCACGCAAGAATGCCATTGAAGGCTCTCGTTAAATGTCAGTAGGCAGTTTCGCTCTCGCGAAACAATTCTTACTCAACGACCATCTTCTTCTCCTCAGAGTGGATCCATGACACCGCAACAGATTCACGAACTGCTCGTCGAAACATTTAAAGACTCCATAGAATCAGCCAACCTGGAATCGCTGGAGCCGCACATCCAAGTCAAGTCTGCAGCAATCGCAGATGTGTGTCGGTTCTTGAAGTCGGACCACAGATTGCAGATGACCCACCTCAACAATCTCTGCGGTGTCGACTACTTGGATCCAAAGACCGGTGTCGGTCGAGTTGAAGTGGTTTATCACATGCAGAGTTATCCGCTGCGACATCGCATTTGCATCAAGGCTGCTTTGCCGCGGTTAGGCGATGGTCCAAATGGATTACCAACGTGCCCGACAGTTTCAAATGTCTGGGATGTTGCAAACTGGCATGAACGAGAAGCTTTTGACCTCGTTGGTGTTCATTTCGAGGGACATCCTAAGCTAACCCGAATTCTTTGCGACGAGGGTTGGGAAGGCCATCCTCTTCGGAAGGACTACATCTTCCCGACTCATTATCAGGGTGTACGGGCCAACTAGGTCGTTATCGACCCCCTCGAATTCGTGGCTCTTGAGTCTTAGGTGAAATATCCACCGTGCCTCTGGCCGAATTGAAATCATTCAGTGCAGGATCGTTAAAATGGTGTCCGCTTCGCAAACTGAAGAACTCGTTGAATTCGACGTTCGCACAGACGAGATGCTGATCAACATGGGCCCTCAGCATCCTAGTACCCACGGGGTACTGCGCCTTCTGTTGCGAACTGATGGCGAGATCATCTTCGGGGTCGAGTCGCATTTAGGTTACCTGCATCGGTGTGCCGAGAAAATTGGCGAAAATCTTACCCCAGTTCAATGGGTACCTTATACCGACCGAATGGACTATTTGGCCGGTATGAATATGAACTTAGGTATGGCCCTGGCAGTAGAGAAACTGCTGGGTTTACATTTACCCCAGAAGGCAATCGTTTTACGCGTGTTGATCGCGGAGCTAAACCGCGTGGCTAGCCATTTAGTTGGAATGGGTGCTTATGGGTTGGACTTAGGCACGTTCAGCCCATTCTTATATGCCTTCCGCGAGCGGGAAATTATCCTTGATTTGTTCGAGGAGGTCTGCGGCGCACGGCTAACTTACAGTTATATCACAGTAGGTGGCGTCACACATGATCTGCCGGCCTGTATTACTATTCCGCCCGGTTTGGCAGCACTTACAGGTCGCGATCCTAAGATGACGTTAAGCTGGATCGATGCATGCACAATGTTTTTGGATTGGCTTGAGAAGCGAATCAGCGAGTATCATACACTACTTACTCGTAATCATATCTTCATTAAACGTACTGCAGGAATGGGTTTGATTAGCTCCGAGAAAGCTGTTTCTTACGGCTGCACAGGTCCAGTTTTGCGGGGCAGTGGTGTCGATTGGGATCTGCGCCGTGACGGCGACCCATTTTACACTAAGATGTATCAAGGGTTCGACTTCAAGGTGCCTGTCGCACCATTTCCAGAAGCACCACGCGAAGTTGTGTTAGGTGACAATTGGTGTCGCTTTTATGTCCGTATGTTGGAAGTCGTTGAAGCAATTAAGCTTGTTCGCCAAGCGATGGCTAAGTATCCGACTGCAGAAGGTGCTTATCGCGTCCCACACAAAATGAGCACAAAGCTTCCTAAGGACGAAGTCTATCTTGAGACCGAATGTCCTCGAGGGGCGATGGGATTTTACTTCGTCGGTAATGGTGATTCGAAACCCTATCGAGCCCGCGCTAAGAGTTCGTCATTTTGCAATCTATCGATTGCGGAAGAACTGTGTGAAGGAGTCTTTCTCGCGGACGTACCCGCGATTGTCGGTTCGCTCGACATCGTGATGGGTGAAATCGATCGCTAGATCTGAGATCCAATCAATATCAAGCAGGTCAATACTTTACTTTAAAGTTTTGGTGCTTTCGTTTTATCATCGGTGGAGCTACAAGCTCTAAAGACTTTGAGCGGTCTTACAAAAGCACGATGGTAACTGGCAGAAAGACTCGGGTTATTCATCAGCTTTGGGCCAAGCAGATGTTGAAGTCCGAAGAACAACAGTGTCTCGGGTCTTTGCAAGTATATTTCCCACCAGCTCCCTGCGTGCCAATTGCACTGGCAATTGCGATCGGTGTCATCCTTGATCGCTATTTGAGCTTCGAACCAACGACGTTAATTCTGTCGTTTTTGGCCTTTCTTGCCTGTTGGCTTGTGGCACATCGACGAGGTTTTCAAACAGCCAGCACCGCTAGCTTGTTCTTGCTCCTAATAGTGCTCGGAGCTTTGCATCACCACCGACATTGGTTTGACCGAGCGCAAGATGATATCGAACAGCTGTTATCCGGCGATCGTCAGTTGTTACGCGTGCGCGGTCAAGTCCTTGGCTTTCCGGCAACGCTAGTCCCCGATCAAGGAGATCAAGGCGGACGTCCGATGCCTCCTTTGACCCGGTTTAACGTAAACACCGTCGAGGTCAAGACTCTTACGGGTTGGACAAGATACTCCGGAGTACTCCGCGCCGAAGTCGACGATGTGGTAATCGCCGCACCTGGTGATATTGTCGAGCTCTTTGGTTGGGCAGAACGACTCCCCGGTCCAGCAAATCCCGGAGAGCCAGATTATCGCATTGGCCAACAGGCACAGCGAATACGTGGATCAATACGACCACCGAACAAACATGTCATTAAGATCGATGTCAGCAACCGCTCCTGGTTGAGCTCTGCACGACTTTGGTGTCGCCAGAACTGCGAGGCAACTCTAAGAGCACGACTTCACGGGGATTCCCTCGCCACGGGCTTAGCTTTCTTGCTCGGAGATCGCTCCTTACTCTCGAACGAAGTTCGTAACGCGTTCATAGAGACAGGAACCATGCATGTTCTCGCTATTTCCGGCGTGCATGTAACTGTACTTGCAATGTTCGTCGCGACGCTCTGCCGCGTGATGGGTGGTAGCACGCGATTGGTAGTCGTCGTTGTGCTACTGGTATCAGCAGTATACTTAGCGATTGCCGACGTTCGTCCACCAATGACTCGAGCATTCGTACTAATTATTATTTGGGGCCTCGGACTCTGGCTCGTCAAACAGGACTTCACTCTCAATAACTTGGCGTTCGCCGCAATCGTCATTATGAGCCTCAACCCGACAGATCTGTTCGATGTTGGGGCGCAACTCTCGTTTCTTGCAGTAGGGACAATGATCTGGTGGGCGCGGATTGAGCGGCAGTGGCTACCGAAATTATTCCTAATCTCTCGATCAGAATTGCCGATGCCTTGGTTTAAGCGCATTTTGCGTCGCGCCTGGTCCAGATTATGGAGACTCGCCGTACGAAGTCTCCTGCTATCAATCGTAATATGGTTAACGACACTACCCTTAGTCGCAGCGACATTTCATCTGATTTCACCAATCGGGCCGATAGTCAATGTGCCATTGGCTATCGTCGCATCGCCAGCTTTGTGGGTTGGATTTCTATTTATAACGATATCTTTTGTTTCACATTCACTCGCGAGTGTCTTAGGAATATTCCTTGATGTGCTTCTAACGGCAATGGTCGGCATCGTGCGTTGGGCAGCAAGCGTGCCATATGGGCACGCTTATATTCCGGCGCCACCTGAATGGTGGCTTTTTTGTATGTATGGATTGATGGCGTCGTTGATGATTCTATGGCTATTTCGTCGCCGTGCTCAATTGTGTCTAACAAGTGTAGTTGCTTGGAGTATTTTTGGCGCGAGCTTGGCTCTCAGATCGGAAGCCGTCGACGGCTTGCGGTGTACTTTTCTGTCGGTCGGTCACGGCTGCGCGGTCATCGTCGAAACTCCTGAAGGTCGAATGCTGGCCTATGACATTGGCTGTAAGAACGCTCCAGACTTCGCAAAACGAGTCGTGAGTCACGCCATCTGGAAAAGACATCGTCGCGCAATCGATGTGTTGGTACTATCACATGCTGATTCGGATCACTTCAATGGAACTCGCGGATTATTGGATACCATCGCTATCGGTCGAGTCTTCGTAAGTCCGTTATTCCTTGAAACACGGCAGCTAGGGGCAATCGATGCTCTGAATGCGATCCGCGAGCATCGTGTGCCAATTGATCCGTTAGTACAAGGTGATTTCATCCCACTTGATCCTGGCGTCGAGTTGCGAGTACTACATCCATCCGCCCTAAAAAAGTACGAGAGCGACAACGCAGGTAGCCTGGTGATCGAACTGAAGTATGCCGGTCGCAGGGTGCTCTTAACGGGCGACTTAGAAGGCTCCGGCTTACGAGCATTGTTGGACCAGGATGCTCGTCCAGTTGATATCCTGATGGCGCCACATCATGGTAGTTTGAATGACAACCCTCACGAATTGCAGCAATGGTCCAAGCCAAAGTGGGTTGTCGCGAGTGCCGGACGCACGGTATCGCTTGGCGGTTTAAGAGAGCACTACGGTGACGATGCGCGAGTCATCGCAACGTCGTTTGACGGTGCGATCGAGTTTGAAATCTCGCCATCCGGCCGCATTGCGGTACAAACCTACGCTCAGGGGATTAAACCCTAACAAAAAGCCCAGTTGAAAGTGTCGACATCACTCGGCAAGTCGTTACCACGCCTCAGCCAGGCTTGTTGACACTGTCTTGCGTCGTAGAGAACGGCAATCGACTCACGGGAACTCATTGACGTTTGATTCAATTATTGGTCGAACGTTCAAACGCGTGGCACTAAGGGAAGCGTCATTTATTGCCACATGTGTTGTAACTGCATTGCGAACAGGACTCAGTTCCGCCAATTTTGGTTTCTGCGGTGCCGCTTCTCTACTTCTGTGCTTCGACCAAAAGAGAGCTTCATATGTTGCGTCCGATATTAATCCTTGCTTTATGGGCACTGACATCGATCTCAATGGCTGAGGACTACCTGTTGCATTCATTTTCGAAGCAGCAGCTCAGCATTCATTTCTGGTCGGAGGGGGCGTCCTTCGGGGACTTCAATCGCGACGGCATAATGGATGTCGTCAGCGGGCCTTACTGGTATCAGGGGCCGGAGTTCAAAACGAAGCATGAGATCTATGAGCCCAAGATGACCTTCAAGAAGGTCGGGGCGGATGGGAAGGAAGAAGTCATTCCGGGCTTCGAGGGCGGGCTCGGGAGTAAGAATACTTACTCAGACAATTTTTTTGCTTTCACGCATGACTTCAATAACGACGGTTGGACCGACGTCTTGATCTATGGCTTCCCCGGTCAAGATGCGTCTTGGTATCAGAACCCGCAGGGCAAGGGCGGACGGTGGACTCGGCATAAGGTGTTTGAGACCGTCGATAATGAGTCGCCTCAGTGGGGCGACATCACCGGCGATGGCAAGCCTGAGATCATCTGCCATGCGGGCGGGTTTCTCGGCTATGTCAGTCCCGATTGGAGCGATCCTTCGAAGCCGTGGACCTTTCATAAGATCTCGGCGAAGGGACCCTGGCAGCGGTTTACGCATGGGCTTGGGTTCGGCGATGTGAATGGCGATGGTCGCGCGGACTACTTGCTCGGCAGCGGTTGGTGGGAGCAACCGGCGTCGCTCGAAGGTGATCCCGAGTGGAAGCATCATCCCGAGCAATGGGGCAACGGGGCTCAGATGCATGTCTACGACGTTGATGGCGATGGCCTCAATGATGTCGTCACGAGCTTGCAGGCGCATGGCTTTGGGCTCGCTTGGTTTCAGCAGTATCGAGTCGATGTGCCGTCGAAGAATGACGATGGCTCGGTCAAGACGGTCAAAGAGATTCGCTTCAAGCAGCAGCTCATCATGGGGCAGGAGCCGAAGCAGAATCGGTATGGGCTGAAGTTCGCTCAACTGCATGCGGTCGAGTTGGTCGACATGGACGGCGATGGCTTGAAGGACATCCTCACGGGCAAGCGATTCTGGGCTCATGGTCCGAAGGGCGATGCCGAACCCGATGCACCGTCGGTCGTGTATTGGTTCAAGCTCGTGAGGAACGCCGACAAGAGCGTCGATTGGGTGCCTCAGTTTGTGGACGACGATTCGGGAGTCGGCACGCAAGTCGTGGTCGGGGATCTCAATGGAGACAAGCTGCCCGACATCGTGGTGGGTAATAAAAAAGGCACCTTCATTCATCTGCATGAGACGAAGAAGGTTTCGAAGGCAGAGTGGGAGAAGGCGCAGCCTCGCGCGGTCTCCCTCGCCCCGGTACTCCGGGGAGAGGGTCGGGGTGAGGGGCCGTCTTCCGTCGTGAGCGATGCCGATCCGAAGCCGATGCCGATGTCGAAGAACCCCTCACCCCCGGCCCCTCTCCCCGGAGTACCGGGGCGAGGGGAGAATGGTTCCGTTGGAACCGACTCGAAGCCGACGAATGATGTCGTCGGCGAACTCCCGAAAGGTCGAGATGGCAAGCCGCTCAACACCGACTTCGAGACCGGTGATCTGCGCGACTGGACCGCGACGGGCAATGCTTTCGTGAAGCAGCCGATCGAAGGCGATGTCGTCCATAAACGACGTCGCGATTCCTACAGCCGGCATGAAGGCAAGTTCTGGATCGGTGGTTACGAGGTCGTGCAAGACGCGGGCATGGGCACGCTGACTTCGGCTCCGTTCAAAGTGACTCAGCCTTTCGCCGCCTTTCGAGTCGCGGGCGGCGCTTATGACAACTGCCGAGTGGAACTCGTCCGCGCGGACAACAACGATGTAATTTTTCGTACCACCGTCTTCGAGCCCGACATCTTTCAAGAGACAACGAACTGCAAAGAGGACTTGCGGCCGTGCGTTGTTGATCTGTCCGAGCAACTCGGCAAAGAGATCTTCATTCGCATCGTCGATCAGCAGGTCGGGCATTGGGCTCATCTGAACTTCGACGATTTTAAGGTGTATTCAAAACGACCAGTCTTCAAGGACGAGTTCAAGGCGATCAAAGAGGGACTCAAGCAACTCGGCCCGGCGAAGGGGCAACCGACGACTCCGGCGGATCAATTCAAGCATGCGGGGCTCAGTCCCGAAGAGGCCGCGAAGGCGATGACCGTTCCGCCCGGCTTCAAAGTGACGCTCTTTGCCGGTGAGCCCGATGTCGTGCAGCCGATCGCGATGGCGATCGACGACAAAGGCCGACTGTGGGTTGCCGAGGCGTACTCGTACCCCGCTCGCGTGCCGGACGATCAAGCGAAGGATCGGATCATCATCCTCGAAGACACCGACAACGACGGTCGCTTCGACAAACGCAAAGTGTTTATCGACAAGCTGAATCTCGTGAGCGGCCTGGAAGTCGGCTTCGGCGGAGTGTGGGTCGGAGCGGCTCCGTATTTGTTGTTTATCCCGGATCGCGATGGCGACGACGTGCCGGATCGGAGGGAAGTGGGGGAGAAAGGGAGTGGGGGAGTGGGAGAGAAGAATGCATCTGCCGCTCCCCAACTCCCCCTCTCCCCCTCTCCCCAACTCGCAAGCAAGACGACTCCTAACCCGCCCGGTGTCCCCGCAGGCGCGACCGTCCTCCTCGACGGCTGGGGTCAGCAGGACACGCACGAGACGCTCAACTCATTCATCTGGGGTCCCGATGGTTGGCTCTATGGTTGTCATGGCGTCTTCACGCATTCGAATGTCGGCAAGCCCGGTGCGACGGATGAGCAACGTCAAAAGATCAACGCGGGCATCTGGCGCTATCACCCGGTGAAGCATCAGTTCGAGGTCTTCGCGCACGGCACGAGCAATCCGTGGGGCGTCGACTTCAATGATCGAGGGCAAGCGTTTCTGACGGCGTGCGTGATTCCGCATCTGTGGCATGTCATTCAAAATGCACGCTATCAACGTCAAGCCGGTCCGCACTTCAACCCCTTCACTTACGACGACATCAAGACGATCGCCGTGCATCGGCACTATGTCGGAGCGACCGCGCACAGTGGCAACGGTCGGTCGGATTCAGCGGGCGGCGGGCACGCTCATGCCGGAGCGATGATCTATCTGGGGGATAATTTTCCCGACAAGTACCGCGATCAGATCTTCATGAACAACATTCATGGGGCGCGGCTGAATCAAGACGTGCTGAAAGTCGCGGGCTCGGGCTATAGCGGCGATCGAGCCCCCGACTTCTTGCTCGCGAATGATGCTTGGTCGCAGATTCTCTACATGACCTACGGGCCGGATGGCTCGGTCTACATGATCGACTGGTACGACAAGAACCAATGCCATCACGGCAACTCCGCCGGTCACGACCGCACGAACGGGCGGATCTTTAAGGTGAGGTATGTCGGGAACGAGAAGGTAACAACTACTACCTCGGCCGCGAATTCTCCCCTCGCCCCGGTACTCCGGGGAGAGGGGCCGGGGGTGAGGGGCGACGGCAATGCAGCGAGGGGTCGGGTCTACGAAATTTCGAAATTGGGGGAGAAGACGCCCGATATCGAAGTGAGAGCCGACTCCCCCCAATTTCGAAATTTCGTAGACCCGACCCCGTCCGGCGCGACTTCCGAAGTTGATGCGCTCGCACAAGGCCCCTCACCCCTAACCCCTCTCCCCGGAGTACCGGGGCGAGGGGGACAAGACCGTGCGATTGAGACGCGGAAGGCGACGCTCAAGGACTTCAACGGCGACCTGAAGACTGCATCCAACGAGCAGCTCATCCAACTGCAACTTCACGACAACGATTGGTATGTCCGACATGCTCGCCGCATCTTGCAGGAACGTGCTGCTGCTCAACCTCCGGGGCCGACGAGCGATGTCATGCGCAAGGTGCATGCGGCTCTAAGCCCGATTGCTTACGAGCATGCGGATGAGACCCGGCAGTTACGCGGCTTGTGGGCGCTGCATGTGACGGGCGGACTTAAGAAGGCGCTGCTCTCGGCGGCGCTCAATGCGAAGAGTCCTTTCGTGCGAGCATGGGCGATTCAACTGCATTGCGAACCGGGCACGGCGGCTCCGGGGATTCTCCATCGGTTTGTCGAACTCGCTCAGACGGACGATTCGCCGGTCGTGCGGAAGTATCTCGCGAGCGTTGCTCTGCGACTGCCGCTGAAGGATCGCGCGGGCATCATCAAGGCGCTCGTCGCGCATGCTGAGGACGCGGACGATCACAACTTGCCGCTGCTCTATTGGTATGCCGCTGAGTCGCTCGTGAGTGACCGATTGGATGAAGCGATCGAAGTGCTCGCTGCGGCGAAAGTGCCGACCGTCCGCGCATTCTTGATCCGTCGACTCGCTCAAACAGGCGACCCGGCGGTGCTCGACAAACTCATCGAGCAGACGCTGACGAAGGACGCGAAGCCCGCCGAGCAACTGGCTGTGTTGCGCGAGATAAACGAAGGCTTGAAAGGTCGTCGTAGCGTCGAGATGCCGAAGTCATGGCCGACGGTGTTCTCGACGTTGATGACGAGTCCCGATCGTGAAGTTGGTTCCGTCGCGATGGCGCTGGCGATCACGTTCTCGGATCCGAAGGCACTCGCTGAGCAACGCAAGCTGCTCGTCGATGCGAACACTCCGGCGTCGCTGCGACTCAACGCGCTCGATGCTCTCGTGCGCGTACATGCGGCGGATCTCGCACCGGCGTTGCAATCGGTTGTCGGCGACCCGGCGCTGGGGGCTTTGGCCGTCCGTTCGCTCGCAGCTTATGACGATCCGAAGACGCCCGAAGTGTTGCTCGGTGCGTTCGACAAGATGAGTGCGGATCTCAAACGCGATGCGCTTGCGACGCTGTGTTCGCGACCGGCCTATGCGACCGCGCTGCTCGCTGCTGTCGAGCAGAAGAAAGTCCCGTCAGTCGCGCTGACGGCGGATCTCATCACTCAGCTTCGCAACCTGAAGCAGCCCGCGCTCAACGAGCGGATCGGCAAAGTTTGGGGCTCGGTGCGCGAGACTCCTGAAGAGAAAGCTCACGAGATCGAGCGGCTCAGGAAGCTGCTGACCTCGAAGCCGAAAGCTGAGAACCGACCCGATGTTGCAGTCGGTCGAGCGGTCTTTGCGAAGACATGTCAGAATTGTCACACCCTCTTCGGAGTCGGCCAAAAGATCGGTCCCGACCTCACCGGTTCGAACCGAGCGAACCTCGATTACCTGCTGGCGAACATCGTCGACCCGAGCGCGCTGGTCGGTAAGGACTATCAAGCTCACATCATCGAACTGAAGAGCGGCCGCGTGCTGACGGGGCTCATCAAAGCTGAAGACAACCAATCGCTGACGCTCGCGACTGCGACGGAAACCGTTGTCGTGCCGAAGAACGAAATCGAAGAGCGCGTCGTCAGCGAGAAGTCGTTGATGCCCGACGCGCAGTACGTCCCGATGACCGAGCGCGAGTTGCGATCGCTCGTCGCGTATCTCGCAAGCCCGACTCAAACGCCGATCGCCGCGACCGCCGACACGCTGCGGAACTTCTTCAACGGCAAGGATCTGACGGGATGGACCGGCGACATGAGTTTGTGGTCGGTCGAGAACGGAGAACTCGTCGGTCGCACGTCGGGCTTGAAGCACAACGAGTTCCTCAAGAGCGACCTGTTGCTGAGTGACTTCAAGCTGAGCCTCGACGTGAAGTTGTTGAAGAACGAAGGCAACAGCGGCATCCAATTCCGCAGCGAGGTGCAGCCGGACGGACACATGAAGGGCTATCAAGCCGACATCGGCCCCGGCTGGTGGGGCAAGCTCTACGAAGAGCACGGCCGCGCTCTCTTATGGGACAAGAGCGGCGAGCAGCACCTGAAGCCCGGCGAATGGAACCGCTACGAAGTCGAAGCGATCGGCCCGCGCATCCGCACCTACCTCAACGGTCAACTCTGCGTCGACCTAACCGACGAACCCGGAGCAAGGTCAGGCCTCATCGGCCTGCAACTGCACTCCGGCGGAGCGACCGAGGTGCGGTTCAAGAATCTGTCGATCGAATGGCGCGGACGATGACTTGGTCTTCGAGAACCTCACTCGTACTTAGAGATCTTGGGTTCAGGGACTTCCTTGATGAGCCGCTCGATCAGCGCATCCGATGTGAAACCCTCGGCTTGTGCTTGAAAGTTGGGTGAGATTCGATGCCGCAGCACCGGCACTGCGACGCGACGAATGTCGCTTAAAGTCACGCTTGGGCGACCGTCCATGGCAGCCATGGCTTTCGCTCCGGCAATGAGGAATTGACCGGCTCGCGGGCCGGCTCCCCAGTCGATCATGTCTTTCACGAACTTTGGGCAGTCTTTGTCGGCAGGGCGAGTAGCTCGCACCAACCGCGCGACGTAGTTGATGGTCAGCGGACCAATCTCAATCTGATTGATCTGTTTTTGCAAGAAGACGATTGCCTTCGCGCTAAGCACTTTACGGACTTCTGGTTTTTCACCAGAGGTCGTCGCGACGAGGATGCGTTCTTCTTCTTCGAGCGTTGGGTAATCGACCTTCACGTTGAACATGAACCGGTCAAGCTGCGCTTCAGGAAGCGGATATGTGCCTTCTTGCTCGATTGGGTTTTGCGTCGCGATGACGAAGAACGGATCGGGCAAGGGATACGTCGTTTGACCAACAGTGACTTCGTGCTCTTGCATGGATTGCAACAGCGCCGCTTGGGTCTTGGGCGGCGTGCGGTTGATTTCGTCAGCCAGCAAGATGTTCGTGAAGACCGGGCCGGGCACGAACCGGAACTCGCGTTTGCCAGCATCATTCTCGTCGAGCACGTTTGTGCCCGTGATGTCCGAGGGCATTAAATCTGGAGTGAATTGGATCCGCTTGAACTGCACGTCGAGGATCTTGGCGATCGTGCTGACCAACAGCGTCTTGGCCAAACCTGGCACACCAACCAGCAAACAGTGCCCGCCTGTAAAGATCGACGCGAGGATCTGATCGATGACGGCATCCTGACCGATAACAACCTTGTGCAATTCCTCGGTCATGAGTTCGTGATGGCGCTTAAGCTTTTCGAGAAACTCGTCGAAGTCGCGTTTGTCTGTCACCGGATGATCCACCTGAAGTCCGAGTGGTAAAGGCCAAGGCCAATAGGCCGGGCTGGAGACTAGTCGAGTTCAAACAGAGCTTCACGCCGGAACAACGGATGCGACATGCCAGCAGTGCATCTGAGGCTCACAAACAAAAAGACGTCGACGCGAGCTCTTCTCACGACGACGTCTTTTTCAATGGATGAGATGCCTGATGGCCCGTGGTGTTAACTCATGGTAACTGGTTCAACGTCGAGCAATCGGCAAATACGGTCGATCAGCTTTTCAACTTCAAACGGCTTCTGCATGAAATCGTCACAACCCGATTCGCGGAGTTCCTCGATCTTGTCCTGCTCGACCATGCCGCTGATGCAGATGATCTTGCAATCATCAAGCGTCGAGTCCGTGCGAACTCGCTGGCACACTTCGCGGCCGTTGATGTCGGGTAACATGACGTCGAGCACCATCACATCGGGGTGATACTCGCGAACCATCATGCCGGCATCGAAGCCGTTATTGGCTGTGCGTACTTCAAAGCGTCCATCGGTTTCGAGCACGTCTTTGATCAGCTCGACCAATTCAACATCGTCGTCAACAACGAGAGCTTTGCGGCGCCCACTTTCCAGCGCATCTGTCGGGATGCCGTTTTCCTTCATGAACTTGTAGAGGACGTCGCGCGGAATCCGGCGAAAGCGCGAACCCGGCACCCGAAACCCCTTCAGTTGCCCGGAGTCGAAACAGCGGATGATGGTTTGCTGACTGACCTTACAAATCTTGGCGGCTTCGCCGGTCGTAAAAACGGTCTTCATCGCGTTCATCCGTCCTTGTGAATTGAACTGGTGAATGAGAGTGTGCCTTGCCCGCAGCGGATCTCGACGAGAGACCTCAGCCGCCGACCGGAATGCCTACTTCGATCCTTCGAATGCTAAGCTACGGCGATTGTATCGACTAAGCCGACTCTTCTGATTAAGCCGATTATGCCGAATTCGCCGATTTTCGCGGTCATGCCGATTGTATCCAGGCTCCGGAATCGGTCAACAGGGGTTGTTTTCGCTAGTTTGCCTCAGATCCCCGACCGTCGCAGAGGCATAAAGAGCAGTTAAACCTCTAAGAGCATGCCAATTACCGAGTTGCGATTGCGACGAATGGGACGCGATTTGTTCGATCGCGTCAAAAATGACAGCGACGGACGAACTCGCCGCAGCGCTGTGACGACTTGAATGCGGTGCCCGAGTTGGAGTTTGTCTTCGCAAGAGACGACGAATCGCAGTGACCTCAATTGATTGGGGCATAACCACTTGGCGACGCTCAGTCGATGATTGACCCGCAGCTTGGATGGCGGTGATGGCCCCAGTGCATGAGGGAAAACCATGACCTTAGATCATCTTGCCAGCTCGGAGTGAGGATCACGCGGCGTAGTCGGAAACGGCGTCACATATTCCCGACAGGTGAGCCGATGCGTGGTCGCCACCGTGCTCCACTGAGGTGGGGAGTCGAGCTGCTTTTGGAATGAACTCGGGAATTGACGATGGCTGGCCCAAGTCCGCTCGATAAGACGTTTGCGATACTGGCGAATGATGCCAACGCTGAGACTGACGTGGCTCTGCTTAAAGCAGTCGTCAGCCCATTGGAGGGCATCTCACGCCGTGCTGCGCGATGCCTGGGGCTCAAACCCAATCAGCAACGTGTGACCGAACTCATCAAGCTGACCAACCAACTCAATAGTGCCGCCCGCGAAGAATTGGCCAAAGCTGAGGAACGACTCGCACCAAGTGTGAAACAGGCACTCCAGACGTCTCAGCCACAACAGCGAATGGCCACTTTGGAGTTCGTTCGCAAGACAGCTCAGATCGGACAACTTTCCTGCTTGTTGCAATTGGTTGATGATCCCACCAACTCATTACAAACGCAGACCTCTGAAGTTGTCCGTGAGTTAGTTACGAAGCTCGCCTACCGATTGGCTGGCACAGAACAAGAAGGCTTGCAACATCTGGCCGATGAGGTGATCCGAGCGACCCAGATGAGCTTGCTCAATGAACTTGATCGTCGGAGCGAAGACTTCGATGAAGTGCGCGACCAGGAGTTGTATGTCGAGTGCATCCTGCTGCTCGGGCAATCGAATTGTACGGCCATGAAGAACGTGCTCGACAAACGAGGTTCGGCCGGTCGTCACATGGTCAAGACAGTGCTGCAGAAGGCCCTGCATCCGCACTTGATCGATTTGATCTGCGAAACGCTGACCCACAACGAACCTCATCAGAAGTTGTTGCAAGTCTTCGTGTCACGCGACGACGTCGCGTTCGTGACGCGGTTGCTTGAATGGCTGCCTGCCACAATCACCGGTGCGTTGGCCAAAAACCTGCGTGAGATTGACGAGTTGCCCTGGATGTCAGTGAAGCATGCCACGTGGAACGCGTTGCCGCTCAGCTTGCACGCCAAGCTCGTACAACTGATCAACGCGCTAAACTTGTCCAAAGAGTTCCAGCACGAACTCAAGAAATGGATTTTGGCCAACTCTGGTCCCGAAGGCCGCGCGGCCGCAGGCGATCTCTTCAAGGATCTCGGCGACGACGAGACGCAAGAAGTGCTTTACGAAGCGCTGTCCGACGAGAACCCGGAAGTTGAAGCGTGGGCAACTCATCAACTGCGATCGCAAAAGATCCCCGATGCCTGGGACCAATTGCTGAAGCGACTTGATGCCACCAACGATCTCGTGCGCGATGCAGCTCGGGATGAGCTCGCCGACTTTAATCTCGAAAAGCTGTATGGGTACCTCGCCAAGATGCCACCCGAGATGGCCGCGAAGTGTGGCAAGATCATTCGCAAGATTGATCCCAACACCGCGAACTCGCTGAAGTCGGAAATGCAGCATCCGTTCCGTTGGAAGAAACTGCGAGCGGCACGCGCTGCGGCGTCTTTAGGAATGGTCGATGAGCTGCTGATTTCGCTCGGGGCTTTGACGGAAGATCCAGACACCACCGTGAGACGAACCGCCATCGAAGCACTGCAAGAAAGCGAATCCGCCGAAGCCTTGCGGCTGATCGAAAAGCGATTGAATGACCCCAATCGCGTGGTCCGTGAAACTGCAAAACGAGCCTTGAATCAGGCGTAGTCTACCGACATCGCTCAGGCGTCCCGCGAACCATCACTGAGATCAATCATGACCACAACATTTGAATTGCCGCTCCTACTCGCGGTCACAAGATCCACAATCGTTGCGATCTCGGCTGTTGGTGCAGGGATGGCTTTCTTCTGGGCGTTGTACTTTGTTCTGATGGTCAAGAAGCGACGCCAAGAAGCTGCCGCCAAGGCCGCAAAAGCCGCCGCGACACCGAAGCGGTCCTTATTCGCCGATCTCTGTCAAGCACACACACTCACCGCAGCCGAACAGACGTTACTCCGCGAGGTTGCGAAGTCGCTCGGACTCTCATCCCCCGCGCTGTTGCTGGTCGAACCCAAGCACCTCCAAGAGCGGGCTCAACAAGGCGACGCTAAAGCCGAGTTGGCCTCCACTTTGGTCACCAAACTCTTCGGTGATGTCGTGCAGTTGGCGATTTAACGTCGAGTTGTGGTAACGAATCGTACCAGTCCAAGGAAAAGGCCCTCGCTCAAATCGAGGGCCTCGTTCATATCTTCTGATCTATCAGCAATCGGCAACTATGCAGCCGCACGTTCGCGCTCGCGTTCGCGATCTCGGTGCTGAGACGCCAACTTCGGGAATGGCAGAACGACCTTGGCTCCGCGGCGAATGTCGTCGCAAGCCTGTACGAAGGCCTCGAAGATCTGCATATCAAGTCGCGACGACGTGTCGCTCTCGGGATGCCATTGCACGCCTACCACAAACCACTTGTCGGTATTCGACTCGTAGGCTTCGATCACTCCATCCGGGCAGCGAGCACTGACCTTGAAGCACTTCGCCAGTTGATCGACCGCCATGTGATGTTGGCTATTCACACGGATCTCGCCAGGCCCATAGATATCATAGAGCAGCGAATCCTCTTCGATCTCAATGAGGTGTCGCAGATTGGGTTCAACCGGATCGCGATGCTGCAACGGCTTAGGCAAGTCTTCCGGAATGTGACGCAACAGCGTGCCACCGCAGACCAAATTGAGCAGTTGCATGCCGGAGCCAATCGCAAGCACTGGCACTTTGCGGTCATGAGCTAGCTTGCACAGCGTACGCTCGAACTTCTCACGACGATAAGGCATTGGTCGTAGCGCGGGATGAGGGTCATAACCCGCTTTTACGACATCGATGTCCATCGCGCAACCCGTGATGACAATGCCGTCACACATATCAATGGCCGTGGCGATATCCGCATCTTCGGTATACGGCGGCAATAGCAACGGCATTCCGCCGGGACAATTGCGAGCCTTGTTATTGCCTGCCGTTTCAATCTTTGAATTGGTCACACAGTCGTAGTAACCCGTGTTGAACCAACTCAACGCACCCGCGTCCAAGCGAGCCGTCCGAAAATCACCCGTCACGCCGATAATGGGCTTCTTCGTCATCCTGGATTCCTTTCCCTCGGTTTAGCGATCGAATTCCCAGAAGCAGATGCACGGGCGCAACGACTTCTCGGCACAGTGATCGACGAGCGAAAGCAAGACGAAGCGGTCTCATCAAGCAGTACATTCTCAGAGCGACGTACTGCCGGCAGAGTCCTTTCCGCGATTGCGAATCGTTCCTTCGATTCACGGTGGCCGCGATGTTGATCGGCCAATCCACTCACTTCTTTGCTGCCAGCGGTTACTGAATCCCTCTCGGTAACTCGCTGTCCTGTCAGCGGCGGGGATGCTAACGGCGTCAATCTCAGTTTCCACTCTCTCTCCGATTTTGTGTCGGTAGCGAAAACGACCACATTCCCTTGTGGTCATGGTGGCAAAACCGATTTTCCCAAGAGTGCTCCTGACGACTTCTTAGAATCCGTTTAGCGTTCCACGACTCACCACCCTGGTCCTTCTTTGAGCCGATCTCATGTTGAGTGTTCGCTGTGCGATTGCTGCCGAAGTAGCTGCCGCGTTGATGTTGCAGTTCAAGCGGTATTCTCTCGAAGAACGGAACGAGCGACTCCAAAACTTGCTCGCCGCCAAACAGCGCGGTGAGTCACAGTTCGAGTGCCTGGTGGCGGTCAACGACCTTGAAGTTGTCGGAACACAACTGCTCGTCCAGCAAAGTGATGGCACGCTGTATGTCTGGCCGGTCGAATTCGAGAAGCCATTCGCGCGGACGCCGCAAGCCAAGGCCACACGAGCCGCTTTATACGCACTCGCCGAACAGCACTTTCGAGCAAGCGGTTCATGGATTGCCCAGACGTTGCTGGAACTTGATCGCGACAAGCAATCAGCAGAAATGACCCAGCACGGATTTCCCTACCTCACCGATCTACTTTTTCTCGGTCGCCCTTATGTCGGAAGCGACCCGTTGCCGGAACTTCCGCTGAATTTGCCATCGCTCAGCTTCGACGAAGCGAGCAACGGCGAGCGTTTCGCGCGAGTACTTGAAGCCACTTACGAAGGCACACTTGATTGCCCGGAACTCAACGCCGGCGAACGCACTGGTCGCAACGCTCTTGAAGGCCACAAGCTCGCGGGGCAGTTTGATGCACGCGGCTGGCGACTCTTTCAACAGGACGGCCAAGACGTTGGACTCGTCTTGCTGACTCAGCATGTCCCCGACCCGATTTGGGAAGTGATCTACCTCGGAGTCGTGCCGTCCGCGCGAGGTCGCGGATTGGGACGAGTGCTGCTCATCGACAGCTTGCGCTATGCGCTGGCGCACGGAGCTTGGGAAATGGTGCTCGGAGTCGACGCACGCAACAGCCCAGCAATCGCGCTCTACGAACAACTGGGCTTCACGCAGATGGAGCGACGGTTAGTCCACGCTCGACTGCGCTCGTGTGGTGACGCCTAAATTCGGTGCCTTCTCATACGGATCGCAGGAAATACCTGCGCTCCAACGTGAGCCGAACGCGTTAGCGTCGGGCGAGAAAACCAAGACCCGCAGCTAGCGCCGGCGGCTCACATTTAATTCACCATCTGCGTGAGTCACCATACGAGTGGCACGTCGCACCCATCAGCCTTCGCTTTCGCGACTCTGGTGAGCAACCTACCTTCCACCGCGTCGTCCGCAGGATACGAGTCCAGCTCTCATCACGCCGACGATCCGGTCACACAAATGACACAGCGCGCTGATCGCGCCACTAGCCAAGCCCCTCTGAGGAGTGCTCCCATGAAACGTTGGTTGTCCAATCTGTCCGCCGCCATTGTCGGAGCGGCCATGTTGAGTTCCGTTTCGGCTGCTGAGAAATACGCCGGCGATCGTGACAACGTTCCGCCGGAAGGATTCACAGCTCTGTTCAATGGCAAAGACATCAACGGCTGGCGCGCGCTGCCGCACTTCGATCCGCGCAAGATCAAAGAGATGAAGCCAGAAGATGCCGATGCGATGTGGGCCAAGAACTGGGAAGACGCGGTGAAGCATTGGACCGTGCAAGACGGAGACCTCGTTAACGATGGTCACGGAACCTACCTCACCACGGGGAAAGACTACGGCAGTTACGAGTTCCTCATCGACTACAAGACCGTCGCTAAGGCCGATAGCGGCATCTACTTAAAGGCCACTCCACAGGTCCAAATTTGGGACTACACCGAAGCCGGCGGAAAGTGGAACCTCGGTGCAGACAAAGGCTCGGGCGGCCTATGGAATAATTCTGCTGGTGCGAAGGGTAAAGATCCCCTCGTGCTCGCTGATAAGGCGTTCGGCGAATGGAACAAATTCCGCATCAAGCAGATCGGTGCCCGTACTTGGATTTGGCTCAACGACAAGCTTGTCGTTGACGACGCGGTCCTGGAGAACTTCTGGGACCGCAAGGCTCCGCTGTTTCCGACTGGTCCGATCCAATTGCAGACGCATGGCGGCGAGATTCGTTGGCGTAACATCTTCATCCGCGAGATCGGAGCCGAAGAGGCCGCGAAGACTCTTGGTGGCAGCGACGACGGCTTCACAACCGTGTTCAACGGCAAGGACTCGACCGGCTGGGCCGGCCCCGTCGATCAGTATGATTGGGAGAACGGCATCGTCCGTTGCAAGAAAGGCAAAGGCGGGACGATCTACTTCAATGAGACCCTGACGGACTTCCAAGTGAAGCTCGAAATCAAGATCCCCGAAGGCGGCAACAATGGCCTCGCGATTCGTTATCCAGGTCAAGGCGATACGGCTTATGTCGGTATGTGCGAATTGCAAGTGCTCGACAATGATTCACCAAAGTACGCGAAGCTCGATCAGCGACAGTACCACGGTTCGGCTTACGGCATGGCTCCGGCGGCTCGCGGCTATCACCGACCTGTCGGCGAATGGAACTATCAAGAGGTGACTGTGAAAGGCTCGACGATCAGGGTCGAACTGAACGGGTCGGTCATTCTTGATACCGACCTCAGCAAGATCACCGAATACATGGCCAAGAGTCCGCATCCCGGCAAAGAGCGCATCGAGGGCTTCTTCGGATTCGCTGGTCACGGCGACGCCGTCGAGTTCCGCAATATCCGCATCAAGAAACTGAAGTAGCTCAATGTCGGTCTTCAGCGTTTTGCTGCGTTAAGCGATGCTGGCCAACGGTCGAAGGGACCATCGTTCGGCGCGATGAGAACACTCATCGCGCCGAACGATTGGTCCCTTTTGTTTTGAAAAGCCAGTGGTCTGCCATCCGCAGTCCTTCTGCCAGACGGCGACCGACCATTGACCAAGGACAGCTCATGCCCCAGCGCAAACGCCCGCCGACGTCCTCCGACCGAGCCCCGCGCCGCAATTGGGTAGTCACTCAAACCGTGCCCTTCTTGCAATACCTGGCCGCCGAATGCGGACTCGCCCAAAACACCATCAAGGCATATGGCTCGGATCTGGAACAGTTCGCGGTGTGGTACCAGGATCAGGGCCCAGCAAATCCCAATGAAGTAACCCTCGGCACGCTGTCGGAATACTTACAGCATCTGCATAGTCGGAACCTCGCCGCCACAACGATCGCACGACATCTCGTCGCCATCAAAATGCTGTTTCGATACCTCGTGCTAGAGAGCGTCATCGAGCAGTCTGTGGCCGACTTAATGAACTCACCCAAGTTGTGGCAGTACCTGCCCAAGGTGCTTAGTCCGGATGCCGTTGATCGACTGCTCGCGGCACCGACGATTGGCGACCGCCGTCCGCTGCGTGATCGAGCGGTCTTATGCTTGCTCTACGCGACCGGCTGCCGAGCGTCCGAAATCTGCACGCTTAAGCTCAACAATGTGTACCTCGAAGAACGCTTCGCACGCTGCACGGGCAAAGGCAGCAAAGAACGGATCGTCGGACTCAACCCGGTCGCAGTCGCGGCGCTCGAGGCCTATGTCAATCACGAACGTCACAAACTCGACACCGAGGGCGGCTCACCGTGGCTGCTGCTCAACGCGCGCGGCAAGCCATTGGATCGCGTGGCCGTTTGGAAAATCGTGAAGAAGTACGCCACACGCACAGGCTGCGCTCAGGAAGTCAGTCCTCACACGTTGCGCCACAGCTTCGCGACTCACATGCTGGCCGGCGGTGCTGAGATTCGGGCTCTGCAAGAGATGCTTGGTCACGCCAGCATCCAGACGACGCAAATCTACACTCACGTCGAACACAGCCGCTTGAAAGCCATCCACTCCCGCTGCCATCCGCGCGGATGAAGCATGCCACGTCGGCGTCAAGGACCACTATTTCCTGGCTCGCTGCTCGATCACGTCGAGTCTCGCAGGGTCGTCGACCAAGACCGCTTTGATACGGTGATAGACCGTCGATTCAACCGCTCCTTGAATGGCGGAGTACGCAAAGCGAGTTCTCGTTGGTCCTTCGAATGTTGGATCGTCGACCCAAATAGCCACGCATGCAGTCAGCCCATCCAACAACCACTCACCATCGCCGAGTGGTTCGCGACCGAGATCACGTAGGCACTGATTGACTGCCCGAGTCAGGCCGCGCTTGAAACCGATCCAATGCGTCCCGCCTTCAACGGTTTCGATCGCATTCACAAACGCAGCCACTCGCGAGCCGCCTTCGATGGTGTGTTGGAATGCGATGTCGAGCCGAAAGATGTCTGTCTCAAAATTGACAGTGATGGGAGCCGCGTCAATTGGACTGAAGTCGCGATTCAGAAACTGCACGAAGCCCGCTGTTCCGTCGCGGAACGTGAACTCCTCACGAGCACCAACGCGAAGGTCCGTGAATTCCATGCGAGCTGTTGGATTGAGTGCCGCCAGTTCTCGGAGTCGATTGACCCATTTCTGACGTGAAAATTCGCTCGCCAAAAAGATCTCAGGATCGGGCTTGAATCGAACTCGGCAGCCGAACCAGTCCCCAGCCACCTGCTGAAGTGGTTCGACAACTCTTCCTCGTTCGAACCTCATACTTGATGTCACATGCCGATTACCGACGTGAATTGAAAACCACTCACTGAGTGCATTCGCGACGACGAATTCATTGCCATGCAATCCCGCGCAACCAACCTTCCATGGACGCTGCCCACGCGGACTCGATCCACACCCAGCAAAGATCTCAGTCAGCACAAGTTCGAGCACTGGCCGATCGTTCAATTCAGCAATCGGCGAGTCTGGAATCGGCCGCCCGTCGTCTTCGATCTCGATGCTGCCATCAACATGCATCGTCACGACAAGACGACGAGCAAAGCCACTCGCGATCTCACCAACGGCATCATCGACGATCGCTTCAGCCAACAAGTGCATGCCACTCGCATCGCAGTCGCCAACATACATCGCGGGGCGAAAGCGAATCCCGTCGCGAGCTTCACAAACTCGGATGTCGTTGTTGCTGGTACTCATTGATGACTCCCCGCTTGCAGTCACGCTGCGAGTCACGACCGATCCATTTGGCACGTCACACCTCCGGTCGCTCGCGACACTCGGCAACCGAGCACTCGGGCGGGAAGCGACCTCCGGGTTCGGGACCGGTGATGACTCGCGGATCAACGCCGCTCATCGCCGTGATCAGCGCTGTTGCAAGTACTCCTCGATGTGCTCGGCTTTCCGCAGCAGATAGGGGATGTGCTCGTTGTTAGCTTCGATGAACCGCGCGATGAGGCGCATATGCTGCTCGAACTGCTCGCAGAACTTTTTGTTCTCTTGGTCGCGCCACGTATTGCTCAGCGTCCCCAACTGACCGGCGACGGATGTCATCCGCTCGACGAGATCTTGATTGAACTGCTTCAGCGACTGAGCGAACTGCCGCAGTTGTTGTGGATCGACGATTGCCTGGGCCATGAGGTCTCTCCGAGCATGTTGGAGTTGAGCCGAGCGATCTGCAGAGCATCCTGGTTAAACGTGATGCGCGCCGCGAATCTACGCGACCTTCCTCAACATCCGCGTCAGGCGCTGGAAGTCGTCGTTCGAGTTGAAGTCAATCACGACTTGGCCCGTGTCCTTCGTCTTCAGTTTGATCTGCACTTTCAAGCCCAGCAGGTCGCGGAACTGTTGCTCAAGTGATTGCACATGTGCCGTCGGTTGTACGTCGTCACTCTTCGTCTTCTGCTGAGAGTTCTCGAACGACAACGTCTCCGGGACTTCCGGATCTTGCATCAGCTTACGAACCGCCGCTTCGGTCTCGCGCACCGAGAGACGTTCGTTCTGAATTCGCTCACAGAGCGCCACTTGATGCGACTCTTCCAGAGCCAGGATCGCCTTCGCATGTCCGGCGGTAATTTTTTCTTCCAGCAACAGAGACTTGATTGCTTCAGGCAATTCGAGCAGTCGCATCATGTTCGAGACCGTCGAACGATCCAGCGACAGGCGTTTTCCAAGTTCTTCAATCGTGCAACCAAAGCGATCGACATAGCCCTTAAAGGCCGTTGCCTTCTCTAGCACATTGAGGTCACGGCGCTTCATGTTCTCTTCAAGTGCCGCTTCACAAACGGCTTGATCTGCAAGCGTCATGACGCGGCACGGCACAGTCGCAAGCCCCGCTTTCTGAGCCGCCAACCACCGTCGCTCACCCGCAATCAGCTGATAGCCACCCTCAGACAACTTCCGCACCAGCACCGGCTGCAAGACGCCATGCTGCTGAATGCTGTCGCTAAGTTCCTTGAGCGACGCTTCATCAAACTCGGTGCGCGGCTGAAAGGGATTACGAGTGATCTCGCTGACCGACACGTGCAGCAGGTCGCTGTGTGAGTCAGTGCTGTCCGGCTCCTCCGTGGCAGCGATCGCAGCCAAGCCGACGTGCAGGGTCGCCGCTTGAGAGGCAAGGTCAGCAGCCGACGGCACAACCGGCTGAACAACGACGGCGGGGGCCTTCGGAGCCGTACCGAAGCCGCCGAGCAGTGCTTCCATGCCGCGACCAAGCCGTCGTTTGATGTCACCTTCTTGAGCCATAGCAATCCATCCTTGGAGTGATTCTCATGAGTCAACAGCACCATCCCAGTGCCTACCGCCAATCGCGGGCGGCGGATCTTATCCCCGCCCCCAACTGCCACAAGACGACCTTGGAATGCTCCGGCTCGACGGAACAATCCGACTGAGCGGCATGGGAGCAACTCCTACCACTGCGATCAGAGTCGCGAGCGACCATACTTTCGGCTGAGCCACTTGTGAAGCGCAATCAACGCCCTGGTTCGATCACTCGGAAGACTTGCACGCGCTGTTTGCGAACATCACTCAGTTCAGACGGAGCAACGTCATCGAGTAGCACTAAATCGCTGGGGCGATAGCTCACGCTGGCAACGGGTTGCAATGCGTCTCGAACGGCTTTGAACTGTCGATCGAACGCCTCATTCACCAGAGCATGAGGCCCGGCCACCAGATACGTCGGCAACTGCTGCGTACCAGGCTGAGTCGGACGAGCGAACCCGAGATCGGTAATTGGGCCGACCAGGATGTCGTCCGTCGACAGATGAAACAACAACCCGGGCTCGGCATAGACATAGACAATCTGCCTCACACCCGAGAGCGACGGGCCGTCCTTGCTGTCCTCACGGATCGCGGTGAGAACCCGCGTCGCAACATCCGCGAGTTCGTTTCTCGGCCGACCACCGACGAAGCCTTTGCGAGTCGTCATCAACACACTCTGCAAGCAGACCAGCACACCAACAACGAGCACCAACCTTCGGCGCTGCGGTCGCTCAGGCGAGAGAACGCGCGCGGCCAAGGTTCCCGATAACAACCGCACGATCGACGATCCAACGCCGATCCAACCGGCGACGCACAACGGCAACAGTAACCGCGGGTAAGGCCGATACAGCGGAGTCACCAGCGCCAGTCCGGTGATCCACGCCAAGCACATCCACACTCCAAGCCACCGCGGCCATAGATTTCGTCGCGTGCGATCAACGTCTCGGGAATCAGCTATCAGCCGCGCGAGCCAGTCCGTCAGCGGCCAAATAATCAGTACAACGACCGGATCAAGCACCAACGCTGAAGTCAGCCAAGCCGTGAGTAACACAACTCCTGTTGTGGGCGGTCGGTAGGAATGCTGACCGGGTATGGGGGAACCATCGTCCTCGTTCCACGGGGAACGGTTTGCCTCGTTTACCGCGCCCTCGCCGATCGCCGATTCCACCTCATCGTTCCCCGTGGAACGCGACACCTTTAACACCACCGCTGCGAGAAACGTTGCCAGCAGTACTCCCAACAGCGAGACCGGCCCAGCGAAATGCTTCTGAACTTCCTGATGCCGTCTCATCGACGGCAGCCACTCGTCCCACGTCAACACATAGTTCTGATGGTTCTTTGCTACCGCCGTATAGCCTCCGTGATCCTGCAGGCCGATCAGCACGGGACTCCACACGGCGACAGCCACCACTAGGGCGATCAGCAAGCCGATCAACAACATTCCCAGACCCGGGGCCGCATGAAACGGCGCGGAGTGGGTTCGCAGGACGGACGCCTGGTCCGTTCGAGCCGAGCCAGAAGCGCAAGCTGTTCGTCCCCTAATGGCCCACGTCAACACAGCCCCCCCGCACCCACTGCTACTAATCGCCAGCGCGAGCCATCCGTTGTACTTAGTCGCCCAAGCCAGCCCGGTAGCAAATCCTCCCAGCACGCAGTAGCCGAAACTGACTCGTTTCGAGCCATCAACCGCCCCAGCACTCAACCCGCGATGTAACCATCCAACACCGAGCATCAGGAAGAACATCAGCGGCACGTCGGTCAATGCCGAGCGACTGAAGGCGATGTGATAGTCGCTTAGCGCAAGCAGGCTCGCGCTCGCGATCGCCGCCGGAGCGCCAAACCATCGTCGGCTTAACCACCACACGACCGCGATGTTGGCCGTCCCGAGCACAATGCCTGGCAACAAGGGCACCCACCGCGCGACTCCACCAGCGAGGATCGACCACTCGATCACACTCGGCAGCAGTGGCGGGGCATAGAGATGCCGCGCTGGATACGCAAAACCGTCATCAGGAAAGAGCAAATTCGAGGCATACACACCTTCGTCAAAGTGCTCGATAGCGAGGCCGCTGATCGGGAAAAGTCGTAGTCCGAATCCAATGACGAGGAGGCCCGTCAGCAACAGCGTTTCGATCCGCATCACGGCATCGGTAGCCGGCGGCCGAGCAGAGGTCGATGAAGAGTCAGCCACGAGAACAGCCCATACAGAGAAAGCGGCAACGAGTCAGCAAGGCGGCATCGTCGCGAGGCACCAGACTGCAAGCAAGAAGGGCTCAGTAGACGTTGCCCGCGAGCCCATCCACCATGCCGCGCCTTAGTTCCATGCACTCACGGAGTACCTCGCTATGACTCGAAAGTTGCTCGTGCTGACCGTTCTGCTGTTGCTCATGACCATCACGCTCTCGCCCGTGCAGGCCAATGAGCCGTGGCAAGCAGGCGTCGCACGCGTCGTGATCACTCCCGACGAGTTCATGTGGATGTCCGGCTACGGCGGCCGCGATCACGCCGCCGAGGGTCAGATTCACGATCTCTATGCCCGAGCCGCCGCTCTCCAAGGTCCCGATGGCACGAGAACAGTCTTCATCGCACTCGACCTCATTGGCGTACCGGTCAAGATGGCGCAAGTCGTCGCCGCCGAAATCGAGAAGCAACACAAGCTGCCTCGCCGCCACCTGATGTTCGCGTCGTCGCACACTCACTGCGGTCCGGCACTCGACGACAAACTCAGCCACATGCTCGCGATGAAAGACAACGACTGGACGCAGGTCCGCAAGTATCAAGCGGTGCTCAATCGGAAAGTCATCCAGGTCATCAATGTCGCGCTCGCCGATATCAAGCCCGCGAGGTTGTCGTTCGGTAACGGTAAGTGTGGCTTCGCGTCGAACCGCCGAGCACCCATCGGCACCGGCCCTTACGACCACCAAGTACCCGTACTGCGGATTGATTCACCCTCAGGCCAACTGCGAGGCGTCGTCTTCGGATATGCCTGCCACAACACCGTGATGGGGTTCTATCAGTGGAGCGGCGACTATGCGGGCTTCGCGCAGTTGGATCTCGAAGGCCGACACGCCGGCGCAGTCGCGATGTTCTTCACCGGTTGCGGAGCAGACCAAAATCCGCTTCCACGCCGCAAACTGGAACTCGCGGAGAAGTACGGTCGCATGCTCGCGGTTTCGGTCGACGAAGTCTTAACGAGCGGGTCCATGCAACCGCTGACCGGCACGATCACTCCGCACTTTGAAGAGATCCCACTGGAACTCGCCAGCCTTCCGACCAAGGAAAAGCTCACCGCCGAAGCCGCCGGGACCGACCGCTTCCTGCGTGCCCGTGCCAAACTGCTCCTTGAACAACTCTCAGTCGAAGGAGCCGTTCGCCAGACATATCCCTATCCAGTCCAAGTGTGGAAGCTCGGCAACGAGATCACATGGGTCGCACTCGGGGGCGAAGTCGTGATTGATTATCAACTACGACTGAAGCGCGAACTCGGCGAACATTCCACTTGGGTCGCCGGATATGCGAACGACGTCATGGCCTATATCCCCTCCGAGCGCGTCCTGGCCGAAGGCGGATATGAAGGGGAGTCGTCGATGGTCTACTACCAATTACCCTCAAAATGGAAATCCGGGCTCGAAGATCAAATCGTCGGCACAGTTCACAAACTGGCAGGAAAGTAACCGTGAGGTCGTTGGCACATGCAATGCCACGGTCTTGTCTACCCTACGCCCACGAGCGATCCGGGTTCGAGGTCTCGTGACGGAACTCGTTGAAATTGATGTATTCCCAATGCCGGTAAATAGCAGACGTTTGCACCAGCACATCGTGCGGACCGACGACTTCAACTTTACCCCGATTGAGTAGCACGATGCGATCAACATGCTTCAACGTCGGCAGTCGTGTCGGCAAAAAGATGACCGTGCGATCTTTCGCCACGCGGCGGCACGCGTCGTCGATCAGACTCTTGTCGGCATCGGAAATGTCGCCCGTCGGTTCTCTCACAATGAGCAGCGCCGGGTCTCGCAAAATGGCTCTCGCCAAAGCCAAACGAAATGCTTGACCGGCGTCGAGTTGCTCGCCGTGATGCCCAATTAATGTTTCATATCCCGCAGGAAGCTTTTGGATAAAATTATGAGCGTGCGCGTCTTTGGCCGCTTCCGTAATCTGCGTCAGTGAGTACTTCGTACTTCCACCGCCAATATTTTCGAGCACAGTGCCCGTGAGATACGGCTCTTGCCCGCCAACATAAAGCGTTTCAGCTCGCAACGAATCCAGTGTGCCCCACGCGATATCCTCGCCATCAAACAAGATCTTGCCGGATGTCGGCTCGATGAATCGGGGTAGCATCGCCGCCAGTACTTTGGCCTCAAACGGATCAAAGGCGATAATTGCTGTGCTGCTGTTCGCCGGGAATTTCAAATTCAATTGGTCGAGTATCAACCGTTGATCGAGGCGATAAGACACCTCTTCAAATTGCACCGACTTCTGAATCGGCTGCAGGAATTTCGCTCCAACCGCTTGACCAACTTCCGGTATCGCGTTCAGGTAGCGATAGATGCGATCGATCGCCGATGTTGCTTCCGCACGCACGTCGCGCAGCAATCCTAGAATTCGGATCGGACGCCACGCCGCACCAAAGCAGGCCACAAACAATGACGCTTCGCCGAGCGATAGATGCCCAGACTCTTCAACAGGTAACAGCAAACGCAGCGCGACAAGCGAAACCATGAATGCCAAGCAGGCCAGGACTAACGTCCGAATTAACCACTTCTGCCGAGTTCGTCGTCGCTGCACGGCGGCTGCATGGGAATCAGCTCGGTTCAAATGAGTCTCGAACCGAGCATGCTCGAAGTCATCAAGCGCATATCCACGGACAAGTCGAGCGTGCCGCACTCCCTCGATCGCTTGATCCAGTTCTTGTTGCAATCGATCCGTGCCGAGCGACTCGACCGTCTTCGTGTGACGATGATCACGCACCACCAAGTAGGCGCAGGCCACGACTGGCACAACACACTCGAAGGTCAATTTCCAATCGAGACTTAGCAACACAACAGCGATGAGCAGCAGCCTCAACGGTGCCAACGATAGACCTTCAATCCATTTGGCAATGCCCGTTCGGACGGTCTCAGAATCCGATTGAAAGAGCTGGACGGCCTGGGCTGTCGAACGGTGTAAGAGGTCGCTAGTTCCCAATCTCAAAGCATGCCGATGCAGGGATGTCCGCAACTGAGTCGCATACTTTCCCGCAGCTTGATGAGAAAAGACCGAGACCCTTTCAACCAGGGCGCTGTAGGTAAAGCTAAGTATCAAGAAGATCGTAATCAGTGCGAATAACGCCGTTCCGGTCTGCTCAAAACCACCCCAGATTTGTGCCATTTGAGCGACTGTGAACGCCGACCAATGCCCTCTCAGATCCCACGCGACAGCATTCAAACCTTCGTTAGAACGGACACCCGCAGGCCGCACCAAAGCACTGCCATCTGTGTTCAACGGAGTCTGGCCGGTGAGATCGTCATAGGCTGCGACATCATTCACACCCAACGCCACGCGGCCTTCATTATGCAACAGGCCGACGATCAGAAATGCCGTCAGAAGAATGCCGACAAAAACAATGTCAGCCGCAACCGCGAGAACGACGGCCCAGCCAGCGCGGCCCTGCGTGAGGTCGCGCGTCGGAAATACATTGGAAAACGAATCGAGCGGAGATCGCGGCACGATTGAGCCTTCACTACCGAATGCGGCGGCTGGGCTCGCTCTTTACTCCCTGATCGCGCTGTCCTGCGCTGTGCTGCACCAGCCACTAAGCCAAATCCCGGTCCTCAAAGAGTATGAACGACAGCAACACCGCCGCCGCGCCATACACCAATGAGTAGCCAAAAGCCGTTAGCAAGTAGACCGGCGGTATCAATTGGCCGGTTGCGACCGCAGCCGACATGTTGAAGTACTCAAGATTTGGCAGGATCGTCGCGATCAACTTGGCCATGAAGTCCAAGATTTCCATCCGCTTTAAAACACCGGCCTGGACAATCACCGGAGTCAGGTGTCCAACCACAAACACCGCGAGGCAGGTCGACATGTTCACGATCATCGGCGCCCGCGTCGAAATCGCGACACTCACCGCAGTTAACACGGCGATTTCAAAAAACATCAACACAAAACCCGGCAAAACCTGCACAACCTCCATGAGGCGCACTGGATTGAGCCAGCCATTTTCGAACCAAGTCGGAATGTCGATTCCACGCTCTTTCGCGTCGTACCCAACTTTGTAGTAAACAAACAAGCACATCGTCATCATTAATGGGATGATGAGCCATTGCACCCCGATGAGGATGCCGACGTACTTTCCGAGCACGAATTGCTGACGAGTAATTGGCTTGGACAGCAAAGTCATTGCTGTCTTGCCTTCAATTTCACTGGCAATACTCGTCGATGCTGTCCAAATTGCCAGCAGCAAACCACTGATCAAGATGGTGGCCAGACCGCAGTCCTTCAGCATCTTGATATCTTCGCCCAGCGAGAAGAACGGCAGGATGGTATTCACTCCGAGCAGCACGACACCGATCACCAGCAGCAGCACATACAGCGGTTGCCGGATGGCCTCTTTAGCGGTCGCCCGAGCAATGACACCGGTGCGTGTGAAGTAGGCGAAGCCGATTTCGACGGCGAAAAAGAGGCCAACCCCAACGACTGTCATGATCCACTGCCAAGCGGGAATGGTGCTCGGCGGTGGAGGCACAACTTCAGCCAGCAGTCCAACAAAGTCACCCATGATTCGTGATAGTCTCCGTGAGGCTTCAATCAGTTGATTCCGTTGACCCCGAGATCTGCTGCCACTCAGAGCAACGCAATTCTCAGAGAGCTCCCCAAGAGCGTTGGTGGAACTGATACTTCGAACGAAACAGCGCGTCCGCCGAACGAACGACACTGATAACCCTGTGCTCCTCAACCAACTCGTGAGTCAAGAAGCTCAGTCGATACGCCACTCTATCCCCCGAGCGCACACGAAAAAAGCATGGTCTCCCGTGAAAGAGGGACTATTAACGCGCTCTTCGTAAGCCGTGTTAACAGTTCGAACATGCAAACCCAAACCGTGTGACATGCGGTCCAGCAATCGCCTTCGCCGAGTCATCAGCGCGGCTTGAATCACCCCTACCCCGCCGCCAGAATGCCCGCCCTTCGCAGGTTGCGAATTCTCGCAACTGTCTCTCACACAATCAGTTCTGCGGTTCGGCTACCGCATCAAGTCACGTCCTTAGTCAGCTCTGTTTCCGGAAGGTATCTCGATGAAGCTTCTTGAAGGGCAAACGGTCGGCATCGACCTCGGCACGACGTACTCCTCGATCGCCCAATTGGACGAAAAGGGCAATCCTCTCTGCATTCAAAACGCCGAAGACAAAGTCATCACGCCCTCAATCGTGATTCTCTCTGAAGACGGCAAAGTCATCGTCGGTCCTAGTCCCGAACGAGTCTCCGTCGAGCCTCCGCAAAACGTCGTCGAGGCCATCAAACGCGAGATGGGCAACCCCGATTTCTACATCGTTTATCAAAACAAGAAGCTGACCCCCGAGTTCATCTCGGCCTTGATTTTGAAGAAGCTCAAGCAAGACGCCGAGAAGCACATTGGCTCGATCACCAACGCGGTTGTGACGGTGCCGTACTACTTCAACGACGTACGTCGTAAAGCCACTCAAGACGCTGGCCGCATCGCGGGCTTGAATGTCATCGACATCATCAACGAACCAACGGCGGCAACGCTGGCCTATGCCTGGGAGATGGGCGAACTCGGACGTCCTGACATTGAGCAGAGAGAGAAGACGATCCTGGTGTACGACCTCGGTGGTGGTACGTTCGACGTCACAGTCGTGCGCTACACGCCCACGAGCTTCCGCGTGCTGGCAACGGACGGTGACGTGATGCTCGGCGGTCTCGACTGGACCCGACGTCTCGTCGATTACGTGTCCGAGCAGTTCGCCAAGAAGCATGGGATGGACCCGCGCGAAAGTCCCGAAGCCCTGCAAGCGCTCTCTCAAGAATGCGAGCAAGCCAAACGCAACCTGTCGTCCAAAGCTCAGACGCCAGTCAACGCTTATTACAACGGCAAAAACTTGACGTTGTCGCTGACACGCGGTGACTACGAACGCATGACAGCGGACTTGATGCAACGCACTCAGGACACGACAGAACTCGTGCTGCAACAAGCAGGAGTCACGCCAGAAGGGCTGGATGAAGTCGTGCTCGTGGGCGGTTCGACCTACATGCCCGTTGTGCGACAGATGCTCAAAGAAGTTTGTCGACGTGAGCCATCAACGAAGGTCATTCCTGAAGAAGCAGTTGCTCGCGGCGCCGCTATTCACGCGGCAATTTTGGAAGCCCGAGCGACGGGTGGCGAGTCACGCATGGCCCGCGCAGTCATCAACCGCTTGCGGTCGGTCTCGACAACCGACGTCAACTCGCACGCACTGGGAGTTAAAATTACCGACCCCGGCGATCGGACTCGCAAGATCAATCACATCATGATCAACAAAAACACCGCGTTGCCGTTCTCGGTCACCCAACGATTTGTGACAACCTCCGACAATCAGCAACGGATTCACGTTTCGATCCTGCAAGGTGACGCCGTTGATCCGCTCGCGTGCGAGCAGATTGGTGACTTCCGTGTGACTGGCCTGCCAGCCAATTTGCCGAAGGGTTCGCCGGTCGAAGTCACTTACAGCTATGACGCCAACGGCCGCATTCATGTGTCCGCCAAGGAACTCACGGGGAACCGCGCTGCGTCAACCGAGATCGTCCGCGAGAAGATGAAGACCGAGGGAGACATCGATGTCATGACCGAATTGGCCGCTGAGTATCACGTCGAATAGCTCTCGTCGCTCGTTTGCTCCTAAAAACTTCGAGTAGCCATCACCCTGCTTGTGATGGCTACTTTGGTTTTGAGGCGGTCACTCAGTTCGACTCCGCCGCTGCCTCGTCCGCATTCACCCCGCTCATCAAAGAGGCTCGTTCATGGAATTGGACGTCTACAAAGAATGGCTCGGCATTCCTGACGGGCCTCGACCGCCAGACCACTACACACTGCTGCGATTGGTGCAGTTCGAAGACAGTGCCGACAAGGTCCGCGCGAACTACAAGAAGCTCAATGGGCACGTGCGCAAGTACGCGACTGGACAGTACTCGGTGCGCTCCCAACAACTGCTGAATGAGATCGCCAAAGCGATGCTCTGCCTGACCGACCCCGAGCGGAAACGTGAGTACGATGAGAGCCTCGGACGTGAGTTCCCCGAGGAACCCGGTGCGACAATTCCCACCGAGAAGACTCTCGCGAAGCAAGGTCATATCACGCGTGAACAAGCCAAAGAAGCCGTTGAATTCGCGGACTCGCGCGGCCTTTCGGTACGCGATGCGGTCGTGCAAATGAAGCTCGTTAGTCCCGAAATTGCGACGCAGGCTTATGCCATCGAACTCAAGCTGCCTTACGTCGATCTCGAAGACATGACGCCCGACGACGAGGTACTCAATCAAGTACCCAAGCAATTGTGTGCGCGCAATTCGATGCTGCCGCTGTTCATGGATGAAGACGTGCTGCTGGTGGCGTGCGTTGATGAAATCACGCACGACTGCGAAGACGAATTACGCCTGCGCTTCAATCTTCCTCTGCGGCGCGTGATGGCGTTGCCATCAGCCATCAACGCCGCAATCGCGAAGCACTACGCGGCGGGAGTTCGAGACAATGCCGGTCAAAAACCAGTGGCAAAACCCGAGGCAGCCAAAGGCAAGAAAAAGGGTTCTAAAGACGACGCGGCCGAACCAGTGGCTCCTAAGAAGGCCGCGCCTGCTGCCTCAAAGCCGCGATTCAGTGAGTTGTCCGAGGGCGAGCAAGCGCATCGCAAGCAGATCGGCATGATCGTGATGTTGTGGTCGTTGATCGGCTCGGTGTTCCTGGATCGACTGCTCATCCCGATGTTCTGGAAGAATTTCAACCCTGGATGGCTGCCATCATACACCGCATTGATCGCCGTCCCTGTTGCGGTCTTGTGGGTCAAGACCAGCTATTGGAAGTGATTGACCTAGGAGTTCGTCATGCCTGTGGTTGTCGTTCTGTTGCTCGCCGTGGTGCTGCCTTCATGGGCTTACTCTGAAGATCATCCGCTGTCTGCTGACGATCGCGCTCAATTGACCGCGAAGTTCGACAAGCAGATCGCCGACCTAACAACGCGCATCGAGCAAGACGCCAAGAACGTTGACCTCTATTCACGGCGCGGTGATGCCAACTTCTTTCGTGGTCGGTTCACTGAGTCGGTCGCGGACTATGAAAAGATGGTCGAACTTAACGCCGACCTCGATCGCTCGCATTGGCGCCGCGGGATCGCCCGGTTCTATGCCGGGCAGTTCGCGGGCGCTGCGCAGCAGTTCGAGCAGTACCACTCGTTCGACGACGTTGATCGCGAGAACGGCATTTGGCGTTTCTTTTCTCAATTCAAGGCGCATGGCGCCGAGAAGGCACGCGCGGGATTACTGAAGTACAAGAAGGACGACCGTGAGCCATTTCCGTCGGTCTACAAGCTTTTCTCTGGTGAGATGACTGGAGCCGATGTCCTGCAGCGCATCGAGGACGCTGGAGTAAAAGGTGACGAGCGCGAGAAGCGGCTCTTCTATGCCGACCTCTACATCGGCTTGAACGACGCGCTCGAAGGTCGCGATGAGTCAGCCATCAAGCACTTGAGACGCAGCACCGCCAACAAATGGGGACCAATCGCCGGTTATGGCCCGAACTACATGTGGCACGTCGGGCGAGTGCATTACGAACTGCTCGTCCAGAAGGCTGGCCAGAAAACGCCGGCGAAGTAACGGCTCGTTGCAGCCGACTAACCCAGCAACGGGAAGAACTGTCCCTCAATGCGCGCGCCCTTCGACAAGAGCGGAATGCCCTGCATCAACGGCCCGTCACTAAAAGCACAAACGCCGTCGCGCAGCGCGTTGATAACATACGCGCGGCGCGGTCCATCAGTCGTGTTCTCGCGCGAGCCATGCACCATCAGCGGATGATGGAATGTCGCCTCGCCTTTTTTCAGTTCGATCGCGACAGGGTTGTTGAGTCGCTCCCATTGGTCCTCGTTGAGCACCGAGCGGATCGCGTGCATATCACCAGCGAGCCCGGTGATCGGCAGCAAATCCCAACGATGACTGCCAGGCACATATTGCATGCAGCCGTTGTGACGCGTTGCGTCGTCGAGCCCGATCCAACATGTCAGATGCGCCATCGGCTGACTGCGAGTCCAATACGAATAATCTTGATGCCAAGCAACGACGCCCCCATGTCGAGCTGGCTTGCAAAACAACTGGTCATGCCAAAATCGTACCGGTCCGTGCAGCAGTTGCCGCGCGGGCACCGTGAAGCGCGGACTCCACAACGCATCATGAAAACCCGGCTTGATGCGCCAGGCTCCGAGTGCATGAAACAACACGGTGCTCGGATCAGCGGACTCGTTCGAGTGATACTCGTGCCACAACTCGTGACCGTCATGCTGGGGATTGAAGAGTTCAGACAACTGCTCGCGCAGCACCTCGACTTGCTGCTCGCTCAGCACTCGCACGCCAGAGACGTAGCCGTGCTCCTCGTAGAAGGCGAGTTGCTCTGCAGAGAGTTCGAACGCGGCACCATCGGATACCGCCGCGTCAAGTTGCAGAAAGTTTGAGACCGGCTGATGAAACTGCGAGAGGTCCGTCGTCATGAGTGAGCTGCCTGAGGAAAGCGGTGACAAGTCGCGGCGAGACGGTTCGCAGCGTAGGCCAACCGTGCTCGCCAAACGTATGGATGACCACTCTCACACATACTCTCAGCGGCCTACTGGATTCACAACGACTGTCACTCTGCAGGCCAAATTCTCACGATGGAGCATAGAGTTTCATCGTCATCGCGGTGTCACTGATACCACTCATAGGCACCGCACCGTAAGCCGCGTTGACTTTCTTCTTACGCTTTTGTTTGAGTCGCAACATCTGTGCTTGAGGCGACGCCCAAGCGTAATAGCCATAGGTCAGCGCAAGCCCTGAGTCATTCGCCCACGGTGCAGCCAGATCTTGATGTTCTGTACGGAAGACGATGTGCCGGTCACCGCGCATAAAACCGTCACGAACGAGGTGACCCATCAAGACATCAGTGGCGGCGGCAGCATGCTGTGGATCGGTAACAATGAGTACCGGCGTAACGACACCTCGCGTCACATACGAGTACATCGCCGCCACGGTGTTGCGTCCAACATTCAACGTGCAGAGATCAACAGCCCCAGCATCGACGGCACTTGGATGCGCGTCCCGCAGGAATGACAGTTCGATATCCGCTCGACTCGAACAACTGTCGCACTGGCGTTTGAGAGCGTCGACGTGTTGCAACAAATCCCAACGTCGCACGGTCTTGCCGTCAGGAGCACCACTGGGACGCCATCGATGAAACGAAATCGGACCAACACGCCGCAAAGCATGCTCAGCCTTGGAATATCTGAGGCGAATCTCCGGCGAGAGTTGACTGAGATACTCGTCCCAACTGTCTTTCAACAAAATCTTGGGATGCCGTAACGCCCCCGAGAGACTGGTCTGCAATCCGCATTCACCCATCGCTTCTTTAAGTCGACGGCTCTCGTCGGAATTCTGGAAATTTGGCAGTTCGACGACGTTCCAATCGGCGCGTTTCTTAAACACATGCGGCAGAGCGCCTTGAAATGTCGCAACGGCATTCGGGCCGACTTGGCCATAGAACGGTCCCCAGTCACCAAGCGGATACGTCATCACACTCGCAAAGCCAAGCTGCGTCCGTTCGTGCTTGATGATCAGCGGCAACAATCCGATTGGCTTCGCAGCCATGGAGACCAACAGGACTTTGAGCTTCAGTCCTTCTCCATAAAACCGCCAATAGCTGCGGAGCCAATCATAAGTCTGGAAGTAGCTGGCGTCGGGCGTCTGCTCCCACAGCGACTTCCAAGTGACGCGCACGTTGGCCAGTTCATCAAGCGAGCAGAATTCGGCAACAGAGAGCATGAAGAGTCCTCAGCGGTCGGGATGCGGGACAGTGCGGAGTCATGATCCGCTCGATAGCCCGCCGACCGAGAAGGCAAGCAGCATGCCGAGAACTCTCGCGACACCATCGCGTGTCGCTCAGCGCGCCACAAACTCACGAGCCTCGTCCCATCCATTGAGCACAAACCCCGAGAAACTCGCTGTTTCAAAGGCCACGCAATCACGATTCAGTTTCGGGACGAGTGCATCAACTTCTGAGCAATCCACAACGATCGCCCGCCACGATGAGGCGGCTGAGCAACATCCAGCGAGCCTAAAAACAACGGCGTTGCTTTTAAGCAACGCCGTGGGAGCCCCTCTTCGGGAATTCAAACCGGGAGTGCTCCGTCAAACGGAGCACTCCCAAGTAAAGATCAATGATTGCGCCAAGTCCCCCAGTGGTCTGAAGTCGAGTCGCCTTAGAAGTCTCGCAAAGTTTCGCCGCCGGCATGAGTGAAGAGAGCCTTCAGGGTGGTCAAGTTGATGTTGTCGCTGATGAAGCGCACCGAGCCATCGGAGATCAGCACATGAAAGCCACCCACGCGAGCACTCTTCATGTGCTTGATCGGATTGTCGAAGTCGATCTCGATGTCATCGGGCTTCGTCCAGATCACCGCCGAGTCCTTATGCGCTTCGACGACCATAACTGTGTTGCTCGTACCATCGATGACGTCACGAATGCGGCGTCCTTCGGGGTC